>VOFG01003857.1_pt1 | contig 27780 bp, 55 predicted proteins | sample 5384171 | NCBI WGS metagenome assembly VOFG01 (sample SAMN12384726, study PRJNA508395) | human gut metagenome | isolation source: healthy gut F | host: Homo sapiens | reverse complement strand
CATTCTTCGATGATCTCTGTACGGTCTGCAGGAGTCATATCAGTGTCTCTTTTGTCTGTTTGATCTCTTTTAAGATAACCTGTGTCTCTTCTTCCGGTGTCAGATCGGCACGTTTGTCGATGGCTTTGTTCTTAAGGGCTGCAAGCAGCATGGATAAAGTTTCCTTTGTGTCTTTGTCTTTTGCTTTCATGGCTTTGACCATATCAGCACGTACTTCATCAATTTTACTCATGATTCATTCCTCCTAATATTTTCTTCCAACTATTATACAAAACTATTGAAAAAATATCCAGTCTAATATCAGAATGAATAATTCCATCTTTTCTCAGCATACTAACCATATGTTAGAAAATATGGAAAAAACAGAAAAAAACAGGAGGAAAGATAAATGCTATGAAAGCAACAGGAATCGTAAGAAGAATCGATGATCTGGGACGTGTAGTCGTTCCAAAAGAAATCAGAAGAACACTGAGGATCAGGGAAGGCGACCCACTGGAGATATTCACGGACAAGGAAGGAGAGATTATTCTGAAGAAATATTCTCCGATCAGGAGAATCGGCATTCGCCAAACAGTATGCAGAAAGTCTGTCGCAGATGCTGGGATGTCTGGCAGGAATCTGTGATATGGATCAGGTGGTCGCAGCGGCAGGAAACAGGGAAGAAAGAGCTGCAGGATGAAGATATAACAAAGGGAACTCGGAGAGTTTCTGAAGGAAAGAAAGACGCAGAATGCAAAAAGCAGGAGAAAAAAAGATATGTGCCGGTGGTGAGCAAACAGAACCTTCAGTCAGGAGGTGATCAGTCCGATCCTGTGTGCAGGGATGTGATCAGGGGCGGTACTCCTGCTGAACATGGATCAGAAAGACCTGTTTGAAGAAAGAGAAATCTGCCTTGCGGAATATACAGCGAAAGGTTCTGGGGAAAACAGATGGAACAATAGAACAATTATGGACAGAACAGAAGCATAAATGAGAGTCTCTCTTCATAATCTGTGATAGATGAGGAGGGAGCAGATGAGAAAAAAAGAACAAAATGAAGTATGGATCATGTGGCTGGTGAAAGCTCTTCTTGCGGCATATGTAGTGACAGGTATTCTTCTGATAATACTGGCGCTGGCTCTTTATAAATTCGAATTAAATGAAGGCGCGGTGACGGCAGGAGTGACGGCAGTCTATCTGATCTCGACATTTACCGGCGGACTTGTGGTGGGAAAACTTGCAAAAAGTCAGGCGGTTCCTGTGGGGAATTGTTCTGGGGAATATTGTATTTTTGCGTTACTTTGCTTGTCACAGTCGGAATCTACCGTACATTTCATGGAAGCAGTACAGATATTGGTGACATTTGCGTTGTGTGCGGAGGCGGCATGGCCGGCGGAATGATATCCTAAGAAAAGGATTGCGAAACCTATATTGAAATGTTATAATAACATAAGTTAAGCAATAGTAAGGAGGGACATGAACATGAAACATGTAAAATCATTGAATAAACCTATGAACAGCAACCTGAAAAAAAAAGTGGATGTGGCGAATGTCAGACATCATGCCAGTCAGCATGTAAGACATCCTGCACAGTAGGAAATCAGACTTGCGAACAGAACAAAATAATTTAAAATCATATGGATACTGACAGCGGTCTTTAGGGTCGCTGTTTCTTGCTGTTCATGGAATTATTTGACAACATGAGATTTCCTCAGACAATCAGAGAAATAACAGGAATTTTCCGATATAGAATATGAAAACAAGAAAGGGGTACCAGATATGATTCATCAGTACCGTAATAATGGATACAATATCGTTATGGATGTGTACAGCGGCTCTGTACATGTGGTAGATGATGTCTGTTATGATGTGATCGCAAAATTGAACGGATCAGAGACAGAACCAACTGCCGGAACATTAAAAGAAACAGATGTAAAAGATCAGCTTCTACAGTCACTGGGAAATAAATACGAAGCGTCAGATATCGAAGATGCATTGTCAGACGTGATCGAGCTGACAGAAGGCGGACAGTTATTTGTAAAAGATACATACGAATGTATGATTGAAGAGGTGAAGAAGAGGAAAACGGTCGTAAAAGCATTGTGCCTGCACATTGCACATGACTGTAACCTTGCCTGTAAATATTGTTTCGCAGAAGAAGGAGAGTACCACGGAAGACGTGCACTTATGAGCTTTGAAGTGGGTAAGAAGGCACTGGATTTCCTGATCGCAAATTCCGGAAACCGCCGCAACCTGGAAGTTGACTTCTTCGGAGGGGAACCTCTGATGAATTGGCAGGTTGTAAAAGATCTGGTGGCTTACGGAAGAGAACAGGAGAAGATCCACAACAAGCATTTCCGTTTTACCGTTACGACCAATGGTGTCCTTTTTAAATGATGAGATACAGGAATTTGTAAATAAAGAGATGGACAATGTTGTATTAAGTCTGGATGGAAGAAAGGAAATCAATGACCAGATGCGTCCGTTCCGTAACGGAACGGGAAGCTATGATTTGATCGTTCCGAAATTCCAGAAACTTGCAGAAAGCAGAAATCAGGAAAAATATTACATTCGTGGTACATTTACAAGAAATAATCTGGATTTCTCAATGATATCATGCATTTTGCAGACCTCGGATTCAAACAGATGTCGATTGAACCGGTTGTTGGAGATGAAAGCGATCCGTATGCGATCAGGGAGGAAGATCTTCCTAAGATCATGGAGGAATATGATAAACTTGCCAAGATGATGATCGAACGCGAGAAAGAAGGAAAAGGCTTCAATTTCTTCCATTTTATGATAGATTTAAATGGTGGACCGTGTGTGGCAAAAACGTTTATCCGGTTGCGGTTCCGGAACAGAATATCTGGCTGTTACACCATGGGGAGACCTCTATCCATGTCATCAGTTCGTCGGACAGGATGATTTTCTGATGGGTAATGTGGATGATGGAATCGTGAAGCCGGAGATTGCTGACGATTTCAGAAGCTGCAATGTGTATTCCAAAGATAAATGCAGAAACTGCTTTGCAAAAAATTCTACTGCAGTGGTGGATGTATGGCAAACTCTTATAATTTCCATGGTACGATCCATGATACCTATGAGATTGGCTGTGAGATGCAAAGAAAACGTGTAGAGTGTGCGATCATGATGAAGGCTGCACTTGCAGATGAAGAATAAATAATTCGAGAGGATGTGTAGGAGAACGATGAAAAAGTCAAAAAGCATACTGAGTCTGCTTCTGGCGGTAATTCTCATCGTCGGTTTGGTTTTTACTGTTATCGCAGGAATTGGAAAATCTAAGACCGGTGCGATGAAAACATCAAACTTGGTCTTGATCTTGCCGGTGGTGTCAGCATTACCTATCAGGTAAAAAGATAAGAATCCGACCAAAGAAGAGATGAGTGATACAATCTACAAGCTGCAAAAGCGTGTTGAACAGTACAGTACAGAAGCAAGTGTATACCAGGAGGAGACGACCGTATCAATATTGAGATTCCTGGTGTTACAGATGCCAATAAGATTCTGGATGAACTTGGGAAAACCAGGTTCCCTTTCTTTCCAGACGGCAGATGGTGAGACGGTCCTTACAGGAACCGATGTAAAAGCGCATCTGCAAAAGTGGTCAGGATGATATGGGGAATAAAGAATATTCTGTAGAACTGAACCTGACAAAATCAGGTACAAAGAAATTTGCTACAGCAACACAGAACAATATCGGAAAACAGATTGCGATCATTTATGACGGTGGCGGACCATCTCAAGTCCGGTTGTCCAATCTGCGATCACAGGCGGACAGGCCTATATTACCGGAGACTTATGACATACGAAGAAGCAGATAATCTGGCATCAACGATCCGTATCGGTGGACTGAAACTGGAACTGGAAGAATTACGTTCCAATGTAGTCGGGAGCACAACTTGGAGAACAGGCATTGAATACAAGTCTGAAGGCCGGTATTGATCGGTCTGATCCTGGTATTCCTGTTTATGATTCTTTGTATACAGGCTTCCGGGACTGGCATCCAGTCTGGCACTGCTGATCTATACAGAGATCGTACTGGTGATCCTGAATGCATTTGATGTAACCTGACCCTTCCGGGTGTTGCCGGTATCATTTTGAATATTGGTATGGCGGTGGATGCGAACGTTATCATCTTTGCCCGTGTGCGTGAAGAGATGGCAAAGGAAAAGCTGTAAAGTCATCACTCAAGGCAGGATTCCAGAAAGCAATGTCAGCTATCGTTGACGGTAACATAACAACACTGATTGCAGCAGCGGTTCTGTGGTTCAAAGGTTCCGGAACAGTAAAAGGATTCGCACAGACACTGGCAATCGGTATTGTGGTATCCATGTTTACCGCACTGGTGATCACACGTATGATCGTATATGCATTCTATGGAATCGGAATCCGCAAAGAGAGTCTGTATTATCATCAGATGAAAGAAAGAAAGCCGGTGAATTTCCTCGGAAAGAAGAAGATATTCTTCAGCGTTTCCATTGCACTGATCCTTGCAGGATTTGTGATCATGGGAGTCAATTCGGCAAAGGGAAATGGAGCACTGGCATACAGTCTGGATTTCCAGGGCGGAACTTCTATGAATGTGAAATTTGACAAAGATTATTCTATCGATGAGATCGATGAAGAGATTGTTCCTGTAGTAGAAAAGATTACCGGAGACCACAACATTCAGACACAGAAGGTGTCCGGAACCAAACAGGTCATTATTAAAACAAAGACATTAAGTCTTGCAAACGTGAGCAGGTCAACAAAGCACTGAAAACTACATTCGGGTGAAAGAATCGGATATCACAGCTGAAAATATCAGTTCTACGATCAGTGGTGAGATGCGTCGTGATGCAGTAATTGCCGTGATCGTGGCAACAATCTTTATGCTGCTTTACATCTGGTTCCGTTTCAAAGATGTACGTTTTGCTACAAGTGCGGTTGCTGGCACTGTTACATGATGTTCTGGTGGTACTTGCATTCTATGCGGCATCCAGAATCTCGGTCGGAACAACATTTATTGCATGTATGCTGACGATTGTCGGTTATTCCATCAATGCAACGATTGTAATCTTTGACAGAATCCGTGAGGAACTTCCACTGATGAAGAGAAACGATGATCTGGCTGAAATGGTAAATAAGTGTATAACACAGACGTTGACAAGAAGTATTTATACATCGTTGACGACATTTATCATGGTATTTGTTCTGTTTATTATGGGTGTAAGTTCTATTCGTGAATTTGCAGCACCGCTGATGGCAGGTATCATCTGCGGAGGATATTCTTCCGTATGTATCACAGGAGCCCTGTGGTATGTTATGAAAACAAAAGCCTCTAAAAAGCAACAAACAAAAAGAAAAAATAAATCAGAAAATGATTTGAAAAGCAGTTGTGCCTGTTGACAGGGTATAACTGCTTTTTTTAAAATAAAAAGTAATTGTACTTAGACTGAAGAGACAAAGGAGCGACAACAATGGAACGATGGGTTCTGCTGCGGAAAGGCGCAGATTTTGAGGCAATAGGAAAAAATACCAGATCAGCCCGCGGCTGGCATGTCCTGATCCGGAACAGGGATGTGATCGGGGAAGAAGCGGTTGACCGCTATCTGAATGGAACAATCAGTGATCTGTATGATGGAATGCTGATGAAAGATATGGATAAAGCAATCGATATTCTGAAAGAGAAGATCCTGGAAGATAAGAAAATCCGGGTGATCGGAGATTATGATATAGACGGAGTGAATGCAACTTACATTCTGCTGGAAGGACTGGAACGTCTCGGTGCGGATGTGGACAGTGATATACCAGACCGTATCAGTGACGGATATGGACTGAACAGGCATCTGGTCGAAAAGAGCTTATGAAGCCGGTGTAGATACGCTCATTACCTGTGATAATGGGATCGCGGCAGCAGATGAAATCGCGTATGGAAAAAGAAATGGGATGACAGTGATCGTAACAGATCACCATGAGGTCCCGTTTGATGAACAGGATGGAGAAAAACGATACAGAATTCCGCCGGCAGATGCGGTTATGGATCCTAAGCAGCCGGATTGTCTCTATCCATTTAAAGGACTCTGCGGTGCTGCGGTTGCATACAAGCTGATGGAGGCATTGTGGGAGAGTATGGGAAAGGATTCGGCGGATCTGGATGATCTGATCGAAAATGTTGCGATCGCTACGATCGGAGACGTGATGGATCTGGAAGATGAGAACCGTATTTTTTGTCAAAGAAGGTCTTCAGATGCTGAGACGCACAAAGAATCCGGGATTGAAAGCTTTGATCGAGTGTACAGGGATTGACAAGAACAGTCTGAATTCCTATCATATCGGTTTTGTACTCGGGCCATGTATCAATGCCAGCGGAAGATTGGATACAGCAAAACGTGCGCTGGAATTACTGAGAGCAGGAACGCAGAAGGAGGCAGATATCCTTGCAGGAGACTTGAAAGCGTTGAATGACAGCAGGAAGGATATGACGGAAGAGGCTGTAAAACAGGCAGAAGAGCAGGTGGAGACAACAACCATTTCCAAGGACAAGGTGTTGGTCGTTTATCTTCCGGATTGTCATGAAAGTCTGGCAGGTATCGTCGCCGGAAGGATAAGAGAAAACTATTATAAACCGGTGTTTGTACTGACGGATGCAGAAGAAGGAGTGAAAGGATCCGGCAGGTCGATCGACGGATACCACATGTATGAAGAACTGAATAAATGCAAAGAATTGCTGACGAAGTTTGGCGGACACCGGCTGGCAGCCGGATTGTCACTTCCGAAAGAGAATGTCGGGAAATTTCGCGAGATGTTGAATAAAAACTGTACGCTGACCGAAGAAGAGATGAAAGAAAAAGTAACTATCGATATGGAGATGCCGTTCGGATGTGTGACGGAAGGATTGGTGAAAGAACTGGAACTTCTAGAACCATTTGGAAAAGGAAAATACAAAACCGGTATTTGCAGCACGCGATGTCACATTATTTGGTGCAAGAATTCTTGGGAAGAATAGAAATGTACTGAAATTACAGGTGCAGGATGTGAATGGATGCAGGATCGAAGCAATGCTGTTCCATCATGCAGATGATTTCCTGGGCAAACTGGAAGAACAGTATGGAAAGACAGAAGTGGAGGCACTCTTAAAAGGTCGTGGCAGACAGATCCGGATCTCAATGACATATTATCCGGATATTAATGAATATATGGGGAAAAAGACACCACAGATTGTGGTGACGCATTACCGTTAAACCATAGATTGAAAATTAGAAAAAGTAATGCTATACTTAAAGTTGTATTTTAGACAGAAATGGAGAGTATCATGAAAGCGATAGAAGAGTATGTAAGAAGTATTCCATTTTCCGGAACCGGGAATTATATTCAGAGATGTAACAAGCATTCTTCAGGATGCGGAGGGGTTACATCTGGCAATAGATCTGATGCAGGAAAAATTAAAAGACGTAGATTTCGATGTGGTCGTTGGAGCGGAGTCAGAGGATTTATTTTTGGAGTTCCGATTGCATATAACCTGCATAAACCATTTATCCCGATCAGAAAAAAGGAAAACTCCCTTGCGAGACTGTTTCTGTTGAATATGAACTGAATATGGTACTGCTACGATCGAGATGCATAAAGATGCGATCAAACCGGGACAAAGAGTGGTTATCATCGATGACCTGATCGCGACAGGCGGAACCAATGAGGCAATGGTAAAACTAATCGAAGGACTTGGCGGGAAAGTAGTAAAGACAGTATTTCTGATGGAACTTGCCGGGTTAAAGGAAGAGAAAGATTAGAAGGATATGATGTGGACGCTGTGATCACATATCCGGGTAAATAATAGAAGCATCAAGGGAAGGAGGCGTTGATATGTCAGACAAGACAACATATGAATCACTGGACAACCGGATTGCACCGGAAGCCCTGACGGAAGACCATACAAAAGGACTCGCGGTCGTAGACGGGCATGCGGTAAAATCTCAGGAAGATTATGAGGACCCGAACCGGTTATATGACATGTTAATTGCCCGTATCCGAAAGTATCATCCGTCCACAGATGTTTCCATGATTGAAAAGAGCTTATAAGCTGGCGGTAAAGGCGCATGGAGATCAGCGCAGAAAATCCGGAGAACCATATATCATCCATCCTTTGTGGGTAGCGATCATTCTGGCTGATCTGGAGATGGATAAAGAGACGATTGCGGCAGGTATGCTGCATGATGTGGTAGAAGATACAAAGTTTACGGAAGAAGATATCCGAAAGGAATTCGGAGAGAAGTAGCACTTTTTGGTAGATGGAGTTACCAAACTGGGAAGACTTTCTTATTCTTCGGATAAACTGGAAGTACAGGCAGAGAACTTAAGAAAAAGATGTTCCTGGCAATGGCAAAGGATATCCGTGTGATTATCATCAAGCTGGCAGACCGTCTTCATAATATGCGTACACTGCAGTTTATGACACCGGCGAAACAGAAAGAAAAAGCAAAAGAGACGATGGATATTTACGCACCAATCGCACAGCGTCTTGGTATTTCCAAGATCAAGACAGAACTGGATGATCTGGCACTTAAGTATTCACAGCCGGAAGTGTTCTATGATCTGGTGAATCAGATCAATGCCAGAAAGACAGAGCGGGAAGAATTTGTAGAGCAGATTGTAGATGAAGTGTCGACACATATGAAGAATGCGGGCATCAAAGCAGAAGTCAACGGGCGTGTCAAACATTTCTTCAGTATTTACAAAAAAATGGTCAATCAGCACAAGACATTAGACCAGATCTATGATCTGTTCGCAGTCCGTATTATCGTAGAATCTGTAAAAGGACTGTTATGCGGCACTCGGTGTGATCCATGAGATGTATACGCCGATTCCGGGACGATTTAAAGATTATATTGCAATGCCCAAACCAAATATGTACCAGTCACTGCATACAACACTGATGAGTTCGGTCGGACAGCCGTTTGAAATCCAGATCCGGACAGAGGAGATGCATAAGACAGCAGAATATGGTATTGCGGCACACTGGAAATACAAAGAGTCGAATGACGGTAAGAAGAGTGTTGAAGCACAGGAAGAAGAGAAGCTAAGCTGGCTGCGTCCAGATCCTGGAATGGCAGAGAGACATGTCCGATAACCGGGAATTCCTGAATCTGATCAAAGGTGACCTTGATCTGTTTGCAGAAGATGTGTATTGCTTTACACCGCAGGGAGATGTCAAGAATCTGCCGAATGGTTCCACACCGGTGGATTTTGCTTATGCGATTCATAGTGCAGTGGAAATAAGATGGTTGGAGCCAGAGTGAACGGAAAACTGGTCAATATCGATTATAAAATTCAGAACGGGGATCGAATTGAGATCCTGACTTCACAGAATTCCAAGGGACCAAGCAGGACTGGCTGAATATTGTAAAAAGTACCCAGGCAAAGAACAAGATCAACCAGTGGTTTAAAAAAGAATTCAAAGAAAGTAATATCATCCGTGGAAAGGATATGATCGCTACATACTGCAAGGCAAAAAGTATCAATCTTGCAAATATTATTCAGCCGAAATACCAGGAGATCGTTCAGAAAAATATGGATTCAAAGACTGGGAATCTGTGCTGGCGGCAATCGGTCATGGAGGATTAAAAGAAGGACAGGTAGTAAACCGGCTTGCTGAAGAGTATGGAAAAGATCACAGACAGGCAATTACCGATGAAGTTGTTCTGGAGAGAGTGGCTGAGGCTGCAAAAATAAGGTGCATATTGCCAAGTCCAAGAGCGGCATTGTTGTCAAGGGAATTGATGATATGGCGGTCCGTTTTTCCAGATGCTGTAACCCGGTACCGGGAGATGAGATCGTCGGATTTGTTACACGTGGAAGAGGACTTTCCATTCACCGAACGGACTGTATCAATATGATCCACCTGTCCGAATCGGAACGTGCAAGACTGATTCCGGCAGAGTGGGAGACGGAAGTGACAGAAAAAATCAGGAGGTCAGTATCTTGCCGAGATCAAGATGTATGCCAATGACCAGCAGGGGCTTCTGATGGAGATATCCAGAATTTTCACAGAAGAAAATGTGGATGTCAAATCTATGAATGTCCGTACCAGCAAGAAAGGAACAGCAACAATTGAGATGGGATTCATCGTTCACGGCCGTGAAGAACTGGAGCGTATCGTGAAGAAATTGCAGCAGCTTTCCGGAATCATTGATATAGAAAGGGCAACAGGATAAAAGTATGAAGATAAAAAATACGTGGTTGGAATGATTGGTACCAATTGTTATCTGGTGATCAACGAAGAAACAAAAGAGTCGGTCATGGTTGATCCGGGAGCATTATCCGGCAAAGGTAAAGAATGCCGTAAAGAGCAGGGACTGAAACTGAAAGCGGTGCTTTTGACACATGCACATTTTGATCATATTATGGGACTTTCTGATGTGATGGAAGACGTAAAAGTTCCGGTATATGTAGAAGAAGCGGATCTTCCGATGATGACGGACGGTGAAAGTAATCTGTCTTCTGCATATGTGCGCGGAGGATACCGGTTTGAGGAGGCGGTTCCGGTCAGTGATGGACAACAGTTGGAAATTGCAGGTTTTCAGTTCCGTGTGATCCATACACCGGGACATACACCGGGCGGATGCTGTTATTATATGGAACAGGAAGGCGTTCTCTTTAGCGGTGATACATTATTTCAGACATCGGTTGGCCGTTCAGACTTCCCGGGCGGAAGCGCATCGGCATTGGTTCGTTCTGTAAAGAAAAACTGTTGGTATTACCGGAAGAGACGCATGTATATCCGGGGCATATGGAAGAAACGACGATCGGTTATGAAAAACGTCCATAATCCATTTATATAATGAATGTTGGCAAAAGACAGTGAAAAAAACAGAATGGAGAATTAAAATGATTCAGATTATATGTAAAAGCGAGTCTTATACTTATAATGCGTATCATATATTAAAGGCTTTTTATCCGTCGCAGGAAGTATCCTGTAAGACGGATGAAAAAGCCTCTAATTATGTAATGGTACATTATGATCGTGAAATTACCGGATGGTCACCGGAAATTTTTGCAGAAACGGGAGAATCTGCAAACGGAGAAAAACGGCAGAAACGGCAGACCTGAATCTGTATGACCAACTGGAAAGATCACCGGAGAACCACTTGCATGGGGAGTGCTTACAGGCGTACGTCCGACCAAGCTTGCTATGCAGAAACTGGAAGCCGGATGGAAAAAGAAGATTATATCAGATGGGCATGGAAAAGCGCGAGAGTAAGAAAAAAAGGCAGTGCTTGCATGGGAGATTGCCGAGAGGGAACAGGAAATTTTGGAAGAACTGGATTACGAAGAACGGATACAGCCTGTATGTTGGAATCCCGTTCTGTCCATCGGTCTGTTCTTATTGTTCTTTCAGTTCCGGACCGCTGGATCGCTGGAAAGAAAAAAGTGGATGCATATGTAGATACACTTTGTAAAGAGTTGGAATTTATCGCAGAGCGTTCAAAAAATAAAAAGCTGAATACAATCTACATCGGCGGAGGTACACCGACTACTCTGACGGCAGAGCAGCTGGAACGACTGATGGGATGGATTGATGAGAAATTTTTCGAGAGAACATCTGTTGGAATATACTGTAGAAGCAGGAAGACCAGACAGCATTACAGAAGAAAAATTGAAAGTCATAAAGAGCCATGGCATTACAAAAATTTCCATTAATCCACAGAGTATGCAGCAGAAGACACTGGATGCGATCGGAAGAAAACATACCGTAGAAGAGATAAAAGAAGGTCTATGCATTGGCCAGAAAGACTGGATTCGATAATATCAATATGGATATTATCGCAGGACTTCCGGGGAGATATTTCTGATATGGAAGATACACTGGCTCAGATCAACAGATGCATCCGGACAGTCTGACAGTGCATTCACTGGCGATCAAACGGGCGGCCAGAATGGAAATGGAGGGCATTTGAACGGGATGCAGAAAATGAGCATTCATGAGATCCTTTCCGGGATGGTAGAGGATGGCTGCAAAACAGCAGAAGAGATGGAACTTTTCCCGTATTATCTGTACAGACAGAAAAATATTGCAGGGGAATTTTGAAAATGTTGGTTATGCAAAGGTTGACAAAGCCGGAATATACAATATACTTATTATGGAAGAAAAACAATCTATCCTTGCCGCAGGAGCGGGAGCATCGACAAAAATCGTATTGCCGGAGAAGATTCAGACGGCAGGCGGAAAAAATGACGAATCTGATCCGTCATCGAGAATGTCAAAAATATTATGGAATATATCCATCGGATTGATGAAATGATAGAACGAAAAGGAGAATGGTTATGGCATTAAAGAAAAACCGGTAACCGGTATGAAAGATATTCTTCCGGGTGAAATGGAGATCCGGGATTATGATCGGTCTGATCAAAGAGACATATAAGACATTTGGATTTTGTTCCATTGAGACACCGTGTGTGGAACATATCGAGAACCTGTGCAGCAAACAGGGTGGCAGACAATGAAAAACTGATCTTCAAGATCTTAAAAGTGGTGAAAAAACTGAAGATCGATACAGCAAAAGAAGAGAAAACGATCTCGTAGACAGCGGCCTTCGTTATGACCTGACTGTTCCGCTTTCCAGATATTATGCGAACCATTCGAATGAACTTCCGGCACCTTTTAAGGCACTTCAGATGGGAAATGTATGGAGTGCAGACCGTCCACAGAGAGGAAGATACCGCCAGTTCATGCAGTGCGATATCGATATTCTCGGTGAGCCGGGTAACCTCGCAGAGATTGAACTGATCCTTGCGACAACAGCACTGCTTGGAAACTGGATTTCAAGAACTTTACAATCCGTATCAATGACCGTCGTTTCCTGAAGGCAATGGCAGCTTACAGTGGATTTCAGAGGAAGATTATGATAATGTCTTCATTACACTGGACAAGATGGACAAGATTGGTCAGAAGGTGTTGCCGCAGAACTGAAAGAAAATGGTTATGCGGAAGAGTCAGTTGAGAAAATATCTTCAGTTATTTAAGGAGATCACAATGATGTGGCAGGCGTGCGTTCCTGTAAGGAAAAACTGGAGGGATTTCTTCCGGCAGAAGCAGCCGATTCAGTTGAGATGATCATTACAAGTGTTGAGAGTGCAAAGAATGCAGAGTTCCGTATGTTCTTTGACCCGACACTGGTACGTGGAATGTCCTACTATACAGGAACGATCTTTGAGATTTCCATGGATGAGTTTGGAGGTTCCGTCGGCGGAGGCGGACGTTATGATAAGATGATCGGTAAAGTTTACCGGGTCAGGATACACCGGCATGCGGATTCTCCATCGGATTTGAACGTATTGTCATGCTGCTTCTGGAAAATGGATATGAAGTTCCGACCAGTAAAAGAGAAAAAAGCATATCTGATCGAGAAAAAGATGCCGCAGGAAGGCATTTAAAGTGCTGGCACTTGCAAAGAAGAAGACCGAAAATGGCCGTCAAACAGGTTCTGATCGTCAATATGAAGAAAAATAAAAATTCCAGAAGGAACAGCTTGCAGAAGATGGGGATATACAGAAATCACAGATTGTGATTCTGTGGACAGCCTTCCGGTAGAGAAGCGAAAAGAAAGTTTTAGAAAAATAGCAATAAAAAAAGCGCGATAGACAGAACAGGAAGAAAGTAAAAAGGAAAGGATGAGATACAATGGCTGAATCAATGAAAGGGGCTGAAGAGAACCCACCGTTGTGGCGAGTTGTCTGCAGTGAATGTCGGTGAGACAGTGACCATCATGGGATGGGTACAGAAGAACAGAAATAAAGGAGGTCTGGTATTCACAGATGTCAGAGACCGTTCCGGAATTATCCAGGTAGTCTTTGAGGAAGGGACGACAGAACCGGCTCTGATCGAAAAAGCAGCAAAGCCCTCCGTTCAGAGTATGTTGTGGCAATCGTTGGAACAGGTTGCAAAACGTTCCGGTGCTGTAAATGATAATCTTGCAACAGGAGAAATTGAGGTGATCCCGGAAGAACTGAGGATTCTTTCCGAGGCAGAGACACCTCCGTTCCACATTGAAGAAAATTCAAAGACAAAAGAAGAAATACGTCTGAAATACCGTTATCCTGGATTTAAGAAGACCGGACCTTCAGAGAAATCTTAAAATGAAGAAGTCAGGTTATGACGCTGACCCGTCAGTTTTTGCAGAAGAAGGATTCCTTGAAGATGGAAACCGGATGCTTGGAAAGACAACACCGGAAGGGGCAAGAGATTACCTTGTGCCGCCGTGTGCATCCGGGTTCTTTTCTACGGACTTCCACAGTCTCCGCAGCTTTACAAGCAGCTTCTGATGTGCTCGGCTGTGACCGTTATTTCCAGCTTGCCAAATGTTTCCGCGACGAAGACTTCGTGCGGACAGACAGCCGGAATTTACACAGATCGATATGGAGCTGTCTTTCGTAGATGTTGACGATGTGATCGAGATGTCAACGAAAGATATCTGCAAAATTATTCAAAGGGAAGTGCTGGGCGTAGAAGTACATCTCTTCCGATCCAGAGAATGACATGGCAGGAAGGCAATGGATCGTTTTGGATCAGATAAGCCGGATCTCAGATTTGGAATGGAACTGACGGATGTAACAGATGTTGTAAAAGACTGTGAGTTTCGTTGTATTTAAAAAGCACTGAAAATGGTGGAACTGTTCGTGGTATCAATGCCAAAGGACAGGGCGGCATGCCAAGAAAGAAGATCGACAAGCTGGTTGATTTTGCAAAAGATTACGGTGCAAAAGGGCTTGCATATATTGCCATTCATGAAGACGGAACTGTGAAATCTTCATTTGCCAAATTTATGACAGATGAGCAGATGCAAGCGCTGATCGAAGCAATGGGCGGAGAAGCAGGAGATCTGTTGTTATTTGCTGCAGATAAGAATAAAGTTGTATGGGATACACTGGGAGCACTTCGTCTGGAACTTGCAAGCAGATGGATCTTCTTGATAAGAATGAATATCGTTTCGTATGGGTAACAGAGTTCCCGCTTCTTGAGTGGAACGAAGAGCAGAACCGTTTTGTTGCAATGCATCATCCATTTACGATGCCGATGGAAGAAGATCTTCAGTATATTGACAGTGATCCGGGAAGAGTCCGTGCAAAAGCATACGATATCGTATTGAATGGTAACGAGATCGGTGGAGGAAGTGTCAGAATCTTCAGGATCAGGATATTCAGAGCAAGATGTTTGAAGTACTTGGATTTACAGAAGAGCAGGCACAGGAGCAGTTCGGATTCCTCCTGACATGCATTCAAATACGGAGTTCCGCCTCACGCTGGACTGGCTTACGGACTTGACCGTCTCGTAATGCTGATGGCAAAAGTTGACAGCATCCGTGATGTAATTGCATTCCCTAAAGGTAAAAGATGCATCTGATCTTATGACAGAAGCACCGGGACATGTAGATGCAAAACAGCTGGAGGAACTCAGGAATTGCAGTAGTGGCAAAGGAAGAGAAAAAGAAAGACGACGCTAAAGTAAAGTAAAAATAAAATGCCGGGAACAGTCAGATAAAGATTATTCCTGGCATTTGTTAAAAGTTGTTTGAATTTTCAAATAGAAAGAAAAATTCAAAAAACTTGAAAAAAGATATTGACATAATGAGAAAGTTGCGATATACTAAATATCGTTCTGATGAACACAAAATAATAGAACATACTTGATGTGCGATAGTAGTACAGTTGGTAGTACGCCACCTTGCCAAGGTGGAGGTCGCGGGTTCGAGTCCCGTCTGTCGCTCTGAAAAGACGTTGCAAGTAGTTGTTATGCGATAGTAGTACAGTTGGTAGTACGCCACCTTGCCAAGGTGGAGGTCGCGGGTTCGAGTCCCGTCTGTCGCTCTGAATTGACTGTTTGCAACGTTTTTTTGTTGTACTAATTTACGAGCAGAGAAAGAATCCGATTGAAATCATATGCGGCACTGTGCTATACTAAAGTGTACATAAACAAAAAATCTGAGCTGGCAGAATGAACAAGAAAACGAGGATGTGAGAAGATGAATCAGGAAAGAGTAGTAAAAGCAGGTCTTCTGGGACTTGGAACGGTTGGCAGTGGTGTATATAAGCTTGTAGAATGCCAGAAAGATGAGATGGCAATGAAAGCCGGGGCAGGTCTTAAGATCCAGAAGATACTGGTACATAACATGAATAAGAAGAGAAAAGGTGTAGACCAGTCTCTTTTTAACAGATAAGTGGGAAGATATCATTAACGATGATGAAATCGAGATCGTGATCGAGGTGATGGGCGGTATTGAGCCTGCAAGAACTATGATTCTGGAAGCTCTGCATGCAGGGAAGAATGTTGTAACTGCAAATAAAGATCTGGTGGCAACACATGGACATGAACTTCTGGAAGCTGCAGAAGAAAGTGGAGTGGACTTCTTATTTGAGGCAGCCGTGGCAGGAGCAATCCCGATTATCCGTCCACTGAAGCAGTGTCTGGCGGCAAATGAGATCCAGGAAGTCATCGGTATTGTCAATGGTACAACGAACTTTATTCTGACCAAGATGATCGAAGAAGGGATGGATTTTGGCGATGCACTGGCACTTGCTACCGAGCTTGGTTATGCTGAGGCAGATCCGACAGCCGATATCGAAGGACTGGATGCCGGACGTAAAGTAGCGATCATGGCATCGATCGCATTCCATTCCAGAGTTACATTTGATGATGTATATACAGAAGGAATTACGAAGATTACGGCAAAAGACGTAGAGTACGCAGAAGAATTCGGTGACGTGATCAAATTGCTCGGTGTCGCACATAATACGGAAGGTGGTATAGAAGTTGCTGTACATCCGATGATGATTCCGAAGGAGCATCCTCTTGCATCTGTCAGAGATTCCTTTAATGCAGTATTCGTACATTCCGATGCAGCAGATGATACGATGTTCTATGGACGTGGGCAGGGAGAACTTCCGACAGCCAGCGCGATCATGGGTGATGTGATCGATGTGATCCGTGATATTCAGTATCATTGTACAGGAAGAATCAGCTGCACCTGTTATCGTGACACACCGGTAAAGGATTTTAAAGAAGTAAAGAATAAATTCTATATCCGTATGCTGGTGGATAATAAACCGGGTGTGCTTGCAGCAATCGCGAGTGTATTTGGAGTACATAAGGTAAGTATTGCCAGAGTCATCCAGAAGACGGAGGCAGATGATGCAGCAGAACTGGTTATCGTTACAGAAGCAGTAAAGGAAAAGCATCTGGAAGATGCACTGGAACATCTGGCGGATATGGATACGACACGTGAGATCGGAACTGTGATCCGTGAATATTAAATAAATAGAAAAGCATAAATAGCAGAATATTTTTAAAGGACGGAGGCCGTAACAAGCTCCGTCTTTTATAATCGGATAAAATCAAATAAGGAGTGAAGATGAGATGGAGGAACAGAAAAAAAGAAATCCTCTGGAGACAGAAAAAGAAGGAAAACTGATTGCGAAATTTGCAATTCCGGCAATTATCAGTATGCTGGTAAGTGCTTTGTATAATATTGTAGATCAGATTTTCATTGGGCAAGGTGTTGGAATGCTGGGAAATGCGGCGACCAATATCGCATTTCCGGTGTCGATCATCTGTACGGCAACAGCGCTTCTTCTGGGAATCGGCAGTGCATCGAATTTTAACCTGTGTTCCGGAGCGGGAGATCATGAGAAGGCAAGCAGGATCGCAGGAACCGGACTTGCTATGCTGGTGATCTGCGGAGTGATCATTGCGGCGGTCACACTTGTGTTTTTGAATCCGTTACTGCACATCTTTGGGGTAACAGCGAAGATCCTGCCATACGCACAGGATTACACGGGGATTACCGCATTCGGAATACCGTTTCTAATCCTGACGACGGGTGGGAATCATCTGATCCGTGCAGACAGAAGTCCGACATATTCGATGACGTGTATGCTGACAGGAGCAATCATTAACACAATCTTGGATCCGTTATTTATCTTCGGATTCCATTGGGGGATCAAAGGTGCTGCCTGGGCAACCGTGATCGGACAGATCGTATCCGGAATTATGGTAATTGTATATTTTGGAAGATTTCGTAAAATGGAGCTGAAAAAAGAGATGTTCCGTCCGTCAGGAAAGATTTTGAAGAAGATCATATCACTGGGGAATGGCTTCCTGTATCAATCAGATTGCTATGGCTGTGGTACAGGTCACGATGAATAATACATTGCGGCATTACGGAGCGGCTTCTGTGTATGGAACGGATATTCCACTGGCGTGTGTGGGCGTTATCTCAAAGGTAAATATGGTGTTCATGGCTATTGCGATCGGGATTTCCCAGGGATGTCAGCCAATCTGGGGATTCAATTACGGTGCGGAGGCGTATGACAGGGTGAAGAGGACCTATTGGAAAGCATTCCAGATCGCCATGGCGGTTGGCATTGTATTTTTCTGTGTTTCCAGTTCTTCCCGACGCAGCTTGTGAGTATCTTTGGTACAGGAAGTAAGGAATATTATCAATTTGCAGCGAGATATTTCCGGATTTTTTATGTTCATGACATTTATCAATGGAATACAGCCGATGTCCTCCGGATTCTTTACATCGATCGGTAAAGGCAAAGCTGGGTATTGTAGTTTCACTTACAAGGCAGGTGATTTTCCTGCTTCCACTGATACTTATTTTCCCGCTTTACATGGGAATTGATGGTGTAATGTATGCAGGGCCGATTGCTGATGCAGCAGCAGGAATTGTTGCAATAGGGTTTGCGCTAAAAAGAGCTTCGTACGATGGATGAGATTGCATAGCCTGTTGGAATATGGTAAAATAAATTGATTGAATGAGTCCGTCCGGGGATGTGAATCTTCCCGGACGGATGATGTTTACAGGGGAATGGGAGAAGACAAAGGATGAAAGAACGATTACCCGTTGGATTTATGTTTAAACAGATTAATAATATTTACGAGAAAGAATTCAATAATCTGCTCCGCGGGATTGGGATCACATCGTCACAGTGTGCGGTGCTGGATTACCTTCTTGGCAGCAGCAAAGAATTCATGAATCAGAAAGACATTGAGAAAGCACTAAGTCTTAAGAATCCGACGGTGACAGGAATCTTAAAAGGCTGGATGAAAAGGGATTCATTCTGGCGGTTCCAAGTAATCAGGATAAAAGATGCAAGAACATATACCCGACAGAAAAAAAGCATACGATATCCAGAAAAAATGGATAACTACCGGAAGAAGATCGACCGGCGGCTTACGATCGGAATGAGTAAAAAGAAATTGCAGCATTGGAAAAGATGCTGGACCGGGTCCTTTTATAATATCAGTGATCCGTAGACAGAACGAAAAGCAGAGAGACAGGAGATGTAAAATGAGTTATGCAGATAAAGTGTTTATCAACATGTGCCGTGACATCATCGATAACGGTACCGATACCAGAGGAGAAAAGGTAAGACCGGTATGGGAAGACGGGACACCAGCGTATACGATCAAAAATTCGGAGTCGTGAACCGTTATGATCTGTCGAAAGAATTTCCGGCATTGACACTTCGAAGAACCGCGATTAAAAGCTGTACGGATGAACTTCTCTGGATCTGGCAGCAGAAATCAAATAATATCAATGACCTGCACAGCCATATCTGGGACAGCTGGGCAGATGAAGATGGTTCCATTGGAAAAGCCTATGGATACCAGATGGGAATCAAACATCAATACAAAGAGGGAATGATGGATCAGGTAGACCGCGTGATCTATGATCTTGAAGAATAATCCATACAGCCGAAGAATCATGACTAATATTTATGTGCATCAGGATCTGCATGAAATGAACCTGTATCCATGTGCATACAGTGTGACATTTAATGTAACCAAAGAAAGAGGGGCATGATAAACTCACATTGAATGCGAATCCTGAATCAGAGATCCAATGATGTTCTGGCGGCAAATAACTGGAATGTATGCCAGTACGCAGTGCTGATGCATATGCTGGCACAGGTGTGTGATATGGAAGTGGGAGAATTTGTTCATGTGATCGCAGATGCGCATATTTATGACAGACATGTACCGATGATCGAAGAACTGATCAGCCGTGAACCGCTTCCGGCACCGAAATTCTGGTTAAATCCGGAGATTAAAGATTTTATCAGTTTACAAGAGATGATGTAAAATTGATCGATTATCAGACACATGACCAGATTAAAAAAATATTCCAAATAGCGGTATAAATATAATAAGTAAGAAGATAGATATGAATTTGATCGTAGCAGTAGATTCGAACTGGGCAATTGGAAAAGAAAATAAATTACTGGTGAGTATTCCGCAGGATATGAAATTTTTCCGTCAGAGACAACGAAGGGAAAAGTTGTTGCGATGGGAAGAAAGACACTGGAAAGCTTTCCGGGAGGACAGCCTCTGAAGAACCGAGTCAATGTGGTACTTACGACAGATAAAATTATAAAGTAAAAGATACCGTGATCGTACATTCCGTAGAAGAGATGGTAGAAGAATTAAAAAATACAATTCAGAAGATGTCTATGTGATCGGTGGAGAGAGTATTTACCGCCAACTTCTTCCGTATTGTACAAAGGCTTATGTTACAAAGATCGATCATGCATATGATGCAGATACATACTTCCCGAATCTGGATGCAGATCCAGAGTGGGAAATGACAAAATCAGTGATGAGCAGACGTATTTTGATCTGGAATATGTATTTGTGATATATGAGAGGAGATAAAGAAAGAAAATGAGAATACTTAGTGTCACGGCACAGAAACCATGCAGTACCGGGAGCGGAGTCTATCTGACAGAGGTTGTGAAAGCACTTGCAAAGGGACATACGCAGACTGTGTTGGCGGAGCATTGCAAGAGGGGAACAGATGGATATGCCGGATGGCGTGAAGGCATATCCGGTATATTTTGAATCGGAAGGATTCCATATCCGGTTGTGGGTATGTCAGATGAGATGCCATATATCAGTACAAGATACAAGGATATGACAGAAGAGATGACAGTACAGTTCAGAAATGCATTTCTTGCAGTATTGGATGAAGTAATAGAAAGAGAAGATCCGAACTGATCTTATGCCATCATCTGTATTATCTGACAGCACTGGTGCGGGAGCGCTATCCGGAAAAAAAAGTATATGGATTCTGTCACAATACGGATTTGAGACAGATGAAAAATACGTCATTTCAACGGGAATTTATACGCAGTCAGATTCCGCGTCTTGACCGGATCTTTGCACTTCAGGAAGCACAGAAAAGAAAAGATCAGACAGATATATCCGGTGAAAAGTGAGAGCATGACGGTAATCGGCACAGGGTACAATAGTCATGTGTTCCGGATAACCGGTGAGAAGCCGGGAAAAAGGATGAAATGGTGCGGCTGGTTTTTGCCGGGAAAATCACGCAGAAGAAAGGCGTAAAAAGTCTTTTTTGCGTGCAATGAACCTGCTGGATGAAGAAAGCGGACAGATAAAACTTGTGCTTGCAGGTGGAGCTGGAAATCAGAAAGAATATGAAGAAATAAAAGAACTGGCTGCACACTGCAGATATCCGGTCAGATTTGCCGGTTGTGTGTCGCAGGTGGAGCTGGCAAAACTGTATAACGACGGAGATATCTTTGTCTTGCCGTCTATGTATGAAGGACTGCCGCTTACAGTGATCGAAAGCCTGGCGTGTGGTGACCGCGTAGTGATGACGAGGCTGGATGGAGTGGCAGACTGGCTTGAGGATATGATACCGGATGCTGATATCCGTTATGTGGATCTGCCAAAGATGAAAGGTGCGGATGAAGCAGTGGAAGAAGAACTTCCGGTTTTTGAAAAAAAACTGGCACAGACACTGGAAGATGCAATTAGGACAGTAAAACAGGAAAATAGAGGACTTGTGAAAAACAGGGCATGTGATGTGAGCAGAATATCCTGGCAGAAGATTGCGCAGGAAGTCATCCGGTAAAAGGTAGATAAAAGAGAGCGAAAAGATCAACTTGATGATTTTTTCGCTCTTTTTTGTTATATTTCCGTTAAAGGCATATTCTATAATGTATCGTTCCTTTCTTACATATCCAGGACGGTCTTCAGAAGCGGACAGCTCTTTTGCATGTGTGATTTTAGCATGTTTGTCAATTACCTGATTCTCTACGTGAACATTTTCACCGATGTAAGCATCAGAAAGAACATGATGCAGTTTTTACAACAGCCCCTTTTTTGATGATACATCCACGTCCGATAACAGAATGATCAATCTCTCCTTCGATCAATCAGACAGCCATTTGACACAACAGAGTTTTTGCTGTTCCGGTTTCAAAATACTGGGTTGGGCAGGAATCGTTGGTCTTGGTATAGATCGGGCCAGTCCGGCACGAACAGATTCTGTGCTGTTTTAATATCTGTCAGAGAAAGGTTGGACTCATAGTAGCTGTTAAAATCTGAGATTGCTGCAAAATAACCTCTGTGAGAAACTCCGCGGATATCAAGGTCATCACAGGATGCATTTACGATATCCAGTAATGTGTATACAGAAGAAGTCTTTCTTGATTTGTGGATCAGTTCGATGAACAAATCTTTCTTCATGATATAAGTATCCATAAAGATGTTTTTTATTCTTTGCATTTCCGTGATTTTGTTCCAGTGAAAGAACTCCTTTCTGCTTGTTCAGGTTCACATGCATAACAATTCAGAAAATATTCTTTTGCATTGTCTACAGAATGATACAGTAATGTAATATCAGCACCGGATTCGATATGAGTGTTTAACAGTTTGTTGTAATCCTGGGTATAGATCATATAACTTGGTGCGATTACGACATATTCGGCCAATTGCTGTTCAATATATTCCAAGTTCTCGATATAGGATGCAATGTCATTGTTATACAGACTCATATTCATTCCGAGACCGGAATAAAGAATCTGGAAGATTACCACTCTTTGAGTTGATATTATAGTGACGTCCTGTTCCCAAGATGTGCAGTCAAAGACTGCGGTTTTCTGCGGATATAAACCTGAATATGGTCGATGCCGCTGTTACTCATATTAGAGATCGGGAAGTCGATGACACGGTAACGTCCAAGGAAAGAAAAGCACCTACCGGACGATATTCCTGCATACCTTCCACTGCAATGTGATTTCCGGCAAAATTTACGATTCCAAATGCTTTAGCCATGTTATTCTACCCCCTTTACACGTTTTGAAATGAGCTCGATATGTTCGCTCTTTGCATCGCCGACAACTGCGCCTGCACCAATCTTTACATTATCGGCAACCAGTGCACGTGTAACGACAGCATTTTCTTCCACTTCAACACCAGGCATCAGGACGCTGTCGATGATCTTTTGCGCCTTTTTCTGACTTTTGCACCGGTGAAAAGAACGGAATTCTGGATATCACCTTCGATCACACAACCCTGATTGACAAATGCATGTCTGATATTTCAGCATCCGGGCCGATATACTGAGGAAGAGCGGTAGTATCTTCGGTGTAAATCTTCCAGGTCGGATCATTCAGATCCAGTTCATTGTTTTTATCAGCAGATCCATATTGGCTTCCCAGAGAGAATCAATTGTTCCGACATCTTTCCAGTACCCTTTGAACTTGTATGCATATAATTTTTTTTTCATCACTCAGAAGAGACGGAATGATATCTTTTCCAAAAGTCATGGTTGGAATCAGGATCTTTCATATCAGCAATTAATTTCTTACGTAACAGTTTCCAGTTGAAGATATAGATTCCCATAGATGCAAGATTACTCTTTGGATGTTCTGGTTTTTCTTCAAATTCTATGATCCGGCCTTCTTCGTCGGTATTCATGATACCGAAACGGCTTGCTTCTTTCATAGGAACTTCGATGACTGCGATGGTTGCATCGGCACCGTTGTCTTTGTGCGCCTGCAACATCTTATCATAATTCATTTTGTAGATATGATCTCCGGAAAGTACCAGAAGATATTCCGGTGAATATGTATCAATAAAATCGATGTTCTGAGAAATTGCATCTGCTGTACCTCTGTATACATCCAGGTTCGCATCTGCCTTCTCACGTGGCGGAAGAACGAATACGCCGCTTTCTTTGGCATCTAATCCCCAACGACGTCCGGCTGCCACATAACTGTTCAGCAGAATTGATTCATACTGCGTTAAAACTCCTACTACATTAATTCCGCTGTTTGCACAGTTGCTGAGTGGAAAATCGATGATTCTGTATTTTCCACCATAAGAAACAGCTGGTTTTGCAACTTTATTTGTCAGTTCGTGAAGGCGTGAGCCTCTACCGCCGGCTAATATCATCGCTAACATATTATTTTGTTTCATGATATATCCTCCTTATTGCTTATTATTGTATAATTTTTTGCATTTTTTTGCCATACATTTTTTTGGAAAAATACAAAAATCACAAAAAAAATTTAAAATTAAATGTGAAATTTGTGAAAGATGGAAAAATAACGAAATTTGTCGGGAAAATGATAAAAAGATCAATAACACACGATTATGCAAAAGTTCATTATAAAAATCAGCAGTAAATGAATCGATAAAAAGAGTTGACAATACCAAAGAATGTCACCTATAATGTTTTTATAAATATTCAGTGAAATGCTGTAAAGATGCAATAATCGCCCTGAGCTTGCAGCTTAGGCTTTTTTTTATTTATCCATAGAAAAGTAAAAATTCAAAGGAGGTAGTATATAAAAAAGATCAGTGGAAATAAATTATTGGTAAAAGCGCTGAGAGAAGAACAGGTAGATACAATTTTCGGGTATCCGGGAGCCTGTACAATCGATATCAGTGATGAACTTTATAAGCAGGATTATACAAAGGTAATTCTTCAAGACAGGAATGAGGCAGATGCTTATGCAAGATCAACCGGAAAACAGGAGTGTGTCTGGTTACAAGCGGACCAGGGGGCAACGAATCTTGTGACAGGTCTTGCAACTGCCTATTACGACAGTGTACCACTGGTATGCTTTACGGGGCAGGTGTCCAGACATTTGATCGGAAATGATGCGTTCCAAGAAGTAGATATTATCGGAATCACCAGAAGCATTACGAAATATGGTGTTACGGTCAGAAACAGGGAAGACCTCGGACGTATCTTGAAAGAAGCATTTTACATTGCAAGAACAGGAAGGCCGGGACCGGTATTGATCGACCTTCCAAAAGATGTAATGGGAGAATTGGGAAGTGCCGAGTATCCGGATGAAGTGAATATCCGTGGTTATAAGCCGAATACAAGCGTACATATCGGACAGTTAAAACGTGCGGTTAAGATGCTTTCCAAAGGCAAAGAAACCATTGTTCCTCGCAGGCGGAGGTATCAATATAGCACATGCCAATGAAGAATTTACGAAACTGGTGGATGTGACGAATGTTCCGGTTGTAACAACAGTTATGGGACGTGGGGCGGTTTCGACTACACATCCGTTATATATAGGAAATCTTGGAATGCATGGTGCCTATGCATGTAATATGGCGGTAAATGAATGTGATCTGTTATTTTCGATCGGAACCAGGTTCAATGACAGGATCACAGGAAAAGCTGCATTCATTTGCACCGAATGCACAGATTGTACATATTGACATTGATACAGCCGCAATTTCTAAAAATGTGCAGGTGGATGTGCCGATCGTAGCAGATGCCAAAGAAGCCGTTACGAAGATGTTAGAATATGTCACTCCTTGTGAGACATCAAAATGGCTGGATACGATCGAAGACTGGAAAGCGGAGCATCCGCTGAAGATGAAAAAGAAACCGATCATGACACCGCAGGATGTTATTGAGGCGATTAACCGGATCTTTGATGAGGCGATCATTGTAACGGATGTCGGACAGCACCAGATGTTCACCGCGCAGTTTATTGAGATTACAGAGAAGAAAAAACTTCTGATGTCCGGAGGACTCGGAACAATGGGATATGGTATGCCGGGGAGCGATTGGAGCGAAGATCGGGAATCCGGATACACCGGTCATCTCAATCTCCGGAGACGGTGGTTTTTCAGATGAACAGTCAGGAACTGGCAACCGCAGTGTTGGAAGAACTGCCGATCATCAGTTGTATCTTTAATAATAATAATCTTGGAATGGTGCGTCAGTGGCAGAAATTATTCTATGGAAAGCGCTATTCCATGACATGTCTGCGCTCGGGAGCAGCCTGCAGAGGAAAATGCGGAGAGGTTGAATGTCCTGTTTACACACCGGATTTTATGAAACTGGCAGACGCTTATGGTGCAAAAAGGCATCCATATTACGAAAAAGAAGAGATCGAGCCGGCATTCAGAGAAGCTATGAAGAGTACAAAGACACCATATATCCTGAATTCGACATTGATCCGGGAAGATCTGGTATATCCGATGGTAAAACCGGGCGGGACACTGGAAGATCTGATCATGGATTGTTAGGAAGAAGAGGACAGGAGGAAAAAACAATGAATAATAACGGTATGAAAAAACGATGGATTTCCTTATATGTAGAGAACCAGGTAGGAGTTCTGTCAAAAATTTCAGGGTTGTTCTCCGGCAAATCTTATAACCTGGACAGTTTGACTGTTGGTACGACAGAAGACCCGACCGTGTCCAGAATGACGATCGCAACAGTCAGCGATGATGAGACTTTTGAGCAGATCAAAAACAGCTGAACCGTATGGTAGAAGTAATCAAGGTCATCGATTTTACAGATGTATTTGTCCGCATGAAAGAAATACTGTATGTCAAAGTGCGAAAATGTTCAAAAGATGATAAAGTGGAATGTTTTCAGATTGCAGAGACATTCAAGGCTAGAGTCATTGATTATGGCAAAGACAGTGTACTGCTGGAATTTGTACAGACAGCAACGAAAAATGATGCAGTGATCAAACTTATGAAAGAAGAATTCACCAGTATTGAAGTTGTACGAGGCGGAAGTGTTGGGAATTGAATCCATAAGTATGATGGAAAGATAAAAAAACAGAGTGCACTCTTGAATTTTAAAAACAGTAGTATTATAATAAGACAAGATGATAAATCAAACATTTGTTTAAAAGGACGGAGGAGTCAAAATGGAGAAGAAAAAATATTGACTGGTCAAACATTGGATTTGGCTATATGAAGACAGATAAGAGATATGTTTCCAATTTTAAAAACGGAGCATGGGATGAAGGTACACTTACCTCCGATGATCAGATTACTATCAGTGAATGTGCAGGTGTACTTCAGTATGCACAGACATGTTTTGAAGGAATGAAAGCGTATACCACAGAAGATGGTCATATCGTAACATTCCGCCCGGATTTAAATGCAGCAAGAATGGCAGATTCAGCAGCAAGACTTGAAATGCCTGTATTCCCAGAAGATAGATTTGTAGATGCAATCAAACAGGTTGTAAAAGGCTAATGCAGCTTATGTACCGCCATATGGATCAGGAGCAACATTATATGTCAGACCATATATGTTCGGTTCCAGTGCCGTTATCGGTGTAAAACCGGCAGATGAATATCAGTTCCGTGTATTTGCTACACCAGTTGGACCATACTTCAAAGGCGGCGCAAAACCAATTACAATTAAAGTTTCTGATTTTGACCGTGCAGCACCGCATGGAACAGGTCATGTAAAAGCCGGACTGAACTATGCAATGAGCCTTCATGCAATCGTAACAGCACATGAAGAAGGATACGATGAGAATATGTATCTGGATGCAGCAACAAGAACAAAAGTAGAAGAGACTGGTGGAGCTAACTTCATCTTTGTAACAAAAGATAACAAAGTTGTAACACCAAAATCATCTACCATTCTTCCATCTATTACAAGACGTTCTCTGATGTATGTTGCAGAGCATTATCTTGGACTGGAAGTAGAAGAAA
>VOFG01004428.1_pt1 | contig 27781 bp, 44 predicted proteins | sample 5384171 | NCBI WGS metagenome assembly VOFG01 (sample SAMN12384726, study PRJNA508395) | human gut metagenome | isolation source: healthy gut F | host: Homo sapiens | reverse complement strand
GCTCGGGCGCATTTTCGATTCCGCTTTTCCGAAAAACTTCGTATCCGTATGTTCGCAAGCATTACGGAGTTCTGGCTGCCGCTGGCACATTTCCCCTCGGCGGCTGGTTCCGCGACTACCTTTATATCCCCTCTCGGCGGAAACCGCGTAAAGCCGATGCGTCATGTTTTCAACATCCTTGTCGTATGGACAGCCACCGGCTTCCCGCACGGAGCATCGGAATTTCATTCTGTGGGGACTTTTTTTGCGGTGCTTTTACTGTTTGAAAATATATTCTCCGTCCGGCAGGCACGGTTTTCCGTTCCGATGCACATCTATACGCTGCTGTTTGTCATGCTCGGATTCGTATTGTTTGATGCGGCAAGTGTTGCCGGCGCATTCATGAGCTTTAAGTCCATGTTCGGGTTTGCCGGAATTCCCGCCATGAATGCGGCTTCGTTGTATTATCTGAAAAGCAACCTTTGTACTGCTTACTGTCGCAGTTGTCGGAGCGACTCCCCTGCCCAAACGGATTTATGAGAAAATCGAAGGGACGGCGGGCGGAAGCAGGGTTCTTGCCGTTCTGACGCCGACGGCAACCGTTGCGGCAATCGCCGTGTGCACGGCGTATCTGATCGACGGGTCGTTCAACCCGTTTGTCTATTTCCGGTTCTGACCTTGCGGTCTCAGACCGGTTTAACGGAGGAGTATGATGAAGAAATTTCAACAGATATTGACTCTGGCGCTGTCTCTCGGGTTCCTTGCGGTCTTTTCCGCCTGGTTCCTCGATTGCGCCCGATGCAGAAGAATCGACGGTTGAAAGACGGCGTCTTGCGAAACGCCCCGCGCTGTCTTTTTTCGTCGGTTACGAACGGCAGTTTTATGAACGGCTTTGAAAATATATGCTCGACCAGTTCCTCTGCGCAACGGGTTCCGGGGGCTGAAGGCAACCGTAAGTGCGAAGGTATTCATGAAAAAGGACAACAATGGACTTTATTCCGTCGGAGAGCATCTATCAAAGCTGGACTTCCCGACCGACAGCGAATCGGTTGATCATGCCGCACGGCGTTTCCGGTATGTGTATGACACGTATCTCCGGAATGCCGGAACAAAGACATACCTGTCGGTGATACCCGATAAAAATACCTTTATCGCATCGCAGAACGGCTATCCGGACAAGGATTACAAGGCGCTTTACCGAACGCCTCAGAAGCGGATTCCCGGAGGCAAAGTATATTGATATTTCCGGGCTCCTGTCGGCGGATGATTTCTATTATACCGATTCGCACTGGCGGCAGGAAAGAATCACGAAGGTTGCCGATGAAATTGCGGCGCAGATGGGAGCGGAGCGTATCGGAACGTGTGAAATACAGGACACCGGCAGACCGTTTTACGGCGTTTATTACGGTCGGGCAGCCCTGCCGCACGCGCCGGAGAGGCTTTTCTATCTTGATAACGCCGTGATACGGGGGCTTCAGGTGTATAATGTCGAAACACAGTCCGACATCCCGGTTTACGACCTCGGTGCCGCCGCCGGACGCGATCCTTACGAAATGTTCCTCGGCGGCGCGCGTTCGATCATCAAGATCACAAATCCGAATGCCGCGCAAGAACGCCGGCTCATCGTTTTCCGGGATTCGTTCGGCAGCAGTATAGCACCGCTTCTTGCGGCAGGCTATTCCGAAATAACGCTTGTCGATATCCGCTATATTTCGCCCCTCTCTCTCGGAAAGCTGATTGACTTCACGAAAGCAGACGATGTGCTGTTCCTTTACTCCGCATCGGTCATCAACAACAGCGAGACGATAAAATAAAAAGCACCGGGTTCTCCGCCTTGGGGTGCGGTTGTCAAGGGTGACATTATTTTTTGGGGGTGCTATAAATGCAACGCTAAATGCAACGCGGGGCTACTGTTGCATTTACTTTGAAAATCTACGGCAATTTTCGCCCCCGTGCGATTATGCGGTGCACAGTCCGATGATCCAGAATATCACGCCGCAGAACGCGCCCGCCAGCGTTCCGTACAGAAGAACCGGACCTGCGACCGTGAATATCTTGGCGCCGACGCCAAGGATCAGACCCTCGGAGCGTGCGTCGATGGCTGGGGAGGCGACAGCGTTGGCAAATCCCGTGATGGGAACCAGTGTGCCTGCCCCGGCATATTTGGCAATGCGGTCAAAGACGCCCAACCCGGTCAGCACGGCGGAGATCAGCACCAGCGTTATGGACGCCAGTGTGCCGCCGTCCTCGCGGCTCATGCTGCAGATCCCGGTGTAGAGGTCGCAGAGTGACTGCCCGACAAGGCAGACCGTGCCTCCCACCCAAAAGGCGCGCAGGCAGTTCCGCGGCGACGATGACCGGGGGGCGCGTGCATCGGCGTAGCGCCGGTAAGTCTGCTTATCCATATCCATATAAAAACCTCCGCCGGAAGAGTACCGTATCGGTATCTTTCCCGGCGGAGGCGCGGTTTATGCGTGTATTACAGCGGTTTGACAGCAAACAGTTCGCCGTCGCCGGGCGCAAAGGTGACGGTCCCGGCGCAATCCTCCCAGACTTCGGTCGCCTTATTCAGACGGACAAGCGGGGTATCGGACGTGATGCACAGTGTCTGCGGTGCATCGTGATCCTTGCTCGTGACCATCATGCGTCCGCCGGCGAAGAAGCCGACCGTAAAGCGCCCGCCATCCAGCGTGCGGATGTGTTTATGCGGCAAACGGCTTGACCGTTTCGTCCGTTTCCGCACCGACATGGAAGACCGCTTCGGAGCGGATATCCCCGGGTGCCATGCTCTCGCCGGGCAGGGGATCGACCAGCCCGCGGTACAGCACCTGCAGCTCGCGGTTGATGCGCTTCACAATCTCATACTTTTCTCCGCGCGTTCCGTCCGACAGTATGATGCCGTTGTGGTAGGACCACGGCTCACTGTGATTCGCGCCCGGCGTCCAATAGGTGAAGTAGGAAAGCCCGGTAGAGCCGTACGTCAGCGCGTTGAACGCCTCCCAGCGCACTTCACCCTCCGTCGGCCAACGGTACCCCCAGTGCTCCACAAGCAGGATAATGGTCATCCACGGGATGCCAGCCCGTGCGGCGCTCGCCCGGATCATCTCCATGTTGTCGTAGTAACCTGCACGGTCATACGCCTCAAACAGCTTGCCCTCCCAGCCGTTGCGTTTACGGTTCTCGTCCGAAAACGCGTGCGGCAGGCAATTTGTCCAGTGCCGGAACTTCCCGCCACATCAGGTTGTAGTGGTCGTAGGAAAGCAGTTGCGGGTGGACGGTACGCAGGAACCCGTCGATGTGCGCCTGATAGCGCTCCAGGGGCATGACGGCGACCGACGGGAGCAGGTTGATGTACTCGCCGTGCACCGGATCGTGCGCGTGCAGGTAATCCACCACGCGCCCCAGCGTCGGGAAGTAATCATCGGTCGGCTCATCGCGTACAAAGAAACGATTGAGGGCAGGGCAGTCGCGGTAGTCGGCAATCATGGCATCCAGTTCCGCCTCCCAGCCCGGCTCCCCAGCAGTGCGATGCTCATGCGGGGATCCTGACATTGGCACGCAGTCCCAACTCCGCGCACAGAGCCAGAACGCGCAGGTTGGTTTCGGTGTCGTAGGCACATTCGATCGATTGAAGCCGGCTTCACGCGCCTCCTCGAGACGCTCACGTGACAGGAATTCCTTCCGGATGCCGTACCAATAGGTTATCGGGTACAGGTTGTTGCTCATTTTGCATACTCCTTTCGCACAGATCGGCGTCAAAGAATCTTGTTGTACCGCCTGAAGGTTTTGATCATTCGGTTCATGTTGGCCTGCATATTCCGGCTGCTGCGGGCGTTGTACATGGCGGAGAAGGAGCGCTTGCCGGAAACGGCGTTGCTGAAAACGTTGAGCATTATGCTGCCTGTCCAGTTGTTGTATGCAAGGATGAAGGACTCCCGGATGTTGTCGTGGATGATCTGCACCATCTTGGAAGCATATGGATCGGTAACGTACTGCACCTGAAGCGCCTCGCCGTAATACTTGGGGATGAGCAGCGACGCGGTCTCACGGTTCGAACCTGGATGACAGTGCTGATGAACTCCGCATCCTTTGCGGTGGTCATGATGGCACCGACTTCCGTGGTGTCGTGCGTGGCGGTGTTGTACTGCTTATCCGAGGCATACAGCATGGGGCAGGGAAGAACGCCCGCCTCGCCCTGCATACTCAGCAGGATGGTGTTCTCCAGCGAGCCAAGCCGCTGGTAGTCGCAGATGAGCGACAGTCCCTCCGTGAAGTCCTGCAGGATCTTCGCATCGGAGGTGATGCCGAAGCAGGCGCTGTCGTTGTACACGATCTTGTACAGCCAGTCCGTCGATCCTCCCGCGGGAATTCTCGCCCAGTGCGGGGTACGGCGTACCGTCCTCGTCACGCGTGATGAATCCGGGATTCGCGCTGACCACGAAGCCGATGGAGGAGCCCCACAGCTCAAGCACCGAGATGCCCCACTGGTCTCCGTAATCCTTCAACCCGTTCCGGTTCTTGTCGTCGTACATATCCGTGATCATCTGGTTCATTTTCTCGTAGGTCCACTCGTAGTTCAGTACCCAATCGTAGACCTCGTTGGGGTCGCGCTGATAGTGATCCTGATACATCCCCTTGTTGAACAGGAGCAGGTGCGAGGAACGGAGCACGTCGATGAAGAAGTCACCCGCCAGAATGTACTCATACCCGTTCTGCAGGCGCAGGTCGTCCATGTACTCCTTGTACCAGTAGGTTTTGTCCTCAAAGTCAAAGCCGGTGAATTCCGGCGCCAGGATGTTGCGGAAGTTGCCCTCGATGGAGAGGTTGGCAAAGGGGAACAGGTCATTGATGACAAGGTCGTACTCGTCGAGGTTGTTGGCGACATATGTCCGGATCTTGCTGAACACGCCGTTGTAATCCACGTCCAGCTGCGTGAATTTCAACTGGACACCGATCTTCTTCTCCACAACGGCGTTGCGCTCAAACACTGCATCGTTGACCATGCTGGATGCCGCGTCCTTCTCCCCCTCAATGAGGTAGTTGGAGTTTCCCATACCTGCCGATGCGATGTTGGTACTGGTCAGGATGCGGAATTCGCGCCCCTTGTAGTCCACATTCTTGAAGGGATCCTCTTCGGCAGTGACTTCCGGCTCGCTGTTGGTTTCCCCGCCGGTAGAGGTCGTCTCAGCCGTGTCGCCTGTTCCGCAGGCGACCAGTTCCGCGACGCCGCCAACCAGCATTAGGAGGCAGAGGAGGAGCGAAAGAAAGCGCACTGTTTTCTGCCGGTTCACGGGGGTATGTGTTACCTGAGATGAATTCATGGTTTCTTCCCATTCCTTTCAGATTTGGTTTCAATTCGTGTTGTAGCGTTTGATTCCGCCCGTAACGGACTCGCTGACGGTGCCGACCGGATTGCCGGATCCGTCGATTGCCTGGTTTCCGTAAGCCAGCATGAAGGATCCGCCGATGTTGTCATGGAGAATCCGGATCATTCCGGCGGTGTACGGATCGGCATCGTACCGGAGCTTCAGTGCATCCCGGTAGTATTTGGGAATGGGCCGGGATGCAGTCTCGCGGTTCAGCGCCTGAATCACGGTGCTGATGAAAGCCTCATCCTTGGCTGTCAGCAGAACGGCGCCGACATTCGCAGTGTTGCTGGTTGCGGTGATGTACCGTTTGTCGGAGGCATACAGCTGGGGGTAGGGGAGGACACCGGCACCTTCCTTCATATCCGGCAGGGCGGTGTTTTCCAGCGAGCCGAGCCAATGACCTTCACACAGGAGCGCCGAGCCTTCCGTGAAGTCCCGCAGGCTGTTGCCTCCGGCGGCATCGGAAATGTAGCAGCTGCTGTTGAATAGCAAAAGGGACAGCCGCTTGGTCAGATCCGCCATGCGGGAGGTGTCGCCGAGCACGATGCGCGGCGTTCCGTCCTCGCCCCGCGAGACAAGACCGGGATTGGCACTGACGATGAACCCGATTTTGGCGCTGCGCAGATCCGATATGGAAAGTCCCCATCGGTCGCCGTAGTCCCGGCGGCTGTTCCCGTTTTTGTCGAGGTACATATCCGTTATGATCCCGTTCAGCTTTTCATAGGTCCACTCGTAGTTCAGAACCCACTCAAAGACCTCGCCGGGGTCGCGCCGGTAGTGATCCCGATACATTTCCTTGTTGAACAGGAGCAGGTGCGAAGAGCGGAGCACATCGATGAAAAAATCACCCGCCAGCAGATATTCGTATCCGTTCACGAGACGCAGATCATCCATGTACTCCTTTGTACCAGTACGGCTTGTTCTCAAAGTCGAAGCCGGTGAATTCCGACGACAGGATGTTGCGGAAGGTTCCGTCGTTCGCAAGGCTGGCAAAGGGGAGCAGTTCGCTGATGACAAGGTCATACGCATCCGTCCCGCTCATGACCAGCCTTTTGATCTCGGACCGGATATCGGACTTGTCCGCGTCAGCATGGCTGAAGGTCAGCGCGACGTCCAGCTCCAGCTCGACCGCGGTGTTGCGTTCGTGTACGGCTTCGTTGATCGTGCCGGCTGTGTTTTGCTCCCCTCCAAGGAAGCAGTCTGAGCTTGCCATGCCGGCGGGGGCGCGGGTGGCGGACAGGATGCGGAATTCCTTTCCCTTGCGGTCTGCTTCGCCGCTCGTCTCAATTTCGGCGGTTTCCGACTCGGTCGCGTCCTGGAAGTTTCGGCGGACGTGTCCTCGGACGTGTCCGCGGATGTGTCCTCGGCGGCGGAGGATTCGGTTTCCGGCTCGGTCGTTTCCTCCGGTTCGCCTTGCGTGGCGGTAGCCGAGGAGGGTACATCGGTCGTTTGCTCCGTCCCGGAGGGGGCGGCGGAAACCGTTTCCGTGGTGTCGCCTGACGTGCAGGCTGCCAGTTCCGCCACGCTGCCGAGCAGCATCAGAAGGCAGAGCAGGAGGGAGAGAAAGCGTGCTTTTTCCTGTTGGGTACGGATTGCGTGTGTTGTGCCCATGGGCAGGTTCCTTTCGATATTGCCGCGTTGCGGTTACGGCAGTTGAGCGATTTTTTCGTTGGCGTCCGCCAGAATCTTTTTCATTTTGTCGTCCCATCTGCGGGAAGCGGAGGCTACCTTGGCAGTGGTGGAGCAGAGCAGGGGACGAAGCTCGTCACGCAGGACAAGACCGGAGAACATATTGCTGCAGGTGCTGGAGAAATCGAACTGAACGGTTTCGAAAATCAGATCGAGCATCTCAACGGATTGCGGATCCTGCATGAACTTGAGCGAGAGGTTGGTGTTATAGTAGGCATTCGGGATAATCTTGCCGCTGTTCCATGCCATCGACTCCAGCACGGCACCCAGCATGGAGACGCGCTCCGCCGACTTGACACCGGCGGAATGCCGAAGCAGGACACCGATCCTGCACATAGGAGTAGTAGCGGGTTTGCGCCTTGTCAAACTTAGGGAGGGGCGCGATGCCGTAGGACATGGGGGTAAGTGACTCGATTTCGGTCTCCATGTCAAGGAACAGGCAGGTAACCATCATGGCATTCTTGGCGGTAAAGGCGTTGATGATGTTCTTGGTTCTGCCTGCCCAGTCCTCGATGCTGGTGGAGTTCCGGTAGAAGTAGGTGGAGGCATCATTGTACAGCAGGAGACTTTGGCTTGCAGGTCGGAGACGCGCTTCAGCGAGTCGGTGTCGAACTTCAGTGCCTGCGTGTCCGCATCCTTGACAACGAGATGGATATTCGCCGCCACCATATAGGGGTCGATGCTGCTGCCGCTTCCGGTCACAAAGCCGAAGAAATCGCCGGTGTTTGCCTTGCTGTCGCTGTTCTTGTCCTGTACAGATCCTTGATCATGCTGAGCTGGGTGTCCAGCGTCCAGTCGCCGTTCTTGACCGTTTCGTACATATCCGGCAGTTTGCGCGACTCCATCTCGGTGCGGTTGTACAGCGTCAGAAAAAACGTACCGGAACATGGAGATGGCGGCGGCGCCGCTTGCCAGATACTGCTTCCGCTGGGGGGTGAAGGTGACAAGGTCGTTGAAGCCCTGCGTCCAGTAGCTTTTGGAGGTGTCGATGTAGTCCACGGCGGACAGGTTCTGATAGTGACCGCTCAGGGGCGGGGCTCACGGCACGGTAGGTTCCGTTGACCACAATATCGTAGCTTCCGAGACCGGAGGCAACATCGTTCTCCAGCTTGGTGGCAACCGAGTCCTCCTCGCTCGGCAGGAAGGAAAGCTTGACGCGGAGCTGATTCCGAACCAGCTCGTTGCGCTCGAACACCGCCTCGGAGATAAGACCGGAATTCCCATCGCTGACAAGTTCATCGTTTTTGCCCTGCGTATCGGCATACAGGAAGCTGATCTCGGCGTTATCGAAGGACAGATCCTCCGGCAGGTCGCAGCGATCGGCAGCAGCGACGCTTTCCTGCGCGTCGGTTGCGGAATCCGCGGTGGATGCGGACTGCGTCTCCTGCGATGTATCCGTGCCGCAGGAGGACAGCCCCGCCGATGCCGGCAGGATCAGCAGGCAGGCGAGCAGGGCGGCTGTCATTCTTTTGTGTTGGTGAAACTCGCCAGGGGCGCTCCTTTCACGGTGCGCGCGTGTTCGCGTAACGCACCGACAGCATTACGAAGCCATTATAGTATATTCTGCTTTTTTTGTCAAGGGGAGCGCGAAAATTATTTGTATATTTTGAGGAGTTCTTTTGCGGATGCCGCCTTGATTTTTTTTGAAATGTGCTATAATGACCTGTATATGTCGGGATGTGGCGGCGATTACCGCCGCATTCCCGCAGAACCGGGACAAGGAAAGGAGCGTGCACTATGGAAGCAAAGCGGCAGGGCGCCGGCGACGTTGTCATTGGCATTGACGTTGGCGGCAGCACCACCAAGATTGTCGGCTTTCGCCGCACGGCGGCGGGTGCGCCGGCTTTATCGAGCCGCTGTTCGTCCGGGCGACCGACCCCATTTCCTCCATCTACGGCGCGTTCGGGCGGTTCACGGTGGAGAACGGGCTGACTCTGCCGGATATTGACCGCATCATGATGACAGGCGTCGGTTCCTCCTATATGTCCGCGCCCATCTATTCGCTGGACTGCCGGACGGTGCCGGAGTTTTCCGGCGTCGGGCTGGGCGGGCTGTACCTGTCCGGTGTCCGAGGCTATCATTGTCAGCATGGGAACCGGTACGGCGCTGGTACACGCTAAGCGGAGGAAGGACGGCGGGACGGACATTGACTATCTGGGCGGCACGGGGGTCGGAGGCGGCACCCTGCTGGGACTGACCAAAAAGATGCTGGGGGGGTGGACACGGTTGCCCACATCGAGCAGCTTTGCGAGGACGGCGACCTGTCCAAGGTGGATCGACCATCAAGGATATATCCGCAATGATCAGTTTCCCGGTGTCAACTATAACCTGACTGCCGCGAACTTCGGCAAGCTCTCCGACCTTGCAGACAGCAGTGACATTGCGCTGGGCATTGCCAACATGGTGGCGGAAACCATTGCCATGATGGCTATATTCGCCGCCCGCGGGCACGGCGTCCGGGACATCGTGCTGACGGGCAACCTGACAACCATCCGTCCGATCCGGCGGGTGTTTGAAGGCTTGCGGGACACCTTCAATGTCAATTTTCTGATCCCGCCCAATGCGCAGTTCGGCACCGTTATCGGCGCCGCCCTGTATGACTGGTGATCCGGCGGAAGCCGGGATCAAAACATAACCGTTTTGATAAGAAGAAAGGCACACAGTATGGAATGGACAAGTCTGAACGACCTGCGTGAGAAGTATCTCTCCTTTTTGAATCCAAGGGCATCTGCGGCTTCCCTCTTTCCCGCTGATTCCTCACAATGACCCGTCGCTCCTGCTCATCAACTCCGGCATGGCGCCCATGAAGAAGTTCTTCACCGGCGAGGAGGTTCCGCCCCGCCGCCGCGTCACCACCTGCCGAAGTGCATCCGCACCCCGACCTTGAGCGCGTCGGACACACTGCCCGCCACGGCACCTTCTTTGAGATGCTGGGCAATTTCTCCTTTGGCGACTATTTCAAGCAGGAGGCGATTCCGTGGGCGTGGGAATTCCTCACCGACACACTGAAGATTCCTGCCGAGCGGCTTTGGCACCTCCATCTATGAGAAACGATGAGGAAGCGTTCGAACTGTGGAACAAGGTCGTCGGCGTTCCGGCGGAGCGCATCGTGCGGCTGGGCAAGGAGGACAACTTCTGGGAGCACGGCTCCGGTCCCTGCGGTCCCTGCTCCGAGATTTACTTTGACCGTGGCGAGAAGTACGGCTGCGGCTCGCCAGACTGCAAGCCCGGCTGTGACTGCGACCGCTACATGGAGATCTGGAACAACGTGTTCTCACAGTTCAATAACGACGGACACGGCAATTATACCGAGCTGGCGCAGAAAAACATTGATACCGGCATGGGGCTGGAGCGTCTTGCCTGCGTGATGCAGGGCGTGGACAATATGTTCCTTGTGGACACCAACCGCGCCATTCTGGACAAGGTTTGCGCTATCGCCGACCGCACCTACGGGGACAATGCGACTGCCGATATTTCGATCCGCGTCTGTACGGATCATATCAAATCCGCTATGTTCATGATCGCCGATGGGGTAATTCCTCCAATGAGGGGCGCGGCTATGTCCTGCGCCGCATCATCCGCCGCGCCTGCCGCCACGGCAAGCTGCTGGGCATCAACCGCCCGTTCCTCGCCGAGCTTTGCGAGGTCGCCATGGGACAGAATCAGGGCGCGTATCCGGAACTGCGGGAGAAGCATGACTATATTCTGCAGATACTGTCCCTGGAGGAGAAGCGCTTTGACGCTACCATCGACGCCGGACTCTATCCTGTCCAACCTTGCGCGTGATGTGCTGGCGTCCGGCAAGACGGTCATTTCGGGGGACGATGCGTTCCGGCTGTACGATACGTTCGGCTTCCCGGTCGATCGACGCGCGAGATCGTTGCCGAGCAGCAGCTGACCATTGATGAGGATACCTTCCGGAAGCTCATGCAGGCGCAGAGGGAGCGCGCACGCAGTGCCCGCGCCAACATTTCCGGCTGGAGCAACGCTTCCAAGACACTGCTGGCGGGTATGCCTAAGACCGAGTTCGTCGGCTATACCGCAACTGAGTGCGATGCCAAGGTCGTGGCTCTGCTTGTGGACGATATGGCGGTAGAGGAAGTTACCGAGGGTGACTTCACGCTGGTTTTGGATCGCACGCCCTTCTACGGGGAGAGCGGCGGACAGGTCGGCGATACCGGTACCGTTACGGGGCACGATTTCGCCGCATCCGTGACCGATACGCAGAAGTCTGACGGCGTGTATATCCATCTCTGCTCGCTGGCGCGTGGATCTGTCCGGGTGGGAGACAGCATTCATGCCGAGGTCAGCGATGCGGCGCATCGCCATCATGCGAAACCACTCGGCGTGCCACCTCCTGCAGGCGGCGCTCCGCACCGTGCTGGGCAAGCACGTCGAGCAGGCGGGCTCCTACGTGGACGGGGGAGCGGGTGCGCTTCGACTTCACGCATTTCGCACCGCTGACAGCAGAACAGCTCAAGGCAGTTGAGGGATTGGTCAATGCCCGCATCCTGGGTCGGTCTGCCGGTCGAGAAACTGGAGCTTCCGATAGAGGAAGCCAAAAAGCTGGGCGCCATGGCGCTGTTCGGCGAGAAGTACGGCAAGGTTGTCCGCGTCATCCGTATGGGCACCTTCTCCACGGAATTCTGCGGCGGTACGCACGTGGATAACACGGCACAGATCGGACTGTTCAAGATCACTTCCGAGACATCCGTTGCCGCCGGTGTCCGCCGTATCGAGGGCGTGACAGGACTTGGTGTACTGGCGCTGATTGCCGGGCAGGAGGAGGTTATCCGCAACACCGCCCATGAGCTGAAGGCACCTGCCCCGGCTGATATGCCCGCCAAGGCAGCCGCACTGCATGCGGATCTGAACGCTGCGCACAAGGAGATCGACCGCCTCAACAGTCGTCTTGCGGCATCGCAGGTGGATGGACTGCTGGCAGGCGGGATCCGGGTCGGAAAAAAGCGGGAAGGTTCTGCTGGTCACGGCGGCGCTGGACGGTGTCCCTGTGGACGTTGCGCGGAACATGACCGACATGATAAAGGAAAAAGAATCCTGCCGCTGTCGCGGTTCTTGCCGTCAGCGGGGACGGAAAGCTAAACTTCCTTGCCGCCGCGGGTAAGGCGAGGCTGTCGCGCTGGGTGCGCACGCCGGCAAGCTGGTTGGTGCGGTTGCCGCTGTAACGGGCGGTAGGGCGGCGGACGTCCGGACAACGCGATGGCGGGCGGTCGGGATATCGACCAGATCCCGGAGGCGCTGTCTACGGCGGAGGTCGTTCTCGGGCGGAATGCTGAAGGATTGACTTTTTCAAACTCAAAAGGGACGGCTCCGGTCGGAGCCGCCGCTTTGAATTGGTGCTTTTACTTGATCAGCTTGAAGCTTCCGATAAGAGGCAGCTCCTTCGCCTTTCCGTTTGCCGCGTTGACAATACCGATAATCATGAAGGCAAGGCATACAATGCCGATTGCGCTGCTGATGATCCAGCCGACAAAGGGAATCAGACCAAGGACGCCGCCCGCTGCGCCCAGCACACAACCTCCGCAAGGAACAGAACCAGTCCTTGATTGGCGTGGAAACGCGCGAATCTGAATTCGGCGCCGCCAGAAGCGGGATGAGGAACAGGATGCCGATGTACGCGAGGACAGCCATGACCTTGTTGTCCGTGATGTCCTTGCTGTCAAACTCTGCTGTGGTGTCGGTAGTGTTATTGAACTCCGTGAAAGCCGCCTCCGCTGCATTCTGCTTGCTGTTGCTGTTGCCCTGATCCTGTTCGACCGGAGCGCCGCAGACAGGGCACTGCTTGGCGTTTTCATCCATGTCGGCGCCGCACTTTTTACAGGTTGCCATGATGTTATACTCCTTTCCGGGACGCGCCGGCATGAAACCGCCGACTCTTCACCCGTTGCGCAGTATTATAACACGTTTTGAACTGTTTGTAAAGGGGACGGAAACAAAAAACAGGGAGGTGCCGCTGTTTTTGCGACGGGGCGGCGTGGGAAGCGTCGGGGAGGCTGAAAGAATCCCCGAACGCCAAAAGCGCAAACGCATTCTCCCTCTCTCCGGTCACGCAAAATTCTGCCAAAAAACTTGACAGCAACGCAAAAGTATGCTATCATATACGGTGGACGCGAGGGGCACTGCCCCTGCGGGCGGAGTGCACTGGCAGCCGCCGGAAAGGACTCGTAAAACCCTATGAAGATCGGATTTATTTCTCTCGGATGCCCCAAAAACCAACTGGATACCGAGGTCATGCTACACGAGGTGGTGGAAGCCGGATATGAGATCACACCGGAGGACATTGACGCGGATATCATCATCATCAACACCTGCGCCTTTATCGAAAGCGCGCGCGCAAGGAAGCGGTGGACAATATCCTGGACGTCGCGTGGCTCAAGGAGAATCGCCATCTCAAGGGTATTATCGTGACGGGCTGTTGGCGGAACGCTACCGCGAGGAGATATTCGAGGAGATGCCGGAGGTGGACGCCCTGCTGGGTGTCGGCAGCATTCACCGTATCGTGGACGCTGTCCGTGCGGTCGAGGCGCAGGTCAAAGCGCAGGAGACCGCGAAGAAATCGCTGGATGCCGCCTGCAAGTACCGTTCCTTTGAGGATAAGAATACAGTGGAGCTGGGCGGCGACCGCGTGCTGACCACGCCGGACTATGCCGCTTTACCTCAAGATTGCAGAGGGGTGCGATAACAGGTGCGCCTACTGTGCCATTCCGTATATCCGCGGCGGCTACCGTTCCCGCCCGATGGAGGAGCTGGTGCGCGAGGCAAAGGAATTGTCCGCATTGGGTGTTCGGGAGCTGACGGTTATCGCGCAGGATATCACGCGCTACGGCAAGGATCTGTACGGTCACTATGCGCTCCATGAGTTGCTCCACCGGATCACGGAGGAGACTGATATCCCGTGGATCCGCCTGCTTTACTGCTACCCCGACAAGATCACCGATGAGCTGATTGCCGAGATACGGGACAATCCCCGCATCCTCAAGTACATAGACCTGCCGCTCCAGCACATCAGCGACAGGGTTTTGAAGTCGATGAACCGCCACGGCGATTCCGCCCTCATCCGCGACGTGCTGACCCGCCTGCGCCGGGAGATCCCCGGTGTGGTCATCCGCACGACCTTCATCGTCGGTTTCCCCGGCGAGACGGAGGAGGATTTCCGGCAGCTGTCGGAGTTCATGCAGCAGCAACGCTTTGATCATGCCGGCGTGTTCACGTACTCCGCGAGGAGGGGACACCTGCATATGATTTCCCTGACCAGATCGATGAGCAGGAGAAGGAGCGCCGGCGCGATATCCTGATGAAGCAGCAGATGCTGATCAATGCCGAACTGAACGAGCAGAAGATCGGTCGGACTGTGGAGGTGCTCTGTGAGGACTATGACCCTGTCAGTGAGTCCTGCTACGGTCGCTCGGCGGCAGATGCCCCGGAGATCGACGGAAAGGTGTTCTTCCGTCAGGCAGGCAGGAACCGTCCCGCTCCCGGCGACCTTGTGAAGGTCTGCATTGAGGACGTGGTGGATTATGACATGTACGGTAAGCAGGTTCTGCCCGATGGGGCGGATATGTAAGGAGGTGCGCACATCATGAAAGCGACCGACACAGCTCCCGGCAAACGGAAGCAAAAAGCAAAAATGAACCTGCCCAACCGGCTGACAGTCCTGCGCCTTATCATGGTACCGGTCTTTATTGCCGTTATGGTGTTGCCGGACAGCGTGGTTCCCGCGCTCGTGACCGGGATCATCGGTGCGTTCCTGTTCATCACCGCCGCCGTGACGGATATGCTGGACGGGAAAAAATCGCCCGCAAGTACGGTCTGATAACGGATTTCGGCAAGCTGATGGATCCGCTGGCAGACAAATTTATGGTCATCGGCGCCCTGACTGTCATCGTGTACCGATACGATATGCTGCGCCCGTGTTCATCTGGGCACTGCTGGTGGTTGTGTTCCGCGAGCTGGCGGTAACCTCCCTGCGGCTGGTGGCGTCCACATCCGGCGGCGTGGTTGTTCCCGCCAATATGCTCGGCAAAATCAAGACGGTCTCGCAGATTGTCTGCGTCAGTGCCGCCATCATCGAGCCGATGCTGTATGAGATACCGTTCCTGCGCGATTTCCTGCCGGGATGGTGGACGGCGCACGTTCCGCTGACCTATATTACCTGCGCCGCCATGACGCTGTTCACAGTCCTGTCCGGCGTGAATTATTTCCGCGCCATGTGGAAGTACCTTGATCCCGGAAAGTAACCGGTATCCCCAACCGCACGATAGTCGGCGCCGTTTGTCGCCGCCCGCTACGTGCGGTTTTCCGTGTCTGCCCGGGTCCGGGAGACAGCACGTCCGAAAAATGGTCATAAACAATGAGAGGAGCAGAAGCCCTATGAATCCGAAAACGCACCTGCGACTGTTTTGCGTCCTTCTTGCCGCCTGCCTGCTTCTGCCGCTCGCTGCTGCCTGTCGGCAGGGCGGGGAAGGCACCGGCACGCAGACCGGCACCCATACCGACAGCCCCGGAACGGAATCCGGGAGCGGGGAGACCACCGGTAAGCCGGATGACCCCATTGTCCCGAACGACACCGGCTTTTCCGTCAGCCGCCTGCGCGTCGATTCTCAGGACGTTGCCGCTGGGGCTGGATAACGCTGCCCCCGCTGTTCAGCTGGAATATGCCAGTGGGGCAGGAGGGACACCGTGCGGGGCGCGTACAGACCGCCTACCGCGTTTGGTGGCATCCGACCGGGGACTTCTGGAGTCCGGCACGGCGGATATGTGGGACAGCGGAACGGTGCAGGACGGTGCCTCCGTCAACATCCGCTACGGGGGGAGCGCCGCTTCTGCCGATGACCCGCTACTTCGGACTGTGCAGGTCACGGACGGAAACGGCGGGATGCAGTGTGCGCCGGTCGCGTGGTTTGAAACCGGAGTCGGGGAGGACGGTTTGCCGACGCTTCGTGGATCGGAGCGGCGGCGAGCGCCTGCAAATCTCGGCGAAGCGTGCTGGATATGGCAGACAGGCGGCGCCGCAGACGGACGAATCCCGGAGGGCACACAGCTTTTCCGCCGCGCATTCCGGCTTGCGGAAGGGAAGACCGTTGCGAACGCGATCCTGCTGTTTACTGCCGATGACTGCGGAACCGTGTATCTGAACGGCAGGCAGGTTGGCGAGATACCGCGGCGGACCGATGCATGGAAGAACGGGCAGGCTGTGGACGTGACCGATCGACTGACCGCAGGAGAGAACCTGCTGGCGGCATCCGGACCAATACCGGCGTGGGGTACGCCCGGATTTGTCGCGCATCTGCTTCGACGTATTCCGACGGGTCGCAGGAATCTGTCCTGACGAATGCGCAGGGATGGCGCGTGAGTCGGGACAGGATCGCGGATTTTGCATCCCCGGACTGTGACGACAGCGGCGCGGGATGGGGGCACCGGATCAGTCTGTCCGCTACGGAAGCGGCGCTTGGGCAAGCCTTGTTACCTTTTCGGGCGGTGCGGCGCTTCAGGATGGCAATGCCGCGCCCATGCTGCGGCGTGAATTCTCTTTGCCGGACAAGGAAATAACATCTGCCCGTGTGTATGCAACCGCGGCGGGAATCTATGACCTGCACCTCAACGGACAGCGGGTTGGAGATGCATACCGACGCCCTCCCCGACAGAGTACGATTCCCACATTCTGTACCGACCTATGATGTGACGTCGCTTGTCCGCGCCGGCGCAAATGCGCTCGGCGTGCAGCTGGGCAACGGCTGGTACTTCGGGCGTATCGGCTCCTTTACGGCGGCACGGCACCTGCCTTTATCGGCAAGCTGGTCGTCACTTTTGCGGACGGATCGACCGTCTGCGTTGTCAGCGACAGCAACTGGATCGCCTATACGAAGGGTCCTGTGCTGGAAAACGATCTGTTTGACGGGAGACTTACGACGCCCGGCGTCTGCCGACGGGGTGGTCGGATGCCGGTTTTGACGGGGCAGGCTGGACGCCTGTCCGCGTGACCTCGGCGCGCGCTGGGAATAGGGAAGATTATTGCCCAATTTGCAGGCAATATCAAGGTCATGGACAGCGTGCAGGGCGGTTTCGGTCAGTCGATTGCGGATAAGACCTACATCTATGATTTCGGGCAGAATTTGTCCGGCGTGGCATCGCTCACGCTCACGGGTGAGGCGGGGCAGACGGTAAAACTCCGCTTTGCCGAAATGCTCAATGACGCCAGCGGAACCGGAGACGGCAGGGAGGACGCTGTACACGCAGAACCTGCGCTCTGCCAAGAATACGGATGTGTATATTCTCCGCGGGGATGCCGAGGGGGGAGACATGGTATCCGACGCTGACATACCGGGGATTCCGCTACGTTGAAATATCCGGCATTGCGGAGCCGTTGACCGGGGCGGTGACAGCCCGCGTACTGTACACCGAAATGGAGGATACGGGCAGCTTTGATCTGCTTGCGGCGCTGATAAATCAGCTGTGGTCCAATACCTACTGGGGACAGCGCGGCAATTTCCTGTCGGTGCCCACGGACTGCCCGCAGCGCGACGAACGCATGGGCTGGTCGGGCGACGCGCAGATATTCTGCGGAACGGCGGCGTACAACATGGATGTACGGCAGTTCTTCGCGCAGTATGTCATGGCACTGAACGACTGTCAACTGGACAACGGCGCGTATACCGATGTGGCTCCCGGCAATCAGCGTGCCGCCTACACCGGCGCCGGACACAACGCATGGGCTGACGCAGGTATCATCATTCCCTACACTATGGGCATCCGCTACGGCGATACCGGACTTGCCGAGACCTATTGGCAGAGCATGGCTAAGTACATCCGCTACCTTGTGCGGGATGCGGACGGAACGGTGTCCGCAACACGCAGGCTATGTACGGAGACTGGCTCTCCATCGGTGAGTCCACGCCGCTGGCGGTCTGTGACACTGCCTGGTGCGTTTATCGTCTGCGACCTGATGGCGGAGATGGCGGGTTGGTTCGGCAAGGACGCGGATGCGGTACGGTATGCCGGGTATGCGGAATCCTTCCGCAGTGCATGGTGCGCCGCATTCCTGCGGGAGGACGGTACCACCGTCTGCGGCACCTGCAGACTCCTATGCGCTGGCGCTTGCCTTCGGGATCATCCCGGAGGATCTGCGCGCGGCACGGCGGCGCAGCTTGCCATGAACATTGCCGATCACGGCTGGAAGCTGACCACAGGCTTTATGGGTGTGTCCTTCCTGCTGCCGGTTCTCGACCGAGTACGGTTATACCGATGTTGCGTATAAGCTGTTGGAGCAGGAGGCGTACCCCTCCTGGATATACCCGATCCTGCAGGGTGCCACGACCATTTGGGAACGCTGGAATTCTACACCGTGGAGTCCGGCTTCGGCGATGCGGGCATGAATTCCTTCAACCACTACTCATATGGCTCTGTCATGGAGTGGGTATACAGTACCCTGCTTCGGCATTTCGGACGACGGCACGACTTCGTGCGTACCGGCACTTTGTGCTGAAGCCCACCCCGGCGGCAGTCTGACGTATGCGTCCGGCAGCTTTTGTTTCCATACGGACTGTGCAGTCCGGCTGGCGACGGGAGAACGGAAACCTGGTCTACACGTGCACGGTGCCCGCCAACACGACAGCCACGCTGTACCTGCCCGGTGCGCGGGCGCGACCGTGCTGGAGTCCGGGCGTGCATTGGACGGAACCCCCGGTGTGACTGTGCGCGGGTATGAAAACGGGCGGCATATTCTGGAACTTGTGTCCGGCACCTATACCTTCATGTTGCCGGTGCAGGACGCAACGGGGGCGGCGTGCAGGCTGCGGATCAGCAATCCGGACGGTATCCACGCCACGGTCCTGCTGGACGGAAAGCCGTTGCAGAGCGGAGCAAATCTGATTCCCGGCGGCACGCACACGCTGTCGGTTGTCTGTGAGGAGGAGGCGTATGCCTTTGCCTATGCAGGCGGCGATGTGTTTTTTCGCTTCCGCCGAAGCGACGCTGCAGCTCTCCGGCGATACGGATATCGCATTGCATTTCGGCAGCCGCGGGACGGGGAGCGGCACATCGGCACTGACGGTTTCCGCGCCGGGCTGTACGCAGGCATTTGTCAACGGGCAGGCTGTTTCGCTCCCGCACACCGTGCGCGGTGGGGCAGGGGAGACGGTTACGGTCGAGCTGCTGCCGCCTGCGGGTTATCGCTTCGCCGGTTGGGATGACGGTACGACAACCTACCCCGCTGTCTTTACGTTGGGCGGGGCGGACCGCACCGTGACTGCCCGGCTCGAGCGCCTTCCCATGCTGGACAGCCTCCTTGCGGGCATCGTTGCCACCGGCAACGACACCGCGCTGTCTACCTCCGACTGGAATCTCGGCAATCTCACCGATGGCGTCACGGTCGGAACCGGGTATTCCACTGCCGAGAACTATACTTCGCCGACATTGAAGCGTCCGGTTTATCTGGATTTCGCGCTTCCCGGACCGGTCTACGCCGACCGTGTTGTGCTGTGGTACCCCCGCACGGATGCCGAGTCAATGAGCGGCGGCTCACATGCCTTCCCGCAGGATTTCACGGTTTCCGTCCGACCGGAAGGAACGGCGGACTACGTAACGGTTGCGGCATACACCGACCTGCAGGACAGAAGCCAGCCGTTCACCGTGGGCTTTGCCGGGCGAACCGTGACGCACATCCGGATCACCGTGACCAAAACAGCCGCGCGTTTGACGCCGCAGGACAGCATCTATCGCGTCCAGTTCGCGGAGATACAGGCGTTCGACACCCGTAGCGGCGCCTGCGTAACTCCGCTCTCCGGCATTGCCGTGCAGAGCATTGGCACCGCGGAAGCGCCTGCCTTTGCGGCTTCCGTGATGCCTGCCGATGCGTACAGTACCGCCGTCACTTGGCTTGTGCTGGATGCTGACGGAAAGCCGGCTGCCGACGTGACCGCCACGATGCGGGACGGCATTCTCTACCTCCGCGGCGCGCGCGCCGGAACGACATATGTTATCCTCGCAGTTGCCGCAGACGGCTCCGGTGCGCGTGGCAGCCTTAACTGGACTGCCTGAGAGTATATGCCCCGATCGGCAGCTTCCGGATTCCATTGACAATACGCCGGGACTGTGCTATAATGTGGGCAAGCGCACAGACGGAGGGAGGCGAAGCCGTGAATATGCCGGATTCCGATATCCGGATCCTGTATGAGGACAGTGAAATCCTGCTTGTACAAAAACCTGCCGGTATGCCGTCTCAACCGATCCGTGCGGTCAGCCCGACCTGCTCACGGTGCTGGCTCGGCGAACGCCTGTATGGCTGGTTCATCGGCTGGATACGCCGACCGGTGGCGTGATGGTCTTTTGCCCGCACGCCGCACGCGGCGGCTGCCCTGTCCCGCACGGTGCAGGATCATGAGCGGTTTGTCAAGGAGTACCTCTGCGTTCTGCCGGCGGCTCCGCAGGAGCCGGAAGGCGTACTGACAGATTGGCTGTATCATGACAGCCGGCGCAACCGGACATATCCCGTTGCACCGCCCCGCGAGGGAAGCACACCCCGGAAGGGCGTGCGGGAGGCACGTCTTGCCTACCGCACGATCGGGATCGCTCCGGACGGAACCGCGCTGGTTCTTGCACGCCTGTATACCGGGCGGACGCATCAGATACGCGCGCAGTTCGCATCGCGCGGTCTGCCGTTGCTGGGCGACGGCAAGTACGGCTCACATAGCAAACTGCCAAACATTGCGCTGTGGGCTGTGCGCCTGACTGTCCCGCATCCGACAGACGGGCATCCGGTCTGCGCGACTTGCCTGCCGACGGGCGAGCCGTGGTCACGGTTTGACCTGCCAAAGGGGCAGATGCAAAACCCAAAGAACACCCCAAACGACAGCGTTACGGAACCGCTGATTTGAGGCAGTGCGGAAAGCATACTGCCGGAACAATCAGCACTTCAAGAGAAAAAAGAGAGAGTATGCAATGCCTTTTCCGAAGGATTTTTGTGGGGCTGTGCCACCAGTGCCGCCAAATCGAGGGGGCGCGTTCGAGGACGGGCGCACAGCCTCCATCTGGGACACCTTTGCGGCAAAAACCGGGCAAAACGTTCGGGGGCGAGACTCCGACGGTTGCCTGCGACAGCTACCATAAGTTTGACCGCGACCTGCGCAACATGAAGGCATTGGGACTCAATGCCTACCGGATGTCCATTTCGTGGTCGCGCGTTCTGCCGGACGGGACGGGACAACTTAACCAAAAGGGTATGGATTACTACCGCCGTTGCTTTGAGCAGCTGAATGAAGCCGGGATCACCCCCGCCGTCACGCTGTACCACTGGGATCTGCCGCAGGTGCTGGAGGATAAGGGCGGTTGGGTAAACCGGGACTCCATCGAGTGGTTCGGCGAGTATGCCGAAAAGATGTTCCGCGCCTTCGGGGACGTTGTGCCTATGTGGGCGACCATCAACGAACCGATTGCAACCTACGTCGGCTACGCGCTGGGCGCTTTTTGCACCGGGACACACCAACGAGGTGTGGGGCAACCAGGCAAGACACAATATTCTGGTAGCGCATGGCAAGGGCGTTGAGGCGTTCCGTGCCGTCAGACCTAAGAACTCCAGGATCGGTGTGGTCATCGACATCTGGAAGCGTCATGCGCTGACTGAATCGCAGGCGGATCACGATCTGATGGTGGATCGACGAGCGCAACTGGAAATTCTACTGCGATCCCATTCTTGCCGGTCACTACTCCGATTACCTGCTGTCCCACCTCGGAGGCGGAAGGCACGCTTATGAAGATGGAGCCGCACGACTTTGAACTGACCGCTCAGCCGCTGGATTTCTTCGACTGAATGTCTACAACCGCGTGGTGGTCACGACGGACAGACAGGCGGAAATGGACTTCTCGCAGGGCGGAAACTTCATGAACAATGCCGCCGAATACTATCCCGAAAGCGGTGTACGATGCGATACACCTGCTGCACGATCTCTACGACATCCGGTGCCCGATCTATATTACTGAGAACGGCACCTATGCCACCGGCGAGGAACCGGTCGGCGAGGACGGCATCATCTGCGACAGTGACCGCATCCGCTATATCGGCGGATTCCTGGAGTGGCTGGAAAAAGCCATCGACGAGGGTTTTGACGTGCGCGGATACTTCCTCTGGTCTCGATGGACAATTTTGAGTGGTCTGCCGCCTACAACTACAAGTTCGGCATTACCAAAACTGCTTTCGATACGCCCGACATGGATCTGATATGGAAGCAGTCGGCATACTTTTTACCGCGATTTCATTCGCCGTGCGCGGGGCAACACGTAAGAGTTTCCCCTTCGGCGTAAAAAAAACAGGAGGCACGATTATGAAGCGCAAGGATTCCTTTATGCTCGGTTCGTTCAACATCTGCTCCGCCCATTTTCAGGAAAAAAGCGGTACACGGACAAGAATCTGCGCCTGATTGCCGGCAAGATACGCGAAAGCGGCGCGGACGTTGTGGCGTTGCAGGAGGTGGATCGGGGCGCGGAGCGCTCAAAGGGCGTGGATATGCCCGACCGCCTTTCGGAGATGTCCGACTGCATCACCATTACTTCATCAAGATACGGGATTTTGAAGGCGGCGAATACGGGACTGCCATCCTGTCCCGCTTCCCCATCCATGAGGCGGCGACTTTGCAATACCCGGTCAAAGTGGCAACGCAGGGAACGTCCTGCGGGTATGTCGTGCTGGACGTGAACGGCTGGCTCGTGACCGTGTTCAATACGCATCTTTCGGTGGAAAGCGAGGACGCAAACGCCGAAACGCTGGACTGCCTGCGGGACATTCTGCGCAAGCGGCTGGAGGAACACCCGGAAGGGTTTGCCTGCTGCGGCGACTTCAATACCCTGCCGGACAAGGTGGAGGAGCATATCCCCTTTGCGGCACCGGTTCAGCACGACCTGATTACATACTCTGACAGATCTGCCATTGATAATATTCTGTGTGCCGGTGAGGTGCGGGCGGAGGATGTGCGCGTGTTCGACACGCAGTACGACAACAGCTCGGATCACCATATGCTGCTGGCACAGATATATCGGGCATGAGATGGCAAACGAAAGGAAACATATACACCGCATGAACAACGAAAAACAGGCACAGGACATACTCCGCGGCAATGCCGTGGTCGGACAATCGGGCGGTCCCACCGCCGCTATCAACGCAACGCTGGCTGGCGTCATCCGGGGCGTGACAGACCTGCGGCGCGGGCGGGGGGAATGCCCCATCCGGCATCTTTACGGAATGAAGAACGGAGTGGACGGACTTTTGCGCGGCGAGTTGATCGACCTCGACCTCCTGTTTGACCCTGCCGTTGTCGGCTCCGAGGAAAACCTTGATACTCTGGACGTTGACCCCCTCCTCGGCGCTCGGCTCCTGCCGGCGCCCTGCCGGCGCCCGGTGCACCCGATGAGGACGCCGTGATGGGTCAGCTGCTCCGCATCCTGCGGGAACACGACATCCGCTACTTCTTCTACATAGGCGGAAACGATTCGATGGATACCGTTGCCAAGCTGTCTGCATATGCAGAGGCACACGGGTATGAGATGCGCGTCATCGGGGTGCCCAAGACGATTGACAACGACCTGGAGGGAACCGACCATACGCCCGGCTACGGCTCTGCCGCCAAGTATATCGCCGTCACCGTGCAGGAGATCCTGCGGGATACAGCCGTGTATACCGCACCGGCTGTCACCGTGGTGGAGATCATGGGGCGCGGCGCCGGCTGGCTGACTGCCGCCGCATCGCTCGGACGGCGCGTCATGGACAGCGAGCCGGATCTCGTGTACCTGCCGGAGCGCCCGTTCCGGTTTGAGGAGTTCTATGAGGATGTTGCCGATGCGCTGCAAAAGCACCCCAATGTTGTGGTGGCGGTGTCTGAAGCGGCTCAAGCTCCCGGACGGACGGTATGTCGGCGAGTCGGCGCAGAGCGGCTCGGTCGATGCGTTCGGGCACAAATATCTCGCCGGGACAGGCAAGGCATTGGAGCTGGCGGTTCGGGAGAAATTCGGGTGCAAGGTGCGTTCGGTGGAGTTGAACCTGCCGCAGCGCTGTGCCGCGCATCTGGCATCGGCGCAGGACATCGAGGAGTCGCTTGCAGTCGGCGCCGCCGCAGTGCACGCCGCCGTTGCGGGCATCAGCCGGGTGATGATGACCATCCGGCGCACATCCGACCAGCCGTATGCCTATGCCATTGACCATGCGGATATTTTTGCGGTTGCCAACCGCACCCGCGCCGTGCCGGATGCGTATATAAACCGGCGCGGCAACCGCGTGACGGACGCATGCCTTGATTACCTTCTGCCGCTTATACGGGGGCGAACGGTATCCGATCTATGAGAACGGACTGCCGCGGCACATGATCCTTTGATGCGGATACGGAAAACGGAAGGCTGAAATTGATTATTTCAGACAGGAAGTTTTGTGCTTTGGTGAGAAAGGAATGGTCATAAAGATGCAGAATCAGGTGATTGACCGGCGGGTTGAGGAAATCCTGTCCGGTATGACGGTCGAGGACAAGGTCGGACAGCTGTTTATTGTACGCCGCCCGCAGGACGACGGGGTGGCGATGGACGCGCTCCGGCGCTACCGACTCGGCGGTTTTTACACTGTACGCCTGTGATTTTGAGAACCGCACGCCGGAATCGGTGCGCGTCCTGCTGGCGTCCTATCGGGAGGCGGCGACCGTGGCGCCCTTTATCGCCGCTGACGAGGAGGGCGGACGGGTTGTCCGGGCAAGCAAGTATTCGCAGTTCAGGGATCTGCCGTTCCCCGCGCCGCGCGACCTGTTTGCCGCCGGAGGGTATGCCGCCGTGGAGACGGATACACGCGAGAAGGCGGCGTTCCTGCTGGATCTGGGCGTCAACTTCAATTACGTGCCCGTGTGTGATATGTCCGGCAATCCCGATACCTTCATTTACGATCGCACCTTCGGCAATGACCCGACAGCGACCGCGCGGTATGTGGACACGGTTGTGCGCACCATGAATGCCTGCGGGCTGGTGGGCAGCATCAAGCACTTTCCGGGCTACGGCGACAATGTCGATACGCACACCGGCATCGCGCATGATGACAGGAGCCGGGAGACCTTCCTGACACGCGATCTGGCACCCTTCCGGGCGGGGATCGCGGCAGGTGCGCCGATTGTTATGGTCGCGCACAATATCGTTTCTTGCATGGATCCCCGATTGCCCCGCCTCCTGTCTCCGCCGGTGCACAGTCTGCTTCGTGAGGAGCTGGGATTCGAGGGGTTGATTATTACGGATTCGCTGGATATGGGCGCCATTACGCAGTACACGCATGACCGCGCTTCAGCGGTACAGGCGGTGCTGGCAGGGAACGACTGCTCTGCTGTTCCACCTACGAGCGGCAGGTGCCCGCTGTACTGGATGCCATCGCGGACGGCACGATCCCGCTTGCGCGCATTGAGCAGTCCGTCCGCCGCGTGCTTGAAGCTACGCATGGGTTTGACCGGAAGCCGAGAACCGAAAAGAACAGGATACCGCCTGGTTACGTACCACCCGGCGGTATCCTGTTCGCGACGACACTCTCCCTCGTCGCCTGTCCTGCTGTCGTAGGTGTCCAGGAAAAATGCTTCCTGCCATCCTGCTTGTAGGCAAGCACGGCGTCCAGTCCTACGTTTTCCATGCTCGGAAAATCAGCTGTTCCACCTGAGGATTTGTCTTTTTTGAGCATCGGATAAGCTCTTTGGTTTCCTGCCTTTTGGAGTGATTCTGTCCGTTGTTGCAGGTCGTGCAGGTGTCGGTAAAACGGCAGGCGCACTGGATGAAGTGCAGTCCGTTGTAATCGCGCCACGCCTTGATGTCGTCCTCCCGGATGAAGTACAGCGGACGGATCAGCTCCATGCCCGGAAAATTCCGGCTGTGCAGCTTTGGCATCATGGTCTGGAGCTGTCCGCTGTACAGCATTCCCATGAGATTGGTTTCAATTACATCGTCAAAGTGATGCCCCAGAGCAATCTTGTTGCATCCCAGCCTTTGCGCGTAGCCATAGAGGTACCCCGGCGCATCCGGGCGCACAGGTAGCAGGGGGGATTTCTCCACATTGTAAACCGACTCGAAAATGTTGGACTCAAAGACGGTGATAGGAATTCCCAGAAGGCGCGCATTGTCCTCAATGATGCGGCGGTTTTCCGGGTTGTAGCGGGATCCATGACCACATACTGTACATCAAACGAAACCGGGCTGTAACGCTTTTAATTCCTGAAACAGCTTCGCCATGAGCATGGAATCCTTGCCGCCGGAAATGCATACGGCGACGCGGTCTCCTTCGTTGACAAGGCGATATGCCTTGAGCGCTTTGGTAAACTGGCTCATAAGCGGCGTGCGGAACTTTTGCGCAGACTCTGCTCCACACGTGCGCGTACTTCCTCTTCCTGCTTGTCCTGCAGATCGGCACGGAGCCACGCGAGATATCCGCCCCGCAGGCTGTATGCTTCGTAACCGCGCGCTTCCAGCGCCTCGGCGACATCAAGGCTGACGATACCGTGCGCACACAGGATCACGAGCGGTCGGGAGCGGTCGGTGGGCGGGGTGTTCAACAGTTCCTCCGCCGTTGAGCCGTATGAGTCAGGGGATTGTCCCGTAAGCGCGTTCCCGCTCACTGCGGATGTCGTATACGATGTAGCGCCCGGGATCGGCACGCAACTGTTCGGCTGTGATTTCCATAAGCTGTTTCCTTACATACACGGATTGGAATTACACGGTGGATGCCGGAGCATCCGTTACCCGGGGGCAAGGATGCCCCGTCGGGGGTAGAACTGCCGGACAAAAAGCCCACCGCAATCCGTTTGAATCGCGGTGGGCTTTTTGTGGACCTGGAGGATTCGAACCCTTGACCTCTGCGTTGCGAACGCAGCGCTCTCCCAACTGAGCTACAAGCCCGTCCCGTCACACAGCAGAATCCGCAGCAACGCGCTCCTGCTGACGGCGTTATTATAGCACAGTTTCCCCGGCTTGTCAAGGGCTTTGCAAAAAAATCCCGGGCGGTGGCACTACAGCTTTGCTTCCCAACGACCGCAGAAGGGATCAACAGGCGATACACCAACGAAAGGGGCGCGCCCGGTCAGCTTGTCCATGAGTGCGCGGATGACGGTCTCATTGCCTGCATAGCAGTTGATATAGGTGCGGACGAGCGGCACATCTATGAGGTGGTAGGGATTATCGAGTGAAATGAAGACTGTCGGAATTGTATGGGTGTACACCGGGACATTCACGCCCATCGGGTTCTGCCAGGTGATGCGCACAACGGTCTGATTGGAGCGCGTTGCCAGCGAGGCTGCATAGAGGATCAGGTCATAGCGCTCGGTCATTTCCCGGACAGGCGTCATCATGCCTTCAAATCCGGCTGGCGGTTGGAAGACGGTCACGGAAAAGCCCTCCGCCTCCAGGGCATGTTGCAGGCGCAGATTTTGCGAATCGTCATTCTGAAAGACGGAGGCGCCGTCCTGCCGGTTATCCAGCGGCACGAACAGGACACGCGGGTATTTCTGCGGCGTCAGCGGCAGGACGCCGGGCTCCTGCTTGACCAGCGTGATGGATTCCGCCGCGCACTCCGCCGCCCAACGCCGGAAATCCGGACAGGCAACCACCGAACGCGCGGTCGCCTCCGGCGGCACAAAGCTGCCAGCCGCCTGCGCCCGGTGCAGTCCCAGGGACGCCTTGAGCGCCAGAATGCGTGTGACAGCCATGTCCAGGCGTTCCGGTGTGATGATGCCGTC
>VOFG01003802.1_pt1 | contig 27783 bp, 30 predicted proteins | sample 5384171 | NCBI WGS metagenome assembly VOFG01 (sample SAMN12384726, study PRJNA508395) | human gut metagenome | isolation source: healthy gut F | host: Homo sapiens | reverse complement strand
ATCACGCCGCGCAGGTAGTACCACTGCGCCGTGCGGCCGCCGATGCCGTCGAGGATGCGCTCCGCGCCCGTCAAGGTCGCCCGCCTGAATCCGGCGGCGCACCTCGGCAAACTCGGCGCTGCCGCCCGACGGGCCGGAATAGCCGGCCGAGCCGTAGCTCCCGGAGGCGCTCGACGCGCCCGCGCCGCCGTCCTGGTCAGGACGGCACAAGCCTCGTTGATCTCCTTCATTTTTTCCTCGGCAAGGTCAGCCAGAGGATTCCCGGCGTAGTGGTCGGGGTGGTATTTCCGGGCAAGCTCCCGGTAGGCTTTTTTAATCTCGTCCTGAGACGCGCCCTTGGGCACGCCAAGCACTTCATACGGGTCTTTCATGCAATCGGTTCCTTTTTTTCGTGCCTCCGGCGCTTGCGGAAGCGTTGTTCGGAAACGCCGCGAAGCACGGCGGGTAATCCATAATAAATAATGTTGCGCAGCAGCTCGTCTCCGGGCTGCGGATCAAGCAGCTCCAGCGCAGAGGCCGCCATGCTGATCGACGCATCGACGGTCGAAAGCAGCTGCTTTTTGTCCTCCGGACGCAGCGCGGCGTCCTCCGGCGCAAAAACGGCAGCACAGCGGATTATAGCTGCCGGAGCGGATGTCCTTGGCAGATCCTCCAAAGCGTCCGTCAGGTAAAGATACCGTCCGACGTGGTAGAGCAGCTGCTCCAGAATCCGGCGGCGCCTGGGATCGGCGACCTCCCCTGCGCACGCCTTGAGCAGCACGGCGAAGGTGTCGGCCGGACGGTCGAGGCTGGCGCATTGCGCCTCCTCAAGCGCGGCAAGCGCGTCAAGCTGCTCGGCAAACAGGCGGTCGAGCGCGGGGTGCAGCGCAGAGGCGCGGCGAAACGCACGGCGGTAAAGCAGCATCCCGCAGGATGCGGCCAGCCGCGTCGCCAAACGGCCGTCGCGCCGCGCGTCGCAGAGCTTCCGGTAGCTCAGCAGCACACTGAGGTCGGCGGCGTATTCCAGCTCGGCATCCGCCCGGACGCAACGTTTTTTGCAGAGCGGGCGTAAGGGACAGAAGCACCTCCCGCAGGCGCTCTCCTCCCGCCGCAGCAGGAGATAGAGAAAGGTCATGTCGTAATTGACCAGAAAGCGGGCGCGGAAGCCGTAGCGCCGCCGCAGGCAGTCGCACAGGCCGCAGTAGACGGCGCGGTATTGCGCCTTGGCCTGCTCGGAGAGCCGGTCAGACAGGGGTAAAACATATCCAAACATAGCGATCTATCGATAAGAGACGATGCGGAAAACGGGCGGACGGCGCCGCAGACGCCGGTCGAGCCAAAACGCCGGGACAAGGCCGGCCGCGAACGCCGCCGCAGACGGAAGCAGCGGTCTGCCGCCCAGCGCGGCCGCGAGCAGATAGACGGTCAGGAACAGCACGAGCGGAAGCACATAGACCAGCGCGGCAGAAAGCAGCACGGGACGACTCTCCGTCTCGACCCAGACCTCCGCGCCCGGCTCCGCGCCGATCAGGTTGCGCGCCGCGAAGCGGATCGTCTCCGTCGCAGCGCCGCAGCCGGAGCAGCGATGGCAATCGCCGCTGCACGCGCTCCTCCGCTCGACCGTCAGAAGCGCTCTGCCGTCCGGCAGGAGCGAGACGACGGTCGCAAGCTGGCGCATCTCAGCTCGTCCGCTCCACCATCTCGAGGTAATACGGTCCGGAGATCACACCGGCCTGTATCCCCTTGGGGAGCTTGATCGTCAGAAGCACCTTTTTCGCGCCGGAATCATAGTCCTTGCTCAGATCGGCCGAGACGGTGATGTCCTGCGCGCGCAGCTCGTTGAGATCGGAGGCCTTGCCGCGCACCGTGATCACGATGCTCTGCACGCCGGGACTGAGCGAATCGGATTCGTTGGGAAAACGATATCCTCGCTGGAGACCGTGAATTTTCGCGTGGTAAGACCCTTGAACTTCAGGGTCAGCTTGACGCTCGGCTCAGTTGCGCGGATGGTCACGCCGTCGGGCATCTCGGGCTTGATGTCCCAGGTCTGATCCTCCGGCACGTCGGCAAGGTCGATGTCCTTGATATAAAGCTTATCGAGCTTGTCCAGCACGTCCTTGCTGCCGGTCACGCCGATGGTGTCCGGCTCGAGCTTGTATTCCACGTCGTCAACCGTTGCGCCGCCGCCGTCGATGATCCGAACGCCCAGCTCCACCTGCTTGAAGGCCAGAACCGGCACGGACAGGCGCACAGTCGGCACGGAGACCGTCAGATAGCCGCTGGTATCGATGACGTTGTTATCCTGATCGACGAAGGTGTAGGTGAAGTCGCCGGAGATCGTGTCCGTCCTGCCTTGCAGATCGACCGGTCACGACCGCCGAGGCGATCTGGTTGACCTCCTCGGTTTACCCGCTCACCGAGAGCGTGTCGGTGGTCAGAACGGCGTCGTTGCGGACGTAGCCGTCGGCAAGGTCGCCGACGTACTCGACCACGACCGGAACCTCCGGCCGTACCTTACGCTCGCTGACCTTGACGCTGATCTTATTGGCCGTGGAGCTGACGAGCTTTGATGTCGCCCGAGGCGATGTTCGACGGCGGATCGAGCGTCCAGCTCACATCAAAATCACCGGCAGAGGAGATGTTGCTGACGTCGGCAATCGCCTCGAGCGAGCTGCTGTTCAGCTCCTTGAGGTCGGAGCGGCTGCCGGAGATCTCCACATCGATATATTGCTCCTCGCCGCCCGTGACCATCAGGCCGTTGCTCTCGAGGTCGGCCGTGCCGACCAGACGGACGCGCACGCCGCGCACGGTCGTTTTATCGTTCGGATTGACGACCGTGACCGCATAGACCCACAGGCCGATGCTGACAAGCAGAGCGAGCAGGAACGAGAGAATTTTATGCTTCTGCATCCGAATCATCCTTTTCTTTTCGACGGTGCGTGCGACCGATGCGCTTGCGCAGACGCTTGACGGGATTATAGGTCTTTTCCTCGCGCTTCGGCGCAAGCTCCTTGAGCAGCAGCCGTTCAGGGTCTGCGGCGCGAGGTGGCGCTTGAGCATCCCGTTGACGGCAACGGAGATCGTGCCCGTCTCCTCCGAGACGATCACGACGACGGCATCGGAGACTTCACTCATGCCGATACCGGCGCGATGCCGCGTGCCGAGGTCGCTGCTGATGTTGCGGCTCTGCGTCAGCGGGAGCACGCAGCCGGCAGCCGCGATCCGTTCGTTGCGGATGATGACCGCTCCGTCGTGCAGCGAGGCCTTGGTGAAAAACAGGTTGCGCAGCAGCTCGCTCGAGACGCGCGCGTCGATCACCGTACCGGTTTTTTGATAGTCGATCAGAGACGTCTCGCGTTCAAAAACGATCAGAACGCCCGTGCGCTCCCGCGACATGATCTCACAGGCGTTGACGGTCTCACCGATCACGCGGTCGATCTCGCGCTGCTCCTGCTTGGTCGAGAGCAGCTCGCGGAGACTCTTGCTGCCGATCTTCTCGAGCATACGGCGCAGCTCGGGCTGGAACATGATGACCAGCGCGATCAGACCGATCTCGAGCACCCGGTCGAGCAAAAAGCTCATCAGATACATATTCAGAAGCTTCGTCACGACCGCCAGCACCAGCAGGAGCACGATGCTCTTGGCGATGCGCGCCGCGCCGGTCGTCTGGATCATCATGATGAGCGTATAGAGGACAAAGGTCACCAACAGGATGTCGATGATGTCCATAAATTTAATTGTAGGCAACATCGCCAAGACGTCGCGGAAGAAATTGATTATCGAATCCATAAGACAAGCTCCGCTCGTATGGTATACTATATCTATTCAATTATAGCCGATTTCCGCGCAATAGCAAGAGCTATCTGAAAAAACTAAAACAGTTTTTTCGTTACATTCAAAAAATGCCGGATCTCCTGCATCGTATTGAACGGCGAGAAGCTCAGCCGCAGCGTCCCGGTTTGCAGTGTTCCGGCCGCGCGGTGTGCCGTCGGAGCACAGTGCAGCCCCGCGCGCACGGCGATGCCCGCATCGGCCAGCCGCTGCGCCGCCTCCTCGCAGTCGACCGTTTTTCGGCGACCGACAGAACGCCGCTCTGCGGAGCGCCCCGGAACACGCGCGCGAGGCCCTGCGCCTCGATCCCTGCACCGCCGCGCGCAGAAGCGCCTGCTCATGCGCCAGAAGACGCTCCGTGCCGCTCCGGCGCACATAGCGCACGCCCTCGAGCAGTCCCGCAAGACCGCAGACGTTGTGCGTCCCGGCCTCGAGCCGGTCGGGCAGAAAGGGCGGCATCTCCTGCGATTCGGACAGGCTGCCCGTCCCGCCGAACAGGAGCGGACACGCTGCGTGCGCACATAGCAGGATTCCCGTCCCCTGCGGCCCGAGCAGCCCCTTATGCCCCGGGCAGGCGACAAACGCCGCTCCCGTCTCCCGCAGGGAGAGCGGCAGCGTCCCGGCGGACTGCGAGGCATCGATGACGAGCGGAACGTCCGCCTCACGGCAGAGCGCCGCGATTTGCCCGATCGGCAGGATATAGCCGAACACATTGGAGACATGCGTGCAGACGACAGCGTCCGGCTTGGTCTCGAGGCCGCGCCGAAACGCCTCGAGCGTCGCAGGATCGTCAAAAAGTGTGCCGAAGTGCCGGATTTCGGCATGACGCGCATGGAGCGGGCGCGTCACGGCGTTGTGTTCAAAATGCGAGATCAGAACGCGGCCGCCCTTCGGAACGACGGACGCGATCGCGAGATTCAGGCCGTGCGTGGCGTTCATCGTGAAGACGACCTGCTCCGGTTCGCAGTCGAACAGACCCGCCAGCTCCGTCCGGCAGGCATAGGTCACCTGCGCCGCGCGCTCCGCCGCCGCATGGCCGCCCCGGCCGACCGAGGCGCAGGCGCCGATCGACCACGCCACGGCACGCGCCACCGACGGCGGCTTTTGCAGGCTCGTCGCCGCCGCATCCAGATAGATCATGGCCGCACTTCCTGCCAAGGCTCGGCGCCGCGCCGCCGGTAGATTCTCTGAAACGGCAGGCGCTCCCGGCGCAGCAGCTCAAGCGCGCGAGCATAAAGCTCCTGCGCAACGCGCAGACTATAGCCGCAGCCCTGCTTGCGAAGCGGTCCCGGCGTGCGCACAACGCCTGAGCCAATCGACGCCTCGCTGAGGAGCTGCTGCGCGCGCATTGCCGACGTCACCGAGCGGAACGTAAAAAAGAATACTTCCATCGCTTCTCCCTCCCGTATCATCGTATGGTTTTCGGGCGGTTTTGACACTCCGGATGCATCCCGATCGCAAAATAATTCGCAGCTTCATAGAAACTTAATTTCTTTTGTATTATTTTTTTAATAACTATCGGTTAGAATAAAACCCGTAAAGATGAATGATTCATATTTCATTTTTCTCCTCTTTTTCTTTTCATTTTCTTCCTCTTTTTCTTTTTCGGATGCCGCAGACAGGTTCGTCCCCTGTCTGCGGTCTTCTTTTCTGTACATATGCGAAAAACCGGCGAACCGCTCAAGGCAGTTCGCCGGTCAGTTTTATTTCAGCTGTAGGGCGCGGGCGTGCTTGCTGGCGCGCTGCTCATGCAGACCGTAACGCGCGCAGAGCGCGGCGGCAAGGGCGGCCGTTTCGTCCGGCGCACCGGATTTCAGCTCCAGCTCCACCTCTGCGAAGGGCAGGCGCTCGGTTTTTCCGGTCAGGAAGCCGACGTCCCCGGCCAGCTCGGCCACGCTGCCGTCCGGAAGGTGCAGCAGCACGCAGCGCCGCCGGAATTCCGCGCCGCAGACCGCCTCGAGCGCCCCGTCTCCATAGAGCGCGAGAAGCTGCCCGGGCGCACCGGCTCGGAGCAGGCGCTCCACCGCGTCGGGATCGACCGCATTCGCCTCGACCTGCCATTCTCCGCGCGTATGCGCCTCGCCCGTCGGCGTTTTCAGGCAGACCACGCCCGTCCCGTTCTCCATGCGCTGGCGGAGCGTCCAGCGGCTGCGCGAAAAGGCACGCGCCGTGGTATCAAAATAGGTCGTTTTCATCGAGAAGGTCTGCCACGCGCCGTCGGACAGGCGCTGCACCTTCTCATCGTTCAAGACTGCCTCGAGCGTCCGCTCGTCCGGAACGGCCAGCTTGAATTCCAGCTCTTTTCCCATGTGAAATTTCCTCCTGCACAAATTTAAGGAAGCTCTGATTCAATCGCAAGAGCGGTCAGCGAGGGATTTTGTTCCAAATTGAGGTTTGAAATTGCAGGAATCCTTTACGTATTTCAAGATTTTCAAACCGATAAGTTGGGGCAAAGACCCACTGAACGCCGCAGCCGATTGATTCAGAGATTTCTTAGAGCTTTCGCCCGTTGTTGACGGCTTTTTTCGCCGCATTGTGATACACTGGCCGCAGAATTCGGCACTGGGGGTAAGAAAATGGATCGTTCCCGTTTGGTTTTGCAGAGGAAGCGGCTGCTCACGCGCCTCAGGCGCAAAAGCGGCGCGCCCGGATTTTTGCGCAGGGCCGTGCCGCCGATGGTCGGCGCGTTTCTGCTCACGGGAACGGGTCTTCTGCGGCAGCCGCTGCCGCTTGCCGCCGGGTTCGTCGCCGCCTTCCCGACGGGGTGCGGCTCGATTTTCGCCGCGCTTGGCGCGGTCGGCGGTTACATTCTGCGCTGCGAGAGCACACCGGCGGCGATGTTCACGGCGCTGACGGTGCTGCTGCTCGCGGCGGTCGGGATCTTTCGCGTGACGAATCTGCCGTCGACGCGGTGGTTTCTGCCGGTGATCGCCTCGTCGGTCTGCGCCGTGCTCGGCGGCGTGTGTCTGCTCGGCGGAAACGAGACCGAGCTGGCATTCTGGGCGGCGGACACGCTTCTGGCCGGTCTGAGCGCCGCAGGCTTCCGCAGTGCCGCAGAGGGCAACCGGACAGCCTCGGCCGTGCTGGCCGCATGCGTCGTCTCGGGGCTGGGAAGCGCGCCCTTCCCGGCGGAGCTTGGTCTGTTCGCCGCCGCACTGCTTGCCGCCGGCTGCGGCGAGCTGCTCCCGGCGGCCGTGATCGGGCTGACGCTGGAGCTGAGCGGGAACGGTACGGAATATCTGACCGGCGCATTGCTGCTGCCGCAGCTGTTCGCCTCCTGCACGCACGACCGCAGGCTGCGCGCCGCCGGGACGGCGCTCCTGCCGCCCGTGCTGCTGCTCTGCTTCGGAACGCCGGATGCGCTGTCGCTCGTGGCGCTGGCCGGGGGCGGTCTGGCGGGGTGGCTGCTCAGCAGCCGGCGCGCGCTCTTCGCGCCGCTGACGGCCGACGAGGCAAGCGCCGTGACCGCCCGGCTGGAGCAGGGCGCTTCCCTGCTGGAGCTGGTGGAGGCGCAGTTCCCGGTCAACGCCGGGATGCCGATGCAGGAGGAGGCCGAGCGTGTCTACGACGGCGCGGCCGACCACATCTGCCGCTGCTGCGCGCGGTTTCACAAGTGCTGGCAGCAGAACGCCGAGGAGAGCTATCAGCTCTTGGCCGGGGCGGCGCGGCCGATTCTGGAACGCGGAAATGCCCGCAAGGAGGACTTTCCGCAGGAATTCCGGAACAATTGCTGCCACATCGACGGCTTCGTGATGGCCGTGAACCAGGAGCTGGAGGGGATGCTCTACCGCAGGCGCTTCCGGATGCAGCTGCTCGAGAGCCGCCGCGTGATCGCGCAGGAATACGACTGCATCGCGCAGTATCTGCGCGCGCTCTCCGAGCCGCAGAGGCAGAAGCGCCCGTCGTTCGAGCCGGACGTCGGCATCGCAACGGTGGCCAAGCGGGGAAACCGCGTGATCGGCGACCGCAGCCGATGCTTTTCCGAGCGGAACGCGCGGTATTATGCCATGCTATGCGACGGAATGGGCAGCGGTGAGGAGGCTGCGCGGATCAGCACCGAGACGCTCGAGCTGCTGGAAAAGCTTCTGAGGGCGGGGCTGAGCGGCGAGGCCGCGCTGCGTCTGCTCAACGGAGCGGCGCTGCTGCGCGACGAGGGCGCATATGCCACGGTCGACCTGCTGGAGCTGGATCTCTCCGACGGGACGGGCGTGCTTTACAAATGGGGCTCAGCGCCGTCCTATCTCGGATGCGGCGCGAAGCGACGCACGCTCGGGCGGCAGACGCCGCCTCCCGGCTTCTTCGGCGAGGCGCGGCCGGAGCGCTTTGAGCTGGCGCTGGGCGGCGGGTTGCTGCTGACGCTTGCAAGCGACGGCGCAGAGCAGGCAGCGGAGCTGATCCGCTCCTATCAGGGCAGCTCGCCGCGTGAGCTGGCCGCGCTTTTGACGGCGGGTATGCCGTCCGAGGACGACAAGACCGCGCTGTGCCTGCGGCTCTATCCGAAGCCGTTTTGACCGAGGCTGCAAACGTAGGGAACCTCTGATTCAATCGCAAGAGCGGTCAGCGAGGGATTTTGTTCCAAATTGAAGTTTGGAAATCGCAGGAATCCTTTACGTATTTCAAGATTTTCAAACCGATAAGTTGGGGCAAAAGACCCGCTGAGCGCCGCAGACGATTGATTCAGAGGTTCCGTAGAAAGGCTCTGACACGGGATCAGAGCCTTCTTTTTTACAGCGTCTCGCCCTCCATCGATTTGGTGGCATAGGCGTTGAGCGTCTGGTCGGCAAGATGCCCGGCCAGATATTCATAATACCCCTGCGCGCCGATCATCGCGCCGTTGTCGCCGCAGAGCGACAGCGGCGGCAGGCAGAGGCGCACGCCGCGCTGCTCGCACGCGCGCGTCAGGTCGCCGCGGATGCGGCTGTTGGCCGCGACGCCGCCCGCGACGGCCAGCGTGCGATAGCCGGTCTGTTCGAGCGCGGCAAGCGTGCGCGGCACGAGGATCTCGCTGACCGCCTCGGAAAAAGCTCGCGCAGAGGTCGGGCACGTTCACCGCCCCACCCTTCTGCTCGGTGTTATGGATCAGATTGACCGCCGCCGTTTTTAATCCGGAGAACGACATATCCAAGGGATTGCCGCTGACCTTGATGTGCGGCATGGGATATTTTTCTTTCGTCGCCGCCGCTTTGCCATGCGGTCGAGCGCCGCTCCGCCCGGATAGGGCATGCCGAGCAGCGCGCGCGACCTTGTCGAAGCACTCGCCCGCCGCGTCGTCGCGCGTGGTGCCGAGAATGTTCAGATCGGTATAATCGCGGACGTCGACGATCATCGTGTGCCCGCCGGAGACGACGAGGCAGAGAAACGGCGGCTTCAGCTCGGGATAGGCAATGTAATTGGCGGCGATATGGCCGCGGATATGATGCACGGGGATCAGCGGCACGTCCAGCGCCAGCGCTGCGGCCTTGGCGAAATTCACGCCGACGAGCAGCGCGCCGATCAGGCCGGGCGCATAGGTCACGGCGACGGCGTCGATGTCGGTGCGGCGCACATTCGCGGCGGCAAGCGCCTGCTCGGCAAGGCCGTAGATCGCTTCGATGTGCTTGCGCGAGGCGATCTCGGGCACGACGCCGCCGTAGAGCCGGTGCAGCGCCACCTGCGAGGAGATGCTGGTCTGTCAGCACCTCGCGGCCGTCGCGCACGAGCGCAACGGCGGTCTCGTCGCAGGACGATTCAACGGACAGGATCAGCATGGAACAGCTCCTTTCTGAGGATGAGCGCATCCTCGCGCGGATCGAGATAGTAATTCGGGCGCCGTCCGACCTGCGCAAAGCCGAGCGTCCGATAGAGCGCGATTGCGCCGGAGTTGGAGGCGCGCACCTCCAGCGTCAGCAGCTCGTCGATCTCCGGCCCGGCAGCGCCGCACACAGCGCAAACAGCCAGCGCCGGCGATGCCGCCCCGCCTGCGCGCAGGGCTGACGGCGACGTTCATCACGTCGGCCTCATCCAGAACGCTCTGGCTTCCGACGATAGCCGGCACCGTACCCCTTCCCGCCACGAGCCAGAGGCTCAGCGGGTTATCCAGCTCCGAGGCGATCGAGCTGGCGCTCCATGGATCGGAAAAGCACAGCTTTTCCAGCGCGGCGACGGACGGAACGTCCGCAGCGGTCATCGGTCGGATCATTTCGCGTCATACCAGCTTTCTCCGGTTTTTGCCTCGGCGACGAGCGGCACGGCAAGCGTCGCGGCGTGCTCCATCTCGTCGGCGACGATCGCGCGCACGCGCCCGGCCTCCTCCGGCGGGCATTCGACGATCAGCTCGTCGTGCACCTGCAAGCAGCAGCCGCGCGCGCAGCCGCTTTCTTCGTCTCGCGCAGCGCGCGGAAGACGCGCACCATCGCCAGCTTCATGATGTCCGCAGCCGTTCCCTGCACGGGCGTGTTGAGCGCAATGCGCTCCGCACCGGAGCGGATATTGAAATTCGTGCTGCGGATCTCAGGGATCATGCGCCGTCTGCCGAACAGTGTGGAGACGTAGCCCTGCGTGCGCGCAGTCTCGACGATGTTTTTCATATAGTCCCGCACGCCGGGATATTGCGTCAGATAGCGCTCGATATATTCCTTGGCCTCGCGGCGGCTCACGCCGATGTCCTGCGCCAACGAGAACTCGGAAATGCCGTAAACGATGCCGAAATTGACCGCCTTGGCCTGACGGCGCATCAGCGGCGTGACGTCCTCGGGCGGCACGTGGAACACGCGCGAGGCGGTCACGGTGTGAAGTCCTTCCGGAACGGAAGGCCTCCTGCATGGCGCGGTCGTCCGCGATATGCGCCAGCACGCGCAGCTCGATCTGACTGTAGTCCGCGTCGACAAGCACCCAGCCCGGGCGCGGCACGAACATTTTTCGGATCTCGCTGCCAAGCTCCGTGCGCACGGGGATGTTCTGCAGATTCGGCTCGGTCGACGACAGGCGGCCGGTCGCCGTGACGGTGTTCTGGAAGGTCGTGTGGATGCGTCCGTCGGGCGCGATCTCCTTTTGCAGCCCCTCGGCGTAGGTTGATTGCAGCTTCGTGAGCATTCGGTAGTCCATGACGGCCTGAATGATCGGGTGGCGGTCACGAAGCTTTTCGAGCACCTCGGCATTGGTCGAATAGCCGCTCTTGGTCTTTTTGACGGGCGGCAGGCCGAGCTTTTCAAACAGCACCACACCGAGCTGCCTGGGCGACTGGATGTTGAACGGTTCGCCGGAATAGCCGTAGATCAGGCGCTCACAGGCGGCGATCCGCTCGGAAAGCATGGCGCTGAAGGCCTCGAGCGCCGCCCGGTCGACCGGAACGCCGTCGTGCTCCATGTGCGCCAGCACACGGCAGAGCGGAAGCTCCAGCTCCCGCAGCAGGGCGGTCATGCCCTCTGCCTCGAGCTTTTCCGACAGCACCCGCTGCAGCCGCTGCACGCAGACGGCCTGCGCGGCAAGCTGCGCGTCGGGGTCGTCCTCCTGCGCAGGAGGCGTATGCAGGTAGTCCTGCGCGAGCTGCGGCAGCTCGTATTTTCCGCGCGTTGCGTCGAGCAGATAGGCCGCCAGCGCCGTGTCGAACACAAAGCCGTCGGCATCGATGCCCGCTGCAAGCAGCCGGCGCATCAGCGGCTTGACGTCATGCGCCGTTTTCGGCACGGCGCGGTCAAACAGCCGCTTGAGAACATAGGCGTGATCCAAGCCAAGGCGTTCGCGCTTCAAAAGCGTGACCGCAGCGTCCCGGCAGACGGCGACCGTGTCCAGCTCCGGCGAGGCGGCGACCGCCACGGGCGCTCCGTCCAGCAGGGCGAGCGCCTCGTCCGCCGTTTCGGCCGTCGACAACGTCGCATTTTGCCTCGGGCGGCCTCGGCCGCGTCCGTCTCCGGCACCTCAAACGCGGCGCTGCGCGAGGCCGTATTGGTCGATCAGCTTCTGAAACTCCAGACGCGTGAACAGGTCGTACAGCTCGCGGCGCTTCGGCTCGCGCACCAGATTCTTCTCGGGCGAAAATTCAAAGCAGAGCGGCGCATCGCAGCGGATGGTCGCAAGCTCATAGGAGAGATAGGCCATATCCCGCCCGTTGACGAGCTTTTAGCATAGAGCTTGCCTTCATATTCTGCGGCGTCAGATTCTCATAAACGCCGTCGAGCGTTCCGAAGGGTGCAGCAGCTCCGTGGCCGTCTTCGGCCCGACGCCTGCGACGCCGGGGATATTATCCGAGCTGTCGCCCATGAGCGCCTTGAGGTCGATCAGGCGCGGATCGGCTCCAGCCCGTACTCGGCCTCGAACGTCGCCGGGTCATAGTTGACCGAGCGCGTCTGCCCGCCCTGCGTGCGCACAAGCTTGACCGTCACGCGGTCGTTGACCAATTGCAGGCTGTCGCGGTCGCCGGTGAGGATCACGCAGTCCCAATCCGCATCGGCGCAGAGGCGCGACACCGTGCCGATCACGTCGTCGGCCTCCCAGCCCTGACATTCATAGATCGGAATGTTCATCGCCCGCAGCACGTCCTTCATCACGGGCATCTGCGCGGCCAGCTCCTCGGGCATTCCGGATGCCGATTGGCCTTATAGGCCTCATATTTCAAATGGCGAAACGTCGGCCCGTGCAGGTCGAAGGCAACGCACAGCGCATCCGGCTGCTCCTCGCGGCGCACGCGCTCGAGGATGTTCAGAAAGCCGAAAATCGCGTTGGTGTACATACCGTCGCGCGTCGTCAGCGGATGCACGCCGTAGTAGGCCCGGTTGATGACGCTGTTGCCGTCAAGGATCATCAGCTTCATGGCAGCTTTTTCCCCCGTTTTCGTCAGATTCTTCTCCATTTTGCGCCCTGCGGTGTGTCAATGACCTCGATGCCGCGCGCCTTCAGCTCGTCGCGGATGCGATCGGCCTGCGCCCAGTTTTTCTCCTTCTTGGCGGCGGCACGCGCGGCGACGAGCGCGTCGATCTCGGGATCCTTTTCCTCCTCGGGCTGCGCCTCGCGCTGCTTCTGCGCGGCCGCGAGCAGGTTCAGACCGAGCACCTGATCGAATTCGGCAAGCGCGGCGCGCTTTGTTGCGTCGTTCGTCTTGGCCTTGAGGACGTCATAGAGCGTCGTGACCGCAAGGGACGTGTTGAGGTCGCCGTTCAGCGCAGTCCTGAAGCGTTCGCGCAGCGCGTCCAGCGCGGCCTCATCGAGCGGTGCGTCCTGCGTGTCGAGCGCGGCGATCTTTGCGATCAGCTTCTCATAGGTCAGCGCCGCATTGTCCAGATTCTCCCACGAGAAGACGAGGTTGCGGCGATAGTGGCTTTGCAGGCAGAACAGACGGTAGGCCATCGGATCATAGCCCTTCTGCTCCAGCAGCGAAACAGTCAAAAATTCACCCTTGGATTTGGACATTTTTCCGCCTTCGGTGTTCAGATGATGAACATGGAACCAATAGTTGCACCATTTATGGCCGAGGTATGCCTCGGACTGGGCAATCTCGTTCGTGTGGTGCGGGAAGGCGTTGTCGATGCCGCCGCAGTGGATGTCCATATCCTCGCCGAGGTGCTTGATGCTGATGCAGGAGCACTCGATATGCCAGCCGGGATAGCCCACGCCCCACGGGGAGTCCCACTTGAGCGCCTGATCCTCAAATTTCGACTTGGTGAACCAGAGGACGAAATCATTCTTATTGCGCTTGTTCTCGTCCTCCTCGACGCCCTCGCGGACGCCGACGGCGAGATCCTCCTCCTTGTGGTCGTTGAACACATAGTATTTCTCAAGCTTAGAGGTGTCAAAATAGATGTTTCCGCCGGCCGCGTAGGCATAGCCCTTGTCCAGCAGCGTCTCGACATCATGTGGATATATTCCGGGATGCAGTGCGTTGCAGGCTCAACCACGTCCGGCCGTTTGATATTCAGCTTGTCGCAGTCTGCAAAGAACGCGTCGGTATAGTATTTTGCAACCTCCATCACGGTCTTATGCTCGCGCTTGGCACCCTTGAGCATTTTGTCCTCGCCGGTGTCGGCGTCGGAGGCCAGATGGCCGACATCCGTGATGTTCATGACGCGCTTGACGTTGTAGCCCAGATAGCGCAGGCTCTTTTCCAGCACGTCCTCCATGATATAGCTGCGCAGATTGCCGATGTGGGCATAGTGATAGACCGTCGGGTCCGCAGGTATACATCTTCACAATGTCGGGGTGGTTCGGGACAACATTCTCCTTTTTTGTGGCGATGCCGAGTTATAAAGATACATGTCGTTTCCTCCCTGTTTATTCTTCGTTTGCTGCGCGCTTTCCAAAGCTCCAGACGTTTTTGAGCGCCTCAATTTCAATCATGGATGGGGTCGGGCGTGTGGATATGGTCGAGCTTCTCGCCGCCGACGCGGACGATATGCCCCGGGATGCCGACGACGGTGCAGTTATCCGGCACCTCGCGCAGCACGACGGAATTCGCCGCGATCTTGACGTTATCGCCCACCCTGAACGGCCCTAAAACCTTTGCGCCGCAGCCGACCATGACGTTGTTGCCGATCGTCGGGTGGCGCTTGCCGACGTCCTTGCGCCCGTGCCGCCGAGGGTCACGCCCTGATAGAGCAGACAGTCGTCGCCGATCTCGGCCGTCGCGCCGATCACGATGCCCGTGCCGTGGTCAATGACAAGTCTGCGCCCGATTTTGCCGCCGGGTGGATCTCAACGCCCGTGCGGCGCTTCGCCCCTGCGAGACCCACCGCGCCAGAAACAGGCACTGTCCATAGAGCCAATGGGCAACGCGGTAATAGATCTGTGCGTGCAGACCGTTATATAATAAGAAAATTTCCAGCTTGCTCCTTGCCGCCGGGTCGTTGCGTTGGTACGCCGTCAGCGTTTCGTTCAGGCGTGTCATATTTCATTCCTCCAAATAAAAAGACCTACCTCCGGTGTACTCCAGAGGCGGGTCTTTTGAAAAACTCGCGGTTCCACTCTGATTTCTCGCTTTGACGGAAGCCAAGGCTTCCGCAGTCTTTTCGCGACCAACGGGTCTCCCCTCGCTCACGAACGCACTTCGCCGCCCCGACGCCGCTTCCGCTTTCAGCCATGGCGGAGGCTCTCTGGCACGTCTGCCGGTCAGCTACTCTTTTCGGTCAACGCGATATGAAATTTAGGGAAGCTCTGATTAAATCGCAAGAGCGGACGTTGAACAGGAAGTTGACGATGTCGCCGTCCTTCATGACGTATTCCTTGCCCTCGCTGCGCACCGAGACCCTTGGCCTTTGCGCTTGCCAGCGTGCCGCACTTTTGCAGATCGTCAAAGGCGATGACCTCGGCGCGGATGAAGCCGCGCTCGAAATCCGTGTGGATCTTTCCGGCCGCCTGCGGCGCCTTCGTGCCCTTTTTTGATCGTCCAGGCGCGGCACTCGTCGCTTCCGGCCGTCAGGAAGGAGATCAGGCCGAGCAGCTCATAGCTGGCTGGATCAGCCGGTCGAGGCCGGAGTCGCTTGAGGCCCAGCTCCTCCATGAACATGGCCTTTTCGTCCGGGTCGTCCAGCTCGGCAATGTCCGCCTCGAGCTTCGCGCAGATCGGGATGACCTCGGAGCCCTCGGCATCGGCCAGCGCCCTGACCTTTTGAAAATACGGATTCTCCTCGGGGTTTTCGACCCAGTCCTCGGAGAGGTTCGCGGCGTAGATCGTTTTTTTCAGCGTCAGCAGGTCGCTCGTGGCGATCAGGGCGCGGTCGTCGTCGCTGCACGCGAAGGTGCGCGCGAGCTTGCCCTCGTTGAGGTGCTTTTCAAGCTCGGTAAAGACCTCGATCTCGCGCAGGAAGCGCTTGTCGCCGCCCTTGGCGGCCTTTTGCGCCTTGTCCAGACGGCGCTCGACCATCTCGACGTCGGCAAAGATCAGCTCCAGATTGATGATGTCGATGTCGCGCAGCGGGTCGGTGCTGCCCTCGACGTGGGTGACGTTCGGGTCGTCGAAGCAGCGCACCACATGGACGATCGCGTCCGTCGTGCGGATATTCGACAGGAATTTATTGCCGAGCCCCTCGCCCTTCGACGCGCCCTTGACCAGACCAGCAATGTCGACGAACTCGATCACGGCCGGGGTGAATTTTTTCGGGCTGATACCGGTCGCGCAGCCACTCCAGACGGCTGTCCGGGACGGTGACCATGCCGACGTTCGGGTCGATCGTGCAGAAGGCGTAGTTATCCGCGGGAATGCCCGCGTTGGTGATGGCGTTGAACAGGGTGGACTTGCCGACATTCGGCAGGCCGACGATACCTAATTTCATGTTTTTCTCCTTCTTTCAGAGAGTTGCGCTAATTTGGCTGTTATTATAGCACATTCTGCGCGGATTCTCAACCACAACTTGCCGAATTATGCAAAAGCGTCCCGTCAGACGCGCCGAACCGCCGTCGCGCAGACAAACTGCTCCTGAGACGCTTCAGCTGCGCCATATGCGGCATGGCCATATGACGCTGCTGATGCTCCGGCGTCTGCCATTCCTCCACAAGCAGGACGGCGTCGGGCTTCGCGGCATCGAGATAGTATTCATAGGAGACGCAGCCGTCCTCGCGGCGGATCGTCTCGGCCAGCGGCGCGGCCGCCCGCAGGAACGCGTCGCGCGCGCCGGGCTTCGTCTGATAGTGCACCAAAAGCAGCATGATTTTTCCCTCCGAACGGTTTTTATGGAAGCTCTGATTCAATCGCAAGAGCGGTCAGTGAGGGATTTTGTTCCAAATTGAGGTTTGGAAATTGCAGGAATACTTCGTGTATTTCAAGATTTTCAAACTGATAAGTTGGGGCAAAAAGACCCGCTGAGCGCCGCAGACGATTTATTCAGAGGTTCATATTTTTAATCACGCGGCGCGCAAAAAAATCAACCGTTTGACGCGCCGCAAAGTCAAAGAATTCGTGCAGCCTGTCCTGATTTGGAGCGGCTGTAGGCAGCGCGGCGCCGCCCCTTCGGCCATTGCGGCCGGCGCTGTCCCATCGGCGTGCATCAGCAGCAGGAGGCTGCGCCGACTCAACGCATATTTTCAGCGCGGATCGCACACCTGTGCAGCGCGCCCGGATGAAGCCTGCCGCTTTATCCGGGCGCATTGTTTTTTTTAATAAAAAATGAATGATTATTCCATAGTTTATATTGACAAATGCTGTTTCATTCTTTAAAATAGAAAAGTAGGAATGGAGATTTTATCCATCTTCCAGAGAGAACCAACATAATGAAATGAGAGAAGGAGAACCCGCAATGAAAAAGCTGCAAAATCGCGCGCTCGCCTGCCTGCTGACCCTTTGTATGCTTCTGTCCGTGCTGCCTGTCGGCAGCTTTGCGCAGGAGCAGGACAACGGGAAGCTTCCGTTTGCAGACATCACTGCCGAGGCATGGTACGCCGACGCCGTGTGCTATGTCTATGAAAACAACCTGATGGACGGTGTCGCCCCCGGGCGCTTTGCACCGGACGATCTGCTCGACCGCGCCATGCTGGTCACGATCCTCTATCGCGCCGACGGCCGCCCGGAGATGACCGGCGCAGCATCCTTTGCGGACGTTGAGGCCGGAAGCTGGTATGCCGACGCAGTCGCGTGGGGCAAGCAGAACGGCATCGTCGAGGGCGTTGACTCGCAGCACTTTGAGCCGTTTGCGCCCATTTCGCGTGAGCAGCTCGTTACGATGCTCTTCCGTTATGCGCAGTACGCGCAGCGCGACGACAGCGCCAATGGCTCGCTGGAGCAGTTCGCCGATGCCGACCGCGTCAGCGCATGGGCCGAGCGCGCCATGCAGTGGGCTGCGGAGGCGCAGATCGTCACAGGCAAGACGGCTGACTCCATTGACCCGCAGGGCGGCGCGACCCGCGCCGAGGCCGCCTGTTGCTGATGCGCTTCGCGGAAAATGTCACCGACATTGCCGACCGCGACGGCGACGGCGTTCCGGCCTATCTCGAGGCCTTCTTCGGCTCGTCCGACGAATCCGCCGACACTGACGGCGACGGCATCTCCGACTATATTGAAATTTATCAGATCGGCTCTGACCCGACCGTTGCCGACAGCAGCGAGGATGCGGACGACGACGGTCTGACCAATCTGGAGGAGCTTGAGACCTACGGCACGAACCCGGTCAAGACCGACTCCGATCTGGACGGTCTGTCCGACTACGACGAGCTGTTCGTCTATTTCACCGACCCCAACAACGCCGATACCGACGGCGACGGCATCCTCGACGGCGACGAGATCACGCTCGGCACCGATCCGAAGGCCGCGACCGACCTCACGCTGCTGCGTCAGGAGCTTCCGCCGAGCGCATCGCCGAGGAGTTGACGCAGGATAACGCGGCAGTTCCCACTGTCAGCGGTGTCTCCGCCGCCGCGCTCGTCAACACCGTCCGCCTCGAGGAGGCCACCGACGAGGCCATCGTGAAGCAGGACGCCGTGATCGGCAAGGCCGTCGAGGTCGAGCTGGACGGAGCGGCCGAGCTTTCGGTTGACTTCACGCTCTCCGCTCCCGCAGCAGCTCCGGTCGTTCTGGAGCTGACCGAGAACGGCTGGAACGTTCTGGAAACCACCGCTACCGGCACGGGCGTTCGCGCAACCGTCGATCACAGCGGCAAATTCTGCGTGGTCGATCTCGCAGTGCTGCTCGACAGCATGGGCGTAGACACCGATCGGCTCTATCGCGCTGCGACCGGCGCGCGGCAGACGCCAAATTCACCGTTTCCGGCGGTGCCAAGCTGCTCGACGATTTCCGTTCCGTCAGCAAGGACGAGCTGGATAAGGGTCTTCCCGTGGAAGAGACACAGACCGACGTCACGGCCTTTGTGCGCGCATATCTGGCCGCCAGAGGCGTCTCCGACACTGAGATCGACGCACTCGGCAGCGTCACGATCCCGACCTACACCGTAAAGGCCACGTCCACCCAGACCGATTCCGACTACGACGGCATCAGCGATGCCAAGGACGCCAGCCCCAAGAGCAATGTGTTCTCCGGAAAGCTGCTCGACGGCGACACCACCTCCTCGGTGAAATATACCTTTGACTATCGTGTCTTCTTCGGCAACAACAAGACCTACAACAAAAACCTCAGCACCACCTCCCTGCTGTTCAGCACCTTTATTTACAGCGGGGGCGGCTTTGACTTCGGCAAGAGCACGACCTATGACGGCGGCACCGTTACCTCCACGAAGAGCATCAAGACCATGCTTGCCTTCCACGGGATGCAGCACACGGTCGACTATAAGCTGACGGCCTCGACCTACGGCGACGACGACCTCTCCGAGGTTGGCCTCGGCCATCGAACCGTGACCTACAACGGCCAGACCAAGCAGATTGTTGCCGTCATCGTCCGCGGCACGAACGGCACGATCGAGGAATGGAGCAGCAACTTTGACATCGGCAATACCAGCAAGTTCAACAGCTACGCCGACTGGACGAACAAGAAGAATCACAAGGGCTTCGACGTTGCCTCCAACCGCATTCTGACCTACCTCAAATCCTACATGTCGAAATACGGTCTTGACACAGACAACACCGTTTTTCTGGGTCACCGGCCATTCGCGCGGCGCTGCGATCGCCAACCTGCTGTCCGCCAAGCTGATCGACGAGGGCAGAACCGTTTTTGCCTCATACCTTTGCCGCACCGAACTCCACGACTGCGACGAACACCGGCGCTTCCAGATATCAATGCATCTTCAACCTCGTCAATGAGGATGACTTCGTGCCCTGCGTTCCGATGACGGCATGGAACTTCCCGCCGCTACGGACGGACGGCTGTGGTCGGACATGACCAGCAGCATGGAAAACGAATGGCACGACCTGACCGGCAAAGAGCTGGGTACAACCAGATGAGTCGAAAGAACCTGAACGCGCTGGTCAACAAGCTGGCGGGCGTTTGCAGCGGCTGGAGCGCTTGCTACAAATACACCTGCTCCTGCCACAGCAACGGCACGGACAAGGATATCACGCAGTCCGGCCTCTCTGCCTCGGACATCCGCAAGGTTCCGGCGCGCGCAATGAAGTACGCCAAAGAAGTCCTCCTATAAATCCTGGGGCTTCACGAAGTATAAGCTCTGTCAGGTTCCCGCTTATTTCATGCAGATCCTCGCGGAGCTTACGGCGGCCAACGGTCTGGGCAATCAGGTCAGCGCCGTGCTGAATTACAAGCTCGCCGACCGCTATGAGGGGCGCCAGAACGAAGCTTTGTCTCGGCGGCAGCCATCGGCGGCATCGCGCATCCGCATCTCTGTGAGACCTACTATCTGCTCACGCAGCACGCAACCGCCTCGAACTTTCAATAATCGTACATCGTGAATGCAGAACGGGAGCGGCTCAGGCCGCTCCCGTTTCAGCGTATAGACAAAGCTCCTGCCGCGCAGACGGAACGCTCCGACTGCGCGGCAGGAGGTTTCATGGTGTCAGGATCGTCAAAGTGGTGCGACGGCGGCGAAACGTGGCGCTTGAAGCAGTCGCCGCAGCCCAGAGACCACGACAGCGCCGCTCCCCTTTTCGTGTTCCAAGCGTCCAAGATTGCCGGTGCCGTCGCGCCGCCGTTAGCGATAAGCTTATACAGGGCGGCGCAGAGATCCGCGACACGCCGTGCGCACTTTCCGATCAGGAAAGCCTTCTATATAGATAGATTATCACAAACGAAAAACGATGTCAACCGGCTGTGCGCCGTTTGCAGAATCCGTTCGGCAGATTTGGCCAATCGGCCAATTGTCAGGCTCTGAGCGTGTCAAATGCAGCAGCGGCTGGCACGCATGGATTTCGTTTTTCTCCATGGCTTCGTGCGTGCGCACGCTATGTGCGCTTTTCCCGAACGGCAATCCGGTTCACGCAGAAATTGCTTAGCGGTCAACGAGAAATTCTGTTACAGATTGAGATTTGGAAATCGCAGGAATCTTTACGTATTTCAAGATTTTCAAACCAATCAGTTGGGGCAAACGAGCCGGTGAGCGCCGGTGTTGGGAGCGGCGGAATCGATCGGTGTTTTGAAGCCTTCGTCTGCAAAAACAAAGATCCTTGCAAAAACCTTTGTTTTTGCAAGGATCTTGTGGCAGGGGCACAAGGACTTGAACCCTGAGCCTACGGTTTTGGAGACCGCCGCTCTACCAATTGAGCTATACCCCTATATATCCCTTTGGTGCATCATGAAAAATGGTGGGCCTTCGGGGACTCGAACCCGGGACCGTCCGGTTATGAGCCGGATGCTCTAACCAACTGAGCTAAAGGCCGTATCTCTCAAGCGAGAATATTATACTACTTTCCCGCTCAATTGTCAACACAAACTTTTCCAGTCTTCGATATTTTTTGTCAAGCGTACCGATCCTAGGCGGGACGCTTGCTCAGCATCGCGTATTGGGGGATTGTCGCTCCCGAGTCGGTCGAGACGTTGCCGCCAGGAAGCCGAAACGGGCGTGTTCCTTTTTCTATGCGTCTCAGGATAGACAGGAATGCGGTACGCGTTCACCTTTCACAACACAAGCCCAGATACTGCCCCTGTCGCTCCGGCGCACGGCAGCGCCGGAACGTTGATGCGCCGAAAAAACGAGGAAGATCGCATATAGTCAAAGCATGTTCCCTGCATCCCATCAAGCGCCATAGCCGAACCAGCCCCAGATATGCCAGAACCGGAAATCACCGGCCAGAATCACGGAGAGCGCCATTCCGAGCACAAAGCACACACCAAGGCTCACAAAGCTGATCAGAAAGATCGTGCGCAGACGGCGGCGGTGTCAATGTGTTGGGAGAGAAATTCAGAGATCCCCATCCGCAGCAGCGACCGCATACGCAGACCCAACACACCTTTTCTATCAAATTCTCATTGCTCGGCTCCATTTATCTGTCGCACTTTCACGACCGTGTTCTTCAGCAGCTTCAAAAAATCAGCCGGGGTTTTTAAGGCACCTTGGTGCTTCTTTTCTCATCCGTGTGCACCGGAGAGATCGGCAGTCGAAAGAAGACGACTGCGGCGCAGCTCAAAATATCTTGTTACATAACCGTTTGACCACGCCATGGAACGGAATTGATTTGAAGTTTCCGATTTTCGGCCTTCAACGCTCCTGAGAACCAAACTCTACAGTTCCTTATTGATATAAAATATATTTTACGTATATTATTGCAGAATGTTTTGGTTTCCATAAAAATTAATCATTTTTATCAATATTTCTCAAATTATAATTATATTTTTTAAGCTCTACTCTCAGTAGAGTCGACTTTACTCACAGTAGAGAGGCCAAACACTTAGTAGGTTGCAACTTTTGAGGGGATTTGCTATAATCCGGATCGTAAAAATACAGGCGAAACACAGCTTATAAAAAAATCGGGCGTTATGAAGCCTGTGACGGGCTCTTTGACTCCCCGGCACAGGCTCGCGGTTTTGAAGCATCGGCCGCGCTTCATGCGCAGCTCGCGGTGCTTTATCATAAATATGTATCGATCAAATGCAGAAAGCGAGGCAATCTCATGACCAGAATTTTTCACGGACACCTGCGCCAACCTTCCGCTTGAGTTGGTTCAAAATACAAGCTGACGGTGCTCCCCCTTCTCCTATACTGTCGGAGATCAGGAATTCACGCCGGAGGATTCGGCCGAGTTCAACGGCAAGGCTTTTTATGATGCCATGCGCAGCGGTGCAGATGTCAAAACCGCAATGATCCCGCTCGGCACCTTTATGGACGGCTTTCGCGCCGCGCTGGCGGCCGGCGATGACGTGATCTATATCGGCATGTCCGGCGGTATCAGCGGCACAAATCAGGCGGCAATGCTCGCTGCAAATGAGCTGACCGAGGATTTTCCGAAGCAGCAGATCGCCGTGATCGACACCTATGCAGCTTCACTTGGCGAAGGTCTGCTTGTGCTGGAGGCTGCGAAGCTGCTTGAGGGAGGGCGTCGCTCTGCGCGAGATCGTCAAGACGATTGCAAAGAACCGCAACACCATGTGTCAGTATTTCACGGTCGACGACCTCGAATATCTCAAGCGCGGCGGACGCATCAGCCGCGTTGCAAGCGTCGTCGGCACGGTGTTCAAGATCAAGCCTCTGCTCACCGGCAATTCCGAGGGAAAGATCATTCTCTGCGGCAAGTGCCGCGGCAGAAAGCAGTCTCTGCTCACGCTGGCGGAGCGTTATGATGAGCTTGTGGCAGACCGCAGCGGCACGGTCGGCATTGCCCATGCCGACGCCCCTGAGGACGCCGCATTTCTGGAGGACGAGCTGCGGAAGCGCGGCTTTACCGGCGAATGCATCAAGGTCTACTATGAGCCGGTCACCGGCGCGCATGTCGGTCCGGGAACGGTCGCGCTGTTCTATCCGGGCACTCATAAATAAGGTCAGCGAGGATACCGACAGCCGCAGGCGGAGTTCCGTCTGCGGCTGTTTGTGTTGTTTTGCTGTCTGTGTTTACTTCCAGGTTGTTCTCGTAAGCCTCGATCATCTTCTTGACCATCTGACCGCCGACTGAACCGGCCTCGCGGGAGCTGAGGTCACCGTTGTAACCGTTCTTCAGATTGACGCCGACTTCGTTGGCAGCTTCCATCTTGAACTTATCCATCGCACTGCGCGCTTCCGGAATGTTGATCTGGTTGTTGCTCTTCATGTTTTTTCACTCCTTTTTTTGTTTCGGAAATCACTGACTGACTTCCTCGGTGCTAGTATGAGCGCTTCGGATCAAAATATCATTGTCAATTTATTGAAACATGCAGGCCGATCCCGTCGATCGCGCGGAAGCCGACGGAATCGGCCGTGTACGCTTCGTCGACGAACGCCTCTGTGCGTCTTGACCGCCCGTTTCTTTCCAGCGAACCCGTTCTGCCGCATAAAACGGCATTTCTACGCACTTGGTCGACCTTCAGCGCATTTGCCGGAAGTGGTCTTCAGGCTCTTAAAACGTCAGGATCGCATATTCTGCCGCGGAATATGAATGAACTATGAACAAATTTCGCTACTTTTGTGAATTTTAGCACTCTCCTATTGACAGTGCTAAAAAACGTGGTATACTGAAGCTGTTCTTGAGGGAGAGAAAAAATCCCCGGAACGTAAAACAAAAACTACAACAGAAGCACGCCAAGGCGTTCGGAATTCTTCCCCACCGAGGCAAAATTGAAATGGAGGTATGACTTATGTTGCCTAGCATTTTTGGTGAAAATCTGTTCGATGATTTCTTTAACGATCCGTTTTGCAATGATGATGCCGCAGGGGCCGCGATCCTCTTTACGGAAAGCATGCTAAGAACCTGATGAAGACCGATGTCCGCGAGACGGAAGGCTCTTATGAGCTGGACATCGACCTGCCGGGCTTCAAGAAGGACGAAGTGAAGCTGGAGCTGAAGGACGGTTATCTGACCATTCAGGCCGTCAAAGGGTCTGGACAAGGACGAAAAAGGACAAGAAGGGCAAATACATCCGTCAGGAGCGTTACGCCGGCGCTTGTAGCCGCAGCTTCTATGTCGGCGAGGGGATCCGCCCCGAGAACGTCAGCGCCAAGTTTGAAAACGGTATTCTTCAGATCTCGCTGCCGAAGGCAGATCAGAAGAAGCTGCCCGAGACCACAAGCATTGCGATCGAATAATCGAATAGAAGCAGCGATCCCCGGAGCACTTCAACAGAATTGCTCCGAGGGATTTTTATTGCCGTCCGGCAATGTTCTGGATATACCGCATGAGGATCGCGGCGACCTGCGCGCGGGTCGCGTCTCCCCTGCGGAAGCAGCCATCCGTCCGAGCCGTTCACGATCTGCTCCGCGACCGCCCACGCCAGCGCCTCACGCGCATAGCTGCTGACGGAGGATGCGTCCGGGAACGCGCTCAAGCTGCCGCGTTCGGCGGAAGCCGTGCCCTTTTTGTGCGCATAGCGGAAGAGATCGTCGCAATCTGTTCGCGCGTTACATTTCCGTCCGGCTCAAATTTTCCGCCGCCGACACCGCCGACGATACCGTTTTCGGCTGCCCATGCGACCGCAGCGGTGTACCACTGTCCGTCCGGCACATCGGAAAAGCGGTTCGTCCCCGCCTCCGGCGCGCCCTCATATCGCCAGAGCACCGTGACCAGCATGGCGCGGGTCATGCTCTCCTCCGGCTTGAAGCGCTTGTCGCCGACGCCGTTCATCAGTCCCTGTTCAACCGCATACGCGACCGCACCGGCGTACCACGCCTTGGGCGAGACGTCGCGGAAGCCGGTCTGCGCGCTGTAATCCGGCGGCTCAACCGTACCGTCCTGCGAAACAAAGAGGTCGATCTGCGCGGAGAAGCCGCAGGCCGTGACGGTGACGGTCTGAAGGCCGAGCTTGCCGGGTTCAAAGCCCGTGCAGAATTCGCCTGCATGAGCGGCAGATAGCAGGTGCCGCAGCCGCATTCCCAGAGCAAGCGTCAGACGTGCCTCGTCGATGCTTTTGCAGGCGACGGACACAGCGGCGCTGCCTGCAAGGTGCATGGGCGGTACGTGCAGTCAAAACCCGTGTAAAAAGCTGCACCCAGTAGTTTCCGTATGCCCCGGACGCATGGTAGCGTGGCCGACGCCCATATGCGCAAAGTCGGCCGAGGGATGTTCCTGCGATGGCCGGGGCTGTTCATCCAGCCCTGCACCGCAGTGGCAGGCGTCGGGTATCCGGCTGCAATATTCTCGCCCAAGTCGGAATAGCTGCGGCCGGCGAGCACCGAAAAACAATCCGAGCCGTCCGGGCGCGTGTGCGAGAACAGCACGGCAATCTCGTCGGCACGGGTATCGCAGGCCTCCTGCAAAAACGGCGTGGAGCTGACCGGGGCGAGGCCGCAGCGCAGACGTTCGCGGTTCGTCAGCAGCAGCACGTCCCACTCCTGCGCAGTCAGCAGCGCCTCCTGCGGTGCGGCCGCCGACACCGGCGCAATCACGCCGATCAGAAGCACCGCACACAGCAAAAGTGCAAAAATTCGTTTCATATTTGTTCCCTCCTTATCGGGTCTTGCCGATCCATTATAACGGATTTTTGCGGACGATTCAAGAGAAAAATCCAGCCGCACCGCGCAGAACACCGCGGCAGTCTGTCGCTCACCTTATATAAATGCTCTCGATTTTCTGATTGCGGAATCGCCTTCGCAATTTTGCGGATGAGGTCTCCCGATTTGCTGAGATACCCGGAAGCTCTGAATCGATCGGCAATGAGGTCTCCAGTTTGTTTTTACAAATGAAAAAACGCTCCAAAGTCTTTTCGACCTTGGAGCATTTTGGAGCTGCTATCCAGATTCGAACTGGGTCCCGGCTCCATGAAATCCGTGATTTCATGGAGGCCTCAAGACCTCGATTTAAATTTAAAAATTGCCTTCGCAATTTTGCGGATGAGGTCTCCAGTTTGTTTTTTTAAAAAACGCTCCAAAGTCTTTCGACCTTGGAGCATTTTGGAGCTGCTATCCAGATTCGAACTGGAGTCCCGGCTCCATGAAATCACGGATTTCATGGAGGCCTCAAGACCTCGATTCAAATTTAAAATTGCCTTCGCAATTTTGCGGATGAGGTCTCCAGTTTGTTTTTCAAATGAAAAAAACGCTCCAAAGTCTTTCGACCTTGGAGCATTTTGGACTGCTATCCAGATTCGAACTGGAGACCTCATCCTTACCAAGGATGCGCTCTACCTGCTGAGCTATAGCAGCATTTCTCAGACAGCTCTGATATTATAGCAAGGATCGTGCGATTTGTCAACCGCTATTTTCATTTTTTCGTTATTTTTTTCGAAAGCGCCCGAATCGGGTCGAATGGAAAATTATTTTGAAAAAAGGGAACACAAATCACAGAAAATCGTCTATAATAAAAGAGACAGGATCGGCGCGGCGTTCGCAGCGCTGTTTCACGGATGCCGCCCTTGCGGGAGCGGCAGATCATGCGCACATCGGAGGAGATCATGGACGATTACAGAGGAAGCCGCGCAGACGGCTCGCAGTACTATGAGGAATACCGTCCGGGAACATACCGGCAGGCATCGGGCACGCGAAAAAAGCCGCCGCGCCGCAAAAGGCAGAAGCGCGGCAAACCGGTCTGGCCGTGGGTGCTGCTCGGCGTGCTGGCGCTCTTAGCAGTCGGCATCGCCTCGATGCGGTGGCAGGTGCAGATCACGCTCGACGGCGGCGACAGGATCGACGCCGAATACGGCGAGCCCTTCGAGGATCCGGGCGTCAAGGCGCGCCTGAGCTGTTCCTGTTTCCAAAGGGACTGTTCTCCGTCAGGGTCAAGACCGAGGGCACGGTCAGCACGGACGCGCTGGGGCAAAGCGAGCTGACCTATCGCGCGCGGTTTCTCTGGATGCACGCCGAAAAGACGCGTGCGGTCGACGTGGTCGACACGACGCCGCCGGTCATCACGCTTGTGAGCGACCCGGAGCACCGGACGCTCTCGAACCATCCCTATGAGGAAGAGGGCTACACGGCGTTCGACCGCTATGACGGCGATCTGACCGACAAGGTCACGAGCGAGGAGCGCGACGGTCACGTCTATTACAGCGTGACCGACTCCTCCGGCAACACCGGCACGGCTGTGCGCGAAATTCAGTATTACGACCCGAATCCCCCGGAGCTGACGCTCAAGGGCGGAGATGTCTTCCAGCTCGCGGTCGGCTCAGAATACCAAGAGCCGGGCTATGAGGCCGTCGACGACTGCGACGGCGACATCTCCGACCGCGTTCAGGTGGAAGGAACGGTCGACTCGTCGACCGTGGGCGAATACACGCGCTTGACCTACACGGTCGCCGACAGCTTCGGCAATCCGGCCTCGGCCACACGCACGGTCAAGGTCGTGCCGCAGACCGAAACGATCGATCCGGGCGATAAGGTGATCTACCTGACCTTTGACGACGGTCCGAGCCAATACACCGCCCAGCTGCTCGATGTGCTCGACAAATACGGCGTCAAGGCGACGTTCTTCGTGGTCAACACGGGCTACACCGATCTGATCGCCGACGAATACAAGCGCGGGCACACCGTGGCCGTCCCACACCGCCTGCCACGACTACGACACGGTCTACGCCAGCGGAGGACGCCATTGCCGACTTCGCCAAGATGCAGCAGATCATTG
>VOFG01001723.1_pt1 | contig 27792 bp, 48 predicted proteins | sample 5384171 | NCBI WGS metagenome assembly VOFG01 (sample SAMN12384726, study PRJNA508395) | human gut metagenome | isolation source: healthy gut F | host: Homo sapiens | reverse complement strand
CTTCTTGCCAATGGCAGAATAAGGCGAAGACTGCGGTGGTTCATTTGTTGATCATGCCAATAGCGCATTCATCGGCAATGATGCCAAAGATTGCTTCGACGCTGGTGTCTCCTGGGATGGCGATCATGTCGAGGCCAACGGAGCAAACGCAGGTCATGGCTTCAAAGCTTTTCCAGACGGAGCGCACCAGATTCTGCTGCGCGAATCATGCCGGCATCTTCCGATACGGGGATAAAGGCACCTGAAAGACCTCCAACACTGCTGCTTGCCATAACGCCGCCCTTCTTGACTGCATCGTTGAGCATAGCGAGCGCTGCTGTGGTGCCCAGGCCGCCGCATTGGCCAACGCCAATAGCTTCCAGGATTTCTGCAACCGAGTCGCCTTCAGCTGGTGTGGGCGCAAGAGAGAGGTCCAAGATGCCTTTTGCACGCCCAGGCGTCGACTGGCTTCGCGGCTCATAGGTTCGCCTGCGCGAAGTGATCTTGAAGGCAGTTGCCTTGATAGCCTTCTGCGATGGAGGGTCATATCGGCATCTTTGGGCATGTTGCGTAGGACGTTGTTCACAACGCCAGGCCCAGAAACGCCAACGTTGACTACCATCAGCCTCACACCCGAGCCGTGGAATGCGCCAGCCATGAAGGGGTTGTCTTCGACGGCGTTGCAGAACACAACCAATTTGCCGGCGCAATGCACTGTTGTCTTTGGTTGCCTCTGCGGCCTGTTTGATGATGCCGGCCATTTTGAATGCGGCATCCATGTTAATGCCGGCGCGCGTTGATCCCATCGTTTACCGATGCGCATACATTATCTGTTGCGGCAAGGGCGGCAGGAATTGATTCCATCAGATTGCTGTCGGCGCGAGAGGCGCCCTTGTGCACCAGTGCGGAAAACCGCCTACAAAATCGACGCCAACCTCTTTGCCAGCTTTGTCCATCGCGATAGCAATGGGGGAAAGGTCGGCAGCTTGTTGCAGCGCAGATTTCGGCGATGGGCGTTACTGAAATGCGTTTATTGACGATAGGAATGCCGTATTCGCGCTCAAGCTGCTCAGCGGTAGGGAACAAGCTTTTCGGCAGCGGTGGTCATGCGATCGTATACCTTGTGGGCCATAACGTTCACATCTTCATGAGTGCAGCCGCGTAGGTTCAAGCCAAGGGTGATGGTGCGAATATCGAGGTGCTGCTTGCTTACCATTGCAAGCGTTTCAGCGATCTCTTCCGGGTGATCTGCATGGAAACGATCCCTTTCGTTGCGGTTTCATCAATCAGGTAATTTTATCACTGCTAAATGCGGGCGGAGCTGCAGACGCGTGCCCTTCGTTATAGAAACACGGCCACTGCAAGGCGCATATAAGTGCGGATGGATTTATTGCCATGCTGTTCTTTCGGTTAATGGGTTCATTGCTCGTTTTTGTTTTGGGCTAATGTCGTAGTTTTCTGCGAGCTGCTATTCGGGATTGCCTTGAGAGACGCAATCGAATTACAGCCTGTCCATTGCCGTGTACTCTTCAGAAGGCCAAATTCGATAGCATGACTATCTGACGTGAACTAAATGGGAGGTTGTCATGACGAAGGAATCTACTTTAGGTGAAGACGCTTTGGCAAAACGCATTGAGGGATTTTGCGGCTTCTTTCGTTGCGAATCGTGAGACATTGGCAGATCATGCATCAATTGGTAATCCGAAGATGGTTGCAACGCTTGCTGAAGTCGCATTGTCCGATAGAGGCGATGAAGCTTCGCCTGCTATGTCGCAGAAAATATGGTTGCTATCCGAGCTGCTGCATTAAGAAGCGAAGAGGTTTGCACTGCACTGATAATGGGTTATGAGCTGGGCATTTCGGTTGCTAGTGCTGCCTGCATGAATGACCTTGGCGCGTTGTACTACATGGGAGAACTAGTTCCCCAGGACTATGCAAAGGCTGCAAAGCTCTACGAGCAAGCGATGGACCATGGCTGCTTTCAGTCGATTATTAATTTGGGCTATATCTACGAATATGGTCGCACAGGTGAAGTTGACCATCAAAAAGGCGTTTTCAGTATTACGCATTGGCTTCCGCCTTGCAGCCGTCTTGCGAGGCGGTATATAAGCTGGGGATATGTATTCTCGTGGCGAGGCTGTGCCATCTAGCATGGGGAAAGCTTGTCAGCTGTGGGAGCGCAGTCTCGAACTTGCTGGGAGCGTCGTTGAAGCGGCTCAGCCGTCTGTGCGAATCGCTAAGGCAATCGTTAACCCCTCATGTGAAGAGTGGGGGAAGAATACGACCCCCTCCGTGCTCTGTCGTTGTTTCAGCAGGCCGAAATTGGGTTGCGTATAGATATCTCAAGGGGGCAACCTATTATCGCAGGCGTCTTATCGAAGCAATCGAAGGCCAAGATTTGGCTCGCCAGCGTATTGTGGAAAAAGCCACAGCAGAAGCCATGGATTAGGCGGGTATACTGAGCCAAATATTCTGCTACTCGTCGGGGAATCGAGCAACTTCGTGGTTCGAAGATGCTCGATTCCTATTTTGTTTTATTATGCGGTCTCACGAGTGTCGATGGGGCATACCCGCTTTATGGTTCATCAATTGTCGCAATGTTGCTGTTTTTTTGGGTGCATTTCTTGCTCACGTTATAGCCCCTTGCTACTATGTTATTGCACACTGTGTTCATTAACGATCAGTGTGATTGACGTAACGTCGGGGAAGTTGTTTGCGACCATGCAAGGGGAGGGCTAACGTGCCAGCTGGTATCAGTATGTGTTCGCGTAGCGAAAACGCTATTTCAGCCATCGAGCCTTGCTTTGAGGATCGACGCATCACGCGTAGCAAAAAGCACTGCGCGTGCGCTCATCTTTCTGATGGAGGAAAAGGGGTTTGACTCCATCACGGTCAACTGACCTGTGCTCTGCAGAAGCTGACCTTAATCGCGGTACCTTCTACAATCACTTTCGCGATAAAGAACACTTGCTTGAATCGTTCGAAGAAGATGAAGTGATGCGCGATTTAGTCGCTATTCAGGCTCAGATGGAATCCATCGATATAAAGAGGTAGTTGCGGCACGATTTGCAAAACGTCCGCTTCCCTTTTTGGTGGAACTCTTCGATTACCTGAGCAAGCAAGGTGCTTTTCTGCATGCAGTATTGGGTCCTGGGGGCGATATTCGTTTTGGTCCCCGCTTGCGAGATTCGGTCTGCACCTCACCTTATTCAGAGCGTGCTTCACGAGCAGTATCGTAATGACCCCAGTGCATTTGTTGATTACTATTTGGCCTTCACATGCTTCAGCATATTTAGGCGTTATAACCCATTGGATTGAAACCGGTATGAAGGAAAGCTCAGAAGAAATGGCGCTTATTGCCATGCGTTTGCTTTTCATCAGACCGGGGAACCTATTCGAATGTGAGGAGATTCACCATGGCAACCGAAGCTGGAGTATCTAAACTCCATCTGGGTATCGACGTGGATCAACCACGGTAAAAGTTGCAGTTTTTGGACGAAGACGATCAAATCGTCTATTCGGTCTATCGACGCCATCATGCTGATGTGCGTGCGACGGTGTTGGAGGTATTGCAAGAAGCGGCAGCGCAATTCCCGATAAAGAGGTTACGGTGGCCATCACTGGCTCCGGTGGTCTGTTGCTTTCCCAGTGGCTCGGTATCGAATTCGTTCAGGAAGTAATCGCCTCCAAAACGGCAGTTGAAACGTTTATCCCCAAGACCGATGTCGCTATTGAGCTAGGCGGCGAAGACGCTAAGATCATCTACTTCGATAATGGCATCGAGCAGCGCATGAACGGTACGTGCGCTGGTGGTACCGGTGCATTTATCGATCAGATGGCCGCGCTTTTGGACACTGACGCAACGGGGGGCTGAATGAGCTCGCTCAGCATCATACGGTGTTGTATCCGATTGCTAGTCGCTGTGGCGTATTCGCCAAGACCGACGTACAGCCCCTTTTGAACGAGGGAGCTAAAAAAGAAGATATTGCTGCATCGATTTTCCAGAGCGTTGTTACGCAAACCATTTCCGGTTTGGCATGTGGTCGCCCGATTCGCGGTCATGTTGCGTTCCTGGGTGGTCCGCTGCAGTACTTGCCCGAACTTCGCAAGCGCTTCTATGAAACGCTTGAGCTTGATGACGAACATGTCATCGTTCCTGATAATGCTCATCTTTTGTGGCGAGCGGTTGTGCTTTGGCTGGTTCTGAAGCTAAGGCCGAGTTGCTTTCTGCCGTTGTCGAGCGCCTTGAAAAATCTGGGCGTGTGCAGGGTAGCGAAGTGGTTCGCCTTCCTCCTCTGTTTAAAGATGAGGCCGATTATCACGAATTCAAGCAGCGCCATGATAGTGAAAAAGGTTCGTCGTGCCGACCTTGCAGCCTATGAAGGGGCGGCTTTTCTTTGGCATCGATGCTGGTTCGACCACATTCAAGAGCGCCCTTATCGGTGAAGATGGCAGTCTTTTGTGGAGCAGCTACGTCAACAACAAAGGTGACGTTTTAGGTTGTGCGAAGCGTGCCGTTGCCGAGCTGTATCAGCAGCTTCCTGTCGATGAATCGGGCAAGCCCAAGGTGAACATCGCCCATGTTACGGTTACCGGCTACGGTGAGGCGTTGTTGCTCGAAGCTTGCGTGTTGATTCCGGCGAGATTGAAACGGTTGCGCATCTCCGTGGCTCTCAGGAAATGCTTCCAGGCGTTGAGTTCATCCTGGATATTGGCGGTCAGGACATGAAGTGCCTCCGCGTTAAAGACGGCGTGATTGATCACATCATGTTGAACGAGGCGTGTTCCTCTGGCTGCGGTTCGTTTATCGAGAGCTTTGCATCGGGCTTGAATCTTGATGTTTCCGAATTCGCTCAGAGCGCTATCAAGGCTGAAAATCCTGTTGATTTGGGCAGCCGTTGTACGGTGTTCATGAACAGTCGCGTTAAGCAGGCTCAGAAGGAAGGTGCCACGGTTGGTGATATCGCTGCTGGCTTGGCTCTTTCCGTTATCAAAAATGCCCTGTTCAAGGTAATTAAAATCCGCGATCCCCACGAAGTGGGTAATAAGGTTATTGTTCAGGGCGGCACGTTCCTGAATGATGCCGTTTTGCGCGCATTTGAACAGTTGGCTGAAACCAATGCGGTTCGCCCCGATATTGCAGGAAACATGGGTGCATATGGTGCTGCCTTGCTGGCACGCGACCGTGCTCATGCTAAGGAAGCGGCTTCGGGCGTTCCTGCTCAAACCACCATGCTTGATTGATGCCTTGCGTGCGCTTGAGCCTACGCATCGCAATGTGCGCTGCAAAGCATGCTCGAATCACTGTTTGCTCACCATCAACGATTTCGGCATTGACGAGGAAACGGGTAAACACCGTCGTTTTATTACGGGCAACCGTTGTGAAAGGGCGCGGGATTGGCTGAAGAAGCCGCCAAGGTTCCAAACCTGTTCTGAATATAAGACCCATCGCTTATTCGACCATTATCAGCCCCTATCTAAGGAAGAGGCAACTCGTTCCACGGTTGGTATTCCTCGTGCCTTGAACATGTACGAAAACTATCCGTTCTGGTTTACGTTCTTTACCGAACTTGGTTTCCGTGTTGAGCTCTCTGATCCTTCAACCAAGAAAACGTGCGAAGCAGGTATTATCTATGCCCTCCGAGAGCGTGTGCTACCCAGCCAAGCTCTCACGGGCATATCATGAACCTGCTCGAAAAAGACATCGATTTTATCTGGATGCCGTGCTAAGTATGAGCGCCAGGAAGACGAGACCGCAGGCAATCATTTCAATTGCCCTATCGTAATGAGCTATTCCGAGGCGTTGAAGCTCAATGTCGATGCTCTGAACGAGACCGATATTCAGTTCCTGAATCCTTTTGTTCCCTATCACATGAAGGACAAACTGAAGGAGCGTCTGTATGTCGAGCTTGTTGAGAAACATCCTGAGCTTATGGGTTCCGGCCCTGCCCTACGCAGGCTGAAATTGACGCTGCGGTAGATGTCGCATGGGCTGAAGACGAGCAGCTTTCACGAAGACATCCACAACAAGGGCATGAAACCCTGAAATGGATAGAAGAGCATGGGTGCACGGTATTGTGCTGGCTGGCCGTCCGTATCACGACGATCCTGAAAATCAATCACGCAATCCCAGAATTGCTTACCAGCTTCGGCTTGGCAGTATTTACCGAAGATTCAATTGCCCATTTGGGCCAGGTTGAACGTCCTCTTCGCGCTGTTGACCAGTGGATGTACCATACGCGCTTGTATCGTGCCGCAAAAGGTGGTAACCCAGCGTGGTGATCTCGATTTAATCCAATTGAACAGCTTCGATGTGGCCTGATGCCGTTACTACCGATCAGGTTCAGGAAATCCTGGAAGGCTCGGGCAAGATCTATACCGTCTTGAAGATCGATGAGGTCTCCAACTTGGGCGCTGCTCGTATTCGAGTTCGTTCTTTTGCTGGCTGCGTTGAAAGACCAATCTGACGAGCGAGCTGAGCAGAATGCAATCGAGGGCGGCTGTCCTGTTTGTGGCATTGATGCTGATAAGCTTGAGGCGGATGTTGCTGCACGCGAGGCTGTCATCAATGCCAAGACCGGCGCTCGCGAAGCTGAGGCTGGCGCTGCCGTTGCTGCAGAGATTGCCAACGGCCAGGAAGCAGCTGCTCGTGCGGGACGATTGATGAGCATGGTGACCCTCATATTCGTGAAGCTGAATCTACTGCTTTCCCGAAGGTTCAGTTCACTCAAGAGATGAAAGATGCTGGGTACACTATTCTTTGTCCCCAGATGGCTCCTATCCATTTCGACTTGCTTGTACCGATCTTCCGCTCAAATGGCTACAACCTTGAATTGTTGCCAGCGGTCGACCATGGGGCGGTGGATGCTGGCCTGAAGTATGTGAACAATGATATTTGCTACCCATCCATTCTGGTTACCGGCCAGATCATGGAAGCGGTTACATCTGGCCGTTACGACACCGATAAACTTGCCGTGATCATCACCCAAACAGGTGGCGGTTGTCGCGCAACCAACTACATCAGCCTCATTCGCAAGGCGTTGAAGGCGGCGGGCCTGGGTCATATCCCCGTTATCTCTTTGCGTTTAAGAAGCTGGATGAATCTAATCCTGGTTTCAAAGTAACGGCAACCATGCTGTACAACGCCATATTCGCGTTGTTCTATGGCGACTTGCTTATGCAGTGCCTGTACCGTACGCGCCCGTATGAAATTGAAAAGGGTGCGGCAGAGCAGTTGTTCGATTACTGGATGGAAAAGTGCAAGCTACAAATTGCCGAAGGCGAGAAATTCGGTCGCTACAAAAAGACGGTTCGCGCCATCGTAGACGACTTCGACAACTTGCCGCTGCAGGGCGAAGGAACCAAGCCGCGCGTCGGTGTTGTTGGCGAGATTTTGGTTAAGTTCCATCCCACGGCAAACAACCAGGTGGTCGATGTCATTGAGGCGGAAGGCTGCCCGAAGCGGTTGTGCCTGGATTGGTTGACTTCTTCTTATTCGGTATTGCTGGTTCCATCTTCCAACAGGAAGGCGTAGGCAAATCGAAGAAGGGCGCGATGGGTGCAAAGGCGGGTTTGGCTGCTATTGCGAAGCTGCGCAAGCCCATGAACGATGCGTTGGCGAAGTCAACGCGCTTCGAGCCGCCCACGGACATCTTCGAGCTGGCAAGCTATGCCCGAAGAGATCTTGTCTCTGTGCAATTCAATGGGTGAAGGTTGGCTTCTCACCGCTGAGATGTGCGAACTCATCCGCAATGGTGCTCCGAACATCGTGTGTGCTCAGCCCTTCGCATGCTTGCCGAACCATGTTGTTGGCAAGGCGGTTATTAAGGAGCTGCGTCGTCGCTATAAGGGCACTAACATCGTTGCGGTCGATTATGACCCTGGTGCTTCTGAGGTAAACCAGCTTAATCGCATCAAACTGATGATTTCAGTTGCGAAAGCGAACCTCGCTGAAGAGCTCAAGGCAGAGCAGCAGCACTCGGAAGAGGAAGTACAACTGAGTTCCATACCGAAAGTGAAGTGGAGACCACGCGCGCATAATCCTCACGGTTCGTTTGCAACGCTCTTTAGTTGGTCCTTCTAGCTGAGAGTTTATTAAAGCGGCAAAAGGCTTGTTTCCTTTTTGCCGCTTTCTTTTTTCGCAATCGCTTTAGTACGGTGTAGAATTCATACGCTATGGATATGATTTTTGAATTGATCTCTAACCTTTTTGGAATCGAGCCTCTAGGTTTTAGCAATTGTCTGTGGGCTTGTTTTTTGGCCGGCTAGGTCGATGCTATCGCTGGGGGAGGCGGGCTAATTTCTCTGCCTGCTTATCTTATTGCTGGTGTTCCGACGCATGCCGCTATAGCCACCAACAAGCTGAGTTCCTGCATGGGCACTACCGTGGCAACGTTTCACTATGCCAAATCGGGTTTTATCAATGTGCGTCTTGCGTTGCCAAGCATCGTCTTTGCCTTCTTGGGGTCGTTTTGCGGCTCTAACGTATTGCTGCTCGTTGATGATGGGTTTTTGCGTCTATTTCTTTTGGTGTTGCTTCCGGTAACGGCGATTTATGTAATGAAGTCCAAAAGTTTTGACGCAGCAGGTCTTCAATCGTTTTCGCTTCGTAAGACCACTTTGCTCTGTATGGGAATTGCCTTCGCAGTTGGTGTTTATGATGGGTTCTATGGTCCAGGAACGGAACGTTTTTGATGCTAATGCTTACTGGATTGGCCCATTTGCGTTTAGACTCTGCGGCGGGCGTTACGAAATCAATCAACCTCACCACCAACTTAGCAGCGTTGATCGTGTTTCTGTTCCATGGCCAAGTAGTCATACTCCTTCGCCTTTTGGCCGGCTTGTTTAACATGATCGGTAATTATTTAGGCTCTCATAGTTTTACCAAGAACGGGGTGCTATCGCGCGCCCTATCACCATCGTTGTTTTGCTGGTTTTCTTCGTGAAAGTTGTTTGGGATTTTTGTGGCATAGGGCCAATTGGTCAGCTTAAGGAGAAGCGGGGGTGTTTGCTTGGTTTTCTTTCCTCGCTTTATTCTGCGATCGAGCGCGGTGTATCAGCTGTTTTCTTACGTTAGATTGATGCCCTTGTTTCTTATTTTTCACTTTTGACGCTTTTGATCTTGCGGTTTGAGGTCCGTCTCCGAAGCGGAGGCTAATTGGTGTATTGATTGATTTACGATTGCGTATTCTCTATGTGAACGTGTTCATTCTTCACTATGAAAGCGTTATAGTGGGGTCGTAGTAATTGTGAACACGTTCAAATTTGCCGTTATTGAAGACACGGCAATAAGGCGGGATTAGCCCGTGCATGGAGAGGCGGTATTGCCATGAGTAAAGATTCCGAGTGTTGAAACCATGGGGACTTGTCCGAAATGCGGAGTCCTATTGAATCTTACCGTCGAAGTTACGCCTGAAGAAGTTGTATACCATGGCGTTTGCCCTGAGCATGGGTCATTTGTTCGTTCGGAGCCGCGAGCTGATTTGTCGGAGCTTGGCGTTAAGGTTTCATCTACGGTTGGCATACGCGGCCAACAAGCTTCTGTTGCGTAAGTTTTCGGCTGCAGCCTTTAAACAAACTCGGAACCTAATAGGGGCTGCACTGAAGACAGGAACGTTTAGTGCCGCAGATCATAGATTGCGGTTCCAGTATGGACCCCGCTGGCTTCAGCGGGGGTCCATTTGCGTTTTGTAGAACTTGGGTAACTTGCTCATCTCGAGACATTAGAGCGCTGTCGGTTTGAGCTTTGGTAAGCGTTATGGTTGCGTGCTGTGCTTTAGCCTATGAGACCTTTGCGATGGGGCATTTCGATTGCTCGATGTCGCCGTAACGAATGGCGGCAGTGGGGCAGAGTCTTAAACAGCCGAAGCACATAAGGCACGTTTCTTTTGTCCAGACGGGATGTCCATCTTTGATCTTAATTGCTTCGGCAGGGCAAATCCGGCTGCATTTGCCGCAGCCTATGCAGCTTTTGCATACCGAAAAATTGTCAGTATAAAGAACCTCGTCAAGATCGACGCGGGTATAGAGACCTGCGGCGCTCTTGAGGTCTTTCCATCGTTCATGACGCCCTCCTTGCCCTGGCCCCCCTTTTTATCCATTGTATTGCTCGGTTAAGCGGAAAATAATGCAATCTGAAACCTCATATATGAGTCAAATTCATATATGAATAGTCAATTGCCTCCATCGTTTTTGAGGTGCGCTCTCTGCTGTTTGCTTTTCAATGAGGCGAGATTTCTGCCGTTCTTCTTTCAAGGTTGGGGCTTGGCTTATCGCATTGTGCGTAGCGTCGCTGTTTATGCAGCTAGCAGGTTGTTGCGCAGCCGAAACATGATGATTTGAGGTCGATAGGCTGCTTAATGATTCAGCTGCTTCGCTATTTGGTTAAGTTCGGTATAATTTCATGGTTATACAAATACAAGGATGAAGAAAGGGTGCATCGTGGCCAACAGCTACAAGCAAACCATGAATCTGCCGCGCACCGACTTCGCGATGCGTGCGAACTTGCCTGAAAACGAACCTAAGCGCCTTGAGTATTGGAACGACATTGACATTTACGCAAAGGTGCTTGAAAAGAACAAGGATAATGCACCCTTCGTCCTGCACGATGGTCCTCCGTACGCAAATGGTCCTATTCATATCGGTCATGCCTTCAATAAGATCCTTAAAGACTTCATCGTTAAGTACAAGTCCATGCGTGGCTTCTACGCGCCCTATGTTCCTGGCTGGGACTGCCATGGCTTTGCCAATTGAAAATAAGGTTGAGGAACAGCTCGGCGAAGAGAAGATGGCCAAGATCGATACGGCTACGTTCCGTAAGATCTGTCGTGAATACGCTACTAAGCAGCTTGACGGTCAGCGCGAGGGCTTCAAGCGCCTTGGTGTGCGCGGGAGAGTGGATAACCCCTATCTTACCTACTTGCCCGAATATGAAGCTGGCAACATTGAGATTTTCAAGAAGCTCTATCTCGATGGAAGCGTTTATCGCGGTCGCAAGCCCATTCATTGGTGCAGCCACTGCCACACGGCACTTGCTGAGGCTGAAATTGAATACAGCAACGAAGTAAGCCCCGCTATCTTCGTCCGTTTTGAAATGACTACTACCCCTGCTGGCCTTGAATCGTACGAACGCAAGATGGATGTAGCCATTTGGACTACTACGCCATGGACGCTCCCTGCAGACCAATGCGTCATTCTTCATCCTGCGGCAGAATACGTAGCTATTGTTGTCGACGGTCGCGCCACTATCGTTGCACGTGACTTGGTCGAGAAATGCTGCGAGCGTTTTGGCTGGAATAATGAGCTTGCTTGTTGTGCTGACGGTAGCGAATGGTCTATGACCGGCGCGGATCTTGCTGGCAATGAATACAAGCAGCCTATTTTTGCCGATCAAGGCGAAATCGGTAAATTCATCTACGCCGACTACGTAACGCTCGAAGATGGCACGGGCATTGTTCATGGTGCTCCTGGCCATGGCGTTGACGACTACAACGCTGGCATGAAATTCGATATCCCCGTTGTAATGCCCGTCGATGACGATGGCAGATTCTATGTTGGCGAGGGTATCGGCTATGGTGGCCCTTTGGGGTGGAATGGATGTCAACGAGGCCAACCCCGAGATCATCAAGTGGCTCGACGAAAAGGGTCTCCTTTATCCTTCACGAGGATATCGATCATAGTTATCCGCACTGCTGGCGCTGCCATGAACCCGTTATTTTCCGTGCAACTACCCAATGGTTTGTTTCCATGGACAAGACTGGTATTCGCGAAAAGGCTTCTAATGCCATCAAGGAAGACGTTACTTGGTATCCTTCCTGGGCTTCCAATCGCATTGGTGCTATGGTCGCCGATCGTCCTGATTGGTGCATCAGCCGTCAGCGCTATTGGGGCGTTCCGATTCCGGTATTTACCTGTGATTCCTGCGGCGAAACCGTGGCAACCGAAGCAACGTTCGATGCGGTGATCGATCTCTTCAAGACTGAAGGCGCCGATGCGTGGTATCGCAAGACGCCCGCCGAATTCTTGCCGGCAGATACCTGCTGCCCTAAGTGCGGTGCCGGCGTTGATCACCTGGAATCCGATAAAGACGTATTGGACGTTTGGTGGGAGTCTGGTGTAAGTCATACCTCCGTTTGCGAAGCTCGAGAGAATCTCCATCGTCCCGCCGATGTATATCTGGAAGGCTCCGATCAGCATCGTGGTTGGTTCCAGTCTTCTTTGCTCACAAGCATTGCGGCATACGGTATTCCGCCCTACAAAAACGTTATCAGCTGTGGCTTCACGCTCGACAAAGATGGTAAAAAGATGTCCAAGTCCTTGGGCAATACCATCGACCCCAGCGATGTGAACAAGACCCTGGGCGCTGAAGTGCTTCGCTTGTGGGACTAGCTCGGTTGATTACGGCCAAGATGTCTCTATCGGCGATGAGATCCTTCAGCGTACTTCTGAGACCTATCGTAAGTTCCGCAATACCTTCCGCTTCCTGCTTGGTAACTTGGACAACTTCGACGACCAGACCGACTGCGTTGCTTGGGATGAGCTTAGAGCCCATCGACCAGTACATGATGGTGAAAACTGCTTCCATGCTTGACGAGGTTACGAAGGCATTCGACGAATATCGCTTCCATCACGTTTATCGTGGGCTTACGATTTCGTTACCGATCTTTCGAACGTTTACATGGATGTTGCGAAGGACCGCCTGTATTCTGAGGCTCCGGAAAGCCTCCGTCGTCGTGCGGTTCAGACTGTCCTTATGAACATCCTTGAAGTTATGGTTCGTGTGCTTGCCCCTGTTCTTACGTTCACCACTGAGGAAGTTTGGCAGCATTATCCCGAAGCGGCTCGTGGTCGCGAGGGTCGTGAATCCTCTGTACAGCTGTGCGATTGGCCTACACGAGAAAGCTTCGTCCCTGCTCTTCCTGCTGAAACAGAGCAGCTTGAGGCCCAGTGGGCAACCATCATGGAAGTTCGCGACGTAGTTACCAAAGCGCTCGAAGAGGCGCGCGGTGCCAAGGTTATCAAGAAGAGCCAGGAGGCTAGCGTAGAGGTTACTGTTCCTGCTGCCACCCTTGCTGTGCTGGGTGCTTTCGATGCAGCTGTTTTGAAGAGCTGTTCATCGTTGCGGGCGTTCGCTTCGTTGAGGGCTCCGAACTCAGTTGCGAAGTTGTTGCAGCGCAAGGCGAAAAGTGCCCTCGTTGCTGGAACTTCCGCGAGTTGGGCGGCAACGCAAACCATCCTCATGTTTGCAAGCGCTGCGGCGATGCGCTTGATGCTATTGGTTTCGAAGGCGAAGAGTAAGGCTCTTGCCTGGGATGACCAACGCTTCTGAAAAGATACAGGTGCCGCCAAAAACGGCGGCACCTTCTTTGCGCGCAACCTTGCCTTATGGGCGGGTTGCGCGTTTTTGTGGTGTCTTGTAGATCGACTCACAAAAGCTTATTTTGATAGCAATTTCCATGTTGGGCAAATAGCGGTTCCCGATATCTTTGGCGTGGTTCAGCTCAATTTGGTCCACAACAAGGGTGTTGCCTGGGGTGCCTTTGCGGGCAATATCCCCTAATCGCAATCGCAACTTTCTTGATGTGTGTCGGCATTGCTGCTTTTTCCTTTTACTGGGCGCGTCGATCCTCGGTGCCTGAGATGATTGGTCTTGGGCTGCTGTTTGCGGGAGGAATTGGTAACTTGTACGATCGCATCGTTCAAGGGTATGTTGTCGATTTCATCACACCGCTCTTTTTATCGATTTCCTACTTTTAATATTGCCGACATTGGCGTTACCTGCGGAATTGCCTTGTTGGCGATTTGCTGGATAGTTCAGATTGTTCATGAGGGAAAAAGTCCTCATGAAACCTCTTCAATTATGGAGGAATAGCGTATGGCGCGAAGCCTTTCAACGACGGTTACCGAAGCATATAACGATATGCGCCTTGATTCCTTTTTGTACGAATCGGGGTTGTACGAATCTCGTAGTAAAGCGGTAAAAGCAGATTGAAGCAGGCAAAGTTTTTGTGGGTGGGCAGACTCCGACAAAAAAGACTTTGGTACATACGGGCGATTTTATTGTTTACGAGGAATTCGAAAGCAATGATCGGGTGTTTCTTGAACCTCAGGATATCCTGCTTGATGTGTTTTTTGAAGATGACGATATGGCCGTTATTAACAAGACAAGCTGGTTTAATCTGCCATCCTTTCTCCTGGTCATCCTGACGGTACGCTGTCCAATGCGCTCATCTATAAATATGGCCGCGATCATTTGGCGCATATTCAAGGCGATGATCGTCCAGGTATTGTGCACCGCTTAGATGGTGACACTTCAGGACTTATGCTTGTTGCCAAAACGATGAAATCGGATTTGAACTGCAGGATGAGATCCGCCTCGCAACGTCAATAGGCGCTATCTGTGTTTGGTGCATGGGAACATTGCCAGTGATACGGGTCTTATCGATGCGCCAATTTTCCGCAGCGATAAAGTCCGTACTCGTATGCAGGTTTCCGATAAGCCCCAGGCGCGTTCTTCGGTAACCACGTTTAAGGTACTGGAGCGTTTTGAGTCTTCCAATAAAGACAATGGCTTCTCGCTCATCGAGTGCAAATTGTACTCTGGGCGCACACATCAGATTCGTGTGCATATGGAATACATCAAGCATTGGTGTGTTGGTGATCCTATGTATGGCACTCCTGGTAAAGCTGACAACCTTGGTTTAACGCGTCAATTCCTTCATTCCTATTTTGTGGAGTTCGAGCATCCTCGTACGGGTGAGGTGATGGAATTCTTGGCTCCTGTGCCGACCGATTTGCAGGATACCCTTCGTAAACTGCAGAACCGTCGCATTGGTCTTACGGATGCGGGTAGGGAAGTACTTTAAGTACTGCAGTGAGGGCCGAGGCATCCAGCTTCCTGGAAGGCAAGACTGCTGAAGAGGTTGATTCGTTCACGTTTCTGTAAAAGGAGTTCATAGCTGCGTTTCCTGCGGAAGAATGTGTATGTGCTGGTCAAACAGCTATAGAGGTCGCCGTTGAGCGGCCCTCTATTTGTTGATAAGCTCATGGCTATTGGGTGAAGAGGAGCGTTCTCGACATCCTTGTCTGCTGGTAATAGCGGCGCGATTATTCTTGTAAAGAATACGAGCCAGATAAGCGAAAGGCAAAATCCGCCTATCACATCGCTTGCAAAATGAACCCCTAGGTAAATGCGGCTAATTCCGATCATGGCGATAATCACGCAGAGGGCAATGATGATGAGTGCGCGCGCACCTTGTCTTTCTCGTAGCGCCAAACGAACCAAACGAGTAAGCCGAAAAATGCCATAGCAACCATTGAGTGGCCTGATGGGAAACTGAAACCGCTGGCTTCGGCAAGGCGAAACCCCTCGGGTCGGGGACGTTGCACGATGGCCTTCATTACTTGATTTAGGGCAAGAGCCAGTATCAGGTTCACCCCCATGCACAATCCAACTCTTTTCCCGGCGCAAAGGCGGTTACCGGGATCCAGAGCACCACGATGGTGACAGGTGTTGCCAAATTGGAAAAGCTTTCCATGATGGGCGTTAGCCAGGGCTGGCGAAGGTTTTCAACGATGAGCCAATATGCCGCTTCATCGAGTTTCATTGTTTCGCTTTCGAGCACATTGTCTAAGATGCCCAGATATACGGTGGTGCAAACAACTGCGATTACAAGCAGTTTGTTGTCGAGAAGCAGACGTTTGAATTGATCGCGGCGGCTATGAGGCGTTCGTTGCTCATGGGATCATGACCTCTGTGGCGGAGCAAAACGCATCATATTGTACAACCGAGGTCGTGCTTGACACGGTGCCGTTTGATATTTGTGGGGAAGAAGTAAGGTGTAAATCTCTTTATTAATATTGTACATTACCATCTTTTTCAGAACTGATATAAGACTTGAACTGGTGTTTTGCTGGGTGTATTAAGCCTTATCCGATGTTTTCTTAGGAGGCTTGATATGGAATCTAGAGGTATTCTTTGCAGCTCAGCAATTCCGTTTGTTTGGGGGAGCGGCTTGCTGCAATTTTGAGGGCAGTTGAGTTGCTATAACGGATCAAGAGATCATTGATATAGAAAACAAAGGAGTGAATCGCTTAGATCTCATGGGTTGCTGGAGTTTGATTCGAGCGCCCTCGAGATGCTTTTTACCTCCCTTTGGGCAATCGTCCGTTTTTCCAAATTATCATGCAGTTGAAACAGCCTGCCAGATCTTATCGAGCTGTACTACGCTTTTCGGTCGTCGTGTTCTTCCGAGATCGGTGATATCGAACTAATTGAAGAACTCGTTGCTGCTTTTGAAGCAAGCGAGGGGCGCAGTTGAACTCTTTGATCTAGATACTCTTGATTGTTTCTCATTGCGATCCTCGGGATGCTTTCGAGGAAGCAGTTGATAGATGCGGGCTTATACAACCAGGATTCGTCGATTTGGGAATATGACGAGTTTTCAGCTGGTTGGGATGGGGAAGAATGGGGTTAAGATCATGATGAGTAATGATGTGCAGAGTCTTAGCCCACGTAGCCCCGGCTCGTTGAGGGAGCCGGTTGCTCAATCTTTACCACACGAGATCGATCAGGCGGCTCTCGAAGGGGTTTGGCCGATTGTTTGGTAGGCTGGTGGCGTTGCGAACGCATGGAGCATCGTCGTCGATTTCCGAGTTCGAGGCGGGTCAGCTTGCTAATTCCCTCTGCTATGTCCTGGATCGTCCGATCTGTCACCAGCTTCTTTAGAAAAAGCACTAGCCAATGATCCCTTTGCCTTGTATGAACGTCAAGTAAAGCATTTGAGGAGCGCATGGAAGCGCTTTCTGGTGAAATGGAAGCGAGTCTGCGAGCTAATGCCGCCTCTTTTGCAATGTTTCTTTTCGCGATACGTTGGAGAGTATAGGGCAAGTTAAAAGGGCCCTATACGATATCCGTTTCCGTGCGCATGAAGTTCCCTGCGACATCCAGTACCAGCTTAGTCGTCCTGTGGATGATAGCTTGATGGGGATCGATTATCTGAAGCCTGGATAAGCGTGTTGCTAGAAGAAGTTATCTGATAGCGCAGTTTACGCCAGAAAGCTGTATTTCAGTGCTAGAGCGGTTCTGCCCGGACTATCGAGGGCTTCATATCAATCTGTTAGACCTGCTTAAACCTCGGGTTATAGGCAGAAAAGCGTGTCTGGCTTTAGAACCATCCCGTAGTTTTTGATCCGCTCATGTGAAACTCAGACCAGAGGATTTCTGCTCCCCCGGCAATCGCTGCCTTCATTTGATTTGCGTGTCTCTGCAGCCAGCCCTCTCCACTCTCTGACATCATTGTCTGTTGGGAATTCCTCGATCATGCGCGCATATGAGACAGGCGCTTCTGAATGCATATAGCACCACCAAAAAACCGCTTTTATCCTGTGCTCGACGCTCATGCCTCGATGATTTCTCAGCATTGCGCGAATGCATGCGTTGTTGGACTCAATCTTGTTGGATGTGGAGGGAACCCTTCCTTTTTCGATAAGCCCCTCATCCAGATACGTAAACAATGTTCCTCCCGGCAAAGCCTTCAAGCGCTCGCCGAGCTTTACGGAGACGCTTGTGCTTGTATTGGCTCTTGCCGTCTACAACGGTCTTTTCCCTGAGAAACTCTTTCCCAGCACGTGCACCAGCTGGAGAAGGCGGCAAGCCATGAGGCCGCCTCGCCGAGGTCGTTGATATGCAGAAGGCCTTTGGCGAGACTGTACAGCTCGGCTCCCGCTTGAAGCCTGGGGCGTGCGGTTGTGCATCTTCTTATCTGTCCGAACACATGGAACATGCATCGTTGCACGTGTTTCGGCCAATATTCCTGCCTTGCCTTTGATGCCTCCGGCCCCGTCGCAAACAAGCACATCGGGAGGAGCTATGCGCGACATAAGGCATCCCCGGTCCTTTGAGTTCTCGGACTTTGCGAGATGGCATCCGATCACATGCTCATCGGTGCAGGCGATAAGCAAACCGCACCATGCCCTATCCAAAGTCCATCCATGAACACAACATGATGGATTTCGTCGCATACGGGGAGAACGGGATTGAGGCGCCAGAATTTTGCGTTTTTGCCTCTAAATGTCCTTGCGGGCATATCGAGCTCCGATTGAGGCTGCTTGCCCAAAAGCCATTGAAGAAACGCCCTGAGATGCTTTGGGCTCGAGTTGTAGCGTTGCGTGGTGGATGCGCCGCATGCTTTGCAGCGCCATCTCGTCCGCCCCGAACTGTTGTGTCCGTTGCGTTTCATATCGCCCCCGCACGCAGGGCATGTCGTCTTTTCATCCTGTAATTGAACTACAGGAATTTAAGATGCTGATTTGTGCTGTCTGAACAGGGATGTCAAGTCAAAATCGGACACGCATTCTTGCCGACCCGTTAAAACCTGTCCAGATATTTAAAAGCTACTGTTTCCATACTTTGAACTGGTGGTTTATAGCGTATCCAGACACGTTTTCTGCCTATAACCCTAAACCTCGCGAACATCTATTGGAACGCGTGGAGAAGCGATGGGGGATGCTCGCTGAACGTCGAGCCTATTGGAGCTTCGCTTGATTCAGGAATGAATTAGCTTTCTGCGATTAACTAAAAATCGCAGAGATTGGGGCAGCGTCCTGCGCAGATAAAGCTCAGGATGCTGCTCGATTGTATCTGGAATTCGTTAATGGCAGCCGCAAGAAGTGTTATCGCAGTCTCTGCAGTTCGAGCATGCAGGGCAAGCTCGATATCTTTGTTCTGCATTTTCAGATACAGGCATATGCCGAGGGCGACTATGGCGGCAGCGGCAAATCCGACAGGGCTTAATTGGTTAATGCTGCCAGTTGCGAGTAATCCGAAAGCGTATACGACAAACGAAAACGATCCAGGCAATGCCACATTGAAAGCACTATCATTTCGAGTGCTGCACGAGTGCCGCCTTTGTTCGCTGCGGACCGTAGCGATGGCCGCAACGCATGGCGTGTACAGTAAAAACAAAGGCCAGGAATGCCATCGCGGTTACCGGCGTGAACAGCATGGTGAGATCTACTCCTTCACCCATTACCTGGGTGAGGGTGGATACCACGCTTTTTTGGCCATAAAGCCCGTCATAAGGGCGGTAGACACGCGCCAGTCCCCCATAGCCGAGCGGGGGCGAAAAGCGGCGCTATAAAGCCGCCTATGCATGCCAGGAGACTAGTATCTACATCTTCTACGACGTTCAGGTGGGCATCGAAGGTTTGCAGGAACCAAATAATGACGCATGCGGCAAGAACGACAGTGAATGCTTTCTTAATAAAGCCCTTCGCTTTATCCCAAACCAATCGGGCAACGCTTTTCGCTGCAGGGAGACGATAGTTGGGGAGCTCCATAACAAAGGGGCACGGGCTCGCCTCTAAAGCGCATGTGCTTTTAGCAGGGCGGCAAAGCCAATACCGCATATCACCCCGAATACGTACATGCCGATCATTACCACGGGTTGCATGGGGCGAGGGAAGAATGCGCCGATTAGCAAAGCGTAGATGGCAGCAGTTTTTTGCGCTGCAGCTCATGAAGGGCACCAGCATCGTTGTCATTTTGCGGTCTCGTTCGCTGGAAAGCGTGCGTGTTGCCATGATCGAGGGCACTGAGCATCCAAATCCCATAAGAAGCGGAACGATGCTTCTGCCAGAAAAGCCGATTTGCGCATAGCGCGGTCCATAACAAAGGCGACGCGTGCCATGTAACCAGAATCCTCAAAATGGAGAGGAAGAAGAACAGGGTAACAATAGTGGGCAGAAAGCCAATGACTGCTCCTACGCCGGCTCCTACACCGTCTATGAGCAACGACTCTGCAAAACTGGGTTTAGGCCCCATGATTCAAGGCCTGGGCCAAAGCATTCAGGACGATATCGACGCCCTCGCTCATTAAATCTGAAAGTGTTCCACCGATAGGGCCAAAGGTCATAAGCGAAAACAAATGCCATGATGGCGAAGAAGCAGGGGATGCCGGTGAAACGGCCGGTTAGAAGTTTGTCTACGGCAACTGCGCTTGTGCTCCCTGCTTTCATGGGGGCGTACTACTGTTTGCTACATAGGTCGGAGAGGAATGAAAGCGCATATTCGCCAAAGCCGCTTCGCTGTCCATTCCTGCGTCGTTCTCCATGGAGGTGATGAGTTCGTCAATGGAAGACAGGGCGCTTTCGGGTAGGCTGAGCTTTTTGCTTGATGAGCTCATCGCCTTTACCATTTTGGTTGCGGCGAATCGAAGGGCAGCCCTGATCGGCGTAGGGGTTCGATTAGATGAGCTGTTGCGTGGATGCAGCGATGCACCGCCCTAATGGGTTGCGTTCTTCTTCACTTGAGGGGCAAAGTCGATTTGCTTTCTGGCAGCTCGTAAAAACGAGCAACGTGAAGAGCGTGGTCTCCACGAGCTCGTCTACACCCTGGTTTTTGCAGCAGAAATAGGAACAACGGGGATGCCGAGTTCCGCTTCGGAGCTCGTTGACGCGAATGGTTCCACCGTTCTTTTCGACCTCGTCCATCATGTTCAACGCAAGCACCATAGGAATACCTAGTTCCATAATCTGCATGGTGAGGTACATATTGCGTTCAATGTTGGTGCCGTCGATGATGTCGATAATGCCATCGGGCTTCGATTCGAACAGGAAGTCGCGCGTTACGATTTCTTCATTTGAGTATGGGGGAAAGCGAGTAAACTCCAGGCAGGTCGGTAACCGTGGCTTCGGAGTGACTGCGAATGGTGCCGTCTTTCCTATCAACGGTGACGCCGGGAAAGTTGCCAACATGTTGATTTGCTCCGGTTAGTTGATTGAACAAAGTGGTTTTGCCGCAGTTCTGGTTCCCAACCAAAGCAAAGGTCAAAGGACCAGTTTTCGCGGTTTCTCTTTGGTGTGACGTCGGTAATCGCCTGCTCCTGAAAGCTCGCCCTAAGCCAGGGTGGGCAATGTCCTGGTGAATGTGATGGCTCTTTCGAAGGGTTGCTGGCTTGTCTGAAAGGGTGACTCATTGTTTTTTGCCTCTTCAATACGAAGGGTCAACTCAAACCCACGTACCGTGATCTGTATAGGATCCCCATGGGAGCAACTTTTTGCAGGGTTACCAGAGCGTTGGGGTAAGCCCCATATCGAGCAAATGGCGTCTGATGGCGCCCGATCCACCCACTGATTCCACTATGGCGCTTTGTCCCGGTTCAAGCTCGCTAAGAAGCATCTGCTTAAATCCCCTTTCGATTAGCTTATCGTGCGTTGCTCGATATACGAAATAATAGTCCTTCGAATAAACCAGCTGGATAGAATTCTATGGGCCAGCTGGTTTGGCTGGTGATGGGAAAAAGAAATAGCAATATAGCCAGGATCACTAAAGCAGCACCAGTAGGATTGTTTCCGAGTGCAAAAAAAAGCAGGTCAGAAGAATTAAATCCTCTGACCTGCTGATTTAGCTGGTCGGGTTGACAGGATTCGAACCTGCGACCCCTTGACCCCCAGTCAAGTGCGCTACCAAACTGCGCCACAACCCGTTCGGTTACTGCCCGAAGCAGCTCCACTATAATAACCCAAACAACAAAGCGATGCAAAGGGATTTTTCAAAATATTTTTCAAATTTCTTAGATCCGATTGTATTCCCAGGTCAAGATGGTAATTAGAACGATTGTCTAATTCGCCTCTGCCATGGAAAGACTTTTTGTCGAGAATGGCATGAGCCAGTTCAGTTTAGGGGCGGGGTCGATATGTTCCGCGCCGGATTCGGTTACAAGCCAGATTTCATCGTCATCTTTTCCGAACGTTTTGTTTGCGCCTACTTCGTTTGCGACAATCATATTTGCGCCTTTTTTGGCAAGTTTTGCGGGCATTGTCGATTACGTCATTTGTTTCAGCGGCAAACCCAATCACAACTCGGTTTTCCTTCTTGTGTCCAAGCGTTGCCAAGATATCGGGGTTTCGGTGAGCTGGATAGCTGAAAGCTCACTATCATTCTTGCCCTTTTTAGCTTCTTGTCTGCTGGGTTTGCGGGGCGCATATCTGCCACTGCCGCAGCAAACAGAGCGATATCTGCATTGGCAAATGAGTCCTCTGCGGCGGCAAGCATGTCGCAAGCGCTTTCGACATACGTCACCTCTACGCCGGCGGGTGCCGGGAGTGCAACAGGCCCAGAGATCAAGGTGACCTGAGCTCGCTTGGCGGCTGCCGCTGCCAGCGCATAGCCGAATTTACCGGAAGAGCGATTGGTGAGGTAGCGGACTGGATCGATGGGCTCTACTGTGGGTCCAGCAGTAACCATTACGCGCTTACCCGCAAAGTCGTTTTTGCTTTCTTCATTTTCATTGAGCAGATCAAGGACAGCGGAAACGATGCGTTCCGGTTCGGCGAGGCGGCCGCGCCCAACATCGCCGCAGGCAAGGTAGCCGTCATCGGCTTCAACAAAAATGGAAACCACGTGCTTTTGAGGGTTTCCATATTGGTTTGTGTGGCAGCGTTTTCGTACATGTGAACATTCATTGCGGGTGCAACCACGATAGGCGCTGTGGTGGCGAGAAGGGTGGTGGAGAATAGATCGTCCGCGATGCCGTGCGCTGCTTTTTGCCATCACGTTTGCCGTGCACGGTGCCAGGAGCACAACGTCAGCTTCTGCTGCTAATGAAATGTGATGAATTGGATCGGAGGGGTCATCGAAGAGGCCTACCGCAACCGGTTCGTGGGTGAGGGAACGGAAAGTGAGTGGGTCGATAAAGTGCGTGGCATGCTCGGTCATCATCACTTTAACTCGAACGCCGGCTTTTTGGAGTCCTCGTACGATTTCGCATGATTTATAGGCGGCAACTCTCCGCTTACACCTATAAGTACGGTTTTCTGTTCCGCAGTATCCATCAAATTCGCTCCTTCAGCGATAAAGGTATAAAAATGCGCTGCCGATATTGTACGGCAGCGCATGATTCTTTGTTGGGGTATTAGCTAGTCGCGTTTGCTGTCTGTGCTGTTTGGCGGCACGTTTCCGGAAATTCTCCTGCGCCTTCGTTCCTTCCGTTGCCGACTACGAGGGGCCTTCTACGGTAGTGTCTTTCGGAAGGGCAAAGGAGAGCACAACGGCAGAGAAGGAACAATGAGGCAACACTGTTGCCTACAAAAAGATGTTCTGTAGCAGCTCAGGGAAGTAAACGAATATCTCTCCAACTTGAGTAAATCCAATGCCTAATGCCAGTGAAATAGCGGCAATAGTAATATTGCGCTGCGAAAAACCTGCGCTTGCGATCATCTGGAAGCCGCTTAGGATGATATTGCCAAACATCATTATGGTGCATCCTCCCAAAACGGCATCAGGGAGAGAGCCGAATACGGCGCTAATAACTGGAATGAAGCCTGCAAGTACCAGCACTCCCGCACCGCAAGCGATAGCACGGCGGTTAACGACTTTGGTCATTGCCACAAGGCCAATGTTTTGAGCGAACGTGGTGAGCGGAGAACAACAAAGCAACCAGCAATGGAGCTGGTAAGGCCGTCGGCGGCTACCGCGCCTGAAAATTCGCGTTCGGTGGGAATGCGCTTGAACTAATAGCGGCGAGCGCTGCAGTATCACCTAAGGTTTCTGCGGCGCTAACCAGGTATAGAAGCGCAACGGCAATAATAGCTCCAGGGTGAAACTCAGGCACGAAGGGCATAAACTGGGGCATGCTAAACACGCCGATTCCCTCGAATGCCGAGAAATCAACTTTGCCCATGATGAGCGCCAAAAATATAGCCTACGCATAGACCGAATAAGACCGAGCTGCTTTGCGTTCCCTTTTACCAATCCTTGAAAAACCAGACAGGAAATGAGGGAGACGAAGCCCAAAGCTAGATTTTCTGGCGAGCCAAAATCGGAAGCGCCGGAACCTCCGCCAAACGATTGCGCACCAACTGATAGCAAAGAAAAGCCGATGGAGGTAACTACAACTGCGGAAACAATGGGCGTGATGAATTTGCGCCAGTATTTAGCGAATAAGCCCAATACGCCCTCGAGCAAACCCCGACGATAACGGCTCCGACTGCAGCAGGATAGCCGTAATTGACAGCAATTCCGCACAACACGGTTACGAAGGTGAAACTCACACCCATGACGATGGGCATTCGGGCGCCAACTCTCCAGATGGGGAATAGCTGAATAAAGTGCCGATGCCTGCGACGATCATGGCATTTTGGATAAGCATCGCAGTGGTCGCATCATCGAAGCCAGCAGCAGATGCAATGATTGCAATCGGTGCCAGGTTTGCAACAAACATGGCAAGGACATGCTGTAGGCCGTAGGGGAATGCGCGCGCTATGGATATCTTACTGTCGAAGTCTTCGAGCTCGGATTTGGGGTGTGAAGTGGCTTGAGGGGACGAAGGGGAGGTTTGCGTGCTCATCGAAAAGTTATTTCACCTGATTCGGGGTCCATTGCATCAACAATGGCAAGAGATTCAAGTTGATAACCGCGCTGACGAAGCTTTGCGACGCCTTCTTGGAAACCTTTTTCGATGGCAATGCCAATGCCCTCGATCGTTGCACCCGCGTCTTCGCAAACTTCAATGAGTCCGTTCATGGCGCAACCGTTTGCCATGAAATCGTCGATGAGCAGCAGGTGGTCTTCGGGTCCAACGAATTTCTTTGAAACGATGACATCGAAGATCTTGCCATGAGTAAAACTCTGAACACGCGTGGCATACACCGTTCCGTCAAGATTGATGCTCTGAGCCTTCTTTGCAAATACCACAGGAACATTGAATACGCGGGCCACGATTGCTGCGATGCTCCTATGCCGGAAGCTTCGATGGTGAGAATCTTGTTAATAGGCTTGCCGTCGAAGGCACGCTTCCATTCCAAAGGCCATTTCCTCAAACAAAGCCACATCCATCTGATGGTTGAGGAAAGAGTCAACTTTAAGGACGTCACCGCTCTTAACGATGCCGTCGCGTTGGATTCGCTCTTCGAGCAGACGCATAGGGCGTCATCCTTTCTGATGCCAGTGAGGACTGGCTTTGGAGTTGGATATAAAGATGTCGTTAGTCTAACTCACTTTTCTTTTGTTCTGTGGGAGGCGGTGCATTTTGCTGAGGGATTGGCATTATTTTATCTCTTTCGGGTAACAGGCTGAGTTCAAGCGCGTTGCTTTGCTATAGTCCTTTTATATGGTTGAACAACACTACATCACAAGAAAAAGGCCGCGAAAAGCCCTTGCCCGCGAAGCTGATTTCGCTGCGGCCTTCGTCGAGCTGACGTATGCGACGAACGTCCTCCGCCTGCCCACTAAGCACATTAAGTCTTTTGCATGATTTTGGGGAGTTCCTGCTTGATTCGACGGTGGTGCGCTCGTTTCGCGCCCAGCTTGCTCCAGGGTTTCTAAACCTCAGTTTCTTGCTGTTGTTTTGGGTGTTTATCTCGGCTTCGATTTTGGGTCTTGCCTTAGAAGATGTCTTCCATGTCCTGGTATATGGCGGCTACGAGAGTCGTGCTGGCTTTGTGTGGGGTCCGTTTTCTCCGATTTATGGCGTGGGGGCAGTGGCTCTGACCCTTTTCTTAACAGGTTTTATTACACTCACGATCTGATTATTTTCTTGTTGCCATGGTGGTTGGCGCTTCCCTTGAGTATGGCGCCAGTTGGATGATGGAAACTTTCTGGCACGCCATTGCCTGGGATTTGGGAACATTCGGCTCAATCAACGGCCGTACCAATTTCTTCTTTGGTGTCATGTGGGGTACGTTGGGATTATTTTGGGTTCGTTTTTGTTCTGCCGATTATCAAGGGTGTCCAGAAGCGTTTTTCCCATAAAGGCGGTAGAGCATTCAAAGTCATAAGCTGGCTTTTTGGTTGTTTTCATCTTGGTTGATGCCGTTATGACCGTTTTGGTTTTGCATCGCGAAGGTCAGCGTACGCAAGGTATTCCACCAGCCACTCAAATTGACGTGATGCTTGACCAAGCCTTCCCTGATGATGAATGGCTTCAAGAACGTTTTTACAACATGACGGTTTCCCCGCTGATGTGGGTAAGCAGGAACAGGGTCAGAATCAGTAGGTTGATGATCGAAAGACGATCTCTGGTTTCTTTTGAACACGTCAATTCTTGCCTTATATCGGTAGGTTCAAGGTTGGAGCGAAAAGGAATAGGCTACGGAGGCATTTCCGCTATGGCGAAGCAGGCTGAAAAGAAAACCAATGCAATGCGAGAGCTTGAGCGTGCAGGTCAGTCCTATGAACCGCATTCGTTCGACTGCCCTGAGGCGATTTCAGGTGTTGAGGTTGCTCGGGTCCTAAAAGACCCTGATTGCGTTTTCAAAACACTTGTGACTGTCGGCAAGAGCGGGAGCATTATGTGTTCATGATCCCAGTTGCCATGGAGCTTGATCTAAAAAGGCTGCCTCTGCGGTTGTGGTGAAAAATCGGTCCATATGGTCAAATCAAAGGAACTGCTTGGTCTACAGGCTATGTGCACGGTGGGTGTTCGCCGTTAGGGATGAAAAGGGCTTTTGCCACTACCGTCGATAAAACGGCGGCACTGTACGATCGCATTTATTTTCCGGTGAAGGATTGGTTGCCAGATAGAGACAAAGTCGATTCGCTGAAAGGCAGCCATTCCTTGTACTTACCGTCCGTTTTGTTTTTGTTCAGGGATATTTGAATTGGAATGAAAAGGCCCTGTGATTTCCTTAGGAATCACAGGGCCTTTTTGTGCTTCAATTCTCTCTACAGATCGCGAGGAATGTCGCCAATTCAGCTTCGGTAAATACTGGACCGTCAAGGCAGATGTATCGACCTCCGATATTGCAACGGCCACATTTGCCCACGCCGCACTTCATTCGCGCTTCAAGTGTAGTGATGATGTCTTCGGGTTTGTACCCAAGTTTCGTCAGTGACTCTCGGCAAGTACGGAATAAGCTCGGTCCTCCGCAAAGCGTTACAGCGGTGTTTTCGGTCGAGAGGCCTTCGTTCGCGACTACCTGTTCGGAGATAGGTGCTGTGTAGGAGACAGGCACACTCCATGTTTCGTTCCGTGGTACAGGCTTACGTGGACATGGGTATCGGGTTGGCTGGGCCAAATCTCGAACAACTCTTCTTTGAATACCAGGTCGTCATAGGTCGATGCGCTGTATACCAAATCGATGCGGCCGTATTCTTCTCGGTGGCGTAAGCAATACTCCAAGAAGGAGCGCACCGGCGCCATGCCAATGCCGCCTGCGATGAAGAGCATGTTGCGACCGCGGGTGCTTTCATAAGGGAACCAATTTCCGTACGGTCCACGAAGGCCCACCGAATCGCCAACCCGGAGCTTATGCATTTGCTCGGTAACTACGCCGACTTTTTTACGGCCATCTCAACATAGTCGTCTCCCGCGAGGTGATGCAAAACATGCATTCGCCAAATGGGGGCACGGAGAACATGCCGAGTTGCCCGGGTTTGCTAGAGAAAGGCGCATCTCCTTTCTGGGGTTTTGAAAGTGAAGAGCTTTACGTCGTGGGTGAGTTCCTTAATACCGGTAACCACAACGATGTTTGGAACAAGCGAAGATCCTTCGCAGATTCCCGCACATCCGTGTTCGACTACGATATCAGGCATGGTCTTCTCCCTTCTGTGCGGGCTCTGCATTCACACGGTCGATAATCGCAGTAATGTCCATGGACGCGGGGCAGTCGACCAGGCAGCGCCCGCATCCCACGCAGAGTGGTTCTCCGTATCGTTCTTCGAAGAAGCACAGCTTGCATGAAGCGCTGTCGTACACGATTTCGCTTTTGCTCACGGGGGTTGTGATTGCCCGCCATGAGTGTGTAATCCTTTGAACATGCAGCTATCCCAGCAGCGGAAGCGGGCATTTTCTTCCTTTTTTTTCGTGCTTGACT
>VOFG01004714.1_pt1 | contig 27821 bp, 50 predicted proteins | sample 5384171 | NCBI WGS metagenome assembly VOFG01 (sample SAMN12384726, study PRJNA508395) | human gut metagenome | isolation source: healthy gut F | host: Homo sapiens | reverse complement strand
CCAATGAACTGAGTACCCGGATGAAGGTGACTGCTTCCTCTGTGATTCGTCAGGATTTAAATAATTTCTGAGGATCTGAAGGCCAGCAGGCTATGGCTATAACGTAAAAATACCTGTATAGTTAGAGATTGGCAAGATCCTTGGAATCGATCGTCAGCATAACCTGATCATCATCGGTGCCGAAACCTGGGACAGGCCATTGCGAATTACGCGAATTTTGAAAAGCGCGGCTTCATCATCAAAGGTATGTTCGATATCAACCTGAGACCATCGGTCTGGTAGTCCGCGGTATGAAATCCGGGGCGTTGACGACCTGGAGCAGTTCATCAAGGACAATGACGTTCAGATGGCAGCGCTCACCATTCCGAAGACCAAGGCTGCCGGAGATCGCAGACCGTCTGCGAATGCCGGAATCAAGGCACCTGGAATTTTGCCCATGGACCTGAATGTACCAGATGATGTTGTAGTTGAGAATGTACATCTTTCCGAGAGTCTGATGCGTTCTGTCCTACCGTGTCTGCAGCATGCGACCGGAAAAAAGGAAGAGGAAAGGAAGGCTCGCGGGGAACTTTAGAGGCAGAGTGTAACAGGGGGTAAAAGCCGACAGGCGGGGACAATATAAGTTCCCCTCCTGCCTGCCGGTTTTTTTTGAGTTTCAATCCACCCTTTTTTACAGGAGAGCGTGCGGGCTCAGAGGAGGAGACAGAACATGGATTACGCTGTAACGGCGCAGCAGATGAAAGCAATCGATCAGAACACCATACACAGGATCGGCATTCCGTCCATGGTACTTTATGGAACGGGCAGCACTCGCCGTGGCAGAAGCCGCAGAGCATATGGCCGCAGAACGGAATCTTGGAAAGAAGGCCCGGATCCTGGCTGTGCGGTACCGGAAACAACAGGGCAGATGGTGTTGCCGCGGGACGTATCCTGCAAGGGACGTGGATATGAGACCGTCCTTTTGTTTGCCGGCAATCCGGAACATGATTCGAAGAGATGAAGGCGCAGAAACGGATTGCGGCAAATCTGAATCTTGCGCAGAGCAGGGTGTCAGAATACAAAGAAGCGCCGTGTGACATCATACTGGATGCGGTGTTTGGCATCGGCCTTGGCCGGGAAATCGGCGAATACCGGAAAGTACTGGAAATGCTTGAGTCCATGCGGGAACAGTATGGAGCGGAATCATTGCGGTGGACACACCATCCGGCATTCACGGCACCACCGGCGAGGTCATGGGGATTGCCCTGGAGGCCGGATGTTACGGTGACGTTTGGTTACGCAAAGACCGGACTGCTTTTGATCCGGGCAGACAGTATGCGGGAAAAACTTGTGGTGGCCGATATCGGATTTCCTGAGGCCAGTCTGCTTAAGAGCGGCTGGGACGCAAAGGTGATCACGCCCGGGGATCTGACCTGGCTTCAAGGCGCCGTCCGGATGGCAATAAAGGCACGTTTGGAAAGGTGCTGGTTATCGCGGCAGCCGCGGCATGAGCGGAGCGGCTTATTTTTCCGCTCTTGGTGCCTACCGTACGGGGGCCGGGCTGGTAAAGATTCTGACGGTACAGGAAAACCGGCAGGTTCTGGACCCAGCTTCCTGAGGCCATTGTTAGCTGCTATGACCCGGAGACGAGGAAGCCATGCAGAACATCCTGGAGCAGAATGCGCCTGGGCTGATGTGATCGTGACCGGACCGGGACTGGGGCAGGAACCCTATACGGAATATCTGCTGGAGACTGTACTGTCGGACACATACGTTCAATTGTGCTGGACGCGGACACGGCAAACTGCGTGGCGGTCCGCCGTATCTGACCCGTATTTTGAGAGAACATCATCATTACGCCGCATATGGGCGAGATGAGCCATACTGACTTCCGGTCCCCCATCATGCGGATCTGAAGAAGGATCCCGCTGGGAGGGGCAAGGGGCCTACAGCGCCCGCTATGGAACCGTCTGCGTGCTGAAGGATGCAGTCACGGTAGTGACAGATAAGGACAGTGCTGCCTGGATCAACCAGGCAGCAGCGCCATGACGGGGCGGTTCCAGGGATGTGCTCACCCGGCGTGATCGCGGGCTTTTAGCCCTTATGGAATGCACAGAGGCAGCGGCCTTCGGTGTGTATGTACATGGCCGCGGCGGACGGTATGCGGCAGCAGCGTATGGAGAAGAACAACGTGCTGGCCACAGATGTGGCAGACAGCATTTAAAAGAAATATAAAAACGGTAAAAAAAAAGACAGAAACGAGGAACAGAGTAAAATTATGAATCACATGCAGTATACACGGGTTTACGCACCGGTGGATCTGGACGCCATCGCTAAACATGGAGTCCATGCGCAGAAATATTACCAGAAAACAGGAATGATCGGCGTGATCAAGACCGACGCTTACGGACACGGTTCCGTTCCGGTAGCAGAGAGGCCATTGAGGATTACGTGGATGGTTATGCGGTAGCAACGGCAGATGAAGCCATGCTGCTGCGCCGCAATGACATCAGAAAGATGATCTGATCCCTGGGCGTGACCCATCCATCCCGCTATCAGGAGCTCATTGAGGAGGAAATCCGCCCGGCCATCTTTACGATGGAACAGGCAAAACCGCTGTCATCGAACATGGCGGTGAGACTGAAAGAAAACCGCGAAGATCCATCTGGCTCTGGATACCGGCATGCGCCGCATTGGCATGGAGGCTGATGAAGCGGGAACAACCTGGCAGCAGCCATCGGAAATCTTCCGGGCATAGAAATCGAGGGGCTGTTTACCCATTTTTCCAGAGCCGATGAGACGGAAAAAATTCTGCCATGACCCAGCTTGGCCGTTACCTGCATTTTGTGGAGCTTTTGAAAGCGCGTGGGCTTGAATTCCCATGAAGCACTGCTCAACAGCGCGGGTATCATTGACCTGCGGAGGCAAACTTAAATATGTCGGGCCGGCATCACCATTTACGGCATGTATCCGTCGGATGAGGTGCAGAAGGATAGGGTACCGTTAAAACCGGCTCTGGGACTGAAATCCTTTTGTTACCTATGTGAAGGAGATTGGGCCGGGCAGGAGATCAGCTACGGCGGCACTTATGTGACAGGCGCACCATGCGATGTAGCTACCGTGCCGGTGGGATATGGAGACGGTTATCCGAGGCTTATCAACCGCGGATATGTGCTGATCTGTGGAAAGCGCGCGCCAATCCTTGGCCGTGTCTGCATGGACAGTTTATGGTAGATGTAACCGATATCCCAGGGGGTTGATGTGGATACACCGGTGACTCTGATCGGAAAAAGACAGGGATGAGGAAATCACCATGGAGCGTCTGGCGGAGCTTTGCGGAGGATTCCACTATGAGATGGTCTGCGACATCCCGGAAAAACGTGTGCCCAGGTTTACTACCGGAATGGTAAGGTAGTGGGAACGATGGACTGCTTCGCGGAATAGGATAATCATAGAGAAGAAAAAACGGGCAGCCGTGTATACGCCGCCTGGCAGGGGCAATACTACCTTTGAAAACCAGTGACGGGTGTGAAACTGTGATTATCAGACGAGGCGATATTTATTATGCAGACCTGCGGCCGGTGGTAGGCTCGGAGCAGGGAGGCGTGCGGCCGGTGCTCATCATCCAGAACGATGTGGGAAACCGCCACAGCCCTACCGTAATCTGCGCTGCCATTACGTCCCGCATGAATAAGGCCAAACTGCCGACGCATGTGGAACTGTCCGCAAGAAAAAGCGACATGATCAAGGATTCCGTGATCCTCTTAGAGCAGCTGCGCACCATTGACAAGCAGCGGCTGAAAGAGCGGATCTGCCATATTGACGATGAACTGTTAGAGCAGGTAGAACCAGGCCCTTCGGGTGAGTCTGGAGCTGACTGCATAGTTCGCTGTGAATCAAAAAGAGCCTTTCTCAGGCGGAAAACAGGCAAATGCGTTGTTACGCCTTGACGAAATGGCGGAAGTTTCACAATCAGGAAGAAGTATAGTGTATACAAAAGAAAAGAAGGAGATAACAAGATCAGTATGGACGATGGCTATTCGCGCCTGATCCTTTTGGCAGGCGTGGTTTGCTTTCCCTGGCAGCAGGCTTTGCAATCTGGAAATTTATAAAAAATCCAACAGGAAAATGTAACAGAAGAAGATATTATGGATATGGTCCAGCAAGGCCATGGAGGCAGGGGCGTACTGGGTCCAGCGAAGCCGAGATGATCACCAATATCTTCGAGTTCGATGACAAAGAAGCCATTGATATCATGACCCACCGCAAGAACATTGTGGCGTTAGACGGTTCCATGACTTTAAGGGAAGCCGCCCACTTTGTTTTAAAGGAGGCAAAAGAATTCCAGATATCGGTCTACGGAAAAGATCTGGACGACATCATCGGTACCGTACATATGCGGGATGTGCTGTTTCATGCAGAAAATCTGCAGGAATCACGCATGGAGATTGCCAATGTACCGGGCGTTCTGCGGCCGGCGCATTTCATTCGGAGACCCGCAATATCAATTCTCTATTCAAAGAGATGCAGTCCCAGAAGATCCACATGGAAATCGTGATTGACGAGTACGGCCAGACTGCGGAATTGTCACCATGGAAGATATTCTGGAGGAGATCGTGGGCAACATCCTGGATGAGTACGATGTGGATGAGCAGTACATTGTCCGCGGTGAGGAGATGTCCTGATCATGAGCGGCATGACACCTCTCGATGAGGCACAGGAGGGAGCTGGGCATCACCTTCCCAGAGGAAGATCTGGAGAATTACGATACCATCAACGGTCTTCTCATTTCCCGCCTGGACCGCATCCCGGGGGATGACGAGCAACGGAGGTTCAGTATCTGGGGTACCGGTTCTGCGTGCTGAAGGTGGAAAACAAGATGATTCATTCTGTTCGGGTAACGAAATTGCCGCAGGCTCTTGCAAGCGAAAAAATAGTGTTAAAAATAGAAAGATGTTTTCAGGACGAAAGAGAAAGTTTAAAGTAAGGAGCGTTATTTTATGTCAGGACATTCTAAAATTTGCCAATATCAAGCACAAAAAGAGAAAAATGATGCAGCAAAGGGAAAAATCTTTACCGTCATCGGCCGTGAGCTTGCCGTAGCAGTAAAAGAGGGTGGCCCGGATCCGGCGAACAACAGCAAGCTTCGTGATGTCATCGCGAAGGCAAAAGCAAACAACATGCCGAACGACACCATTGACCGCGGTATCAAGAAGGCAGCAGGCGATGCAAACTCCGTAAACTACGAGTACTGACCTACGAGGGTTATGGCCCGAGCGGTGTTGCAGTCATCGTTGACACCTTAACCGACAACAAGAACCGTACCGCAGCAAACGTAAAGAAGCGCGTTCACCAAGGGCAACGGTAACATCGGTACCCAGGGCAGCGTATCCTTCATGTTTGATAAGAAGGGCCAGATCATCATCGACAAGGAAGGAGTGCGATCTTGACGCAGATGAGTTAATGATGATGGCTTTAGACGCAGGCGCAGAGGACTTCTCCGAGGAAGAGGACAGCTTCGAGATCATCACCGATCCGGACGATTTCAGTACCGTTCGTGAGACCCTGGAGAAAGAGGGCATCCCGATGATGGAAGCAGACGTTACCATGATCCCGCAGACCTGGGTAGAACTGACCGACGAAAACGACATCAAGTACATGAACCGTCTGTTAGACCTTCTGGACGACGACGACGATGTACAGGCCGTATACCACAACTGGGATACCGACGAGATAAATTTTATAAAGTGATATAAGAAAATGCCCGGAGCGTTTCGCTCCGGGCATTTTCTTCTTTACTGGTAAATTAAGTTTACATTTTTGAATGTAATATCCGCTGCGAGCCACGAACATGCCGACATAGACACGGTCGGAATCGACTGCGGTAAGCGGGAAGTCGAAGCCTGCGGATACCGGCGCATTGTCACCGAATACACAGGTGTATCCGTCCGGACCTTTGCGGATCTCTACGTGAACGGTTTCACCGGCCTTGTAGACGCGGGAAGCATTACCGCCGGAGATCAACTGGCCGTTCTTTCTGGCGAAGCAGTTCCACGGGGAAGCTGAGGAGAGCTGCAGCTGTCCGGCTGCCACGTAGTCGCCCAGCGTATCGTTGACTACGGTATCAAGGTAGATATCGTCACGCACCATCAGTCCGAAGGAATTTAAAACAGATGCGTTGTAGGCGTTAATCGTAACATCCGCGGATAAGATGAAGTTCGCGGATGCCGGAACCCTCACGGTAGAACATTGCGATACCGTCGCTGCCCTGCTCGATGCCGCCCACCTGCTGTGCTCTGGTGGCGCCGGAGTTTGTGCCGACTGCCATGTGGAAGGAATTGTCACTGCCGCCCTGGCAGGCAGAAGTACATATTGTTTAAGTACTCGTATCCGTCAATGCTTCCGAATACGGTCGGCTTCCAGTCGCCAGCGGTGGAGAAGATGCTGCTTGTGCCGGCCGGCGGGGTGAAGCTCTGGGCCTGATAGTTTGCATTCAGGGAGTTATTGTCGTACTGCGGAACCTGCGGGTTGGCTACCACATAGTTTTTCAGTCCGGAGTTTGACTTTAACAGCTCGTCCGCAATGAACCAGGCATTACACTGGGCACCGTAGAGATTGGTGTGGGTGTTGTCGATGCTGACATCCCGGTTGGAGGTCTGCGCATGGCGGTTCTTTACGCCGTCAGCGCCCAGGCGCTCGTAAACGTCTTTGGTGCGGGCAGTTAAGTCCAGAACCGGAACGCTCTTGCCGACACCCAGCTGGCGGATGGCCTTGGCGTAATCACCGCCCTGGAACGTGCCTTCCTCATTCTTCTTCGTGGTGGTGATGTGTCCGTCTTCGCCGGTGTAGTTATTTGCTACGTTGCGGCGGACAATCGGGACCAGAATTGGATTGGCCTGTTTGCTCTTGACCGGTTTGATGTACTTTTCGTAAAGATTGTACTGGAAGGAACCACTGGTGGAAACGGAACCGGTCGGGTTGGAGTAACGGCCCCTGCTCGGTACGTTCGTCGTTGTGGCCGAAGCCAATCAGTACGTAGTCACCAGCCTGCACGCTCTGCAGCAGGGGTCTGATATTGGTCGGTGTCGGGTAGGATTTGGAACTGGTGCGGAGATGGCAAGGTTCCGGATGTTTACGCCCTGCAGGTAAAGGCCAAGCTGGGTGCCCCAGCCGTAACGCGGGGAGTAATAGGTGGTGTCGCTGAATGCGGCTGCGGTGGAGTCGCCTACGACCCAGACGGTAGGCGGTGCGGACGGCTTGTCTACAGAAACGCCGCCGGACTGCTGTTCGGTATAGGTTCAGGCGCTGCGGTGAGCGCCGGATCTTTTGTGGATGAGGAACCGCCTGCGACAACGGTGGCAGCAGAGGCAGGTACGGCAGACAGGGCTGTCGTCACTGCGCAGATGCACCCGAGGAGCAGGGCTTTCATGCGTGTTTTCTTCATGAGTCAGATATCTCCTAAGTTAGAAATTTGAAGGGGCCGCCCGAAAAGGCAAAAACCCGATGGTGTTCATTATAGACTATTGGGAAAAAGATGCCAAGGGATTTTAAAAAGGTTGTAAGAGAATCTTAAAAGAGTTGTGGCGAAGGGTACGCAGAAAAGACTCCCTGCTGTTTCACATATCGTTGTTCGCTTGCTTTCGCTGACACGCGTTCGCCTGTGTCGGACTATATCCACCACATTCGTACACGTGTGCTCAAGATGCGTACAACCTGATATGCCGAAACATCCGGGAGCCTTTTCTGCTGTGTATTTCTGGCTGAGGTTTTGTGTGCAGTTTTTGTTGCATAGCCAGGTAAACATTCTGGCTGAGTTAGCGAGCCAGGGTTTTTAAATCCTGGTAAAAATTCGGGTAGGAGATATTGACACATTCGGCGCCGAGGATTTCGGTTTCGCCTTCGGCCAGGGCGGCGGTGATGGCGAAGGTCATGGCAATGCGGTGGTCTAAGTGGCTGTCGATGACGGCTCCGTGGAGCGGTTTTCCACCGTGGATGATCATGCCGTCACCTGCAGTTTCTTCCACATCAGCGCCCATAGCGCTTAAGTTTTCGACCATGACGGCGATGCGGTTGGTTCCTTGACTTTTAACTCCGCTGCGTCGCGGATGATGGTATCGCCTCAGCGAAGCAGGCCATGGCTGCGATCATGGGGAGTTCGTCAATCAGGGTCGGGATGATATCGCCATGGATATCGGTGCCGTGCAGGCTGCTGGTGCGGACCAGAATGTCGGCCACCGGCTCACCGGTCTTACGGACATTTAAGAGGGTCAGGTCGCCGCCCATGGCCCTGGCAGACACGGATCATGCCGTCACGGGTCGGGTTGATGCCTATGTTCTTTATGAGAATTTCGGAATTTGGAATGATCAGTCCTGCGGCCAGGAAGAAGGCTGCGGAAGAGATATCGCCCGGAACGGCAATGTCTTTGGCAAACAGTTCTTCAGCCGGCTGGATGATGGCGGTGGTGTCCTCTGTGCGGACATCCGCGCCGAATTCGCTAACATCAGCTCGGTGTGGTTGCGGGAGAGGGAGGGTTCGGTCACCTTTGTTTCGCCTTTGGCGTAAAGCCCGGCCAGAAGAATGGCGGATTTGACCTGAGCAGATGCCACCGGAGACTGGTAATGGATGCCGTGAAGCAACCGTCCGTTGATGGCCAGCGGCGCGCAGCCGTTTCCGTTCACGCTGGTGATGTCAGCGCCCATCTGGCTTAGCGGTTCCATGATCCGCTTCATGGGACGCTTCTGGATGGAGGCGTCTCCGGTGAGGGTTACGGAAAAATCCTGTGCGGAGAGAATGCCGGAGATCAGGCGGGTGGTGGTGCCGCTGTTGCCGCAGTCAGAACCTGCTCCGGTTTTTTAAGCCATGAAGACCATTTCCGTGAACCAAGAACAGTGTCTCCGAGATTTTCAATGGAAACGCCCATTTTCTGGAAGCAGGAGATGGTGGAGAGGCAGTCAGCTCCCTGAAGAAAACCGGTAATTTTGTGGTGCCCTTTGCCAGGGAACCGAACATGACGCTGCGGTGGGAGATGGATTTGTCTCCCGGAATGGTGACTTCTCCGTGCAGCCCCATTGATTTTGCTAAATTTCATAAGAATAAACTCCATTTCCCTGACTGAAGCCGAGGAGTACCGGAATGCCGGACTTCCACAATAATTATCCGTGCTTTCACTTGTCTAAATTTCCATCTGCCCGCGTCATCAATCGACGATGCTACCGGCATCGCCTCATTCAACTTCCTTGCACATGAAAATTTATCCTGCGTGTAATGGATCGGTAATTATTGTGGATTATAAATCAGCTCGTAATTGCAGCTGTGTCCATGCCTGCTGCATGGAGCTTCATCATAAAGACGATCTTTAAAAGCACCCTCGCCCTGTTCACGGTTATGGTTGATGCCGATATTGCAGATGCTGATACCGCGGGCACTTAAGATGCAGGACAGCGTGGAAATCGCACCCGGTTCGTCCACGATATCGACCGTGAAGGCGTATTCCGGTGTGACAGAGCCGCGCCGGTTCTCGAAATTGAATTGCGGTAAGCGCGGGAGGTGTCAAACAGCTCGTAAATGTCCTTCCCCTGATGTGCTTTTAAGGAGTGCAGGATCTGGTTTAAGGAAGCAATGTAGCTTTTCCATCATGTCGATGATATTGCCGGTGTTGGTCATGCAAATCTGCTCCCACATTTCCGGGAGGAAGACGCAATGCGCGTGATATCTTTAAACCTCCGGCAGCCAGACGCTTCATGAGTTCGTCATGAGTGTCGGAATCCTTCACCAGATTTACCAGGCTGGAGGCGATCCAGATGCGGAAGATGGCTGATGGCGGCTACGATCCGGTCATGCTCGTGATAGTCCAGAACAATGGGGATGGAGCCGATGAGCTTTGCCACAGTCACAATCCGGTCCGCGTCTTCCTCTGAGGAGAGCGCGGTGGGGGTTACAATATAGTAGGCATTTTCCAAAAAGATGGTCGGTAAGCGTTCTCATATCCGGTCTTCTCAGAACCGGCCATAGGGTGTCCGCCCACAAATACATCCTCCATGCCAAGACTGGTGACAACGCAGTGGATATCCTCTTTGGTGGAACCGACATCTGAGATCAGGGCGCCCGGCTTTAGAACGGACGGATCTGTGTCAGATACTGGGCATTGTACTCTACCGGGTGCACAGAAAGATGATGTCGCATTCCCGTAAAGGTTCTCCGATGCCATCCAGAATTACGTCGACAATGCCATCGGCCTTTGCCTGTTCCAGTTTTGCGCGGGTGCGCATATATATGCCATGATCCGGGCATCCGGGCAGGCACGCTTAATGCCTTTGGCAATAGAACCGCCGATCAGCCCCAGACCGATGAAACCAAATGTGGTGTCTTTCATATCAGAATTCTCCTGTCATAGGTTACTTTCAATACTAAGTGCTATTGTATGATAATCTGAAAATGTTGTCAATGCTTTTATTACTTTAAACTGCGATAGCGCAGCTGCCACAAAGAAACGGCAAAAATCAGGACGTAGCAGACGATAAGAAAAAATATCGAAAAATAATTTGTGCAAATCGTATATTCTACTTGAAATTTTCAAACTTTTTAGTAGAATATCCTCATAGACTAAATTTGATGTACAGGAGGGAATTATATGAACGTTTATGGTACAAAACAGATCCGAAACGTCGTTTTACTTGGCCACGGCGGGGCCGGCAAGACGACGGTTGCAGAAGCGCTTGCCCTGGTAACCGGAGTCACCAAGCGTATGGGCAAGGTTGCTGACGGTAACACCATCAGCGACTATGACAAGGAAGAAATCAAACGTCAGTTTTTCCATCTCCACGTCCCTGATCCCGCTCGAGTATCAGGGCGATGAAGGCATGATGAAGATCAACATCCTGGATACACCAGGTTACTTTGACTTTGTCGGTGAAGTAGAAGAAGCAGTCAGTGTGGCGGACGCAGCGATCATCGTTGTAAACTGCAAGGCAGGCATCGAGGTCGGCACGGAAAAGGCATGGGAGCTGTGCGATAAGCTCAAACTGCCACGCGTCATTTTCGTTACCAACATGGACGACGACCATGCAAGCTTCAGAGAGCTTGTACTGAAATTAGAGAGACGGTTCGGAAGATGCATCGCTCCGTTCCAGCTCCCGATCCGTGAAAATGAAAAGTTTGTCGGATATGTAAACGTAGTCAAGATGGCCGGCAGACGTTTCACCAATCTGAGTGATTACGAAGAATGCGAGATTCCTGATTACTCCCAGAAGAACCTGGGCATTGCCAGAGACGCCCTCTTAGAGGCAGTGGCAGAGACCAGTGAGGAGTACATGGAGCGTTACTTCTCCGGTGAGGAGTTTACACTGGAAGAGATTCAGGGCGCTCTGCGGGAACATGTGATAGATGGTTCCATCGTTCCGGTACTGATGGGTTCCGGCGCCAACTGCCAGGGCTTTAAGACCCTTTACAGGTAATCGACCGTTACCTTCCGACCCCGGACAAATTTGAGTGTATCGGTGTTGATGTTTCCACCGGCGAGCGTTTTACCGCCAAATACAACGATCAGGTTTCCTTATCCGCAAGAGTCTTCAAGACCATCGTAGATCCGTTCATCGGCAAATATTCCCTGATGAAGGTCTGCACCGGTATCTTAAAACCGGACAGCACCATCTACAATGTCAATAAAGGACACGGAGGAGAAGGTCGGCAAGCTGTATCTGCTTCGCGGCAAGGACACCATTGAGGTTCCAGAGCTGCGCGCAGGTGATATCGGTGCAGTTGCAAAACTTGGAGTGACCCAGACCGGCGATACCATTGCCCTGCGTTCCGCACCGATCGTATATCACAAACCACAGACCTCCGTTCCTTATACCTACATGAGATATAAGACCGTGACCAAGGGTGATGAGGATAAGGTTTCCAGCGCATTGGCGAAGCTGATGGAAGAGGATCTGACCTTAAAGTCTGTTAACGACAAAGAGAAACCGCCAGCTTCTGTTATACGGCATCGGCGATCAGCAGTTAGAGGTGGTAGTCAGCAAGCTCCTGGCCGTTATAAAGTAGAGATCGAGTTGAGCAAACCGAAATTCGCGTTCCGCGAGACCCTTAAAAAAGAAAGTTGAGGTTCAGGGCAAATATAAGAAGCAGTCCGGCGGACATGGCCAGTACGGCGACGTTAAGATGATCTTTGAGCCATCCGGCGATCTGGAAAACCGTATGTATTTGAAGAGAAAGTATTCGGCGGAGCGGTTCCGAAGAACTACTTCCCGGCAGTTGAAAAAGGCGTGGCAGAGAGCTGCGTGAAGGGCCCTCTGGCTGCATATCCGGTCGTTGGCGTGAAGGCAACCCTGGTAGATGGTTCCTATCATCCTGTAGACTCCTCCGAGCTGGCGTTCAAGACCGCAGCCATGATGGCATTCAAGAAGGGCTTCATGGATGCGAATCCGGTTCTCTTAGAGCCAATCGCTTCCCTGAAGGTAACTGTCCCGGATAAATTCACCGGCGACGTTATGGGTGACTTAAACCGCAGAAGAGGACGTGTTCTGGGCATGAACTCCGATCATCATGGCAAACAGGTGATCGAGGCCGACATCCCGATGTCCGAGATGTTCGGCTACAATACGGATCTCCGCTCCATGACCGGCGGCATCGGCTTATATGAGTACGAGTTCAGCCGTTACGAGCAGGCTCCTGGCGACATCAGAAGAAGGAAGTTGAGGCCAGAGCAGCCAAAGTCGACAAACTGGACGTATAATCTATGGATACCAGAAGACAGATTTCCAGGATATGCTGGGCTTATACCGCATTCCTGGCGGCTTCCACGGCAGCGCAGCTCCTTTTTGGGCGCTGCTTGAGCCGTTCGCTCTGATCTTTGGGGAGAGCCGTGCGTTTACGCGTGCGGCTCTTCTGGTGTCAGAATTTGCCATGTACGGAATCGGATTTCCGTTGTTTGCCTGGCTGATGGGGCGCATTCCGTCCTGTGAAATGAAAGAAAAGAAGAACATCCATCCGGGTCAGTTTTTTGGATGCTGGTTTTGTGCTGGCCTGACCTATCTGGGCAATATGATCGGTGGAATTCTCATGGAGGCGGCAGGAGCGCTTCGGGGAGCAGATTACAGCAACCCGGTATCGGATGTGATCGATCAGATGGATGTGGGTATGATCATCCTCACTGCGGTGATCATTGCGCCGGTTATGGAAGAACTGGTATTCCGCAAGTATCTGGTAGACCGCCTGGTACCGTATGGACAGAAAACGGCAGTCGTGCTTTCCGGCCTGTTCTTTTGGTCTTTTTCATGGAAACTTTACCAGTTTTTCTACGCGGCCATTCTTGGAGGGTGTTTGCCTGGATGTACAGCACCACCGGGCGCATCCGTTACAATATTGTTATGCATATGCTTATCAATCTGCTGGGCGGAGTTCTGCCTGTGGTATTGTCCCGGAAGTGCGGATGCCGGGAATCTGTTTGCGTTTCTGGGCTATGGATTCCTGAACATTTTTGCTTACGTCAGCATGGTGATTGCTGTGATTCTTCTGGCATCCCATTACCGTCAGATCCACTGGTTTTCCGGGTGGGTATACCGGGAGGAAAACATGGCGCTTACCTGCCTGAAGGCACCTGGCTTCTGGTTCTTTCTGGCTGGAAGTGTTCTGCTGTTTTTACTGGGATAGTTTAAAATCTTAAAATTTTTTGTTGACAAGCAGACAATAAGAGGGTATGATACAAAATAAGATTAAGTGATGAGAGCAATGGCGTTCGAACAGCAGGTTCGGGCGCCTTTTTCGTGCTGCGCATATTGGGGCGGAGCCAGCGCGCGTCCGCTGATTTTGAGAGGAGACATACGGTTATGGATGATATCGACAGAAAAATTTTAAAGCTTTTGCAGGATAATGCCCGGGTTTCATTAAAGACCATAGCGGAAAATACCTTTCTTTCTTCTCCGGCCGTGTCGGCCCGCATTGAAAAAAACTGGAGAAAGACGGTGTCATTGCCGGATATCATGCGCAGGTTGACCCGATGAAGCTGGGTTACCATATCATTGCCTTTATCAATCTGGATGTAACACCGGAGGACAAACCAAAGTTTGCGCTTACGCGGAAGCATTCCGAATGTGCTGGAGTGCAACTGCGTGACCGGAGAGTATTCCATGCTGCTTAAGGTGGCGTTCCAGAGTACCATGGAGCTGGATATTTTCGGTGGCCAGCTGCAAAATTCGGAAAGACCAGCACCCAGATCGTATTTTCTACCCACGTTGGCCGCGTGGGGTAGATGTAGAATAGGTTACAACAGCTACTTCCTTTTCATATTGTAGTAAGAGAAAAGAACACAATATGGAAAGGAAGTATTTTTCTTTAAACAAAAAAAGTCATTCTGGATGCGGACATGGCGGAAGGTGTGGACCCGGGGGCGGTTTACCAGGGTCGGCAGGAGAAAAACGATAACCTGCGGCTGGCTCTGGCAGTCAGGCAGATTTAACAAAAACGGAGTTGATGTAGGTTATACGAGAGTGCAGGATGTATATCAGAGTCCGCTTCAAGGCACAGATGGCAAATAACTGGGACGCATGGATTATTTCGTTTCCTTTCACCGGAATGCCATGCCAGTTCGGGAACGGCTTCCGGCACGGAGAGCGCTATTTTTTTCCCGGGGTGGCGAAGCGGGGCGCCTGGCTTCAATATAAACACAGAACTTGGGCGGATTGGCTGGAATGATCTGGGAACCATTGAGCGGCCCGGGCTGATTGTTCTTCGGAAAACGGAGATGCCTGCGGTTTTGGTAGAAGCGGGATTTCTGGATAACGGGCAGATAACCAGCGCTTTGACGCGCAGTTTGAACATACGGCCCAGGCCATTGCGGATGGGATTCTGATGACGCTGCGCACGCAGGAAGGGAGCCAGAATATTATCAGATCCAGGTGGGGGGCGTATGCGGATAAGGACCTGGCCCAGGGACTGCTCAGCCAGCTTCAGGCGGCGGATATCCGGCATTTCTCATATATATATCCAGAATGGCCTGTACAAGGTGCGGGTGGGCGCTTACTTAAATCTGGACAATGCGGCCTGGATGGAAAAACACTGCGGACCGCCGGTTATCCGACTGCTGGTGCAGGAGCCTGCAGTGTATTAGAGGGCAGATGAAAAAACGACGGCATTTTTCTGACAGACAAACAGTTTTAAATAATCAAACAATTTAGAAATATTGCACAAAATAATCAAAATAAGAAAAGAAAAATAGAAAATAATCACAAAAACATGTTGACATATCGGAAACAATCTGCTATTATAAAGACAACAAAGAAAAGAGAAACAAAAAAGGAGAAAACTCCAGACAGGAAATCCGGGAACACGGTTTCAAAAATCTAAAAAGGAGGTACGGACCGCCGAAATAGTTTAGCAACACCCTAAAGGTTTTTCGGAAAGACCAGAACGAAACCTGATAAACTTTATTTGAGAAACCTGTTATAAACTGAAAAGAATTGTCTTAGCTGTATGACGAGAAAGTGCAGTCAGGGTGATAGATTTCAGAATCGGACAGGATGAAAAAAACAAACATCAGATAAGCAAATATCAGAGGGTCAGAGAAAAAAAAACTGAATAAGGAAACGTACAAACTGAAAAAGCGAGGTACAGTCCAGTGGACGAAGTGAATTAAAAGCGGGTATCAAAGATGTAAACCTTTGGTATCCGCTTAAATCATGTTCTGCAGACCGTGCGTACTGGCAGTGCAGCCGCGTGGATTATACTAGAGTCCTTCAGATTGAAATCCGGGGTGTATTCTTCTTTTGCGCTGCTTTTTCCTGCATAAAGCCCTGGGTGAGCCCAGGCCGAGAGCCGTGTCCACCACCTTCTGGTATTCATAGCTGGTGATACGGCGGTTCAGTTCCGAAACTGCGGGTTCTTTTCATAGGGGGTATACTGACTCATCAGACTGATGTAAAAAGCTGTCTTTTGGCAGATTTTCTGCGATCCAGTGCATCAGGCGGATGGAGTCTTCTTTTGTCCGGGCAGTACCAGATGGCGGATAATGACACCACGGTCCATGACCGGCATGGATTCTCCCGGAATTTCACGAACATGCGGAGCTCCAGTCTGACGAATCATCTGGGAGATGGCGCTGGCGGCGGTCTGGAAATAGAACGGAGCCTGGGAATAGCGGGTGGAGAGCTCGGAGCTTTCATATTTGAGATCCGGAAGCCAGATATCCACGTAATCATGTAAGGCCTTTACCGTTTCGACGCGCTCGTAGCCGCCGCAGTTGTAAACAACGGGAATCTGAAGCCGGTCCTTGACCAGATCCAGGGCAGGAATGATCCATGGAAGAAAATGGGTAGCGGTTACAAGGCTGATGTTGTTGGCGCCCTGATCCTGGAGACGCAAAAAGGCATCGGCCAGTTCGCGGGTAGTCAGGGGTTTGCCGTATAAGTCGCGGCTGATCTTATAGTTCTGGCAGAAGCAGCAGCGCAGAGTGCAGCCGCTGAAAAACACGGTACCGCTTCCCTTTGTGCCGCTGATGCAGGGGCTCTTCCCAGAAGTGCAGGGCAGCCCGGGCGGCTACTGCGCCGGCGGGCGCCTGGCAGAAACCTCTCTGGGCGTTCCGGTCAACGCCGCACATGCGGGGGCAGAGCTGGCAGTGGCTGATCTGTGCCTGAAAATAAGATAAGATGTGGTCTGACATGATGGTACTCCAATCTGAAATATGATAAAATTTATGTGATTTCCAGTATACAGAAAGCGGCGCAAAATTGCAACGCCATCCAGGGCAGAACAGCGTAGTTCTGGTCATGAAACTGGAAAGTCGTGGATGTTTTGAAAAGGAACTTGAAAAAGAACACTACATGTTGTATAATCAGTTCAGAACAAACGAGACAGTAAGTAATTCCTGAAGTGTTCGACAACCTTACCCATTTTGAACCTACATTACTGACTAAGGGATTCCTATATCTGCCGGCAGATGCCAGGCCTCCATTGAGTGGAAGGCAGAAACCAGCGTGCGGTTGCCCACCTAGCTTCGCTAGGCGTCAATAAATAAGAACGGCACATTCGGGATTACAAAGAGAAAAGAGCAGCGGAGAACCCGCTGCTTTTATTATCTTATTTCTGTATCATTTCGTACAGTTTATTTTATTTTAACGTTATTTTTATGCCGTTGTGTGTTAAACTATAGATACTAATACGGTGTTGCCGTTTTGTGGCAGACGGAAGGAAAAACGTGATTAGCGTCTGTTTTCGGGCAATACTGATTCCATGAAAGGAAACACAAATATGAAGAATGATAAGTACCGCACATACATATGCTGGGGGTGACCGCACTGGCGGTTCTGCTGCTCCTGGTTGCGGCGGTGTTTGTGGTCATGCGCTGGTCCCCTGGTGGCGGCACTGGGCGCAAAGATCGCGCACATCCTTGCGCCGGTCATCTACGGAGCAGTGTTTGCCTACCTGCTGAATCCGGTTTACAACCGGGTACAGGCTGTGGTTATGAAACTGACGAAGGACATCATTCCGGATGAGACGGGCCGGAAGAGACTGGGAGGCTTTCTTGGCACACTGGCCAGCCTGTGCTTGCTGATCGCTGTGGTGGTCGGTCTTATTTCCATGCTGATTCCGCAGCTCATCAGCAGCATCCGCGGTGTCATGGAGACCCTGCCATCCAGTATTAACAATCTGGAAATCTGGCTGGAAAAGGTTCTGGCAGAACAATCCGGATCTGGAGCAGCAGGTGATGCAGCATTACGGCGCGGCGGCGGATTATCTGCAGAACTGGCTGACCAATGTGGTGGTGCCGAATATTTACGGATCATCGGCAGCGTGTCCAGCGGCGTGGTTCTGGTGGTGCAGGCGGTGTTTGATATCCTCATTGGCCTTATCGTCATGGTTTATCTGCTGAATATGAAAGAAAAGCTGCTTGCGCAGGCCAAAATGATCATTTACGGGGTATTTCCGTTAAAGATCGCGAATAAAGTGATAGAGGAAGGACGGTATGTACATCAGGTATTTGGCGGATTCATCATCGGTAAGCTGCTGGATTCCCTGATCATCGGCCTGATCTGCTTTGGTATTCTTGGTTTTGCCAATATGCCATATGTGCTTCTGGTCAGCGTGATTGTCGGTGTCACCAATGTCATCCCGTTTTCGGACCGTTCATCAGGGGCCATTCCAAGCGCGTTCCTGATCCTGTTATCCGATCCGATGAAATGCCTGTATTTCCTGATCTTCGTCCTTCTGCTGCAGCAGTTTGACGGCAACATTCGCGGACCAAAGATTTTAGGAGATTCCACCGGACTTTCCAGCTTCTGGGTGCTGTTTTCCATTTTGCTGTTTGGCGGCCTGATGGGATTTGTGGGCATGATCATTGGTGTTCCGACCTTTGCGGTCATCTACCGTCTGGTGACGGAGTTCACTACCTGGCGGCTTGGGAAAAAAGCATTGTCTGGCAATATTGATGAATATGGCAGTCTGAACTACATTGACGAAACTGAGCAGACTTATATCAAAAAATAAGAGGCATTTATGAAAAAACGTAATATGATCCGGTGGATTCTTGGAATTCCGGTGATCGTCCTGACGTTAATCTGGTGATCTTAATCTGTGAACCGGAAAAATCAGGAATTACCAGGGCGGCGGCTGCAAGAGTCAGTCGCCCTTGCTGTTTATCACCGGAGGAGCTAAAAGCATGGGAAAAAAGAATATGGGGCGTCTCATTTTGCGGCAGATGAGGTAGGGGAGTGGTATGTGCCCTATCTGGATTATCTGTATGAAAACGGATAGCTGGATGAAACGGAGACTCCGCAGACCGGGGAACACGCTGAGGGCTTTTTGACGTACAGTGAAGCAGCCCGAATTGCACAGCAGGTTTCCGGCAGTCTGAAGCGGCTTGTACCGGGAACCCGTAAAAATGGGGAAAAAGGCGTATCCGGAGGAAGACTGGTGGCTTCTCTATGACTCTCTGTTAAAGGAAGCGGACCCGATGGCGCGGTACATACAGAAAGCATTCGCATTTACGGAACGCCGGAAAACATTCAGGGCTGTCCGGCCTGGACTGCGTATACCAGTCTTGGAACACTTACTTTTTATGGCCTGTCGCTGGATTCCTATGTGGATCATGAGCTGACTGTCTGGGTGCGGGATACAGAACTGATCCATGTGCAGAAGGACGAGGGCCAGAATATGCTGTACCGGAATGTATGGATTCTGGACGGGGACAGTCAGGGACTGATGGTATACATCGGAGATATCCAGCGCAAAATCCCGTTTCGGAAAAGCTACAAAAAGACAGATGAGCTGATCGGCAATCTGGCGGATCTTACCATGGAGCATGGAAAGATCACAAAGGTATCCGTGAAGAAAGAGCGCATCAGCGGAAAAGTCCTTTCCGTGCAGGATACGGCCATTGAACTGGAAGGGTACGGAAGCGTGCCGCTGGATGAGGAATACAAGGTATTAAAGGCCTATGGAGATGTAAAACGGCAGCAGCTTTCGGATATTCTGGTGGGAAGTGAGAGCCAGGAATTTGTAGTGGCGAAAATCTGCGCGGTGATCAAAGAGCGGGAGGACACGGCCGACAAGATCCGTGTATTGATTCTGGGAAATGGCTTTGAGAGCCGGTATCATGCGAAGCTTGAGATTACCTGCCCGGGCAGCGTCAAAGAAATTCAGGGAGATAAAGGAAACCATGCTGGATCCCGGCGAGGTCATTTCTGTGGCTAGCGGAGATGGAACCTGCAGCGAACGTCTGGTCCTGGAACCGCAGGATGGCAATGAGTTACCGTGACCAGCTTAAACCGGGCGCAGGAACTCCGTCCTATGGCGGACGTCTGGAGATTCTGGATACAGAGGAAGGCCTGGTGCTGGTCAATGAGATTGAGCTGGAAGAGTATTTGAAGAAAGTTATCCCCAGCGAGATGCCATCCAGCTATGAAAGGAGGCATTGAAAGCCCAGGCAGTCTGTGCCCGGACCTATGCGTTTATGCAGAGCAGAAGCAACACTTATAGTGCTTGGTGCCCAGATTGATGACAGCACCCAGTTCCAGGTATATAACAATGTAGACCCGGATGAGAAGACGACCCAGGCAGTACAGGAAACCTATGGAAAAATGCTGTACTATGACGGAACTCCAATCACAGCCTACTATTTTCCACTTCCTGCGGCACAACCACCAACGCGGCCATCTGGGACAGTGATCCGGAAGATACACCGTATCTGCGCTGCTTAAGCCTGCAGACGGCAAGAAGCCGGTTAAGCTTTGCCAGTGAGGAGGAATTTGCTTCGTTCATCAAAAGAAGGATTTTTTCTGCCTATGATTCCTCTTATCCGTTATACCGGTGGAATTTTAAGACGAACGGAACCATCATTGCGTCCCATGTGAGCGGAGTGGGAACGGTAACCAGTGTGTCTGTGACCGAGCGCGGACCGGGTGGCGTCGCCATGAAGCTTCTTGTAAAGGCAGTGAAGGAGAAACCACCATATCCGGTCAGAACGCTATTCGCAGTGCTCTGGGAGATGCATCGATCCAGTTAAACTACGGTGTGGGGAAAACCTCTGAGGGCTGGTCCCTGCTGCCAAGCGGATTCCCTGATCATAGAAGAAACCGGGACCGATGAAAACGGTGTGGCGCAGTTTCGTGTTTACGGCGGCGGCTACGGCCACGGTGTCGGTATGAGCCAGAACGGCGCCCAGGCCATGGCCAAGGCCGGTATGGGATACGAAGAGATTTTGAAATATTTCTACGACGGCGTGACCATCGAAGAAAAAGAATAAATTTTTCTCCGGTGTGTATAAGAACGGAAGGGGAGGACATAATAGGAGTAGTACCAAAGAAAAAGAAATACTTATCCTCCCTTTTTAGTAAGCTCCGGCGCGAGAACGCGCTGGGGCTTATTTTTGTTAGGGCAGTGCCGGATGATGGCGCTGCCCGTTTCATTTATGAGTGATAAACGAGAGGCTGACACAATGCAATCTGATACTGCTCCATCCAGTAGTTGATCTGGATCATGTAAGCCAGCAGCTGCGGCGCGGCCATGAGCTGGCCGTACCAGGGCTTTCCGTAATCGGATGGGCTTTCAGAAAAGCTTCCACTTTTTTCGGTCGAGGAAGGACAGGACCGGGGCGTGGCTGTCTGCCAGAATTTCCCGCATCTGGTTTACCAGAAGGGGCTTCATAAGGCGGTATCGTAGGTTTTGGGATAGGGGTGATTTTCTTCGCCAGAGGATTTCATCCGGCAAAAAGTCCGTTGCGCTCTGACGCAGCAGGTATTTGGCAATGCCGTTTTGGCCTTGATGTTCCAGGGCACGTTCCAGAGATATTCTACGATGCGGTGGTCGGCAAAGGGCACCCGGGCTTCCAGGCGGAATGCATGCTGGTGCGGTCCATGCGGTTTAACAGGGTCTGCATGAACCATTTCAGGTTCAGCCAGGAAATTTCCCGGCGTCTTGCCTCTTTTGGGGTATCTTCGGCACAGCAGGGTGTTTCGGAAACGGACTGTTCGTAGGCATTCCGGACGTAAGAATCCATATCCAGAAATTCGATGAAATCATCGGAGAGGAGGACCTTCCGCGCGCTTAGGTCCATGGTCCAGGGAAGGTGTGGGCTTCAAAGCACTCCTTTTTGTGGAACCAGGGTATCCACCGAAGATTTCATCGGCGCATTCCCAGTCAGGGCCACCTTGTGGGTGCGGCTGACCAAGAGCAGAAAATACAGCATGGAGGAATCCACATCGGCCATATTCGGAAGGTCGTGTGCCTTTACGGAGAGGCATAAAGCAGCTCTGCCTGGGACGGGCTGTCGCATTCCAGATTGTGCTGATCGGACTGCAGGTACTTGACCATGATATCGACATAGGGCCGGTCCGGATGGCTGAAAGGCGTTGGCAGTAAAATATTTGTCGTTGTCCTTAAAATCAAAGGAGAAGGTGGTGAGCTGTCGGTTCTTCTTTTTCAGTTCCGCGGCACACACGGCAGAAACCAGGCTGCTGTCTACACCGCCGGAGAGGAAGGTGCAGATGGGAACATCCGATATGATCTGGCGGCGGATGGCATCCTGTACCAGAAACGCGGTTTTCTCAACGGTCTCTTCCTCGCTGTCTGTGTGGGGGCGGCTTTCCAGCTGCCAGTAACGGATGGTGTGCAGGTCGGTTCCGCGGCAGCAGAGATACGTGCCGGGCAGGACCTCATGGATGTTTTCAAACACGCCGCAGCCCGGAGTTCTTGCGGGGCCAAGGCTGAAGATTTCGTTCAGACCCCGTTTCCCAAGCCTTGGTGTGATGCCCGGAAAGGCAAACAGGCCCTTGATTTCAGAGGAGAAGACAATCTGGTCTTTCAATACCGTGTAGAACAGTGGCTTGACGCCCATTCGGTCCCGGAACAGAAAGAGACAGTCCTGAACCGGATCCAGTATGGCAAAGGCGAAGATGCCATTCATCCGGGTGACAAAGTCCGTCCCATATTCCAGATAGCCATTCAGGATGATCTCGAAGTGTCGCAGGTTTCAAAAGGCATACCCCAATTGGATCAGATCCTGTTTCAGTTCATGGGAGTTGTAGAGGCTCCCCGTTGTATACAATTCCGAAGGTATGACCATTTACAGTCCGAAGCATGGGCTGGTGGCCGCTGCAGGGGTCGATGATGGACAGGCGCATGGGCCAGACCGAAGTGGGAGGCCAGAAAGGTACCGGATTCATCCGGACCACGGTGTTTCTGCACAAAGTACATCTGCTCCAGGATGGAGCGGTATCGGGTGCGTTCTTTAAATAGTCAAACTGATTCTGGTAAAATCCGGCGATTCCGCACATGAAGGAACCCTCCTTTTGAAAATAAAAAATACACACGGCGGCTGTACGCTGCAGCAAGTGTGAATGACTGCCAGAGCAGCTGATCCGTCACAGCAGAAAACAGGCTGCGGCAAGGGTGCAGGCAAAACCGATCAGGACCGGTACCATGTTTTTGCTGGCCAGTTCGATGGGACTGACATCGCAGATGGCGGCAACGGGGATCAGGCCCCAGGGAACCACGCAGCCTCCGCCAATAAAAATGGCGCTGATCTGCCCCAGCGCAGCCAGAATCGGAATGGAGGAGCCGGTGGCGGTTCCGGAAGGTGCGGGCCAGGGCGCCGGTAAGCGGAAGGCCGGAGAAGCCGGAGCCGTCCAGACCGGTCAGACCGCCGATGATGAGCTGGAGAAAGGCCGTCATATAGCGGTTTAACGGAGTGTGGCCTGCCAGCCACAGCGCCCAGTCATTTAAGATGCCCCGGTCATAGGTATCGCCCAGAATCTGGCTGATGCCTTCCCCGCCCAGAAAGAAAAGGCACCGATCACAATGACCGGAGCAAAGATGCGGATGGCAAACAGGAAGCCGTCGGTTAAGTATTCCGTTACCTTTTCAGGGAACCGGCTCGAAATTCCAGAATAGCTCCCAGGCACATGAGGAGCACGGCAGTGCCGGCAACCAGGCTGGTGGCATCGCCGCCTTTTAAGTCCAGAAGGAGCATCAGGAGGATGTCAGCGAGGAAGGCCAGGGGCGTGAACACAGCAAGGAGGATAGAGGAACGGCTGGCAGATGTGTGTGACGGCTTATGGATCCGGCTGGGGTTGTCAGGTGGTTTGGGATTGTCAGGATTTTCCGCAGCGCGGGGATTCCTCCATTTATGGCTTTCGGTTCATCACAAACGCGGCAAGAACCGTGCCAAGTCCCATAATCCAGAACAGCGGCCGTCCCTGGGCGAGAATTTCACCGGCGGAGATCCCGGCGGCTCTTGCGGAAATAGCCGGGGCACCCTGGATCATCGCGTCGTAACAAAGGCAAAACCGTGTCCGGCCAGGTTCATGGCCATGGCCGCAAAGAGCGGGGACAGACCGGAATGTATGGCAATCGGCAGAATGATGGCACCGATTAAAGCCACAGATGGAGACGGCCACAAAAACAGGAGAACAGAAACATGGTAAATCCCAGAAGCCACCAGGAAATCACCGGCCTTCGCATCACGCGGGACATGGGGCCATAGGAGCGCATCACTTCCTAAGTCCCGCAGGCATTTGGAAAGGCGGTGACCAGGGCAATGGTGGCAATGACCTCCATGAACTGGCTGATGGCATAGATTACGGGAGTGAAGATAGCCTGCACGCCTCCGGCCAGGCTGTGGCGTCCGGCTGTGCCAATCAGGAACAAAAGAGAATGCAGACAATGGGGGTATCTTTTCGCAGGATCATGGTAAGAAAAAATCGCAATGACACCGGTCAGAAACAGCCAGTGCACCGGCGTCAGGACGATGGAAACTTCAGGCATGGAAACGATCTCCTGTCAGGTTCGGTTATGATCAGTTTATGCAGGCAGGGGCTGCGGCGCTTCCTGGTTTCCGAAAAATACATGAAATGTGAAACCGGACGGTTGCATTCATCCCGGAATCTTCGTATAATAAGGAAACATGTGAAAGAAACACCAGCAACCAGTTACAGATTGAGACAGAAATGAGGACAGATATGAAAAATCTATTAGTTGGACAGTCTGGCGGACCTACCGCTGTGATCAATGCGAGCCTTTACGGTGTCGTGAAAGCAGCCCTTGCGTCACCGGAAATCGGCCATGTGTACGGCATGGTGAATGGAATCGAGGGCATGCTGCAGGACCATACCCTGGATCTTGGAGAAAGCCTTTCCGAGGAAGACCTGGAACTTTTAAAGCTGACACCGGCGGCCTATCTTGGCTCCTGCCGCTACAAGCTTCCGGAGAGCCTGACGGATGCTTTTATGAGACCATCTTTGAAAAATTCCGCCGGATGGAGATCGGCTATTTCCTACTACATTGGAGGAAATGATTCCATGGATACGGTCAGTAAAGCTTTCCCCGCTACGCGGCCCATCACGGAAGCGATATCCGCTTTATCGGAATCCCCAAGACCATCGACAATGATCTGATCCAGACCGACCATACACCGGGATACGCCAGCGCGGCAAAGTATGTGGCAGCTTCCGTGCGGGAGATTGCCCTGGATGCATCCGTATATCAGCAGAAGGCAGTCACCATCGTGGAACTTATGGGACGCCCATGCCGATGGCTTACGGCAGCCAGTGCGCTGGCCCGCAAGTTTGAGGGCGACAACCCGGTACTCATTTACCTGCCGGAGGCAGATTTTGAACTGGAGCAGTTCGCAAAGGACTTAAAAGCAGCGCTGGAGAAACAGAACAGCGTGGTGGTATGCGTGTCAGAGGGAATTTCCGATGCGTCCGGAACCTTTATCTGTGAATACGGGGATGAGGCCATGATAGATAACTTCGGTCACAAGATGCTGACCGGCTGCGGCAAAGTGCTGGAAAACTTTATCCGCCACCGCTTTGGCGTGAAGGTACGTTCTGTGGAGCTGAATGTAAACCAGCGCTGCAGTGGCATGCTGGCATCGGAGACGGATATCACGGAGGCGGCACTGGCGGACAGAAAGGCGTGGAGGCAGCTCTGGCCGGGGGGAGACTGGAAAGATGGTAGCCTTTGAACGCGTACAGGCAGAGCCGTACCGCATGGAATGCCGTCTGGTGGATGTGAATGAGGTCTGCAATCAGGAGAAAAAGGTGCCTCTGGAATGGATCACCGGAAACGGCAGTGATGTAGGACAGGCCTTCCTCGATTACGCGCGTCCGCTGATTAAAGGAGAGCCGAAACGCCCTATGGAGGACGGAATTCCGAAATATTTGTACCGGAAAGGGCTGATTTCCCGTATAAAGGATTTGCAAAATGCGGAGAAATGTTATATACTTATCAGGGAATATGCACGTGAAGAACTTAACGTGCGCACAGGTTATAGAAAAAGGAAGGATATACAATATGGCAACCTTATTAGAAAACTGGAGAAACCTTGCCTATGGCAACGGTCTGGATGATAAACAGAGAGAGCAGCTGTGGACTGGCTATTTCACCATCGAGAAAGGCATCTACGAAGCAGATCTTAAGCAACCCGGCAGAGGTTGTTACCGGCACTGTAAAAAGAGCTGGCAGACAAGTACCAGACCGAGGTTCTGATTATGACCGGTTTCCTGGATGGCATCAACGAGAGCTTAAAAGGGTTACGAGAACCCGATCGAGACCATGGATGAGAACACTCAGGTAAAGATCGAGATTGACCCGGAGAAGCTGTACTACAACATGGTAGAGGCAAAGGCTGAGTGGCTGTACAATCTTCCGCAGTGGGATTCCATCTTAACTGAGGAGAAGAGAAAAGAGCTGTACAAGCAACAGCAGAAGGCTTCGGAACTGTTCATAAGGCAAAGAAAATTTTCCCGAACGATCCGTGTCCGTGCAGGAAGCGGCAAGAAGTACAAAAAGTGCTGTGGCAAGAACGCATAAGGAAATGAACGGTAAGCAGGAGTGTCTTTGGGACGTTCCTGCTTTTCTTTCTTAAGACGAGGGAATCCGGCAGACAGGATTCCGCGCGAATGTATCCGAAAAGGAGGTTAAAAACGTGGAGGCATATACAGGTTTTGCGACCGTGGCACGATCTGTTCATGGATAATATCCCATATCAGGACTGGTGCGCATATGTGACCAGTCTTTTAAAAGAACACGGCGTGTCGGATGGTCTGGTTCTGGATCTTGGCTGCGGGACCGGAAAACTTTCACGGCTGCTGGCTGCGGAGGGTTACGACATGATCGGCGTGGACCTTTCCGAAGAAATGCTGGAGGTGGCTCTGGAACACGAGATGGAAGATCGAAGCAGATTCTCTACCTGCAACAGGACATGCGAGAGTTTGAACTGTACGGCACCGTCCGTGCCATTGTCAGCATCTGTGATTCCATGAATTACCTGACAGACTATGAGGATCTGGTGCAGACATTGAAACTGGTCAATAATTACCTGGATCGCAGGGTGTTTTTCATCTTTGATATGAACACCGTATACAAGTACCGGGAACAGCTTGGAGAGCAGACCATTGCCGAGAACCGGGAAGAGAGTAGCTTCATCTGGGAAAACTATTTTGATGAAGACGAGATGGTGAACAGTACGATCTTACCCTGTTCATCCGGGAGGAGGACGGGCGTTTTCTCGAAATATGAAGAAACCCATTACCAGAAGGCATTTTGAAATCAGCGAGGTGCTGGAGGCTGTAAAAGAGGCCGGCATGGAACTGGTGGCCGTTTACGATGCCTTCACCAGACAGCCGCCAAGGAAAACAGTGACCGTGTATATTTTGTTGTGCGGGAATGCGGCAAGTAACAGATCAGGAGGAATAAGACTATGTCAGACTATATTATCAGAGCAACTGCGGCAGAGGGTCAGATCCGTGCGTTTGCCGCTACGACAAGAGAATTGACCGAGTTTGCGCGCCAGGCCCACAATACCAGCCCGGTGGCAACCGCGGCTCTTGGCCGTCTTCTGACGGCAGGCGCCATGATGGGCGTCATGATGAAGGGCGCAGACGACATTCTCACCATTAAAATCGAAGGTGACGGCCCGATTGGCGGTTTGACCGTAACCGCGGATTCAAAAGGATGTCAAGGGTTATGCCTACAACCCGGAAGTCATGCTTCCGCCGAATGAGAAAGGAAAGCTGGATGTGGGAGGAGCTCTTGGCATTGGCGTGTTAAGCGTTATCAAGGACATTGGCTTAAAGGAGCCGTATGTAGGCCAGACCATCCCTGGTGACCAGTGAGATTGCTGAGGACTTAACCTACTATTTTGCAACCTCTGAGCAGACTCCGTCCAGTGTGGCTCTGGGTGTGCTGATGAATAAAGACAACACCGTACGCCAGGCAGGCGGATTTATTTTACAGCTGCTTCAGGGGGCTTCCGGGAAGTGATTTCCACTCTGGAGAACCGCTTAAAAGATCACCTCCATTACTTCCCTGTTAGACGCGGGCAATACCCCGGAGATGATCTTAGAGCATA
>VOFG01004054.1_pt1 | contig 27827 bp, 51 predicted proteins | sample 5384171 | NCBI WGS metagenome assembly VOFG01 (sample SAMN12384726, study PRJNA508395) | human gut metagenome | isolation source: healthy gut F | host: Homo sapiens | reverse complement strand
CCGGGCCCCGGAACAGCGCTACCCCCTGTGGCCCGGCCACGAGGAGCTGGAGGCCCTCAGCTGGCTGGACTATTTCATCCCTAGGGGACGTGTACTCCCTGGGCTTTGGGTTCGACACCTCGGAGATGGACCTGTGGTGGCTCCTCTGCCGGAAAAAGCGGGAGCGGGCCCCCACGGGGACCTCTGGTTCTTCGAGCTAGCCCGGCGCTCCGCCGAGGCCAAGCACGCCCTGCTGGAGGCCTACCAAGTGAAAAACGTCTCCCTGGGCTTCCAGGACCCCAAAGGGGAGGAGTACCAGGCCTTCTACGAGGCCGCGGTGAAGGGAGATCAGCTAAGCGGCTCCATGCCAGCGTCCCAGAGGAAGCGCAGCGTATTGATTTCCATGATTCCTTTACATATGTGAAAGATTCCTCCAGCCAGGAAAGCGTTCCTTTCCTGGCTGTTTTGCTGTTTTCCGATCGGAGTACTCTCCAAACTCTCAAAACCGAGCGCTGCTGGGGCATCAGCCGTACTTCCGGCGCTTGACCAAGAAAATCCGGGACTGGTGGCCAGGCTCCACAAGGGTGCGGTAGGCCAAACTGGCCGGGTCGATGAAAGGCCCACACCGATTGGGGGCCAGAATCACCCCCAACCCCCGCTGGGCCAGGCCCAGGATGGAGAAGATGGAGTTATACAGGCAGAACACATTCCGCCGGGGCAGGAACTGCCCCAGCCAGTTGTGAATGTCCGCCTGGAGAGACTGCCGGGCCGGGAGCATCAGGGGCACCTCCCCAGGCAGGCCAGGGGGACGGTCTCCGGATGCTGGGCCGCCAGGGGGTGGTCCCGGCTGCACAGGATGCCCCAGGGTTCGCCGGGAAGGGCAATCTGGTCATAGTATTCCAGGTTGAAGGGTTCCTGACGATGCCCAGCAGTCCACCAAGTTTTTTCCAGCCGGTCCCGGTTCTCGGTGCTGTCCTTCGTGATCTGAAAGTGGATGCTGGGCGCCGTATGAAGGCTGCGATGCGTTCGATAGAAAGCGTGGCCTTGAGACCTGTACAAACGGATGGTGCCAGCACATGGGGTTCCCAGCGCCGGCTGCTGGGTGTTCTCCATGAGCTGAGGATTCCTGCCCCCGGCCTGGAGTGGCCCTCCTCCGTCAGCTGGAGCTTACCTCGACCGCAGGGGACCGCCCTCCCAGGCGCTTGATCTGCCGGGTGAGTGGGGGCAAATATGTGGAGCTTTTCTCCGCTGCCCGGGGTGATGTTCCGCCCTGGGCCACAGTGAGAAGTAATGGGTACGAAATTCCATAGCAATACCCTCCCGGTATGGTTTCCACATATTATGTGTATTTTATCATGGCAGTCAAGAGGAGTATACTGGTATTCGCCACCGCCGGCGACGGTTCTCGCCAAAAACCCTGGGGAGGCCACGCTATGAAAAAAATGCACTACGGCTGGGTGATCTGCATCACCTGCACCCTGCTGCTGTTTGTCACCATGGGCACGGTATCCAATGGGTTTTCCGTGTACCTGCCCTACATCATGGAGGAAAAGGGGCTCACCAACGCCCAGACCTCCTGGTCAGCCTCTTGGTGCGGTAAACCTTTCTGTCCATACTGGTCATCGGGTTTTTACTACCAGAAGGTCTCCATCAGGTGGGCACCACCATCGCCACCAGCAGCTGGCGGCTGGCGTGTCCTTTCCTGCTGTACAGCGGCCGAGGCCTATCCCTGTTCTGCGTCCGGGGCGGCATCTCAGGGGTGAGTTACGGCCTGGGCTCCATATGATTCCTGTGTCCATCCTCATCAACCGCTGGTTTTACCAGCACCGGGCCCTGGCCCCTGAGGCATCTGCCCGGCAGCGGCACGCATCGCCACCATCGTCCTTGCCCCCCTGCGGGCCACCGCCCTGGTGGAAAACCATCCAGCATGGCCACTACGCTTCCGGGATAGAGGCCGTGGCCATCTCCCTGGCGGCAGTGATGATCTCTGGGTCCTGCGGAAACCAGCCGGCGGACAAAGGCCTGCTCCCCTGCGGGCCCAGGCCCAGGAGGCCGCGGCCCAGGCCTTCTGTCAGCCTGGGCCCCCAGCGGGTGATGACCCGCCAGATGTGGCTCCTCCCAGGCTGCGCCAGCCTGTTTTATGGGGTGCTTGGCCAGCCTTCTCCCACCTGTCGGTGCTGTTTGCCTCCGAGGTTTTCACTCCTGCCACGGGTGGCCCTCATCATCAGCGGCACGGGGGTGATGATCACCCTAGCAAAGCTGGTCTTCGGGAGGCCACCGACCACATCGGCGGCGGCCGCCCACCCTGCTGTTTGGGGGCATCCTGGTGGTGGGGCCATGTGCTGCTGCCTGGCCTTCACCCAGAGCCTGGTGCTGGCAGTGCTCACCGTGCTGTTTCTGGGGCTGGGATACCCCATCGCCACCATAGGCCCCTCGGTGTGGTCCAACGACCTGGCCGCGCCGGAGCGGTACCCCACGGTGGTCCGGCGACTCCAGGTGATCTACGCCGGCGGCGCCTGGCCTTCTCCAGCCTGCCGGGGATCCTGGCCGACCATCTGGGGGGCTATCTGCCGGCCTATCTGCTCTTTACCACCATCAACGTCCTGGTCCCTGGTGTGTGCATCGCCCTGTCCTACCGGGCGGTGAAAACTTGCTCATAACCCGCTTCAGAATATATTCCCCCGTCTGGCGTTCTCCAGGCAAGATGTTCTGTTTCCTTCCGCGATGTTCTGCTCTCACAGGCTGTCCAGGTAGGGCACCACTTCTGCAAAGGGCCGCACTTTCTCCTCTTTCCGCAGGTAGAGGGGGGTGGTGGGATGGCCTTTCTTGGAGCACTTGCCGGCGCACAGCCACTGGGGCCCTGTACGCCTCCCCCGATGGCCACCATGTCCCGGACGCAGTCCCGGAGGTAGGGCGCTTCAATGATGGTCCCCCAGGCTGCCCACACGGCGGGGCATACCCGCCCCCACCTGTTCCAGGACGCAGCGGAAGGCCGCCATGTTCTCCCGGTGGAGGGGGCCGCTTGCACACCTGGTCCATGTCCTCCGGCCGGGGTGGCCCGCTGGGCATAGACATTGAACATCAGGAAACTGTCATATACCCGTCCGGCGGCGATGCCCACCGACTTGAGGGTGTTGTCCAGGTCCCCCGGGGCGGCGGTGGAGGGGTTGATGCCAATGCAGATGAGGAGTCTCTCCCCGGGTCCCCAGGAGGTACCGGTAGTCGGCATAGTAATCCGGCACGTAGGGCCACTTCGTCCGGTCGTAGTCCCCATTGGGGGCACCAGGGCCTGCTGAAGGTGAGGGATCTCCAGATCCTGTCTGGCAGGTAGGAATGTGCATAAAGAACCCCTTCTTTCCTCTGTGGAATTTTCTTGGGAGGGATTGCTTTTCCCCCGTTTCTTCTATGATAGTACCACAAAAAGCAAGAGTTCTGTCGAGGCGCCGCTTCTGCGGCGTCTCTGTGTCTCCCCCCTGGAGATACCACCAAATTGGTAGGAGGGATCGCCGTGAAGCGGCCAAGCACAACCTGACCTGACCGAAGGGGTTATCTGGAAAAGTTCCTGCTCTTTTCCTCCCCATCGCCATCAGGACCCTGTTCCAGCAGTTTTACAGCACCGTAGACGCCGTCATCGTGGGGGGCAGTTTGTGGGAGCGACGCCCTGGCCGCGGTGGGGGGCTCCGCCGCGGTGATCGTGCAGCTGGTGGTGGGGATCTTCACCGGCCTCTCCTCCGGGGCCACGGTGGTGATCTCCCACGGCTACGGCGCAGGGGACAAGGAGAAACTCCACCACGCCGTCCACCCGCCGTGGCCTTCAGCCTGCTGGCAGGGGCCATCATCACGGTGGTGGGGATTCTCCTGACCCCCGACGCCCTGCGCTGGACCAAGAACCCCCAGGAGATCATGGGGACGCCACCCTCTACCTCCGGCTGTACTTCCTGGGCACCATCCCCACCCTCCTGTTCAACATGGGGGCGGGCATCCTCCGGGCGGTGGGGACGCCAAGCGGCCCCTGTACTACCTGGTGGTGTGCTGCCTGATGAACGTGGTGCTGACCTGCTCTTTGTGGCAGGGCTCCACATGGGGTGGCCGGGGCGGCCGTCGCCACCACCCTGGCCAACCTCACCAGTGCCCTGCTGATCCTCCGCCAGCTCACCCGCACCCAGGACGCCTACCGCCTCATCCCTCGGGAAATCCGCATCCACAAGGCCACCCTGCTGCACATCCTGGGCATCGGCGTCCCCGCCGCCATTGAGAGCGCCATGTACGCCGCCTCCAGCCTGCTGATCCAGGTGCCCATCAATACCCTGGGCACCGAGGCCGTGGCCGCCTGGTCGGCCACCAGCAAGGTGGACGGGGTTTACTTTTGCCCTGATGGTCTCCTTCGGCGTGGCCATCATGGCCTTTGTGGGGCAGAACTACGGCGCCGGCAAATACCAGCGGATGAAGCAGGGGGTTCGGGTGGCCCCTGACCATCTCCCTGTCCATCACCGTGGCCCTGTCCATCCTGCTGATGCTCTTCGCCCCGTACTGCTTCCGCATCTTTACCGATGAGCCATTGGTGATCCAGTACGCCATTGAGATCATGGGGTACTTCGTCCCCTTCTACTTCCTGTGGACCTGCATTGAGATTTTGGCCAACTCCTCCGGGGCTCCGGGGATGCCCTGGTGCCCATGGTCATCAGCGTGGGGGGATCTGCGGCCTGCGGATCCTGTGGGTCTTTCTGGTGGTGCCCCACTGGAACACCCTTATGGGCATCTCCATCTGCTACCCCGTCTCCTGGGCGGTGACGGTGGCCGTGCTGATCCTGTACTTCTGCCGGGGGAAGTGGAGGCGGTTGTAACGGCCCCCTCCCGGCGGGGGGCTCTCGTATCGATAGGTGGTCCCGTTAAGACCGCCGCAGGTTCGCACCTGCGAGAGGTTCCCGCCCGACGCCGGGCGAGCCCGGCTTTCTCCGGAGAAAGCCGGAGGAAAGACGCCGGGGGCTGCGCCCCCTGGACCCCGGATTTTTATTACCGCTCGTTCCCACTCGCTGGATTTTGCGTCAGTTTTCTCTGGTAAGATAGCTAGGCTATTACTTCCGATGTGCTAACACCGATTTGGAACGCATTTTCTGGGAAAATATGCTGAAAAAGTATTTTTGTGAAAAAGAAAGTCTCCAAATCAGGGCACGTACATGGGTTACGAAATAGTCCAATAACCGCCCCGCTGCGCCTCCAACACCAAAACGAGCGAGTGGGAACGAGCGGCCCCTAAACCAGGGGGGGGGGGGTCACCCCCGCGACTTTGCGTCCGGGCTTTCTCTAGAGAAAGCCCGGATCCCCGCCCGGACCGGGCGGGAAACCACGTCGCAGGGCCCACCCTGCGGCGGTCCCAAAAGGGGCCACCTCCCCCAAAATTCCCCCCTGCAAGGCTTGCATTTGTCAGACAATGCGTATATAATATAGGTGTATACAAGTAAATCGTCGGGGAGCTTGTGTGACAGGCTGAGAGGAGGGTACCACCCTCGACCCGTGTAACCTGATTTGGGTAATGCCAACGGAGGGAAAGCATGCGCACAGGCGCAGTGGGACGTTGCCGGATTGGGTTACGTCCCATTTTTTGATGCAGGAGGTGTTTGACCCCATGGTAACCATCAACGGCAGCCCCACCCCGCCGACGGGCAGACCCTTGCGGCGTACCTGACCCAGGCGGTACGACCCCGCCCGGGTGGCGGTGGAGCGCAACGGCGACATCGTCCCCAAAGCCCAGTACAGCGCCACCACCCTGGCCGACGGAGACGTGGTGGAGATCGTCCGCTTCGTGGGAGGGGGCTGACATGGGTCCCCTTCCTACCCCTGCGGCCTGGCAGGCCGCCCTGGAGGCCCGCCACGGCCAGGCTCTCCAGGCCAAGTTCTCTGCCGCCACCGTGGCCATCTGCGGCTTGGGCGGGTTGGGGTCTCACCTGGCCCTCTCCTGGCCAGGGCGGGGGTGGGAAGCTGATCCTCCTGGACTTTGACCGGGTGGACCTGACCAACCTCCACCGCCAGCAGTACAAGGCCAGTCAGATCGGCCAGCCCAAGGCCCTGGCCCTGGCGGACAATCTCCGGGAGGCCAACCCCTACCTGGCCCTGGAACCCCATGTAGTCCGGGTAACCGAGGACAACCTGGCCCCCCTCCTGGCCGAGGCCACCTTGGTCTGTGAGGCCTTCGACCAAGCCGAGGCCAAAGCCATGCTGGTCAACGCCGTGCTGGAGCGCTTCCCGGAGAAGTTCCTGGTGGCCGCCTCGGGCATGGCGGGGCTGGGCTCGGCCAACGCCATCACCACCCGCCGGGTGAGCCGCCGGTTCTACCTCTGCGGGGACGGGGTGAGCGACGTGGCCGACGGCCTGGGCCTGGTGGCCTCCCGGGTGGCAGTGTGCGCAGGGCACCAGGCCCACATGGTCCTGCGCCTTTTGAGCGGAAGAATACGAACCTTGAATCTGAGAAAGAAGGGATTTCTATGCAGCAGCATACCAACGATCCGCTGGTCATCGGCGGGCACACCTTTACCTCCCGGTTCATCCTGGGGTCTGGGAAATACTCCCTGAAGCTCATCCAGGCCGCCGTCCAGGACGCCGGGGCAGAACTCATCACCCTGGCCGTCCGCCGGGCCAACACCCGGGACCAGGAGAACATTTTTGGACTACATCCCCCAGGGGGTCACCCTCCTGCCCAACACCTCCGGGGCTCGGAACGCCGAGGAGGCGGTGCGCATCGCCCGGCTGGCCCGGGAGCTGGGCTGCAGGGACTTTGTGAAAATCGAGATCATGCGGGACAGCAAGTACCTCCTCCCCGACAACGCCGAGACCATCCTGGCCACAGAGACGCTGGCCAAGGAGGGGTTTGTGGTCCTGCCCTACATGTACCCCGACCTGAACGTGGCCCGGGACCTGGCCAACGCCGGGGCGGCGGCCATCATGCCCCTGGGGGCCCCCATCGGCTCCAACAAGGGCCTGGCCACCCGGGACTTTATCCAGATCCTCATCGACGAAATGGACCTGCCCGTCATCGTGGACGCGGGCATCGGCCGCCCCTCCCAGGCCTGCGAGGCCATGGAGATGGGGGCCGCCGCCATCATGGCCAACACCGCCCTGGCCACCGCCGGGGACCTGCCCCTGATGGCCGCCGCCTTCCGCCAGGCCATCGAGGCAGGCCGGAAGGCCTACCTCTCCGGCCTGGGCCGGGTGCTGGTCCGGGGGCCGCTGCCTCTGACCCCTCACGGGCTTTCTCCACGATTAAGGGGCGGGCAGACCATGGAAAACCAATTCTTTGTGGACTCCCAGGCCCTCTCCCCTGCCGCCCTGGAGAAGAAGCACCGGCTGGAGCAGGACCCCACTGCCCGCAAGTCCCACATGGAGTACCTGCCGGGGATGGAGGTGCTGGACTCCGACCTGAAAGACCGCGTCCTGGCGGAGATGGGCTCTACTATGATTACACCCGTTACACCGCCGCCGACGTAAAGGCCGCCCTGGAGCACACCACCTGCTCCCCCTGGAGGACTTCAAGGCCCTCCTCTCCCTGCCGCCGCCCCTTCCTGGAGGAAATGGCCCGAAAGGCCCATGGGGAGACCCAGCCGCCACTTCGGCAACACCGTTTACCTCTTCACCCCCTGTACATCGCCAACTACTGCGAGAACTACTGCGTCTACTGCGGCTTCAACTGCTACAACCACATCCAGCGGATGAAGCTCACCATGGAGCAGATCCAGCACGAGATGGAGATCATCGCCCAGAGCGGCATGGAGGAGATCCTGCTCCTGACCGGCGAGAGCCGGTCCCAGAGCGGCGTGGAATACATCGGCGAGGCCTGCAAGCTGGCCCGAAAATACTTCCGCATGGTGGGGCTGGAGATCTACCCCGTCAACACCGACGAGTACCGTTATCTCCACCAGTGCGGCGCCGACTACGTCACCGTTTTTCAGGAGACCTACGACACGGACAAATACGAGCACTCCACCTCCTAGGCCACAAGCGGGTGTGGCCCTACCGCTTCGACGCCCAGGAGCGCGCCCTCCGGGGTGGGATGCGGGGGTGGCCTTCTCCGCCCTGCTGGGCCTCTCCGACTTTCGGAAGGACGCCCTGGCCACGGGGCTGCACGCCTACCTCCTCCAGCGGAAGTACCCGGCGGCGGAGATCTCCCTCTCCTGCCCCCGGCTGCGGCCCATTGTGAACAACGACAAGATCAACCCCTGGACGTGGGGAGAGGAACTGTGCCAGGTGCTGTGCGCCTACCGCCTCTTCCTCCCCTTTGCGGGGGCATCACCGTCTCCTCCCGGGAGAGCGCCCGGTTCCGGGACGGCATCGTGAAGATCGCCGCCACCAAGGTCTCCGCCGGGGTTTCCACCGGCATCGGGACCACGAGGAGAAGTACACCGGCAAGTCCACCGGCGCCCAGCAGGGGACGAGCAGTTCGAGATCGCCGACGGCCGGAGCTTTGCCCAGATGGACCACGACATGGACGGGGAGGGCCTGCAGCCCGTCCTGAACGATTACCTCTATGTTTGACCTTCTCTGCCTCACCGACCGCACCCTGTGCCGGGAGCCCTTTTGGACCGGGTGGCGGCCATCGCCGCCGCCCGCCCCGCCGCCGCCCTGATCCTCCGGGAAAAAGGACCTGCCGGAGGACCAGTACCAGGCCCTGGCCGCCCAGGTGATGGCCCTGTGTCAGAAGGCCGGGGTGCCCTGCATCCTCCACACCTTCGTGGGGGCGGCTCTGGGCCCTGGGGGCCCGGGCCATCCACCTCCCTCCCTGTGCTGCGGACGCTGTCCGCCGGGGGAGAGGGCTGCCTTCCCCGCCCTGGGGGCCTCCTGCCACTCGGTGGAAGAGGCCTGGGAGGCGGTGGCCCTGGGGCCACCTACCTCACCGCCGGGCCATGTGTTTGCTACCACCTGCAAGTGCCCGGCCTCCCCGGCCGAGGGGTGGAGTTTCTGGCCCAGGTGTGCGCCGCGGTCCCCTGCCCGGTGTATGCCATCGGCGGGGTGGGGCCGAAGAATCTCCCGCCCTGGCTCGGGGGGGGCAAAGGGGGCTGCGTCCGGTCCCCCTCATGACCTGCCCCGATCCCGGGGCCTATCTTCGCCAGTGGAAGGAGGCAGCCGCCCATGTCCTTTTTGACCCCAAGCTGCTGCAGCTCTATGCCGTCACCGACCGGCAGTGGACCGGGCTTACAAACCCCTGATCCAGCAACGAGAAGCCGCCCTGCAAGGGGCGTCACCCCGGTCCAGCTCCGGGAAAAGATCTGGACGACGCTGCCTTCCTGGCCGAGGCCAGGGAGGTCGTGGCCCTCTGCCACCGGTACGGGGTGCCCTGCCTGATCAACGACAACCTCCCCGTGGCCCTGGCCGCCGGGGCAGACGGGGTCCACGTGGGCCAGAGGACCAGCCCGTGGCGGACATTCGCCGCCAAGGGGGCCCGGATTTCATCATCAGCCACCGCCAAAACCCCTGGACCAGGCCCTGGCTGCCCAGGCCGCCGGGGCGGATTACCTGGGGTTAGGGCCTGCTTCCCTCCCCCCACCAAACCCAACGCCAAGGGGATCACCCGGGAGGCGCTGGCGGATATCTGCGCCGCCGTCTCCTCCCGGTGGTGGCCATTGGGGAATCACCCTCCAGAATGCCCGGCAGCTCCAGGGGGTGGGGATGGCAGGGCTGGCGGTGATCTCCGCCCTCTTCGCCGCCCCGGACATCACTACGGCCGCCCGGGACCTGCTGGCCCTGTCCCGACATTCACGGAAGGAGGGGGCGCCATGAAAACCGCCCTTCACCATCGCCTGTCAGACGAAAGCGACCCAAATGGCGGCGGCGATCGCCGGAAGATCCAGGCGCGACCTGAAAACCATGACCCTCAACGGGGTCTATGCCATGAGCGTGCTCACCGCCCTCACCGCCCAGAACACCCTGGGGGTCACGGGGATCCTCCCGGTGCCCCCGGCGTTTCTGGTCCAGCAGATGGACGCGGTGTTTTCCGACATCCCCCCCGACGCAGTGAAGATCGGCATGGTGGCTTCCGCCCCCTCATCGCCGCCATCGGGGAGCGGCTGCGGTTCTACGGCGCCAAGCACATCGTCGTGGACCCCGTTATGGTCTCCACCAGCGGCTCCTGCCTGCTGGACGGGGGGCGGAGACCACCTGACCCGGGTCCTCTTCCCCTGGCAGAGGTCATCACCCCCAACCTCCCCGGAGGCGGGAGGTCCTCGCCCGGCGGCCCATCCGCACCGAGGGGGACATGGAGGCCGCCGCCCGGGCCATCTATGACGCCTGCCTACGGCTGCGCGGTTCTCTGCAAGGGGCCACCAGGTCAGCGACGCCAACGACTACCTCTGGGACGGGCGCCGCCGGACCAGTGGTTCCGGGGTGCGCATCGAAAACCCCAACACCCACGGCACCGGCTGCACCCCTCTCCAGCGCCATGGCCGCCAACCTGGCCAAGGGCTTTTCCCTGGCCGAGAGCGTCCGCCGGGCCAAGGCCTACCTCTCCGGTGCCCTGGGGGCCATGCTGGACCTGGGGCAGGAGCGGGGCCCATGGACCACGGGTTTGCCCTGCCCGCCCCTGGCGGGAGTGAGGGGCCCCTTGTAACAGGGGCCCCGGTCCCGGAGAGGTACCCTTCAGGGTGGGTGGGTCTCTGCGGTGCCTCGGGGCGCAGCGCCCCTGTTGCCCCGCCTGCCCGGCGGGGGTCCCCATTTCTCCCGAGAAATGGGGAGAAAGAGGAGCCGAGGGGCAAGCCCCTGGACCCCGAGGTTTTATGGCCCGCTTGCTGCCGCTCGCTCGTTTTGGCGTTTGTGCCACATTGTCCCGGTCATGGGGCTATTTCGCTGCCCATCTTCGTACCCTGATTTGGGGACTTTCTTTCATAAAATGCTTTTCAGCATATTTTTTACTCGAAAATGCGTCCCAGATCGGTCTTAGCATACCGGAGGAAATAGCCCTCGAACGGATCAGGGACAACAACCCCAAAACGAGCGAGTGCCAACGAGCGGGCCCTAAAAAGGGGGGGCGGGGGGATCCCCCCGCGACTCTTTGCGTCCGGGCTTTCTCTAGAGAAAGCCTGGATCCCCGCCCGGGACCGGGCGGGGAACCACCCCGCAGGTTTTAACCTGCGATGGTCCTAACAGGACCCCCCCGCCGCCCCGGCACGGCGTGCGTCCCCAGCGCCCATAGGCCATTGTTACTCCCCCGTTGCTTGCCGCAACGGGCCCCATCGCCTATGCTGGAACCAGAAAAACCAAGGAGGTTCCAACATGTTCTCTGAAAACTTGAAAGCTTACCGCAAGGCCAAAGGGCTCACCCAGGAGGAGCTGGCCGTCCGCCTGCATGTGGTGCGGCAGTCTCCAAATGGGAGAAGGGCCTGTCCGTCCCCGACGCGGACCTGCTGGTCCGCCTGGCGGAAGGTCCTGGAGGTCTCGGTCAGCCCGCTGCTGGGGGCCGGGGTGCCCCGGAGGCCCCTGCCGACCAGGTCGCCGAACAGCTGGCCCGGATCAATGAGCAGCTGGCCATCAAAAACCGCCGGGCCAAACGGATCTGGCAGTGCGTGGCCGGGGTGCTGATCGGGCTGGTGGTCCTCACGCTGGTTCTGGTCTTGCTCAATGCCGTGGCCTTCGGCTCCTATGACACAGAGGTCCAGTCCCAAACCCAAACCATGTCCCTCGTGCCGAACCTCACAGAAAGGGGAGGGCTCCCTATGACATTTCTGACCTTGCCGCCCCAGGACCGCTCCCCCAGTGGATCGCCCAGCTGACCGCTGTGGGGAGGCCTCGGTGCAGGCCACCCACCACTTTTTAGACGAGGCTGCCATCCAGGCCATCGCCCCGGAGGTCCCGCAGGCCCTCCGGCAGGTGCCCTACCTCACCGTGGCCGTGACAGGCAGGGGCCCCCAGCCAGGGTGTGGTACCACACCCTGGAGATGCTCTTCCTGGCCCCGGGCACTTGGGCACCGGGCTGGGGCCAGCTCTTCCACCAGGGGATGGCGGACTGCTACCTCGCCCAGATCACCGTCAACGAGCAGAACCAGCGGGCCCTGGACTTCTACCTCCGCCGGAGCTATAAGGTCCACCACCGCACCCCCACCGACCAGCAGGGGCGGCCCTACCCCCTGCTGTACCTCACCCTGTCCTGCTACTGACCCCTGGACAGGGGGCCGCGGCTGTCCACCGCTGGCGGAAAACAAAAAACCCGTCTCCCAGTCTGTTCTTGACTGGGGAGACGGGTTCATTTTTCGGGTTTCTTCGTCCTGGGTCAGGCGGCCGTCCGCAGCGGGCATAGGCTTCATATCCAGCACTTCCCCGTCCTTCACCGCGTTCTGTCAGGTGCCCTCCAGCTGGAACCCAGCCTTCCAGCACCCGGCAGGAGGGAAGGTTTCGGGCAAAGGGCGCGGCGTAGATTCGCAGCAGATCCGTGTGGGCAAAGGCCACTGGCAGGCCGCCTCCACCGCCCAGGTCATGATCCCCGGCCCCAATAGGCCCGGCCCAGGTAGTAGCCCAGTTCCGCCGCGCAGCGGTGGATGTTCCCTGGCGGAAGAGGCTCAAACTCCCGATGGCCACATCCTCCCAGGCGATGGCAAAGGGAAGGCCTCCTCTGGGTCCGCCGCCAGCATGGCTGTGAGGAAGGCCCGGGCGTCCTCCTCGGTATAGGAAGGGGCAGGCTGTCCCGCAGGTTCCGCTGCACCGCCGGGTCCCTGATGAGGCCAGGAAGCACGGCGGCATCGGACAGCCGCCAGGCCGCAGGGTCAGATGGGCGTGGTTCATGCCCCCCTCCTCATAGGACCGCCAGGGCCCGGAGGAAGGCCGGGCCGTACTTCTCCCGCCTTGACCTCCCCCCCCCGGAGACTTCCAGGAACTCCTCCAAGGTCCTGGGCTTACGCGGCGGGCCATGTCTGCCAGGGTGGCGTTGGAGAAAACCAGGTAAAGGGGAGCCGCCTCCTGGGCCACCCGCACCCGGACCTTTTTCAGGCGGTCCAGCAGGGCCTGTCTGCCTGGGGCGCTTTGGCGGCTTGGGCGCCTTGCCCTTGGCGGGAAGGGGCTCTGTCTTCCGATGGGTCATGGTGACGGTGGCCCCGGAAGAGGACCTCCCCGTCCGCTCCGTGAAGCGGAGGTGCTGTGCTCCGTCTCGGTGTGGAGGTACCCCGCCCCCTCCAAGGCCTCCAGGTACTGGCGGATCTGATCCGCCGATTCCCTTCAGCAGGCCATAGGTGGACAGGCTGTCCAGCCCCAGGGAGAGCACCCGCCGGTCCCGGCTGCCTCGAAGGACCTTGGTGAGCAAGCTCACCCCCCACGTGATACCCCAGCTTCCGGTGGATCCGCTGGATGCAGGAGGAGGACGATCTGGGCCTGGCGGGTGATGTCCTCGGTGACAAACTCCCCCGGCAGTTGCCGCAGTGGCCGCAGGCGGCAGGGATGGGCCTGGCCAAAGTAGTCCAGCAGCTTTCCCCGGAGGCAGGCCTTGGTCTTGCAGTAGGCCACCATGTCCTCCAGCCGCAGCTGATCCCGGTACTGGACCTGGGCCGCCTGCTCTGGGGTGAGGGCCTCGTGATTCTCCCCCGCCTGCTGGAGGAAGAACTGGGCCGTGGTCACATCCCCCTGGCCATAGAGGAGGATGCACTCCCGTGCGCTCCCCATCCCAGTAAGCCCGGTAAATGCCTCTTTTGGTAGTAGGCCTCCAGGCTTTTGGGCATGTTATAGTGGAGGACATAGCCCACGTTGGACTTGTCGATGCCCATGCCAAAGGCGTTGGTGGCCACCATCACCGTTTTCCGGTCATAGAGAAAGTCCTGCTGGTTCTCCCGGCGCTCCTCCTCTGGCAGGCCCGCGTGGTAGCGGGTGGCGGGGGATGCCCTGCTGGCAGAGGAGGTCACAGACCTTCTCTACCCCGGCCCAGGTGGCGCAGTAGACGATGCCGCTCTTCTCCCGCCGGGCCTCCACCAGGGAGAGGAGGAGGGGGGCTGCTTCTTCTCTGGTAGCGGACGTCGAAGAAGAGGTTGGGCCGGTCAAACCCTGTGACCACCTTCACAGGATCCTGGAGGCCCAGGATGGGTGAGGATGTCCTCCTGCACCTCCGCCGTGGCGGTGGCGGTGAAGCGGAGACCACCGGCCGCTGGGGCAGGCCAACCAGGAAGTCCCGGATCTTCAAATAGCTGGGGCGAAGTCCTGCCCCCACTGGGAGATGCAGTGGGCCTCATCCACCCACCACCTGGGCGATGGGCTGCTCCCCCATCATGGCGGCAAAACCCTCGCTGAGCAGCCGCTCCGGGGCCACGTAGAGGAGTTTATACGCCCCCGGTGGATCTCCGCACACCTCGCCGGAAGGCCTCCCCGTCCAGGGAGCTGTTGAGGAAGGCCGCCGGGATGCCCGCCTCCTCCAGGGCGGCCACCTGGTCCTGCATCAGGGAGATGAGGGGGGACACCACCACGGTCAGCCCCCGGCAGCAGCAGGGCGGGGGATCTGATAGCACAAAAGACTTCCCCCGCCGGTGGGCATCACCCCCAGAGCATCCCGCCCGGCCAGGATGCCCTGGATGAGTTCCTCCTGCCCCTGGCCGGAAGGCGGTGTGACCGTAGTACTGTTTGAGAACCCGCTGGATGGTTTCCTCTGCCATGGTGCTTCCCCCTTGTTGTTTCGATTCTACCGCTATCCTATCACACGCCGCGGAAAAACACAATGCGGCGCCCCATCAGCGCCGCAGCATGCATCCGCCAGTTTGCCAGGGAACCGCTGGGCCCCTCCGGCGGGGCAAGATGGTAGGGATGGCCTTTCCTCCAGAGGTCACTGGAGCCAAGGCCGCTTGGTTTTCTGTTCCTGTTTCCACTGCTCCACCTGTTGGCGGGTCAGGCGGAGGAACACGTTGGTCAGCTGGGAGCGCTCGGCCTCCTGAGGACAGAGGAGGCTGACGGTTCTGGCCAGCTTTTCCTTCAGGGGAATCACTTTCACCGCCCGGTTGGATCAGGTCCAGCAGGGCCAGCCCAGGCAGGACGGTGATGCCCATCCCCTTTCCACCAGGCCAATGGCCATTTGGTTTTCCTGGGGCTGGAAGTCCAGGTGGCTGGACTGGGCGAACTGCTGGTAGATCTCGTGGATGGCGCTGCCGGTGTCGGTGCTCGCGTTGGTGGGGATAAACTGGTACTTGTCCACCATATCCCAGATGGAGGCCTCCTGAGGGTGGCCAACTCACTGTCAGCCCCCACCACCAGGTAGTAGAGGTCCTCATAGAGGGGCAGGGCCTCCAGCCCTGAGGGGCACCGGCCTGCAAAGAAGCAGCAGTCCAGCTTGTGCTCCTTGACCCCCAGTTCCCCCGGTGAGGCAGTAGGGTTCGTTCTCCAGTTTCACCACCACCTCGGATAGACTTGGTAGAAGGTTTCCAGGATCTCCGGCATCCACTGGGCTGCCACGCTGGAGAGGATCCCCACCCGCAGCAGTTCCTGCTTGCTGACCCGGGCGGTCTCTTGGAGGCGGTTCTCCATGGCTTCGATCTGCCGCATAATATCCAGCAGGCCGACCCCCGCCTCCGTGGGCGTCACGCCGCGCTGGTCTCGGTAGAAGATTTTGACGCCCAACTCGTTTTTCGATGTTGTTGATGATGTACCCCAGGCTTGGCTGGGTGTAACCCATGGTTTGGGCTGCCCGGGTCATGCTGCCGCATTCGGCGGCCTTCAGAACCGGTGCATATTTACCCATTCGCTCATCCCTCCTTGATGGTTGCTGTGGTCTTATGGAATAAGCAGCACTGGCCCATATAAACGGCCAGGGCCGACGAAAGTATATCACACTTTCTACAAAAAGTCTACATGATTTTTCTATGTCGACATAAAGCCTCTCAATTTTACAAATGGTAGCCCCCGAGTATACTAATCGGCGGCCCCAAAGCAGGGGGCCGCGGCGCAAAACGCCATACCGGTTTTGGCTGGGTAGCCTGTTCGCCCTTCTTCTTCCAAGCAGGCCAAAGGGCGTCTTTTCTGGGCGGGAAGGATGCCATTTTCTGGATTTCCCGACCGAAACCAACTTTCCCTGTGTCATTTTAGATAGGCAAGAAGCAGCCGAACCTCGGCTGCTTTTTTGCATTTTTCCGACAGTACCCATTTTGTCCTAAAATTTTTTAGCACGCCATAAGCTTTCTCAAGTTTACATTCTTATTGACAGTTTTTATAATTAGAACTCGGTTTATGTCGCTTTTTTAATTCTTTTTCCACAATTGTTCCCTTTGGGTGAAAGGAGGGGCGCTGCGCGAGGGAACCCCGCCCGCCAAAAATTCGACGGGCTTCTCCAATCCCGCGCTCCGTAGGGGGAGCGCACAAGACAGAAAAGAGGTACTTGTATGAGTAATCAACCCGAAAAGAAAGGCGTCAGTGCAGTAGACTTCTTCTGCATTGGCTTCCGGCGCCATCGTCGGCGTCGGCTGGGCCGTCTCCATCAACAGCTGGATGACCAGCTGCGGCGGCCCCATCCCCCGCAGGCATCGGTTACATCCTGGCTCTGGTCATGATGGTCCCCATCGCCCTGTGCTACTGCGCGCTGGTTCCCATGCTCCCCCCGTGGCCGGCGGCGGTATGGCCTTCGCCTACCGCGCCTTTAACGAGACCGTGTCCTTCATCTCCGGCTGGGCTGCCTTTGGCGCTTTCGTGTCCATCATCCCCTGGGAGGCCATCCAGATCACCGACGTGCTGGGCTATCTGATCCCCAACATCAAGGCCGGTGACCCCTCTACCAGATCGCCGGAACCGACGTGTACCTGGTCACCATCATCATCGGCACCATCTGCTCCCCTGCTGCTGTTCGCCCTGAACATGCGCGGCCTGGCAGCTGCCGCCACCCTGCAGAAGGTGCTCTGCTTCGTCCTGGTGGGCGCCGGATCGTGGGCGCCATCGCCTCCCTGGTCAGGGGGCAACGCCAGCAACTGGCAGCCCATCTATGAGGTCACCGACCCTCCATCTACGGCCCCTGCTTCCGAGGGCCTCAAGGGAGGTCTCCCACAGCAGCATGTTCGGCGGCATGATGGCCATCCTGGCCTCCGCCCCCTTCTTCCTGGCTGGGTTTGAGCCCATCCCCAGGGCGTGGAGGACGCCGGCGGCGACATCACCAACGTGGGTAAGACCGTGGTTATGTCCGTCGTCCTGGCCTGCATCTTCTATGCCATCCTGCTGATCTGCTTCGGCTATGCCTGGCCCTGGAAGGAGTTCGCCCACATGGAGAACCCCAGCGCCGCCACCGTGTTCACCTTCCTCTATCCCGGCGTTGCTTAGAGGTCCTCTACTGGATCATCACCATCGGCGCTCTGGCCGGCCTGTTCACCACTTGGAACGGCTTCTTCATGGCCTCCGCCCTGCTGCTCATGGGCATGGGCCGCGGCTATCTGGTGCCCCACATCTTCGCCAAGCAGAACAAGAACGGCATCCCCGTTCCCGCTCTGCTGGTCTGCCTGATCCTGTCCCTCATCGGCCCCTTCGCAGGTGCTGGCGTCATCGGCGACCTGACCTGCTTCTCCGGCGCGGCCTTCGTGCTGTCCTGGACCATCACGTCCTACTCCCTCATCCGCCTGCGGAAGACCGAGCCCGACCTGCCCCGGCCTATAAGATCCCCGGCGGCATCGCCATGGGCGGCTTCTCCGCCATCGTGACCACCGTGGTGTTTATCCTGCTCTTCGTGCCCAACAACCCCGTGTACATGGGCAAGACCGCCAGCCTCATGTTCGTGGGCTGGATGGTCATCGGCGTCATCCTCTACCTGGTCTCCGCCGTGCAGCGGAACAAGACCACCAAGGAGGAGCGCAGAGCGGCCATGTTCAGCCACGCCAACGCCAACACCGAGGCGTAATTCCCGTCCCTTTCCCCATCCACATCGCCCCATCCGCGCACGCGCCCGGCCGGGAGGTTTCCCGCCAGGCGCGTGCGTTTTTGCACGGGATTTTGGTTTCCTGTTTTTTTTACATTTTGTATATTTTTCTTGCAATTTCTTGCCGTTTCCTGTAAAATAGTTTTACATGTCCCCATCGCAAGTAAAATTTTGAAAAAGAGAGTGATTCCCATGAACAAGTGCTTGACGGCATTGACAAGGTTGTCACTGCCATCAGCGGGGTCCTGTACATGCCCTGGGTCCCCTTCCTGCTCCTGGCCGCCTACCTGTTCTTCACCTTCCGCAGCAAGTTCATGCAGGTCCGCCTGCTGGGCGAGTCCTTCCGGGTGGTGTCGGAAAAGCCCAAGACCAAGGGGGCATCTCCTCCTTCGGCGCACTGATGGTCTCCACCGCTTCCCGGGTGGGCACCGGCAACATCGTCGGCGTCTCCACCGCCATCTGCATGGGCGGCTACGGCGCCGTGTTCTGGATGTGGATGACCGCCATCCTGGGCGGGGCCACCTCCTTCATCGAGTCCACGCTGGCCCAGGTGTATAAGCGGAAGAATCCCGACGGCACCTACTTCGGCGGCCCCTCCTACTACATGGAGACGGCTCTGAAAAAGCGTTGGCTGGGGTCATCTTCGCGGTGATCATCATCCTCACCTACGCCGTGGGCTACAACATGCTGGCCTCCTACAACCTCCAGTCCTCCTTCTCCGCCTTCTCCTTCTACCATGAGGGCAGCACCCCCTGGTGATCGGCATCATCCTGGCCCTTCTCTTCGCCGTGTGCGTCATGGGCGGGGCCAAGCGGCTGACCAAGATCACCGGCGCCCTGGTGCCCATCATGGGCATCTTCTACGTGGCCGTGGCCGTGGTGGTGGTGGTGGGCAACGCCTCCATCGTCCCCGAGGTGTTCCGGAACATCTTCGCCAGCGCCTTCGACTTCCCCGCCATCTTCGGCGGCTTCACCGGCTCCTGCATGATGGAAGGCATCAAGCGGGGCCTGTACTCCAACGAAGCCGGTATGGGTTCTGCCCCCAATGCCGCTGCCACCGCTGACGTCTCCCACCCCGCCAAGCAGGGCCTGGTCCAGATGCTGGCCGTGTTCATTGACACCCTGCTCATCTGCTCCGCCACCGCGCTGATGTGCCTGTGCTCCGGCGTGGTGCCCACCACGGAGGCCGCTTAAAGCCCCCTATGTCCAGGCCGCCCTGCAGACCGCCCTGGGGACTTCGGCCCCGTCTTCATCGCTGTGTCCATGGCACTGTTTGCCTTCACGACGCTGATCGGCAACTACTATTACTGCGAGGGCTGCCTGCGCTTCATCTTTAAGCGCATCCCCAGCCACAACTTTATGACCGGCTTCCGCATTGTAGCTGCCATTGTGGTCATGCTGGGCGCCATCATCACCATGCAGCTGGCGTGGGATACCGCCGACCTCTTCCAGGCGCTGATGGTCATCATCAACATCCCGGTGATCCTCATCCTCAGCCGCACCGCTGTTAAAGTCCTCAAGGACTATACTGCACAGCGCAAGGCCGGAAAGAACCCCGAGTTCAAGTCCGCCAACGTCGGCTTGGAAGGGAAAACCGAAGCCTGGGAGTAAGCGCAACGCCTTCACATCGCAACGCAACGGACGCGGCAGCTGCCGCGTCCGTTCCTGTTTTCCCTGAGGTTCCCCGGGGCAGAAGCCCTTTTGTAAACTTTTTCTCCTTTTTGCAAATCTTTTGTGCCCCCTCTTTCTAACTTTTTCCCCGTAGATCTTGCCTTTTCGAAGTTTTCCAGGTATAATTGAATATAAACTCAGTTTCCTGAGGGGGATTTGTATGTATCAAGTTATCATCGTAGAGGACGATCCCATGGTCGCCGAGATCGACAAACAATATGTAGAGCACAACAGCAAGATGGCCATCGCCGGGATTTTCCAAAACGGCCAGGACGCCTTGGACTTTGTGCGCACCCATCCTGTCGACTTGATCATGTTAGACTACTACATGCCCGTCATGGACGGGCGCACCTTCTCGTCAAACTCCGGGCCGAGGGCATCCTGGCCGATGTGATCATGGTCACCGCCGCCAGCGAGGCCCGGCACGTCAGCGAGCTGTACTCCTACGGCGTGTCGGACTACCTCATAAAGCCTTTTGACTACAACCGCTTCCAAAACCGCCCTGCAGAAGTTCGTGGCCCGGAAGGAGGCCTTCTCCGGCGACAAAGCCTTTAACCAGGAGGAGCTGGACAAGGTCATCGCCCCGGAGGGCCAGCGCAGCGGCCAGTTTGTGGACAAGGGCATCCACCCGGTCACCTTGGAGATCATCTGCTCCTTCCTGCGGGAGCACAAGAGCGAAAAAGCTCTCCATCGAAGACATCGCCAAGAACGTCTCCCTCTCCCGGGTGACCCTGCGGCGGTACATGAACTACCTCATCGACAAAAAAACAGCGTCATCGGCGGCGTGGACTACTCCACCGGTGGTCGGCCTTCGGCAGTGTACACCTACATCGGCAAGTAAGGCCACTTCCCAGAACTCCCGTGGGCAGTCTACGGGAGTTTCCTTTTACCATATTATAATAAGGAGAACCGACATGGCAGAATTCTATACCCGCTTTATCCGGGAGACCATGGACGAGGCTTACCAGGTCACCCCAATGGTCCTACCAGTACGAAGAGGACTTCAACTACGGTTACGACGTCATCGACCCCTGGGGGACCTGGACCCCCACCGCCTGGCCATGCTCTGGCGGAACCACCGGGGAGGAAAAGCGCCTGACCTTCAGCGACCTGAAAACCCTCAGCAACCAGGCGGCCAACCTCCTGCGCAGCCACGGCCTGCAGAAAGGGGACGTGGTGATGACCGCCCTGCGCACCCATTGGAGCTACTGGATCGTGGCCCTGGCGGCCCACAAGCTGGGCCTGCTCCTGGCCCCGGTGTACTACCGCCTCACCGCGGAGGACTTCCGCTACCGGATGGAGAAGGCGAAGGTCCGCTGCGTCGTCACCTGCCGGGAGGGGCCTGCGGCGGAGAACATCTGGGCCGCCGCAGAGCAGGCCCAGGTCCCCCTCCGGTTCGCCCTGGGCCCTGGGAAGACGGTTTCCTGGATCTTCTGGCCGCCCTGCCCCAGCAGCCGGACACCTTGGACCGGGTGCCCACCCTGGCCACCGACCCCCTCCTGCTCTACTTCACCTCGGGCACCACGGGGCTGCCCAAGGGGGTCCTCCATGACCACGCCTTCCCCTGGCCAACTACTGGGGGCCCGGTACATGCAGGACGTCCACAAGGGCTCCCGCCACTTCGCCACCGGGGACACCGGGTGGGAGGTGGTCTCCGGCACCAAGTTCTACGGCCAGTGGCTCCTCCAGGGGACTCTGCTGGTGTACGACTACGACCGCTTCCCCCGGAGCAGGTGCTGGCCTTCCTGGCCGAGGCCAAGGCCACCAGCATCATGGCCCAGCCGTCGGTCTACCGCCTGCTCACCCAGGTGGGGATGGACCGGTATGACCTCTCCTCCATCACCAACTACGCCGTGGGCGGGGAAAAGCTCCTCCCCGACCTGGCCCAGACCGTCACCCAGCAGACCGGCCACGTCCTCTACGAGGGCTATGCCCAGTCCGAGGGGCCTCATCGCCTCGGCCTCCCAGGTGATGGGGCGGAAGGAGGGCTCCCGTGGGGAAAATCCTGCCCAAGTACCACGTGGAGATCCTCCGAGAGGACGGCACCTTCGCCCCCCCGGGGAGCAGGGGAGATCATCCTGGTGGCCGACGGCGGGGCATCCCCAGGGCCTCATGATGGGCTACCTGGACGATGAGGAGGCCAACCGCCGCCTCTGGGACGGGGACTACTTCCACACCGGCGACCTGGCCACCCGGGACGCCGACGGCTTCCTCTACTACCTAGGCCGGTCCGACGGCATCATCAAAACCAAAGGCTACCGGGTGAGCCCTGTGGAGATCGAGGAGGCCCTCTCCCGCCACCCGGCGGTGGCCGAATGTCTGGCCACCGGGGAACCCGACCCCGACCTGGGCCAGAAGGTGAAGGTCTATGTGACCCTGGCCCCGGGATACGCCCCCTCCCCCGCCCTCCGGGGAGGCGCTGATGGCCTTCCACAACGAGGCCTGCGCCGGGTTTAAAAAGATCCGGGACCTGGCCTTCGTCCCCGCCCTGGCCCACAACGCCAACGGAAAGCTGATCCGGGGGCAGTTCCGAGACCCCAAAGCCTAACCCCTTCCGAGAAAAAGCAGCCCCAGCGGGCTGCTTTTTCTCGTTCCGCGCCGCGGCGGAGGGGGCCCTTCCCTTTTTCAAAAATTTCTGAAAATCTTGTCAGGAAATGGCCCTCTCAACCGTTCTATCTATAGGGAGTGAAATCCATATGCTGCCGCTGCTCTTGTCCGCCCTGGGCGTCCCGAAGAAAAAACGCATCTTCACCCTGTTCTTTCAGACCCACGAGCAGGGCTTGCTTCGCTATGCCCGTTCCCTCACCGGCAGCCCTGTCCTGGGGGAGGAGGTCTGCCAGGAGGCCTGGATGAAATGCCTCCAACATGCGGAGCCTTCTTCGCCATTCCCCGGACCGGCGGCTGGGCTGGATGGTCGTCATTGTGAAGCACACCGCCTACTCCCTCCTGGAAAAGGAGGGGGCGGCACCTGCCCTGGACCCGGACTGGGATGCCCCCGCCCCAGAGGCCGGGGACGTCCAGGGGATCGTGGACCTGATCCGGGCCCTGCCGGAGCAGTACCGCACCATTCTGGAACTGAAGTTCCTCTGGGAGTGGACCGACCGGGCCATCGCCCAGGCCGTGGGCCTGTCCGTGGACGCCGTCAGCGCCCGGGTGAGCCGGGGCCGGAAACTCCTCCAAAAACTTACGAGAGCGGGATACCATGACTGAATCTTGGAAGAACTCCAGCGCATCCGTCGGGCCCTTTTGGACGCCGCGGCAGCGGATTACCACCAGGCCTCTAGCTGCGGCGCCTGCCGACGTTCCCCCTCCCGGGCCTACCGCCGGTGGCGGCGCAGGCTGCTGCGGAACCCCCAAGGTCTCCTCCGGCAGCAGGCCAGGCCCCTTGGGCCCGGGCCCTGCGGGGCGTGGCCTGCGTGGTGCTGGCCCTGTCTTTGACCTTCGGGCGGTGCTGCTGGTCAGCCCGGAGGCCCGGGCGGTGGTGAGTCAGTGGTTTTTCCGGGGAGACGGATACCTACACCGCTTACCAATTCCATGGGGACATCTCCCAGGATCCCATGCCCCGCTGGGTTCCTACGAACTTGCCGGAGGGTTATACCCTACTCCACCGGGAGGACTTCGGTACCTGGGTGGAGATGGTCTATGCTGACGAACACACCGGGCAAACCCTTCAGTTCCGTTACCAGCGCCTATCCACTGGGGGCGGGTGGTCCTTGACCAACCGAAACACCACCCGAACCGAGGTCAGTGTACACGGCCTTCCCGGCCATCTATACACCGCCCAAGAAGGTTCCTCGCACACGCTGGTGTGGTTTGATCAAGAGAGCGGGTACTCTTTTCCTCCTGTCTGCCCAACTGCCTGTGGAGGAACTGTTGGCCGTGGGGGGGTCACCCAAAAGAATAACCCCTCCGCTGCTTTTTTAGAAAGGAGACTTCCTATGAAACATCCCCGTCGATCCATTCCCCTGCTTTGCCTCGCCATTCTCTTAGGCGCCGTCGCCCTGGGGCCGCTGCCCACACATCGACATCTGCTTCTTCCTCCCGCCTTTCCCAGGCGGCAGACGACGTTCATACCCTGCATCAACTCCTTGGAAGTGCCCGGGTAGATGCCATTCTATCCGGCCAGCAGCCCACCGCCTTGGAGGACCTGGACACTTCCCAGTTGGAAGCCCTGTTCAATGCTCTGGGCGATGAGGAGCTACTCCCTGGAGGAGTCCGAGCAAGCCGGGGCCATCAGGCCAAAATCGCCGCGATCCTCAACCTGCGCACCCAAGATTTGCCGCCAGAAACCACACCGGTCACCCTGGACCGGCTGCTTCGCACCACGGAGGACCGGATCGCCACCTGTCGGGTGCTCCTATCCCTTCCCCCTATGGACCCCGCTGAACTGGACCAGGATGCCGCCATTCAGACCCAGGAGGAGGCCAACCAGAAGATCCAGGCCCAGCTGGACCGTCTGCTCTCTTTCCAGGATCGCATCCAGCAGGAAGCCACCGAAGAAAACGCCTACGACCTCTGGTGCGTCCTGTGGGATGACATTCTCCAAGAACCACAACCCACCCTCACAGCGCCGGAAGCCTAACCGCCCTCCCGCCCTTGTTTGACAGTATTTTCCAGCATAATATCGTATAATCGCCGTGTACCCACCTGGGTACACGGCGTTTTTTCTTTACCACCCACCAAAGAAAGGGGTTTTTCCATGGCTGTCGCCTATACCACCCACAACCGCATCCTCACCGTCACCCTGTCGGGGAGATTGACCACCACCGGGTCAAGGGGGTCCTCCAGGACCTGGACCAGGCCATTGACGAGGTGCTCCCCCGCCAGCTCATTGTGGACTGCGCCGGCATCACCTTTTATGGACAGTTCCGGCATCGCCGTCCTCCTCCGCCTGTGGCAGCGGATGGAGGCCCTGGAGGGAAGCATCCAGGTCACCGGCCTGCCGGAGCAGCCCGCCCGGGTCCTCCGGGCCGCGGGCCCAACGGCTGATCCCCCTCACCTGAAAGGAGAGTACATACCATGCGTACCATCAAATACACCAACCAGGTCTCCCTGGTGTTCCCTCCCGGTCGGCCAACGAGTCCTTTGCCCGGTCGGCGGCCGCCGCCTTCGCCGCCCAGCTGGACCCCACCCTGGACGAGCTGGGGACGTGAAAAACCGCCGTCAGCGAGGCGGTGACCAACGCCATCGTCCACGCCTACCCGGACACCTTGGGAAAGGTGGAGCTGAAGCTCCGCCTCTACCCCGGCAACGAGTTGGAGCTCATCGTCCGGGACTGGGGGTGGGCATCCCGGACATCGAACAGGCCCGCACCCCCCTCTTCACCACCGGCAATGAGGAGCGCTCGGGCATGGGCTTTACCATCATGGAGAGTTTCATGGACGCCGTGAAGGTCCGCTCCACCCCCGGCAAGGGGACCACGGTGACCATGCGCAGCGCTTCGCCCTCCGGGCTGGGGGGAAGGCGTGATCCCCACCGAGACCGCCACCTCCTCCAGGCCGCCCAGGCCGGGGACCAAGGGGCCTGCAGCCGTCTGGTGGAGGAGAACCAAGGGCTCATCTGGAGCGTGGTGAAACGCTACGCCCGGAAGGGGCAGGACAGCGAGGACCTCTACCAACTGGGCTGCCTGGGGTTTCTGAAAGCCGTCCACGGGTTTTGACCTGGCCTTCGGCACCCAGTTCTCCACCTACGCCGTGCCCAAGATCGCCGGGGAGATCCGCCGCTTCCTCCGGGACGACGGGCCGGTGAAGGTGAGCCGGGGCCAGAAGGAGCAGGCCCTGGCCATCCACCGGGCCCGGAACCAGCTCACCGCCCAGCTGGGGCGGGAGCCTACTTTGTCGGAGCTGGCCCAGGCCACCGGCCTCACCCCGGAGTGACATTGCCTCCCGCCGACCTGGCCACGGCGGCGGTGGCCTCCCTCCAGGCGGAGTCCAGCGAGACCGGCCTGGCCTTGAGGGGATGGTGGCCTCCCCGAGGAGGACCTGGTGGAGCGGGTGGCCCTGCGCACCGCCATCGACCGCCTGCCCCAGCAGCAGCGGATGCTTATCCTGCTGCGGTACTACAAGGCCTCACCCAGGACAAGACGGCGAAGATATTGGGGTGAGCCAAGTGCAGGTCTCCCCCGGCTGGAGAAAAAGGCCATCCAGTTCCTCCGGCAGGAGCTCCAGGAGGACTAGAGGGCCTGCCAGGCCGCCTCGTCCACCACCTTGTCCTGGGGCGCCCACCTTGGTCCAGGCGAAGTCCCCGATGAGTTCCCGGGGCTGCACCGGCTTTGGCCGGGGCTGGAGCCCTGCCAGCCAGGCCAGCAGCCCTGTGACCTTTTCTGGGGTGGAGTGGGCCTGAGGTAGCCCACGTCCAGGTCCTGGTCCTGCTTGGACAGCCGCCTACTGTCCGGGGCCAGGAGGAGGGGACGGGCAGTAGGCGGGCACCGGTAGCCCAGCTGCCCAGCAGCCAGATCTGCCGGGGGGGGAGGAGAGGAGGTCCCACCGCACCACCCGGTGATCCCCATGGCCCCGTCTGCCGCCACCGCCAGCTGATAGGCATAGACCCCGTCGGACCGGCGGAGGATGAAGTCCCCCGCAGTCCCGGTCCAGCCGCTGGGCCTGGGGGCCGTAATTGCCATCTGCAAAGGAACCGTCTCCGCCGGCACCTGGACCCGCCAGGCCGGGGACCGGCCGCTGGTCCAGAGGGCCGCCTTCTCCCTGGGGGACAGGCGGCGGCACCGGCCGTCATACACCCGGGCCCCGTCAGCGGCGTGGGGAGCAGCGGCAGCCAGCAGCTCCTTCCGGGTACAGAAGCAGGGGAGACCAGGCCCTGCTCCTCCAGCCGGTGAAAGGCGGTCTGGTAATCGGCGAGGTGGGTGGCTCTGGGTGTACTCTGTGTCCCCCGGCTGCCAGCCGGTGTCCCAGTCCAGGCCCAGCCAGAGGAGGTCCTGGGCCAGCTGGGGCAGGTAGGCTTGCACCGCTGGGGATCAGGTCCTCCATCCGCAGGACCATCTGCCCCTAGGCTGCGGACGTCCAGCCAGGCCAGCAGGGCAGCAAAAGAGTTCCCCAGGTGCATCCCCCGCTGGGGCTGGGGGCAAAAGCGCCCCCCGGATGGGCTGTTTCTGATCCATGATCGCTCCCTCCTTGTCTTGGAGGCTATTGTAGCACAAAGGGGATAGGGGCGCAAATGACGGGGGTCTCTTGCTCACAACAGGGGCATCAGAGATTAAATCGACGCTTTTTTCTCACGGATGGAGAAAACCTGCATGGCAAATCGCGCCAAGCGAGGAAAGGTTGGATATGGCGCAAGGAAAGGCCCCGCCTTTGTCATTCCGGCAGGGTCATTGGGCCAGTTTCCATAAGAGAGGTTCCATGTGCCCGGAGAAATCGTCTTCCACGCTCCCATTCCCCGGCGTTTCCTCCTTGCCAGATCACCTTGCTTATAGTAAAATAAAACCAAATCCCATGCATTCCAGATAGAAAGAAGGCACTTTCCCCATGTCCATTGCAGCTGTTCGTGATTATCTGACCCCCTTCGGCCTGGCGGATAAGATTCTGGAGTTCTCCACCTCCAGCGCCACCGTGGAGCTGGCCGCCCAGGCCGCCGGGGTCATCCCCGCCCGCATCGCCAAGTCCCTCTCCTTTAAGGTGGAGGACCGGGCCGTCCTCATCATCGCCGCCGGCGATGCCAAGGTGAATAACCCCAAGTTCAAAGCCGCCTTCCACACCAAGGCAAAATGCTCACCCGGAGAGGAGGTCACGGACCTGGTGGGCCACGCCATCGGCGGGGTGTGCCCCTTCGCCATCAAAGGACACCGCCGATGTGTACCTGGACATCTCCTGCAGCGGTTTGACACCGTCTTCCCCGCAGCGGGCTCGGCCACAGCGCCGTGGAGCTCACCTGCGACCAGCTGGCCCAGTGCGCCCAGAACTTCCGGGGCTGGGGGACTTCTGCAAAAGGCTGGCAGGAGAATCCTTAAATTTTTTCCTTCTAGTTTAAGACGGCAAACCCGTCTTAAACCCTTTTTACCCCCTGTCAAAAGCCTTTTGGCAGATTAAATCCCCCCTCCGTGGTACCCTGGAGGGGAAAAGGGAGGATCCCATGGAGATTGGCAAAAACTCAGGCAGGCCCGGACCCAAAGTAGGCCTCACCCAGGAGCAGGCAGCGGAGAGGATCCTGGTCTCCCGCCAGACCGTGTCCAACTGGGGAGACCGGGGTTTCACTTAGATAAAGATACCACACCATTCCCACGCTGACTTTTGCTCAACCGATACAGCCGGAGGGTTGATAACAGAAAAGGCGGTATGCGCCCGTGGAGGGTGGCGGCACGCCTTTGCTGAGAGTTTCAAAGGGGCAACGCC
>VOFG01002829.1_pt1 | contig 27876 bp, 37 predicted proteins | sample 5384171 | NCBI WGS metagenome assembly VOFG01 (sample SAMN12384726, study PRJNA508395) | human gut metagenome | isolation source: healthy gut F | host: Homo sapiens | reverse complement strand
CTGAGAGTTACGTATTGCTTTCCTGTAGTAAAGTGAAAAGATCCTGTAATATTAGCACCAAGAGTGATATTATCTACTCCATTAGCGAGAGCTTCTGTTAAGTCTTCTGCTGTCATTACTGTTGCTGTTGTGTCAGCAAAAACAAGTGACACATAGGTGCAAACATTAGAAGCACAAATGTAGCACCTGTCGCTGCTACAGTGAAAACTACAGCCTTACCCTTCTTTGAAAAATTCCCCATATTGCCAAATCTCCTCAAAATAAAAAATACGCAATTAAATATCTGATTTCTATTTTATATTGCTAGCAGATTATACACTATTTCTATATTTTTTGTAGTCCTTTTGGCCTGCTTCTCATATATACCTATATACCTTTTAGTAAATAATCGTTTCCAAATCGCACCTCCAATTGATGAATTGTTTGGCACATATTTCATGTTGGAAGTATTTATAACATATAATGTAGCATATTAATGTTCTCTACACTTTTCTTACTACCGATAATGGCTGTTGCCGGTTACTGCCGCCACTGACAAGTAGCAGAGCAAACCATAAGGCAAAATTGCTATTATCACCGGTTTCGGTGAATCAGTTGGTGCGCGGCTGTTTCGTTTGTACCAGTTCCACCGTTGGCATCACTAGGAACTTCAATCTGTGCCGGTACATTCTTGCTCCACTGAGCATAAAGTACAGCATCTTCACCAGTTATTGTAAAACTGTCACCCGGTTTTGTAAGCAGTACCCTTGCCATCTGCCTGTGTATTCCAGCCGGTAAAGATGTAGTTGTTACCGGATAAAAAATATTTTCTTACAACAGTCACAGTTTTTCCTTCCGCACCAGTTGCTGAATCTATTGCCCTTCACCGCCATTTTGCATCATAAGTTAACGACTTGATATTCTGTGACATTTTCCTGATATCCACAATACTTGCATTTTTTGTTACAGTGCGGCTTATCGTGCCATCAGCATTCGCAGTCCATTCACTTGTCGTAGTATCAACCGCATTATCCTTATAACCTTCGGCATACAGACTACTATTGAACCATCAACATGGTTGTCGTACGCAACGCCATCTGCCGTCACACCCGCTGTTATGGTATGCCTTGGCATCAACCATTTTGCCATCCTGCGCAAACGGTAGTGTTTACCGAAGTTTACAATAGTTCTGCCTGTATTATTGCCAGATTTACCGCCATAGCCAAACAAACGAGCAGGTTATTCCATCTGTATCTACCCCGTTTTAATAACATTGCTGCCCGAAATATTGATGACATACTTATAATTTCCCATGGTTGGCTGTCATTGATGTTCAGCAAGACCGCCTACAGAGACAAATTGGAATTATTGACTGCAATAAACCGCTGAAATTTACTATGATGTCATTCTTTCCTGCACCTGCATCGGTGTAGACATTGATGACTTTGCCAGAGGTCGAAACGCAGTTATCGAAAGTCATCACGGAGAACTGTGTCCAGATGGCGTAATCTCCCATTTGGGCAGTTGAATTCAGTGTTTTGAAGGCAGTCTGACAGCCCCAGAAGTCTTGCCGTTGATTACGCAATTATCAACAGTCGTATTGTTGGCACGGATAAAGCCATGCAATTTGCACTACCCGAACGGAGCGTCATATTTTTCAAATGTAATTGTTCCTGCCCCGTCAAAACTGTAATCACCACCGTTCTGTCCTGTAATAAGCTGGATCAGGAACTTCTGCACCGATATTCCACCCTGTTTTATCCAGTTCTGACCCTACAAGTGTCAAGTCTTTACCCTTGGTATGTCCTTCACTGAAACACCATACAGTGTAGTTGCCTTCACCCCAGCTGAATGGTGTCACCACTGTTTACGCAGCCACAGCTGCAGCTACTGTCTTATAAGCTGTGTCACTGACCGACTCCTCCTGCGTATGTCTCCATTTATCCATCTGCGTAGATTGTTCTGCCATCAACAGTCTCATCCACAAAACACTCGGTGTGATTGAAAGTGCCAACACCAACGCCAACAAACAAGAGAACCATTTTCATTTTCATTTCCCTTTCCCTTTCATACGTACACTCCCGATTCTTTTCATAAGAGCAGGCCCATTAACTCCCTTTGAGTTTTGATAAAATTACCTTTTCAAAGGTCGAAAAGAAGTTAAATTTTGCCTTAGAATAATCGTGTTTCCAATTTGTAAATGCTGACTTTTGATGTATACTTTAAAGTGTACTTTTGTAAATTGATTCTTCATACAAATTTGAAAAAGGTACACTTTTCCAAATTATTTATTCATTTTTATTTAAGTGTTTTTTCAATTTTCCGTGCTTTGTCATAGAATGTTCCAACAGCCATATTGCAGGCTTTGCCGCTTGTTTGCGTCATTTTCTTCGCACGCCATGCCCTATGGATTTCGTGAAAATTATGAGGCAATGGTTTTGGCGGTCTTCCGAATTTCACGCCTTTTGCTTTGCTGCGGCAATTTCCTTCCGCTTGCCGTTGGCGAATGTTATTGCGCTGTTTTCTGCAACAAAAAGACAGAACCTGCAAAAAACAATATCGTTTAAGAAGGTTCCTGAAGGTCTTTGCCTCGTCGGGTATCCAGCAACGGCATATCCAGCACCATTATATCGACTCCTTTTTCTCTCAGTCGAAGACGCCATTGTTGTTGAATTTCTTCATAATTTCTGCCCAAACGGTCAATACTCTTAACATAGAGCAAATCGCCCCTATTTATTTTTTCTCAGCAGTTTCATGTATTGTGGTCGGTTAAAATCCTTGCCGGATTGTTTGTCCAGAAATCATTTCCCCGTTAATCAATTTCTTTTTAATGCGATTAGTTGACGGTCTTCATTCTGTTCCCGACTACTGACACGGACATATCCATAAGTGTTCATATATACAATTCCTCCATCCATCACACAGTTATATAAGCATAAAAAAGCAGCGTTCCTATTCTCCCAGAATAGGAACGCTTCTTTGTCGTATTCAGTTTTTATTTATTATTTTACAATTCATGATAGTACGGACAAATAATCTCATTTAATGAATCAGTCATTTCTCTCGCACATTTTTAAAAATGCTTTATGAATATCATCATTATCATCCAGTTCCGGATGGAACGCAAAACAAGCTGGTTTTTTATATTTTACGGCAACAATTCTGTCTTCTACGGTTGCAAGAACCTGTGCATTCCGGCATTCTGCCACATATGGCGCGCGGATAAATGTCATAGGAACTTCTCCTATACCTTCAACATCTGCCTCTGTATGAAAAACTTCCAAGCTGTCTTCCATATGCATTACGCTTTACAGTCACATTCATAGTACCAAATGTCCCGGAACTCCACCTTCTATTTTTTGCCAAAAGAATCATTCCGGCACAGGTAGCAAGTACAGGCATGCCGGACTCTATCTGGGATTTTAATGTATCATACATCCCAAGTTCTTTTAAAAATTTTTCCCTGAACGGTGCTTTCACCTCCGGGAAGAACCAGTCCGTCATAGTGCTGTTTTTCTTCTGCTTTCCTGAGTTCAATAATTGCACCAAGTTTTTCCAACTTTTTCTCGTGCTCGATAAATGCCCCCTGAACAGCTAAAACTGCAATTGTCATTATTTACCTCTTTCTGCCATAAGGATTTCAATTTCACTTTCATTGATTCCAACCATGGCTTCTCCGAGATCCTCAGATAATTCAGCAATCATCTTGGCATCTGTATAATTTGTAACTGCCTTTACGATGGCATTTGCTCTCTTTTCAGGATTTCCTGACTTGAAAATTCCAGATCCCTACGAATACACCTTCTGCACCAAGCTGCATCATTAAGGCTGCATCAGCAGGAGTCGCAACACCACCTGCCGCAAAGTTTACAACCGGAAGTTTTCCATTCTTATGTACATATTCAACCAGTTCATACGGTACCTGAAACTGCTTTGCAGCTTCGAAAAGCTCATCCTCTCTCATGCTTGTAAGCTGTGCGATCGCACTGTTCATCTTACGCATATGGCGAACCGCCTGCACGATATCTCCGGTTCCAGGTTCTCCCTTTGTACGGATCATGGAAGCACCCTCATTGATTCTTCTTAATGCCTCACCAAGATCCTTTGCACCACATACAAATGGAACCTTAAAATTTCTTTTATTGATATGGTATACATCATCTGCAGGAGAAAGCACTTCACTTTCATCGATATAGTCGATCTCGATTGCTTCGAGCACCTGTGCCTCTACGAAATGGCCGATTCTGCACTTCGCCATAACCGGAATGGAAACTGCATTCTGGATTCCCTGGATCATTTTGGGATCACTCATTCTGGAAACGCCGCCTGCTGCACGGATGTCTGCCGGAATCTTTTCCAGCGCCATAACTGCACATGCACCTGCTGCCTCTGCAATTTTTGCCTGCTCAGGAGTTGTAACATCCATGATAACTCCGCCCTTTAACATCTGTGCAAGCTGTTTGTTTAATTCATATCTGTTTTCCATATTTATCTCCTTTTAAATTGCTTATGTCATTTTTCTGAATTACTTATAAGTTCATTATCTGATTCCTGATTTTTCAATCTTTTACTTCGACTTATTTCACTTAAACATTAATTTTTATATACGAATCAGCATGGGCAGAGTATAATGCAAATGTGATTATATTTAAATTGTCAAATCAAATATATTCAGTAAGGTCAGATTAAGGAAAGTGCTATAAATGATTACCTACAATTTCACAAATACAGGGTCAGATTCCTCTTTACGAATATTTATATAAATGCATCAAAAACGACATATTACAGGGAAATATCAGGCCCGGAGAGAAATTACCGTCCAAACGCTCTTTTGCAAAAAAATCTGGGTATAAGCGTAATCACAGTGGAAAACGCCTATGAACAGCTTTGCAGCGGAGGGATATATTTATTCCATACCAAAAGAGGCTTTTATGTGACAGATTTTAAAAAGGCCATAGAAATTGAAAAGAAAAATATAACAAAGGAAATGGTACCTCTCACAAGTGGTGACTCAGGATATCTGGCTGACTTTTCCAGTAACCAGACGCAGTCTGAACTCTTCCCATTTACCATCTGGAAGAAAATGGTTCGTGAAGTATTAAATGAAACCAGATGCGGCTTATGACTAACCCTCCATGTGGCGGAATCCTATACCTCCGCGAAGCCATTGCCACATTTTAAAAGAATTCCGTGGAATGACAGTACTTCCCGAACAGATAATAATTATGCAGGAACTGAATATCTCTACGGACTTCTTATTCAGCTTTTTCGGTAAGGATAAAATTTATGCCGTGGAAAATCCTGGATATAGAAAAAATCCCTCAGATATATAAAAGCCACCAGGTTCAATGCGAATATATAAACATGGACGATGATGGCGTAAATGTTTCCGAACTTGAAGAAAAGAAAGCTGACATTTTGCACATCACACCGTCTCATCACTACCCTACTGGTATCGTTATGCCAATAAGCAGACGATATGAACTGCTCAGCTGGGCTTCCAAGGGTGAAAACAGATACATTATTGAGGATGACTATGATAGTGAGCTTCGACTCAGTGGTCAGCCAATTCCTACACTTCAGAGTATTGATGTTTTAGCAGATAAAGTCATTTACATGAATACATTTACAAAAGACTTTGTCCTCTACCGTACGGATCAGCTACATGGTACTGCCCGGTCATCTTCTGGATCAGTTCTATAAAAGCTCTCTTTTTATTCCTTGTACGGTTTCTAACTTTGAGCAGTATACACTGGCAAAGTTTATTCAGGAGGGCTATTTTGAAAAGCACATTAACAGATTGAGAAATTACTATCATTCAAAACGAGATGCACTTCTGAATGCTATTCAGAACAGCAGGTTAAATGACCATGTAACCATTTCAGGTGAAGAGGCAGGGGTACATTTTCTTATGGAAATCAAATCATCCCGTAATGAAGATAAGCTTTATTCAGACTGCTCTGTCCCAGGGCATAAAACTTGCGCCACTTTCCGAGTACTATCATGTCTCTAAAGAAGCTCCTGAAAATGTGTATGTTATGAATTATTCATCCATCAATGAAAATGATATTGATGAGATTATTCAGAAACTGAGCCGGTGCGTGTAATAAAGTTTTAAATATAAAAAAACGGCGGTTCTGATATTACTTCAGAATCGCCGTTTTTATTTTATTTAAATCAGCTAAAGCAGCTGATTAATTTTAGCCGCTTTAGCTTAGTTGATCTAATCCTGTTTCTTTTATCCCAGTGATGCAACAACTGCCATCTTGAACTGTGTTGTAGCCTTTTACATAGTGAAGTCCGCCCTTTACAAAATGGAAGTTTTCGCCTGCCTTAATAGGGAATTCTTCTCCTTCGTATACGATTACACCCTCTCCCTCAAGTGCAAATACAACCACATCTCCGGGAGCTGCGTGCTCAGGAAGCTCTGTTCCCGCATCAAATGCCTTAATAACAAACTTCATATGTTCATTATTAACGAGAAACTTATTTACAACAGTTCCTTCCTGGTAATTAACCACATCTCCAACTTAAATACCTCGCCTGCCTTAATCATTTCGTTCATAATATCCTCCTTATATAAATTTATAAAAACTTATATCGCCATTCTTAATTTAAACCTGTAAAGGAAGTGGATAGAATTACAATATCCTCTCCCTTAGTTATCATTCTAATATGGATAAATTACATTTTATGTTGTTAAAACAACATTTGAGGATTTTACGCATGGCATCAATTTTTTCCTGCTTTTGCACAATGGAAGAATATCTCCATACCATCACGGTCAATACTGACCGGTACGCAATAAGGTGACCTCTTATAAATCTAAGAGATCACCTTTTTCCTTTCTTTGAATTTCACATTTTATATTAATTTATTCTGCCTGCTATATTACGGGCACATTTTCTGGATACGAGTCTTGTAATGATGTTGAATCCATATGTTACTTTGCTGTGATATACAATGGCTTTTCCCTCTCATCATGCCTTTATATCCACGTTTTACAACAGAGTCAGCTTTTTCAACTCCAAATACTTTTAAACATTTTAGAGTTTGTAAGTCCTGCAGTATTTTCAAAATTTGTGCCTGTAGGACCTGGACATAGAGCAGTTACAGATACACCATATCCTTTTTAATTCTTCATACATAGCCTGACTGAGTGAAAATACAAATGCTTTTTGAAGCATAATAAACCGACATATATGGTCCTGCAGAAAATGCAGCAACAGAAGCTACATTTAATATTCTTCCCTTTCTGCGTTTTTTCATTTCATTGCCGTATAAATGAGATAAATGCATCAGGGCAACAACATTAATATCGACCATGTTCTTATGAAGTTCCCATGGAGTATCTAAATATGCGTCCGCATTTCCAAAACCGGCATTGTTAATTAAATTTTCCACAATCATATGATTAGATGTTGTGTAATCAAATAATTTCTGGCGTTCTTCTTTAACTGACAAATCAGCAGAATATATTTCCACATCTACTCCATATGTTTTTTCTAACTTCTTTTTAATCCATGTAATTTACTTCCTGTACCGGGTAACGAGTATCAGATTCTGGCCATGAGATGCACATTCTCGTGCAAAAGATCTGCCAAGACCACCTGAAGCACCTGTTATCAATGTATATTTCATATGCAACCCTTCTTTCATTGTGTTTTGTTTATTATATCAAACCCTTTATTAACTGCATTCAAACAGTACAAATCCGAACCCTAAACCAATCGGTGAAGGGTTCGGATTTGTTATTCTTATAGACTATCCGAACTTTAATTCAAAACGCAAAAACTAAATTCGGAGGTTATTTATTATGAAAACAGAACTTAAAAACATCGGCGCTTGGGGCAGAATGCATTATGATTTTCTTTTACCGCAACAATCGGACGGTCATCAATGTTATGCGGCTAAACGGAACCCTAAACAATTACCTTGCCGACATTGACCGTGATGCCTGCGATATGTTTGATTCTTTTAGTCCGACAAACGGCTGAAAACGAGGCGTAACCGAGCAGTTAAAAGTTTCCGATCAAATGGAATGGATCAGACGGATGAATAGCATTCAAAGCAGAGTACGGGAATTTATCTTGAATGAGCTAATCTATCATTAGTGACAAAAAGGCGGGGACTTCACCCCGCCTTTTGCTTTATGCTCTTTTTTTCTTATTCTTTTTCATATTCCGCTTTCCAAGCGGCAAACTCCTCCTGTCCCTCTTTTGAAAGGAAAAATTCGCGAATATCCGGCAGCATTGTACGAGCAATGGCTTCAAGAATATTATCCGGAATCTCCGATGTTCCGAAACGGTTTCCTAATATTCTGTATTTGATACGAACAAATAGTTGTTTAAGAATGTTGCCGTATTGCAGATTGTAAATGTCACGCCAATACGGAATCATCTGTTTTTGAGTTCATTTATATCCATAGAATTCTCCGTTCAAAGGGTTTTAGAATTTGCCCTAACAAGGTCGTGTGGACACAAAAGTCGATATCCAATGCTTGCTAAGGCAATGCCGCAGCAACATCACCCGGAATTTGGATAGCCAAATTCAGTGCTTGCTGAGACAGCTTTGAAATTATATAAATATTCGGAGTCCCACTTTGAAGTGTTAATCCCAAAACTTCAAACAATCTATTTCTTTTCCTGATCTTTTAACGGCTTCAACTATCTTTTGTAGTTTTTCTGTTTTTTTGAATTTTTCATTCGTCTATATCCGTTAAATGACTTTGGGGCTAACTCACTTAAATTCTCTAAAAAGCCAATAATACTGTTCTCGGCAGCTGTATTCATCCAAATAAGGATCAATGATTTCCTTCTGATATCTTTCAAAGGAGCTTTTTCCCCCATACTCACAGTGTTTTTTTTTTTGCAAGACTTTTAATTCCGAAAGTTTTGTGCCAATAGTCATATCAAGTCTTTTTGTGTTCTTTTTTTTGCTTCGTCGAATTTTCCGGCTAACACCATCATATCAACTAATCTTTCATAATCATCCCTTAAATATGAATAATATGAAAAACGGATATTTCGTTTGCCTTTTCAAACAAGCAATTGCTAAATCAAACTTTTATCTTTTTATATTCTGTTGCTTGTCTATTCAAAAGCGGTATGTTGTTTATAACGGATATGTTGGATAAGTCATACTTATTTTCAAATTCTCTTATTTTTTCCGTGTTATATTTGTTGTATTCATCTAAGTCAAAGCCGTTTTTATTATTAAAACTTGTGTGTTGTGGGCTTTGTAAAGTGGTTAATAATATCTTTCAAAAATCCCATATATTTCCCATCTCCGTTTTGCTAAAAGGTTCAATAGGCTTCAATATATCTGTTGTCGTCAAATTGCAACGATTTTTAAATTTCATGCAATTTTCAAATGGATCGCCATTTACAAAATCAATATTCATTAAGACTTCCTTTCAAAAATTATTGAATATACATAATCGTCATTAATATCACCTGTTTTGTTTCTTCTTTGTGTGTAACCTGATACAACAATATTCAAAATCTTAGGGCCATTATTAAACAAATGGCTGCTTAGAAATATTGCCAACCCAAAAACATACTTTTTATAATCACGATTTATCTCTTGTTTGGTCTTATTTTTTAGTTTTTTATTACCGTTAGCCATTTGTACAGCTTTTTTGATTTGGAAAATCCTCTATTTCAGGTAAATCCAAATCAATCCACAGAATATGGGATTCATCGTATTCGTAATCGATATTAAATTCAAGAGGCGACTCTATTTCTTCAAAGCCAAGCATTAACATCATTACAAACGCAGGTTTTTCACCGTTTATAATGTTGTTTAAATATGTTTTTGCATTATCGTATTCTTCTCTGAATCGTTTTGTTGCTTCTTTTTCAACTTCAACTTCGTGCTGTTCGAATACTTGTTTGTTATTTTTCCATTCACTAATTCTCTCGTCAAGTTTTTCCGCTATATTATTCTCAACATAATCTTTGCGTTTGTTTTTCAATGTCCAAAATGCCAAACTCTTAATTTCCGATTTTTTGATTCATTTACCAATTCTTTATATACAGTATCGCGCGTTGGCATCTGAACATTGAATGTTCTTTTCACATATTCTTTTAAGACAAGACTGTTTAATTTGTTTTCATAAAAAGCGACATCATGTATTGGTGTTGCCGATAGTTTGCAGATGTTTATTAGATCCTGATTTTGTTGGTTGTATGCATTTATTTCATACAATGCATTTCTATTGTGTTCGTTTTGCATACGCTCTTTTTCAAGTTTGTAAGCTGGAGTTCTTTTAATCCTATTGATCATACTTGGATCGGTTATTTCAATTCCATTAGGATAAAAGAAACTCATTTTTCCATCGTCAGACAAGGATAATTTTATTTCAGTATGAACGATTTTTGATGTTGATAAAGATTTTGGGGATTGCTTTTCTCTTTGTTGACGAGGCAGTATATGATAGACCTGTACCAGGGATCCCGACATGTGCAGTTCTGCGGCCTTTTGAATTTACAGTATATCCGTAGCCTTTACCACCAACACTTATTCCAAAAGAATTTTTATTAAAATTTAATCTTACACCTTTGCATATTCTTACACTTTTTCGAAATCTTAATCCCATATATAACACTCCTTTTACAGTAAATTAAATTTTATATACAAGCCATTATACCACGACAACAGTCCAATAAAATGGACTCTGGCAATGATATAATTACTATATATTTGAATTATCCGGTTTTATTTCCACAATATCGTCAAGGGTGCAAACCGAGCACCGCACATATTTTTCAAGAGTTTCCTGCGTTACGGTTTCGTCACGACCGAGCTTTGCCATAGCGTTTGTGGTTATACCCGCTGCTTTGCAGAGTTGGGTCTTATTTATTTTTCTTATCATATATTCTTTTGCATTTATCAGACTTTCCTTTTACATTTAGGACAAAATAATGGGAAATTAATAAGGACTGTATCTTTACGTAATCGCAGTCTAGTCTTATTCCCACAAACAGGACAATACACCCACTCCTGCCGTACTGATTCATATGTCATAATTTAACTCCATCTTTTATTTCGTGAACAGTTTTTTAATTGTTAACTTTTTCTTATTTTTAGTTTACAATTAGTTTTTTCTTCGTGTTATTGTATGCATTATAAAAATTCGAACATACGAAATCAATGAAAAGAGAGGACATTGAATCATGTCAGAACTTAACACTTCTACAGATCCACAGCTTACAAGAGAAGAAGCAATCGAAATTTTAAATACTCCTGATGATAAACTGAGGAATTAATTAAGCGTGCTGAAGTATTACGCAGAAAATATAAAGGAAATCATGTAAGTATTCACATTCTTACAAATGCAAGAAGCGGCAACTGCTCTCAGGACTGTTCCTACTGCGCACAATCCAGCCGTTCCAAAGCTGACATTGATGAATATAAATGGGTTTCTGATGAAAAAACTCTATGCTGACAATGATTTCGTAAATGAACATAAACTTTCCCGTCATTGTATCGGATTAAGCGGTATGAAGTTCAGCGATGAAGAAATTGAAGAGTTAGCGAAAAAATCCGAAAAATGAAAGAAGATGGAACACATCTCTGTTGTTCAATTGGTTTCCTGACTGAAAAGCAGGCTTTAATGTTAAAAGAAGCTGGATTAGACCGTATCAATCATAACTTAAACAGCAGTCAGAATTACTATCATAACATCTGCTCTACTCACACATTTGAGCAGCGTGTTGCAAATATAAAAATGTTACAGGAACTTGGTTTTGAAATTTGCAGTGGCGGAATTATCGGTATGGGAGAAAGTAAAGAAGATATCGTAGATATGCTTTTAGAACTTCGCGAAATTCAGCCTGAAGCACTTCCTATTAATTTCCTTCTTCCAATTCCGGGAACTCCTCTTGCAAATGCTGATTTGTCAGTTCTTACAACAGCTTATTGCATGAAAGTTCTCTGTCTTGCAAGACTTCTCGTTCCTCAGTCAGATATTCGTTGTGCTGCAGGACGTGAAGTTTATTTCAAAGGTGAGGAAAAGATCTTCTCCGTGTTATTGATTCTATTTTCGCCTCAGGTTATCTCACTGCAGGTGGACAGGGAATCAAGGATACAATTCAGGCAATTGAAGATGCCAGATTCACATATGAAATAGAATCTTCAGAATAAAATACAAACCAATATAGAATAAAACACTAACCAACATATTGTTAAACATTTAATATAAGTATGCACTTGTAAACATAAGGAGGTTTTATCATGTCAAACGCAAAGTCTCAGACATTTCGACAATCAAAAAATTACACAATGGTCATCACAGCACTAATGGCAGCCGTTACATGTATTCTTGCACCATTGTCCATTCCAATCGGACCGATACCTATTTCGCTTACTAACTTTGCGATTTACTTATCGCTCTATCTTCTGAACTGGAAAATGGGAACTTTAAGTTACATAATTTATCTTTAGTCGGACTCGTAGGTCTTCCTGTATTTTCCGGATTTACCGGAGGTGTTGGAAAACTTGCAGGACCAACCGGTGGATATATTATAGATTTATTCCAATGGCAATCATTGCAGGTATCATCATTGATAAATGTAACAACCGCGTAATCCAGATTCTTGGAATGGTTCTCGGTACAGCAATCTGCTATGCTTTCGAACTGCATGGTTCTGCTTCCAGTCTGGAAATACAGTATCCGCTGCACTTTCTATCTGTGTATTTCCATTTATTCCTGCTGACCTTGTAAAAATGGTCATCGCAATGATTTTTGGTCCAATGATCCGTAAAAAAATTGGAATAGCCATACATTAAAATTATTATTCAAATGTCATATTCTCTATGGCAGGCCATACTACCGAAAATGCCAAAATCTGAAAACTGATATGACATTATCACCATAGAAGAACCCTCCTGACCATATGGCCGGGAGGGGTTCTTCTTTATATGGAATAAACAGCTTGCTTTTCGCTTGTATATAAAATTTTTATATAAATCGAAACACTAAACTATTCATCTACTAATTCGATGTGTAATTTCCACCCGAGATGGTTTCATCTTGTATTCCCAGACCTTGTTATGATTATTCTTTGATGTCTTAGTATCAAAATTATCAATCATAGGATAAAGTGGCATCTGATAAGCTATATTTACTTCACCTTTTCACGCCAGCACAATCACCACGATAGTCATTCTGTAGCATTTCCTTATTAAACTCACGTATTATTTCAAAATAACGGTTATTTTTTCAACACAAAGTCGAGTTTTCCACAATCCATTTACTTAACAGGTTTATTCTACAAATTTTTGCAAGTATGGTTCTTATGAATTCAACAAACAATCCCGAGAAGAAAATTAATGATGCACATCCAAACGCCATCGGAATTCCAATATAGAGTGGCTTCTCAAGAACTCCTACAAATGCATCTTTGAGCATAAAATGCCAGACAACCTGATTCAATTGAAACAGGTAAATACCAAATGCCAGAGGAGATACTTTTTGATACAAATTTACATTTAATAGGCAATCTCGAAAAAAAGCACCACCATTATCATTCCACTCAACAGGATGGTTGGTGAAACATAGCTTATTAATTGCATGTTTCCACTACGGTCATGAACAAGCCAGGTTATAAAAATACACAATCCCCACAAAATAATAAGTGTAGTATTTTTTTTCTAGTTTCAAAAAGCTTTACTCTTTTTTTGCTAATACGCCTATGCAATATAAAAACTATAAGCCAGATTGCTGAATAACCACCAGCGGTTCTAAACGAATCATTAAATATTCCTAAAACAGAAAACAGCACAAAAATAATAATTAATGCCTTCTTTTGCAACTTCTTCTGAAATAGAAAATAAAAACTTATTAAGAACTGGTATTGCAAAAAACAGCGCAAAAAGTCCGTAAAATACCAGAACTTATTAAATGTAATTGGAAAAATACATTTAATCATATCATCAGTCGCCCAAGAATCGCTTATACCAATAACTGTAAGCACTCCTGTTAAGATAAATGAATAGAAAAAGGCCTGGAACCACATATTAACAATCTTGTCATATTTTCGTGGTCTGTTGCTTGCAGCATATCCACTAATAATTGCAAACCCATCAACGGCGCAATAAGACAGAATTTCCAAAACCAATATGCTCTATATGCATTAGTTCCTTCAGCACTGGCATTAAGATTCCGTTTGTCCAAGCGTATGCAGCATGCATACCATAAACATAAACCAGTCTTAACAGATCAATTCCATGATTACGGCCGGAACCCGTAATGTTCTGATTTTCTTTCAACAAGGGAGAACTCATAAAAATTTCCTCACTCTCAATTTTAACTTTTACTTTTTTGTACTTCATTCAAATACCCCCGACAGGTGCTCTTTGCTATCGACAAACTAATAACAGCTATGTTTCCACATAAATCGGAATTGAGATTTCATATATTCTAAGGAATTTAATAACTGTTATATTTTTGTTATCAAATATCTCTCAAGCCCTTGAAAGCACTAAGTTTATCGCAGGTGAACTTTCCTTAGACTTTCCCTTGTGTTATATCATCCCATACGAGTTTGCGAACTCTGATAAGGGAAAAAACAAGGGAAAGAAAATCTTATAAAACAGTATAACACAAAATAAAACCGGCATAGTGAACTGATTGAATTGCTTCCATCATAAAAGGGATAACCGAGCACAATCCGGTTATCTCTTTTATAAAATTATATGTCGTAAGTCTTAACGCTGCATGTTATTTATCATCTTTTTTCCTGCGTACACTTAACAATACAAACAGACCGGCAAGTGAAACAGCTGATAATGTCACCCAGAGCATTGGATGGCTGTTGTCGCCAGTATGAGGTGCTGCTGCTGGATTACTATTTGGATTATCATTGCTATTGTTGCTGTTGTCCTTATTACCGTTGTTGTCTTTACTACCTTCATTATCTGATGTATTCTTGCTTACCTTAAAGCTTGTAGCTGCTGAGCCATCTGCCCATACGATTTCAAATGAATGTGTTCCGACAGAAAGTGTTTTCAGGTAATCTGCCTTTAAGATAATAATCGTTGAACCTTCTTTTGCGGTGTAGTTCTTTAATCAATTATGCTTCCATCAACTTTTACGCTTTCAAATTTAGAAAATTCTCCATTTCCAATGATAGTGATGGTTTCGTCTGTATTCTGCTTCCACTCACTGTCTGCACCAGATATAATTTTATAAGGTGTTGGTTCCGGTGTTTGTTTTTTCTTGAATGTAGCTTCAATCGTGTGTTCTTTATCCACATTGCTGAATGTATAGCTTGTCGCGGATGGAACTGCTGAACCGTCCACTTTCAGGGTGTCAATCTCGTATCCCGCAGCAGGGGTGATTGTAAATGTCTGATTTCCACCGGATGCTACTTTGACAGTTCCACTAGGGGATATGTTTCCATTTGCACCTGCAGTGGCTGTGATTGTGTATTCTGTCACCGGAACTGCATTTACCTTTTATGGTAATATACTTTGTCTTTATTACGCCATTCTTAGTATATGATACTGTCAGTGTCTTATCTCCATCCGCTGACATATCTATTGCTGATACATTGGTTGTATAATCCTGCACAGATTCACTATATCCGTCTGCATAGTACGCAGTGACTGTAAGGTCATCCACATTCAGGGTATCGCCTGCTGCATACGTGGTCTTTATCTTAGATACTTCAATCCGCTCAGGAGCAAGGGTTGCATCGTGGGTAATTTTCAAATTACCATCAGCCATTGTAATATCATAGTTGGCTGTCACATCCGCACCTACAGCATTTTCAATCTTCACACCACTTACGGAGATAGTTCCATTCTCTGTTAAAGCTGTTGTGCTTGGTGTAAGGGTTATTTCTTTAATGCTGTCACCTGTGAGGAGTCCTTCCTTTGATACGGTATACAGACTTTGGTTAATATCATTACCCCAGACAATATTCTGTTCTTGTGCTGTTATGGTAACAGGCTTCTTATTTATGGTTACTGTCTTTGATCCATTAACGGTGGTATAGTTATCCTTCGTAATCCGATAGTATACGGTATGCGTACCTTCATTGCTAAAAAGAAGGATTATCACTGCCGTAGGCTACGCCATCGGTGCTGTAGGTTACGGCTGTTCCTTCAGGATTGGTCACGTTCACGCTGATGCTGTGTGACTGTCCGTCATATGTTGTGCTGCAATCCGTTGCCATATACTGGATGGTTCCGTTATTTACCGTAAGAGTAACTATTTGCTCTCCTGCCGCATAGATTCCGTTTGCTACAGTACTGACTTTAATTTTAAAGGTTCCGGTCTTTGTTACCGTAAGAATTGAACCATTAAGTGAACCTTCTCCGGCTCCTTCGCCTGCTTCTGTAACAAAAGGGAATAACCGGCAGTTCCTGCATTAGTGTCGATGCGTAAAATACTGTGATACATCAATGCTTGTACCTGTATATGCTGTGCTACTGTCTGTTCCGGTGATGGTGACAGGGGTTGCATCTTTTTATTCTTAACCGTAATCGTGCCTGTGATATTGCCTGTATTTGTATCATATCCCAGACAGTCAGCAGCATTATAATCCGTCAATGCAGATGTAGGGATTGTCCACCTAAAGGTGTTCTCTGCTCCCGGCGTTTTTTATAAACTCCTTCGTCACTCTCAATGGTCCATGTCACATCCATATCTGCTGTAGCTGGTGACATTGTTCCTTCAAATGTTACTGTTGCCGTCTTGCCAAGCTCCGTGTTAGTTTCGCTTATAGGAGCTTGCAGCATATCCGTCATAGCCATAGTAAGTTGTAAATGTATTATTTGCCGGTACTGTCGGCGCAACTACACTGCCTATCTTTCTCTTGTCTGTTGTAAATTCTTTTGGTTACTGTAAGTGTTCCATCCGCATTCTTTTTAACGCTCGTTGCGTTATTGCCTGATACGGTAGCTGTCACATTATCTGCAAATTTATAGGCTAAATCTGCTGTAAGTGTAATGCTTGCCGTGTATTTCGTATTATATCCCGCTGTGGTATCACTTGGTGTCCATGTAATCTGTGGTGTGGTGCTTTTTACACCTGTGGTTGCACAGGATGCAGATGTATCTAATGTAGTATTTGCTGTCGGAGTATTGATATCTGTAATTGCTACTGATTTGATACTTATTATTTCAGTTGCATTTACCGCATAAGTCAGATTACTGGTACTGTCTGTTGTTTCCAGCCAGATTTTGCAGGCTGATAAATCTAAATGTGCTGTCTTAGGATTCGTCTTGACAGTCTCTGTTCCCGTAATCTGTTTACTATAATACCAGTCATCTGTTCCGTCATTGCCCTGCACTACAAGTGCCACGGTTTGTGATGTACTGCCCTTTCACCACCTTCGAATTCACCTGTTGTGGTGTCATATGCTACTGTACCAATATTCTTACTGTTCCATTCAGCCTTAAAGGTCATTCGCCGTACCCGATGGGATTGTTCCCTAACTCTGCTGTATCAGATGATGCTGCCTTCGCAGCAGATGCGAAGAGAACAGATGACAGATTCAGATTGGAAGCGGGCTGAACATCGACCCCGTGCTCGACAAAGCCGACGACAAAATAACCTGAATAGCGCTCAACGCATATCTATCATGCTCACTGTAAGGCGAGCGCAGCCAGAACTCATCTCCATTGCTCCAGTAACTATTTATGGCAAGTACGGTTTTGTTATCGCTTCCCTGCTTTTATGGTTTTATAGGAAGAACCATAACCATCTGCCGCCAGTGCATAAAGCTTGTCTGTGGTTGTATAGTCTGCACTGTTCTTCAAGTCCTTTCGTTGTCACTGTGGTGTCATTCATAAGACCCTGCTCAGCTGTGGTGAAATAGGTTTCATTTGAACCATCGTATCCATATTCTTCAATGTCCGCACGAAGGTCACTTGCTCCGTAGTGGTTTGGAGTATACAGATATACTGTTCCATTATAAACACAATCACTCCACAAGCTTGTAGTAGTCTTATTATTCTGAATCCTCAAACCTCTGCCCTGTTGCTATCGGACTTGCTGCAAAGATGATGGTATTATCTTCTGACACGCCATCATCATTTCCTAAGATGTACCATTCCTGTGCAGAGCCACTGCTATTTTTACCAAATACCAGCTTGCCATAATTATCCGCAGTTCCATCATCTTTCGGTTTAAATGTGCCATCCATTAACTGGTCCTTTGTGGCATATGCTGTCACACTTGGCTGCGTTCCCGTGCCGGCTGCTGCCTGCACGGTATTTGCTCCACCTGACATAGCAAGAGCCAGTCCTGCCACCATGGCAAGGGAAAGAACCAATGTTATTCCTTTCTTAAAATTATGCGTTAATTTTCCCATCTGAATCCCCTTTTGAATTTGTATATATAGTATTGAATAGATACATTTTCTTAATTTCCATGTATGACCATGCTTTAAATTCAAATCAAATGATCTCCCTTATAGGACAAAAAAATCACCTGTTCTCTAATAGAAGTACTTGCTTTTAACTTCCATGCTTCTCCTTACAAATCAAGTTCAATATCTTTTGATCTCGAAATACTCACAATAAGATTCCCACTGATATGTACGTACCAGCCGTTTTCGCAAATCACATTAATACAGTCCATCTTTTTCGTACTCATATGTATCGCCAATATAGGCTCCGAAATGTCAGATTTCTAAGTATTGTTTCTTCGGCCTTATAGACATGAATTCTACCATTTCCCCATACATGATGAAAGTCAAATACTCCGACCGGGATATTCTTCCTACCTTATACACCCCTTGGTGGAGTTGATTCTTTGGAGTTCCGGTGCTTTTCTTATCCTTAGACAACTGTTCATTGTCCATCGGTATTACAGACTCACCGTCTAAAGCCATTTGGAGCAACTGATCACAAATAGCTGTCCCCGAATCAGCTTTTTAACAATATCCTTGCTGCCATCCTTTAAGGTAACGCTAAACGTATAGGTAGCCCCCTGTCGGTTCGGCATTTCCATCCATGAGCACAACATCCGGATTAAAGATAGAATTACCGAAAACAAGTCCAGACCTCGTTCTTTTACTATAATTCTGAGTTTGTTCCAATAACACAACACTCACAATATCTTCTATACGTATCTTCCTTTTGCCAAATATTCCCATACACCATCAATTCCCTTTCTGCTATGTTTAAACGCATGTATTTTCGCGAGGTCTTACTCATCATCACAATCTTTACTAATTCTGATTACCTCGGGGACATCCTCAGTCACAGGGATAATTTCCATGATGATTTTGAAGCAATCCGCAAATTCATCAGCCGGTACTCCAAATTCACGCACTGCCTTATTTCCATCATCATATGCAACGGTGATATAACAAGTTTTTATTATACCACCGACTTTGCCCTTTGTATTATAAAATTTTTAGGACTCATCCCAACTGAACTCTAATCTTATGAAGCACTTTCCTTAAAATTCTTCTTCGTATTTGGAATAGCTGTATTGCCTTTCTTTCATTACGAATGTCAATTTATATGGTTCAACGGTAAATGTCTTTTTTCATCAGAAGGTCTCCCTTGTACTTTTCATTTTTGATAATGCCTAGAATTCCACTATCTGTCCAAGTGGTTCCAATTTTTGTTAATTCTTCCCATCTCCGTCAACTGTCTGGCTATGGTATACGTTCCATATCCCTGCAAATACAGTTCAAAAATAAGTCTAACTGTCTCCGCTTTTCCTCATTGACGGTAATACTTTGTCCTCCGGATGATAATCATATCCAAGACAGCCATTAAAGCCCATCATTTCTCCACGCTTCTGCTTCATCCGAATTCCCATCTTTACATTCTGGGATAAAGATTCCACTTCATTTTGAGCTAGTGTACTCATAAGAGTAATGAACATTCTCCCTGCTTTGTCATTGTATTGATACCTTCCTTTTCAAAGATAACGGCTATCCCTTTTCCTTCAGCATTCTTACATACTGAATGGTATCCACTGTATTTCTGAAAATCTGATACTGATTTTGTAAGGATAATATCAATCTGACCATCCATACAATCTCTAATCATTTTCTGAAATCCCTGTCTGACTGCTACCTTAGTTCCAGTGATTCCCTCATCAGCATAGAAATCTGCCATTACCCATTCCTTATTCTGCGAAATCTTATCCTGATAATATTCTTCAGTGACTGAAAACTCTCTAGCTGTTCCTCTCCTGTATGAAATGTTGCCATTGCTTCTTCTATTCTTGATTTTGTGGTAGGAGATACAAAGGATCTGACCGCTAACCTGTATATGTTAATTGACAAAACAGAAAAGTTTATCAAAGAAAAAAGTTTCGATACTGCCCCTTCCGATAAGAATAATTCTGAGGCGGTATCTTTAGATATGAACGAGTTTATTGCATCTGTAGTTAAGTCCGTCATTGCACCACTTTATAAAGACAACTTCTTTTATTCCTGACAGTATGTGCTTTTTGCAGTATTACATTGAGCTGAACATTTACAGTTTCTACCCTTTTTGCTGCTCTGAATGTATATGAGGCTATGCTTTGGTGCAACATTTGACAGGAGACTAGAATAATATAAAAATCTTGAGAACACTACTGATGGAGAATACTATGATATTCAGCCCTTTCTTGAGATAGGAATGAAATATACTGCTGATTTTATCAATGGAGAAAAAGAGAAACTTTCCCACGACCTTGATATGCTTGTGGGGAGCAAATGATGTTATGGTTGACAATACCATCCTGCAAAAATTCTATCTGCTGAATCCCAGAAAAGAAGTATGTATATCTCTAAAAAAGAATTTACGGAATGGAGCAAGACCCGCCAGAGAAAACGCTCACTTTGTGAAAATGGCGAGATGACTTTGGAGGAATTTCAGGCTTGGCTTGATGAAAGCAAACGAAGATAATTTCAAAAAGAACGCCTGCCATGGGATATTTATATTCCCAACTGCAAGGCGGTCTTTCAGTTATCTGCTAATTATTTTCTTTTCACACTGAATATGCCCAAAACGAGTATCCTACTGCATAGCATAAAACTAAAAAATTGAATAAAAATCAGCGTAAGCGTTACTTGTTTCTAGTTACATATTAAAGTCCTGACAATGTTCTCATAACAAGGTCTACATCTTTATTCTCTAATTCCTGAATAATGTGCAGATATGTCTTCTGAGTAGTTGTCATACTGGCATGTCCGAGTCTTCTTGCCACACTTGCAATGGAAACGCCTGCAAATAACAGCAGTGATGCATGCGTATGTCTAAGACCATGCACTGAAATCTCAGAAATTCCACAAGCCTTTACAATGCCTCGTCAGCACATCATTAACCGTTGAGTTATACACTTTCTCCTCTCCGACAAAATTGGTTTATCCTCTGGGAGCTTCTTCACCAGTTCTGAAAACTTAACAACAATCTGCCAGTCTATCTGGATCTTTCTTACAGAAGACTTATTCTTCGTTGGCAGAAATCCTCCATCTCCTTTGTAATCCCATGTCTTACCGATAGATAGTGTCTGTCTTGCAAAATCAAAATCCACTGGTGTGATGGCAAGAGCCTCTGAAAAACGCATACCTGTCTTTGCTACAAGAAGAATGGAACCAGTCCCAGTTTACCTCTTCCTTGATATCCAAGTCAGCAATTAATGTATGTAATTCAAACTGATTTAAATATTTAATTTTTTGACTTTTGGCGTTTTTCCTTTGATGATTGCCTTTCTTGTCGGATCACGAGAAATCAAACCTTCATCTACAGCATCCAGTATTGCGCCCTTCAGCTGATGATGAAAGTCTAGGGGTGGTCTGCCTGTGCTCTTTTCGCATAATCATTCAGAAGCTGCTGGTATACAGTTCTTTGTCATCTCTGACACCTTAATTCAGGCAATGCTTTCTCCACCCATTTCTGTGTCATAAGGTATTCATGGTTGCCTCTCTTATTGCACCATGCTTATATACCTCACCCATTGTATGAAAATGACCAATTTAAGAAAGGTACTTTGGGAAAAGCAGGCTTCAATTTGATATAGATAGAGCTATTAAACAATCCAACGATTGGGATGATTTTATAAAGAGAATGGCTGCTTTAACTATGAAATCAAGTATGGAAAGCACATTGCATTTAAACACAAAGATAAAGAAAGATTTATATGGTTAAGACTATTGAGAAGATTATACTGAGGATAGACTAAAAGAACGCATAGTAGAAATGCTAATCAAAGAACATATACAGTGAAAAAAGCCTGTTGGAAATATCATTGATATTGAGAATACTGAAAAGATAAAATCAAGCAAAGGCTATGAGTATTGGGCTACAAAACATAATTTAAAACTGCAGCCAATACTGTACTTTTGATGTGAAAAAGGATTTAAATCTATCTCCCAACTTGATGAATACATTAAAGAGAGTGCATTAAAAGACAAAATTTTACAAGACAAAATCAAAGTCATAGATAAGAAAATTTCAGTTCTATCAAATACTATGGAACAAGTTCATACCGTAAAATCATATCACCAAATCTATCTGGAATACAAGAAAGATCCATCTGATAAGGCTTTTTTGAAGAACATAAATCTAAAAATAACATTCTATGAAAGTGCCCTTCAGACCTAAAAAATCTTACTCAAAACTTCCAAACCCAAGGATATTTTGAAAGAGTTTGATTCATTGTGATGAAAAAAGAATACCTAATGCAAGAGTATTCTTCTTCAAAATCCGATATGAAAGAAACTATATCAAATCAGAAAAAATTATAGAAAAGATATGGGTAAGAAATGGAAAGGTAGCTCTATACTTTTTTGAAGCTTCATTCAGTTGGTGTATATCAATTTATGTTTCTCAAAAGCTTCTTTCCCACCTTCCCATAATATCAACAATTTTTTATGAGTATTTTTGGCAATCGATATTTCCTAATATCAGCATTTATTTTTTTCATCATACTGAGTAGAAATAACACATTCTGTATCCCAGTACAGGTATATTGCATTATGCGTAGCAAAAATAAACTGTATAGATTTTTTTCTTTTTATTAATTGTACTAATCACTTCATCATAAATAATTTGATTATCTAAATCATCTTCTGGTTGGTCAATGATAATTAAATCATTATCTTCTTGTGTTAAACAAATAATATTAATGCTGATGTTGTCCTATCGAATGTTGTTCTAGTAACTTATCATGATAGTAAATTTCACACTAAATCTGGGCATACTTCTTTTATTAGGTCAGAATAATTATCTTTTTATTTTATCATATACTTTAACGACTTCATTATCTGTAAGTATAGAATGTAATTTTTTGCATCATCTAAAAATGCAATCACTTATAATTGATACAAAATCAGAAAACTCATTGGCTATAGTCGTAGCCTTTACTTCTGATATTCCAGTTCCACGAAACTTGGCTTTAATATCATTTTTGAATTTATCCTTATTCCCTTTAATTTGATTTCAATTTTAAGTTCACTTTGGCTATCGTTAATTTTTAATTTCTTCTTCATATTTATTAAAAATATTACTAAGGACTTCATTTTTTTCTTCGTATAGATTTTTTTGATATCCAAAATTAATGATTCTCTAGAGTTATTTTTCTTATTTAATTCTTCGATATTTTGTTTTACTTTATCTAATTCAGATGTGTATTTTTTACAAAACTATCTGGATCAAAGAGTATCATCTTATATTTCACGCTTAATGGATGCAAACTCTTCTTTTAATGATTTCATGTCTTTATCAAATTCATCTTTAATTGTTCGTAGAGAATTTTCATTTTTCACAATAGTTTCGATTTCAGCGGAGATATTATTAATAGCAGTTAAAATGTTTTTAATATATCATTTATATTTCCAAATAGTTCTCCATTAAATTCACTCGTATAATCTGATAAGATAAATTGATTTTTATCAATTTCACCGTATCTTTTTTAACTTTCGAATATGTTACATTAACTTGTTCAACTAGATATTCAATTTTATTGTAGTCTTTATTATATGAAGTTTGCTTATTTAATTTTTCTGCTATACCTTTCTCATGAAAAATTTTAGTTTATATTCAAGTCTTGCTTTGCCGCATTCAGCTCTTCTATCTTAGTTGGAATTGACGAGAGTTGAAGTAGATTTCTTATCAAATTATCCAATTTTAGAACATAATTATCTACAGAGCCTAGTTGCATTTTTATTTTATTGCCAACTAATTTTGCAACAAATCAAATGCATATCCGCTTTGAGTAAAAGATAAATCTTTTTTGACCAAAAATACAGTGGATTATTTATTACAGAATTGATAGAAATTCCAACCTCATCCCTGTTTTCATCTAAAATAGATGGTTGTTCACCCATTAATCTTCTGACTTCATAATGTTTACCATACTTATCAATAATATCTAAAGAAATTTCTCCACCTGATCCTAAAGTATTCTTAACTAGATTTTCCTTATAATCTTTATCAATATTAGCATTTAGATCCAAAGCGTATCTTATTGATTCTAAAATCGAAGATTTTCCACTTCCCCTTATACCAATTAAAGTGTTCAATTCATTTTGAGAATGGTATTTTATTGAGTCCAGTTTCCCCCCTTTAAATGCTATAGATTGTATATAGCCATGATTAATTTTGGCTCTTCATTAGAAATTCTATTTTCATAATCTTGAAGAGAAAACTTCAATGCACTAAAAAGAGTATTCACCAATCTTTACATAACATAATTCCCCCTTTTCCGATTTCATCAAGTTTTTTAGGATCCGATCCTTCTACAAATGCAATCTCATAACCAAACCAATTTTTTTATTTTGGATTTATTGTCAAAAGTTCTAAGTTTCTGTAATCCAAGCACTCTTTTTTTTAAATTCATGATTTTGTGCTAAAGAACTTAATCTACCACCACCACATTCTTCAATAAGTCCACTTCTCTGTTCAATATGTGCAAATACAATAAAATAGTCTTTGTTAAGCTTTTCCAGTTCTACTAGTAGGGTATTTATATCAAAGTTACAGCATGTGTTTCATTTTTCTCGATTACTTATTCCTTGAAAAGCGGCAGTCAAAAAAACTGTCAATATGGTTTCGCCATTTTTAATCCAGTCTTCTGGATTAAATACTATAAGTGTATGAACGCCATTTTACCATCTTTAACTGACAACTCCACTCCTGGCAAAATGAAAATATCTTTTTTTTATTTGTTGCCTTTTTCAAAACTTTATATTCTTGCAAGTCAAATTTATTATGATTAGTTATTACTCAATCTTTATCTTTTCACTTTCCAGTTTATTTACATAATCGCTAACAAATGAGTTGTCTTCCCCTGTATATTTGAATTCCCAATGTCTTTCCTTGTATGTAGATGGAAATCACATCTTATCCATTCACAACCATTATCAAACATAATTCTAAAATCACCCCTCTTTCAAAATAATAAATCCTAAATTTTAGGAACAATAGAATGATTATCTATCCCATCTTTAGTTATATCCCATCTGGCAACCTTAATTTTTTAATTCTTTTTCCGCTTCCATAGTCAAAGAAGATCTTTACATAATTAAATTATTTAAAACTTTTTCAAGCTACCTAAACCGCCAGAGGATAATAAATACGCTTCCTCCGGATTGCAAAGTTTACAATATATCAATAATTGCCCTAAATTTTGAAGACTTAAAGCTGTTTTTTGCTTCAACCAGATAGATTTCGGCTCTATCTTTCCATCTTACAATTCTATTACCTTCAAAATTTCTTGAAAATAAACGGTTCTGAACCTTTTGTTACTTTATTGAATTGTTAGTTTTGATGATTAAATATGAACGATAAATCTTTGTATTTTCCAAACTACCCCTGACCCCACCACAGCGACATTCACACCGCTTGTAATAGCCTTTTTCTTGTCACTTTCGGTCCTTTGCGAGAACTGTATAAATCGCTCAAAGTGCCTAAATTCAAGGAGTTTTTAGATATCTTTCCTTTGGAGCAGTGTCACGCTCTCAACGTGTCTGTGCCAGGGAACATATCAACAACCGCTTTCCCTGTACAAGTCTGTAGCCCTCTCCCATATAACAGAGCCAAATCTCTTTGCAAGTGAAGTTGGTTTGCAGGAAATATACACAATATTCTCTACTTCGTGGCTCAATATCTTCTTAAGCGCCTTTGCATTTACACCGTCTCTTGGTGGATCAAGAATAATAATGTCCGGCTTAACTTCCACATCGTCAAAGAGAAGTACAGAACGTCACCCGCCAAAATCACAGTTATGCAAAGGTTGTTAAGCTGTGCATTTATCTTTACGGCTTCAACTGCCTCTTCAACAATCTCAATACCAACAACTTCCTTTGCAACAGGCGCAACTATCTGTGCTATTGTTCCTGTTCCGCTGTATAAGTCGTAAATAACAGGCTTTTCACCATTCTTAATCATTTTTGTCAGTGAATACCATATCTCTTACTACACTAGGAGTCTTTCCACACCCTTAGAATTTGTCTGAAAAAATGAAAATGGTGTAACTTTAAACTCAAGACCGGAAAGGTTTTCAGTTATAAAATCTTTGCCATAAAGTAAATTCAGCTTGTCGCATTTAACAGCATCAGCAATGGCATCATTTTCTATATGCATGATTCCTGCAATCTTGCCTTCTAATTCATTTTCAAGTTCAAAGAGAGTGCATCCTTATATTTATTAAGTAAATTCAGCTGTGCGCTCCATGTCCTGAGTTGTTGTAACGATGACAATCATAATTTCACCGTTAAATGCACTTCTTCTGAGGAGCAAATGTCGAAAGTACTCTCCTTCTCTTGCCATGTTGTGGTAGAAATCAAGACCTGATTCATTTACCATCTGACGTGTTTTTCTTACAATCTTGTTGAAATCTTCATGCACAATCAGACAGTCATCTGCTGGAGAAATTGCATACTTTGAATTTCTTCTGTGCATTCCGATTACAATTTCCCCATCCTTAACTTCATCACCGAAGCTGTATTCCATTTTATTTCTGTATTCATGGACACTTGGACTTGGAACTATTTCATCAAATATTGCATCGCTAACTTTGTAGTATTCACTATCATCGGACACATATGGAGCTTCCCCTCGCCCATATATGCACCATTATGAATTCCATCGAGCAGTTCCCATGATTCTAACAATTTCTTTACGCTTCATTTCAAGCTGAGCTTCATAGTCCATTGGAAGATATACGCATCCGCCGCACTCTCCAAATACAGGACATCTCTTTTCTGTTTCATACTCAGACTCTTCTAAAATATTTACCAGATTACCTGCAGTCTGCTTCTTTAATCTGAATTCAATCTTCTGCCCCGGAATAACATTTTTTTATAAAGAACTCTCTGACCGTTATCTTCCGGATTTTCAGCTTCAATAACCTCAACCTCAGCTCTTGCTGGAAAATGTATTCGATCTGTTACTATTCCCTTGTATAACTCTTTACGCTTCATCTGCTATATGTGCTCCTGTTTGTTATATTTCACTTATACTCATATCTTTATATGATACTATAAAACACCCGATATCCAAAACAAAAAACATCCCATATGATACTTCCGCTGCCCTATTGCATGCTTAGTATCCATATAGGATGTTTCTTATTATCTGATACACAATTCAAATATTATAATCTGATAATTATAACTTGATGATATCGTAGTATTTCATGTTATTTGCAGAATTAACATTTTCATTTACAAGCTTCTCACCATCTGATGATGCCTTGTAGCTCTTTGTTAAATCTGTAGTTGTGTTTTCCAAAGAGAGCCATCTGCTGCAACATAAATGTTGTCATATTCTACTATGAAAATAGATTTTCTCTGTACCTGTTCCCATTTGTAACTGTGGCACTGCTAAAACCATATATATTATATTTTTCAGGTCCCGTTGAAATTATCTGTTTTGTAAATTAGCTGCAGCTGTTGTTTCTGCCTGATTCCCTTCAGTTGTTTCAGTCTG
>VOFG01003946.1_pt1 | contig 27898 bp, 61 predicted proteins | sample 5384171 | NCBI WGS metagenome assembly VOFG01 (sample SAMN12384726, study PRJNA508395) | human gut metagenome | isolation source: healthy gut F | host: Homo sapiens | reverse complement strand
TCAACTATGATGTAATCTGCTCTTCCGAATATATGGTTGAGCGTCTGATCAACGAGGGCGAAGTTCTCGAAGAAGATTACGATGCCATGGACAACTACAAAAAATCTGATCCAACGATCCTGATATGTCTGCCTCCTATGACAAGAATCACACCTATTCCGTTCCATATTTTTACGGCGATACCGATGAAAATCATCTGCGGGAAGCCCTCGACATATTAAAAAAGCAAAAAGATGAAATAAAATCGTACATGCCTACTATGTAGACAGAGACAGCCGATGCCATGATCGGAGAAGAAGCCTCCATCGCACTGTGCTACTCCGGCGAGCTGCACTGCCATGGCAGAGAACGACAATCTGGATTATTCAGTTCCAACAGAGGGGATCAAACCTCTGGATCGATTCCTGGTTCATTCAAAGTCCTGCACTAACCAGACCAACGCTTTAAAATTCTTAAATTTCCTGTGCAAGATGATATCGCAGAAAAGAATTTCGAATATGTGCAGTATGCCTCTCCGATTACATCTGTGGTAGAAAATCAGGACGCTGACGTAAAAAATAACGAAGCTATCAATCCTTCCAGTGACACGATAAAAAAGATGTGAAATCTATAAAGCATTAAGTGATGATGATTCCGCCAAGTACACAAAGCTGTGGCAGGAACTTCTCTCTTATTAAAAAACCGAGAAAAATGATTGCAATTTCAGTCAAAACATGCTAAAGTAAATCCACGGTGTCTGGTTAACACCGTGGATTTTCATCTTCGGAAACGGTCATTCCGAAATTTCCCATATATACATTTGTTTTCAATTACATATGAACTATCAGAATTTTTTAACAACGATCCGTACACAGCTTTCTCTGCGTATCGAGACAGGTGTCACTTTTTAGACATTCGTTCCTTTACCAAAAATAATGGAACACATTACGATGGTCTGGTACTTCTCCATCCGAAGAAAAACGTGTCACCTGCGATCTATCTGATGCCATACTATCATCGCTATCTGGAAGGGGTATGCCTTGAAGAAATCTGTGAAGATATTCTTCATACCTATCAGGCGCATGCCCCGGAAGAAAAATTTTGACACGTCCTACTTTACCGATTTTTCCCGTGCCAGCGAGCACATCGTCATGCGTCTTGTAAGCTTTGAAAAAAATCAGGAACTGTTAAAAAGAGGTTCCGTTTTTCCGCTATCAGGATCTGGCCGTCATCTTTTACTGTCTGCTCCATGCAAGTGCCGAAAACCAGGCAAATATTCTGATCCACAATCATCACTTAAACCTTTGGAAAACCGACAAAGAAACGCTCTACCGGCTTGCGAAGAAAAACACGCCACAGCTTCTTCCCCCAGCTTACCCCCGATGAGCAGTCTTCTCAAAGAAATGCAGCTCGTCGCGGAAACTCCACTCCCGGAAGCAGCCCCGCCACTGTATGTTCTGACCAATACGTACCGGTCCAACGGTGCAACCGTTCTCCTCTACGATGACATCTTAAAAGAACTGTCCGATTTGTTTGAAAAGGATCTGATCATTCTGCCAAGCAGTATTCACGAAGTACTGATTCTTGCCGCCGATGAAAACGACAGGCAGAATCTCGACCATTACACCGCAATGGTAAAAAGAAGTGAATGCCTCACAGCTTCAGGATGAAGAAATTCTGTCCGACCATGCCTACTATTACTGCCGGCACAGCCATCTGCTGACCATGCCGCAGCCGGTCTGCACTTCATAGATTATATTTCCAGACACAAAATCCCCCCGCAGAAAAAAATTCTGCGGGGGAACATCTATTACATTTCTACCAGTTTATCATATAGCTTCTCATATGCATGTGCCGAAACATTCCAGGAAAAATTGCGATCCATCGCACGATAGATCAGTTCTTTCCATGCGGCCTTTTGTTCATGCTCACACGATACGCATACCGGACAATATCTGCCATTTCCTGTGCATTAAAATTCGCAAATGAAAAACCACATCCTGTATTTTCATATTCATTGTATGGTTCTACCGTATCCCGGAGTCCTCCGGTTTCACGTACGATCGGAAGTGTTCCGTAACGCATGGCAATCATCTGTGCCAGCCCGCATGGTTCAAACATGGAAGGCATCAGCAGCACATCACTTGCCGCATATATATGGTGCGAACGCTCCTCGGTAAATCCGATATGTACGCTTACCTTGTCCGGATACTTACTCTGATAATGGTGGAACATATTTTCATACTGGCTCTCTCGGAACCAAGAACCACCAGCTGTATATCCATTTCGGTTAAAAGTTCATCAATACGCAGCCAATCAGGTCAAATCCTTTCTGGCTGGTCATACGCGATACGATTCCGATCAGGAAAGCATCCTCCTGACTGGAAGCCCAAGTTCTTTCTGTAATGCAACTTTGTTTTCTTTTTCCCACTCACTGCATCTTTTTTCGAATAATTTACCGAAATATAAGGATCTGTCTGTGGATTATATTCTTCATAATCAATTCCGTTTAGAATACCATAAAGGCGATCCTTTCGGGCAGTCATCAGGCCACTTAAGCCCTCTCCCCCTTCTACGGTCGTAATCTCATTTGCATACGTCGGGCTGACAGTAGTAATATAATCCGTATACCACGCCACCCTTTAAGTAGTTTGCTTCGCCATAAAGATTCCAGTTCATATGCATTGAAAATGTGTGCCGGGAGTCCTGTAATATCCATAATCTCCTGAATTCGCCAGCGTCCCTGAAACTGCAGGTTATGAATCGTAAACACGGTTTTGATTCCCGCATAAAATTATCATCTCCAAATACCGTATGCAGAAACACCGGAATAAGTCCTGTCTGCCAGTCATTGCAATGGATAATATCCGGGGCAAAATCAATATACGGCAGACTAGCAAGTACTGCCTTGGAAAAATATGCAAACTTTTCCACATCTTCATAGATATTGTTGTATGGAGATTCTCCTGCAAAATAAAATTCATTGTCCACAAAATAAAAGTGAACACCATGATATTCCGACTCGAAAATTCCAACATACTGCCTGCGCCAGTTCAGATTTACATAAAAATGGCACAAAAATTTTAAATTTGGAAGAAATGAGCGATCCATGCAGGCGTATTTCGGAATAACTACCCGCATCATACTCTTTTTTGTCAAAATATTTCGGAAGTGATCCGACAACATCGGCAAGACCTCCGGTTTTCACATATGGCACTGCCTCTGATGAAACAAACAGAATCTTCTTCATACATAACACTCCTTTACTTACTCTTCATCTGTAATCGTATTTTGTCCGTAATAAGAGCGATAAATTCCGAGTTGGTCGGTTTTCCTTTTCCATTGCTGATCGTATATCCGAACAGATCATCCAGCGTATCCATCTTGCCACGGCTCCATGCTACTTCAATTGCATGACGGATGGCACGCTCGACACGGCTTGTGTCGTATCAAATTTCTTTGCAATCCCCGGATATAAAATTTTCGTAATAGAATTTAACATGTCCATATTCGTCACAGACATGATGATTGCCTCCCGCAAATACTGGTATCCCTTGATATGTGCCGGAACACCAACCTCATGAATTATCTCTGTGACATCCTCTTCCAGTGTCTGTAACGAGTACTTTTCCGGTTTCTTTTTCCATCTCAACCGGTCTGCCAATTTCTTTTCGTACTTTGTTTTTCGACGGTTGAGTGTCTTGATCCGGTCAAAACAATATTCCGGTCAAACGGCTTCATAATGTAATAATCCGCTCCCCGCTCAAACGCGTCTTCGGTAATCTTTTCATTGCTGATCCCACTGATCATCAGAAATGTTGGCCGATTCTTTAGTGTATGATCTGCCCTGATCCTGTCAAGGACTGCCAGACCGTCCAGTTTCGGCATAATAATATCCAATAATACAACATCCGGTTCTTTTTCCTGATCAGATGACAGGCTTCTTCTCCATCCTTTGCCATCCCGATCAGGTGCAGTTCATCATCACTGGTTACCATTTCTTCCAATAAGTCACGCATAACCTCGTTATCATCTGCAATTGCGACATTTAGTTTTCCCATGTAGGCCTCCTAGAATGTCAAATTCAGTCAAAAATAAGCATACCAGAAAGCACTGTCCGATTTTGTCAAAATTTGTCGATAAATACAGTTAAACTATATCACAACTGCCAATTTATTTCAATGTCTTATGCATTCTCTTCGAACTGGGAATTATACAGATCTGCATAAAATCCTTTTGTGCCAGAAGCTGTTCGTGTGTCCCCTGCTCTATGATATCGCCATCTTTCATCACCAGAATCAGATCCGCATTTCTTATCGTAGAGAGTCGATGCGCAATGATAAAGCTGGTCTGTCCACGCATCAGATTATCCAATGCCTTCTGAATCCGCACTTCGGTACGGGTATCTACCGAAGAGGTTGCCTCATCCTCAATCACTTCCTCATCCGTGGCATCCAGTCGGCCATAACGGATATTTTCCATGATTGTTCCTTGAACAGCCAGGTATCCTGCAATACCATACCAATGCATCCCAAGCTCCTGACGGTTAAAGTCGCGGTATATGATGCCCATCCACCTGAATGGCTCCGCCTGTCACATCATAGAAACGCATAAGCAGTTTGACCATTGTGGTTTTCCTGCTCCCGTTGGTCCGACAATTGCAATTTTCTGTCCAGGTGTTACATGTAGCGGGAAAAAATCCCTGATAATGATCTGATCCGGATTGTATCCGAAACTTACATGGGAAAAATCCACGTAACCATCCACATGGTCGAGATGCACAGCATGTTCAACCGTCAGTTCTTCTTCCTCTTCGTCCAGAAATTCAAATACGCGCTCGGAGGCTGCAGCCATCGACTGCAGCATGTTTGCCACCTGCGCAATCTGCTGGATCGGCTGAGTAAAATTCCGGACATACTGAATAAATGCCTGAATTTCACCAACCCCGATGGTTCCGCGGATTGCCAGAAGTCCTCCAAAATTGCCACTCCGACATAACCGAGGTTTCCGACAAACTGCATGATCGGCTGCATCAGTCCGGATAAAAACTGGGACTTCCATGCCGATTGAAACAGAATCTGATTGGTATCTTCAAATTTTTTGATGGTGCTCTCCTGCTTATTATATGCCTGCACCACCAGATGTCCGCCATAGACCTCTTCCACCTGTCCGTTGATATGTCCCAGATATTCCTGCTGTTGGCGGAAATATTTCTGCGAATGTTTGATAATAAACGAAATCAGGATGGCAGATACCGGAAGAATCACAAGTGAAATCAATGTCATAATTCCGGAAATTGAAATCATCATCACAAGTGTTCCGACCAGTGTTGCCACACTCGTAATGATCTGCGTCACACTCTGATTTAAACTCTGTCCAAGTGTATCCACATCATTTGTGATGCGGGATAGGAACTCTCCCCGTACGTGCGGCTCTCGAAATATTTCATTGGCATGCGGTTGATTTTCTCTGAAATTTCCTTTACGCATGCGGTAACAGGTTTTTCTGCGTGATTCCTGTCATGATCATTCCCTGTATAAAACTGAATACTACCAGAACAGATATACAGGCCAAGTGTAAACAATAACACTTTGGCAATATAGGTAAAATCAATAGATCCGGTTCCCGCGATCTTTTTCCGAACCTTCCACCAATGCATTCGTTGCACGTGCCATAACCTTTGGTCCGACAACGGAAAAGAAGACAGACACCGCCGCAAAAATCATAACGGCAACGATTGCATACCAGTATCTTCGAGATAACGAACCAGTTTTCCGATAGAGTTTTTGAAATCTTTTGACTTTTCTCCCGGTATCATTCCTCTGCCCGGGTAGCCCATCGGATGAGTGAGGTCTTCTTGTACGTTGTTCTGCCATCTTATTTCACCTCCTCAGAAAGTCCCAGTTCTTTGGCAGACAGCTGGCTCCTGGCAATCTGCTCGTAAACTTCGCAATTGTGCAGTAATTCCTCATGCGTGCCTTTTCCGACAATCTTTCCATCGTCGAGTACCAGTATCTGGTCGCATGCAGAATCGTACTGATTCGCTGTGCGACAATGATCACGGTCGTATGTTCCGTCTTTGTCTCAAGCGCTCTGCGGAGTGCCGCATCGGTCTTCATATCCAGAGCGGAAAAACTGTCATCAAACACATAAATCTTTGGATTCTTTGCGATCGCTCTGGCAATGGCAAGCCGCTGCTTCTGTCCGCCGGAAACATTGCTTCCGCCCTGTGCAATCGCACTCTCATACCCATCCTGTTTGCTGTCAATAAACTCTATTGCCTGCGCAATCTCCGCTGCTTCCCGGATCTGCTCATCTGACGCATCCTCTGCCCCAGAAGCGCAGATTGCTTGCAATTGTACCGGAGAAAAGAATTCCCTTCTGTGGTACAAATCCGATATGTTCCCGCAGATCCTGCAATGTATACTTGCGGATATCCGTTCCGTCAAGCGTGATCTCTCCGCCTGTCACATCATAAAAACGCGGAAGCAGGTTGACCAGCGTAGATTTACCACATCCGGTACTTCCGATAATTGCAGTGGTCTTTCCCGGCTCTGCAACAAAATCAATATCCGAAAGCACATCTTCCGTGGCTCCCGGATACCGGAAATTTACATGATGAAAAGGCAATCACACCCTCACACTGTTCCATGGCAACCGGCTCTTTCGGATCTGTAATCGTACTTTTTGTGCGTACAACCTCATCTATACGCTCTGCAGCCACACCGGCTCTCGGCATCATGATAGACATCATGGTCAGCATCAGAAATGCCATAACGATCATCATTGTGTAAGTAATAAATGCCGTCATGGAACCAACCTGCATATATCCGCCATCAATCCGCTTTGCGGCAACCCACACAATCAGAAGCGTAATGCAGTACATGATCATCATCATTCCCGGCATCATAAATGTCATAACACGGTTGGTAAACAACTGCGTCCTTGTCAGATTGCGGTTGGCCTCATCAAACCGCTCTTCTTCCCGTTTTCCCGTCCAAATGCACGAATGACATTTAATCCTGTCAGAATCTCTCTCGAAACCAGATTCAGCCGATTACACGAGATTCTGCATAATCTTAAACTTTGGCATGGCAAGGGGAGGTAGCAATGCATTACAAACCCAAGAATAACAAGCACCGCAAGCGCGATCGCCCATTCCATTCCTGCGTGGGTCTGTGCAACCTTAATCACACCACCGATTCCAATGATCGGAGCATAAAGAATCATTCGCAGAAATACTGCAGTCACCATCTGAATCTGCTGTACATCATTGGTACTTCTCGTAATCAGGGATGCCGTTGAAAAATGATCCATCTCTGCATTGGAGTACTGTACGACATTGCGGAATGTCTTATCACGCAGATCTCGTCCGATGGATGCTCCCACACGGGAAGCACAATATCCGACAACCACTGCCGCCATAACCATCAGCAGCGCAAAACCAAGCATCTTGGCTCCGGTGGTCCATAAGTAATGTTTCTGAATGGCATCTACATCCACACCTGCATTTTTTTATCACAGGAGATCGCATAGGTCACACCCATGGATTTCAATGTAGAAGATCCGATCGCATCAATCTGTCCGGACACCTGCTTTCGCATCTCAAGAATCTGCTGATCCGGTACCTGGCCGGCTGCCAGTGCCTGCATCAGCTGCTTCATATCTACCTGCGTCCCATCCGTTCCCATTTTTCCCCGTGAGAGCCTTCTCGTCAATATCGGACTCCTTCATCTGGGACATCTGATATACCATGACGATCGGCTCCAACAGAGACTCATCCATATCGTCAAGCGTATCCTCTTCACAATTTCTCACATAGTTTCCATCTTTTTTCGGCTCCTTATAACAGGCGGCAAATGTTTTCTTTTTCCCTGCTGGTCATAAAAAAAGCTGTGCTGACACAAAAAATCTTCCTGTGTCATTTCTTCCGGAAGAATATGCTCCACTCCGCTGCTCATGATTCCGACATCGATAATATCTGATGTATACTGTGGCAGGGACAGATCACAAAATGCCTGCATCACAAGAAAAGCCACAATAACCAGAATCCATTTCCAGTATGGGAGCATGTTTTTTAAATATTTTTCCCATGATTTAACTCCTTTTCATATGCATAGCTTTTATACTATCACGAACTGATTTCCAGAACAATTCCTATTATATAAAACTTTCTTAAATTAAAATGAAATGTGTGGTGCAACCACGGGCACCACATTTCATTTTCTGATTTTATACTGCTGGAATTATATAACCGGCCTTCTTCATTTCTTTTGTAAAATCATCGACAGACATTCCTGCTTTTTTTCTGCACCTGTTTCCACGGTGATGATCCCATCCTGCACCAGGGATGCATATGCACGAATCTGTCCTTCGCGCTGACCTTCTCGCTGACCTTCGATTCTGCCCTCTCTCTGGCCTTCCATACGCCCTCATTCAATTCATCTGCCATCAAAACACGTAATGCCTCACACATGATCCTTTCACTTCCTTTCCATTCCCGTACTTTCTCCATGTTACTGTTTACAATGACCTGCCAGCACGATATCTGCAAGATTCTTCTCCCTTCCCTCAAAGGTACTCACCTGCAATAAATACTGGCGCAAACGATTCCTCCAGCCTGTCGGTCAGTGCCTTGAGCTGTACATGCATATCCACATCCAGTTCCGATGACACTATGATCTGCACCGGGAACATCGCGCCATTGACATAGTAGATTCCTGCTGCTTCTTTTTTTTATATCCATACCCAGATTTTTCCAGTTCCCCAGCAGCTTCACCGGCTTGCGGTCTCGAATCAGTGTAATGGTAATCTCCTCTGCCGGAATCTCATCCACATGATTTGGTAATACTTTATACAGGCACGCATACGCAACCGCCTTGTAAAAAGTATCAATGTTCAGCTCATCCATCGGGAATTTATATTCAAAAATATTGTGTTTCCGGAAAATCTTCCCGATTTCATTTTTTATTTTGCAGTCCTCTTTACTTTTTTACAACCGTACAGTCAATCTGCAAAGGTTTTTCCGTAAGCTGGAACTCATCGGTAAATTCCAAATTTTCTGCATCCTCCAATAGTTCCAGGCGCAGTGCCGAACAAAACGCCGGATGCCACTGCAGCTTTTGGGACTTTCTGATTCTCCTGTTGATTCTTCTCCTGTTGATTTTTCGTTTGTTCTTTTTTCCAAATGTTCTCCTTATATTATATGTGGTTTTTGCTTTTATTTCAACGCATAAAATTGCAGACTGTTAAACCTTGACCGTCAATCTCCGACCGTCAAAACCTGACTGTCAAAACCCGACCGTCAAAGGCACATTAAAGTTCACATCTTTCACTTATACAACAAAACAAATGGGATTTCTGGCAGGAACTGCCACTGAAAAAAAGATATGATTACTATACCATATGTTTATGACCGCTGCAAGAAAAACATCCCGAGCTGGAAAAACAATAGGAAAAACAAAAAGCCATGCAATGGAAAAAATCCAATACTGCATGGCTTTACAAAATTAATTTTATACCGCAGGGATTACATAACCTGCCAGCTTCATTTCCTTTGTGAAATCATCGACAGACATTCCCGCTTTTTCTGCACCTGTTTCCACGGTGATGATCCCATCCTGCACCAGGGATGCATATGCACGAATCTGTCCTTCGCGCTGACCTTCAACTCTTCCTTCGCGCTGACCTTCCATACGCTCCTCATTCAATTCATCTGCCATCAAAACACGTAATGCCTCACACATGATCCTTTCACTTCCTTTCCATTCCCGTACTTTCTCCATGTTACTGTTTACAATGACCTGCAGCACGATATCTGCAAGATTCTTCTCCCTTCCCTCAAAGGTACTCACCTGCAATAAATACTGACGCATCAACGATTCCTCCAGATGATTCGTCAATGCTTTTAGCTGTACATGCATATCCGTGTCCAGTTCCGATGATGCAATGATCTGCACCGGAAACATCACATCATAGACATAGTAAATCCCGGCTGTTTCTTTTTTGACATTCATACCCAGATTTTTCCAGTTCCCCAAGCAGCTTCACCGGCTTGCGGTCTCGAATCAGTGTAATGGTAATCTCCTCTGCCGGAATCTCATCCACATGATTTGGTAATACTTTATACAGGCATGCATACGCAACCGCCTTGTAAAAAGTATCAATGTTCAGCTCATCCTTCGGGGATTTATATTCAAAAATGTTGTGTTTCCGGAAGATCTTCCCGATTTCATTTTTATTTTGCAGTCCTTCTTTTACTTTTACAACCGTACAGTCAATCTGCAAGGGTTTCTCCGTAAGCTGGAACTCATCGGTAAATTCCAGATTTTCTGCATCCTCCAGCAGTTCCAGGCGCAAGGCTGAACAGAATGCCGGATGCCACTGTAGCTTCTTTTTTTTTCTTTTTTATTTTTCAATTGTTCTCCTTTTTATTATACAAAACTGTTATACTCTTTTCAACGCACAAAAATCACGTATTAATAAACTCATAAAATTTAAACAAATGGAATTTCTGGCAGAAACTGCCTCTGAAAAAAGATATGATTACTATATCATATGTGTATGCCCGCTACAAAGAAAAAACATTTCAAGTAGGAAAACAAAAAGCCATGCAATGAAAAATCCAATACTGCATGGCTTTACAAAATTAATTTTATACCGCAGGGATTACATAACCTGCCTGCTTCATTTCCTTTGTGAAATCTCCGACAGACATTCCCGTTTTTTCTGCACCCGTTTCCACGGTGATGATCCCATCCTGCACCAGAGATGCATATGCACGAATCTGGCCTTCTCGCTGGCCTTCGATTCTGCCCTCTCGCTGCCCTTCGATTCTTCCTTCTCGCTGGCCTTCAATTCTGCCCTCTCGCTGCCCTTCCATACGTTTCCTCATTCAATTCATCTGCCATCAAAACGCGTAATGCCTCACACATGATCCTTTCACTTCCTTTCCATTTTTGCACTTTCTCCATGTAACTGTTTACAATGACCTGCAACACAACATCCGCAAGATCCTTTTCCCTCTCTGCAAATGCACCGACCTCTAACAAATATTGCCTCATCAGAAAAACAGTTCAGAGCAAATAAAATAAAATTTCCTGTTTGCATACTCTCCAAAAAGGTATTATATAGAAAAACACAGGAGGTATTCAAATGAAAGCACATAAATATTGGTCCCTTGGTGCATTGGCAACCATGATCGGAACTATCTATACCGGCTATAAAAATATGAAATCAGCTCACAAATATTTTGCCTGCAGTTCTCTTCTCTGCATGATTATGGCTATCTACTCTGGTCATAAAATGCTTTCTGCAAAATCCAGGAAAAAGAAAGACTCTGTTTCTCAAGAATCCGCAGAATAATTGAAATTATAGATGTTTTTACCCATACATACTACATGGCTTTACAAAATGATTTTATACCGCAGGGATTACATAACCAGCCTGTTTCATTTCTCTTGTAAAATCATCGACAGACATTCCTGCTTTTCTGCACCAACTTCCACTGTAATGATTCCATCCTTTACCAAAGTTGCATATGCACGAATCTGGCCTTCACGCTGACCTTCCACGCGTTCTTCATTCAATTCATCTGCCATTAAAACACGTAATGCCTCACACATTGTCTGTTCACTTCCTTTCCATTTTGCACTTTCTCCATGTTACTGTTTACAATAACCTGAAGCACAACATCCGCAAGATTCTTTTCCCTCTCTGTAAAAACGCTAACTTCCTGCAGATACTTCCACATCAGCGGTTCATCAAATTGTCAGTCAGTGCCTTGAGCTGTACATGCAAATCCATATCCAGTTCCGATGATGCAATGATCTGCACCGGGAACATCACACCACTGACATAATAGATTCCGGCTGTTTCTTTCCTGCATTCATACCCATCACTACTTAATTTCTGAAGAAGCTTCACCGGCTTGCGATTCCGAATCAGTGTAATGGTAATCTCCTCTGCCGGAATCTCATCCACATGATTTGGTAATACTTTATACAGGCATGCATACGCAACCGCCTTGTAAAAAGTATCAATGTTCAGCTCATCCTTCGGGGATTTATATTCAAAAATGTTGTGTTTCCGGAAGATCTTCCCGATTTCATTTTTTTATTTTGCAGTCCTTCTTTACTTTTACAACCGTACAGTCAATCTGCAAAGGTTTTTCCGTAAGCTGGAACTCATCGGTAAATTCAAATTTTCTGCATCCTCCAGCAGTTCAGGCGCAAAGGCTGAACAGAATGCCGGATGCCACTGCAGCTTTTGGGACTTTTTTCTGATTCTCCTGTTGATTTTTCGTTTGTTCTTTTTCCAAATGTTCTCCTTATATTATATGTGGTTTTTGCTTTTATTTCAACGCACAAAAATTGCAGACTGTTAAACCCTGACCGTCAAACTCCGACCGTCAAAACCTGACTATCAAAAACCTGACCGTCAAAGGCACATTAAAGTTCACATCTTTCACTTATACAACAAAACAAATGGGATTTCTGGCAGAAACTGCCACTGAAAAAGATATGTTTACCATAGCATATCCCCACCTTCCTGGCAAGGAAAACTTTACGTATACTGCATATATGTAATTGCAAAACGTATTCTACCTGTGACCATCATAAAAAAGACACACAATGCGATACTCTCTCACATTGTGTGTCTTTTCTTAAATCCCCATACTAATCAAGCAAAAACAAATTCTGGGATTCCATTTTCACAGTAGTTTTTCCCACTCTTGGTGTTCCATCCGGATTTTTGGACTTATTGTTATAAATTTCAAAAAAAACAATATCCCCTTCCTTCTTTTTTGTTTTCCCCCTGTCGTATCATAAATAAAGTAATACTCACTCATATTTTTCAGGTTTTCAAACACATATTTTTTAGGATTCTCCTTTGTTGCTTTTCCCTCAATCACCGTTCCGTCTTTTTTGTAAATTTTATCTACGTAAGTTCCATCTTTGTATTGGATCGAACAGGTCAGCTTCGTTCTGACGGTATTCAGTTCGACCGGGCTGAAGCGGATTTTTTCCTTAGTGCCGTCAAGGTTATTTCCATATTCTTTCATCCAGTTCATCTTATACACCAGATTCGGATCACTTCCATTTCCGGACTCCTCTTTTAAAAGCTCCGCCTCTTCATTCAGAATCTCAACCATTGGTGGCTCATATGTGGTACGGTATGCGGCAATCATCGTATTAATGAAAAGTTTTGCCTCCATATCTCCATCTACCGTAGAATGACCTACTCCGAATAAAAAACATTTCCCTTACTGTAAATATAGTAATTATTGGCGGCATCATTCGGGGAAGCCCCATAGGTGGCACCGGTTCCATCTCCGTTTGAAGCCGTACCCGCCCATGCACACGGATCTCCGTTCTCATTATCCGAAAGACAGTACCAGACCGTAACTTCTGGATCTTCCATGTCCAGCTGATACCACTGCCCATGCGTTGATGCAATTTTAAGTGTTTCGTCAATTTTAAACGGATATTCCGTAATCTGTCCCGTATTCGTCTTCGTTGCACGCATTGTCAGGTCATTATTATTGTTAAATCCTGTCAATTTCACATTATCGTTACTCACGCCACAGATATATTCATCATTTTATAACTTCTGATCATATACCGGTATGGGATTATTTGATCCGTATTTTTCTTTTCCCATCCCAGACGTTTCATGGCATAGTAAGTAAATCCCTGGGTATTACCAAGTGCCGTTGTAGAAAGTGTACCGTTGCTGCCAACGGTTGTCTGGGTCATTGTATCATACTTATGTTTCGCCTGATAAGCCAGCAGTTCCTTTCGTTCGCTCTCGGTCAGCTTCCCACTCACAGCTTTATACCGGTTCATTCCCATGACATCACGCAGATATGTATTGGCAGAATATCCGAAATCCCCACTGTGCACATTATGCATAGAAGTAAAATCATGCGTAAACAAAACACTTTTTCCAGAGGCGATAAAATATTTCAGAAATCAATCGCACCGTTTTTATTCGACATATTTACCTTATGGAACGTATCACCAAATCCCAGAATAAACATATTGTATGTATGATACAGTTCCTTTTGTTTTTTCGACATTTTAGCTGGATTTTCGTTTCCTTTTGGGCTGAAATATCCCTGGAATAATCATACACAAATTTCTCCCCGAAATAATTCTCCTGAAACTTAGAAACCGTAGTCGTTACCACGGTAATATGATAATCATTCAATGCATTATAATATTTCGTAAACAGCGTATTTTCGTGCAAATTCAGATACCCCTTATTATTAGTATCCGTATCCGGCATAATCTGAAGCACCTTAATCTCCCGTTTCTGTCCGGTCTGGTTTTTGCAACCGAGCAGCCGGTACGTGTAAAATGAATGTCCGATTATCCTTGCGGTATACAACAATCTTCCACTGGATCAGCCCAAAGTACAGTTTGGAAAGTTTTACCGGTGTAATGTTCTGTTCCCCGTCTCCTGCCGTAAAAACATCTCCCTCATAATAAACTTCCCCTGTATCATCCGAATCATCCGCATCCCCGGAGCCATCCACATCTGCCAGCCCCTCTTCAAATTTACCATCCTGATTCTGGTCAATATAAACTTTACACTGATACTGTGCGGATGGCACATCCGTCACCTGAAAACCAAAATCAAGTTTTGATCTGCCAAAACCGTCCACATCCAGATAATTTGCCTGACTGTCATCTACGGAAACAGACGTATCATTTTTCCCCCAGACGAAGTCGTTCCCTGATATTCATTTGGCAGTTTTGTAAACGTAATTTTCGGACAGACCTCTTTACCTTTGCAATCAGCCCATTGGTATCTGACGTCTGGTAAATGGTTTTTTTTCCTTCTTACTCTCCCTGACCAGATCCGCAAGGTTTGAACCGGCATCTATTTTATCGGACAGGCGATAGAGGTCATCAACCGCAACAACCGGATAACCGGCATGTAAAAAGTTCTCCAGTTCCGCTTTCTTAATCTTTGTAGTGGCATTTCCCGGGAAACGGAGTGTCGTATCCTCTATAACATTATTTCCGCTTCCAGCCCACAGAAACTTGACCGAACGGCTTATGCCGTCTGACCTGCTATACTCTGCACTGGTCATTTTATCTCCGGTATGGAAATATATTTTTCCGTTCATCGTGGTATCATTCCACACCGTCTGATTCTCTTTGATCCATTTCACATTGCCATCTGCATCTTTATAGGTTACATCCTTTTCTACCAGATTGTAAGCGCCCTGATCCAGCCCAAGATAAATCATGTTGTACTTGCTGTTTAGATCCTCCGTGGAACCAATAAACTCTGCCGTAGTCATATGGGTAATCTTAATATCCCCGATAAAATTCGGAATCATAAGCTGATATAACTTTTTTTGCAGCGAATAGCCGTTCTTTCGGTCATAGCATGGCTCAATATCCAATATCCGCAGTTCTCCATCCACATGATCCTTTGATGTTTTATATCCGAGAATATAACGAACTGCATCTGCCGGTGTCGCTTTGGGATCATTTCCCGTAAATTCCTTTAAAATCCGTAAACTTAGAATTCGATCCGATGCCGGAACCGTCCCCTTGCCAAATGCCTGTGTGGAAGTTGTATCCCCTTTAAACACAAACAGTCTGCCATTTAAATATCCCTGATTTTCATCGGTAGAAATATTTCCGGCAGTCATATACTTCTCCCATTTATCCTGCTTCGTCCAGTAATGGTACCAGTTCTCGCCGATCACACGTCCATCCACATCGGACGGAAGAAATGTAAACATAGACCAGTATGTCTGCGCATCGCCCGTCTGTGCAGTAAACACACCAGTCTCAACTCCATTAATTTCTTTCTTTTGAATCAAGGCATCTTCTCCATCCAGATACAACCGCTGAAACAGTTCAGAATCCATGGAAAACAGCATGACTGCCAGTTTATACATATTATTGTTATAGCCCGTATCGGTATAAGTATAAATGGTTGGATTCATATTCCAGTCCAAAATATGAAACGTAACCGATTTTCCCCACTTAAAAGATCCCTGTGTAGCTATATACACCCCGGAATCCATAAAATCGGGGCATAGTTCTCCTCCTGATTGATCTTCTTATACATTTTCTTGACAACATCCCAGCTGATATCTTTCGATCCATTAAATCCATCCGTATACGAAGAAACAGACGAATGCTTTCCGTACCTGTTGTGTTTTTTCCAGATCTCTGATATTATCACCCCCAGAATGTACCTTTTGGGGAAACCACATACAGATCCGCATAATCTGCCCATTTCGGCTGTGCATTCAGCTCTTTCCGGTGTAATCGTTTTAATAATCACCGAATAATTGTCTGCTTCCTCCTGTGTTTTACAGCCGATACTGTCCTTTAAAAAATAATCATTGTTTTTATATAGATAGTAATTCTCTGTTACATTGATATTATCCTTTGATTTATCACCGGTACTTTTTCTTTTTGTATAAATCCGGTCGCCCTCATTGGTAAGTTCACGATCCGTCCTTTCATCAAATGTCTGATCTTTATAATCCGATTTTTCGAAATCATTTACTGTATGCCAGATAATATTTCCATGATCCTGTCTGACAAACGATAAGCTTTCATTTCCGTCTTCCCCTTTTACAATTTTTTGACAAACGTTCCTTCCCCATCTTTGACGCGCTTCATAGTATCCGGTATATTCTGCATCTTTCATGCCATCATCACAGACACGCATATTTCCAGAATATTTTGAAATGTCCCCTTCCGGCTCATCCGGGAAAAATAAGCCTTTTTCTGTTCGTATTTTGCACCGGTTATGGATGTAACCGTTGTAAGATCCCCATCCCCATAACGCATCTCTTCCACATTTACCGGTTCACATCCACTGATCTGGTATCCAAACTCTGCGTATTCCTCATAAGGCACAATTTCAAGAATCAGAAACGGGTTTTCCTTTGTTCCAAGCTTTGCCGCTGCGGCATTCGCATCGTAAATGTTGCGCTTCGACTCCGGAATCTGCTCTATCTGGTCAACGACCCTCTTGTCATCACCGGAAGTTTCTCATCCGCCTTTAATTTATTCCGGTACCCGACAACCCCAAGACAGACAACAAGCACCCCCAGCATACAGACTGCGGATGCAATTCTCTTTTCCTGTTTCCGTTATTTTTTTTTCTGCCGATGCCATCTTACCATCTTCAATACGAACGCCCCTTCCTTACCTGAGTACATTTCTCAGCTTGAATTCATTTTTGTATCGTATACTTCTGTTCCAGATATTGCATATCAAAAGAAACCGCAACGGATGCCTTTTTCCGTGGAAGCATTTACTGTGCCGGTAAATGCCGTAACATATTCGCCGATCAGATTTTCCTGCACCTCATCCGTAGCTGCAGAAATCACCGTTGTATCGGTTTTTGGATCTGCCACAGCCATTTTCTTTGTATATAATTCTTTCCACCTGCAGAGATCCAGATCACCCGCTTGCTTGCAGCCTCCGGGGCTGCGGCACCTAGCCGGATTTGTTATCGAAGGTGTCCCCGGAATCTTATATATGACGATTCCTTCTACACCGGATACCGAAGGATCAAGCTTTTTCCACCCGGTTTCCCTCCATCACCCACATACCAATCTGTTCCATCAGAATCTGTGACCTGACTGTAAATCAATCTGTGATGCATGGTTATAATTTTTGTGCGCCATCCCCAGAAAAAGAATTGCAGCGCTAAAATAATCGTTGAAATTGCAATCGCAATAATCAGCTCCACAAACGTAATTCCACTATGATCTTTTCGCACACCGCCACTCCTTTCCAAAGTTATTTCTCAATAAAATGTTTTCCGGTATCACTTACCAGCTTTACCGTATATGCCGGTACTCCATCAATATAGATGGCACTTACATTCGTATTTGCCGTATCAAAGCACGCCGTTTTCGTGTAAGCAATCTTGATATAATTTCCACCGGCACCTTTTTCCGTCACCTCATTGCCCGTGCTGCTGTCCATCCGGATTTTGATGGTATTGTTACACAACCGCGTACCGTCATCCGTCAGCTTCGTATCATCAAAACTGCTTAAATTATCCGGAAGAATCCGCATATAATAGCCATTGTCCAGTTTATAAACATACATATAGTAATCACCGGTTTTGCTCATCGTTTTCACCTGAAGCGCACTGAGCGAAGAATCAAGGGTCTTTACCACCTTCTGCGTGTTGGCATAATGCAGATGCCCGATCATCATCACCGATGTACTCGCCAGAATTCCCATAATTGCAATGACAATAATGATTTCTACCAATGTAATTCCGTTTTGTCCCAGATGTTTTCGTTTTTTCATTGGCACACCTCTTAATTCTTTTTTCCAGTTATCGTAATTCAGATACGAATCCAGATCCAGATTTCCGGAAATATTCGATACCGCCGTTGAAGAACAGTCACGGAAAACTGGAAACAAAGTTATGTATCCTGTTTCTGGTCTTCCGCGAACAATTGCGATACCAGAAGTTTATTTCCTTTATATGACCGGTTCCCGCAGCGCCTGCATTCGAATCAAACGAAATCACCCGCCAGAAATAATCAGTCCTCAAAATCACCGGACACTTTGACATCCCCGGTTGCAACCACAAGTCCCCGCGTAACCGTATTTGGAAGCGCATAGGTCCCGGTATTTTTCACCAGATACACATCTGTGGTTGGTGAATAAACGGTCACACTTTCGGTAGTCGATGTTTTATGTTTTCCAGTTCCTGTTCGAATGCTTTCCGGTCAATCAGTTTGTCAAACAGCGGATTGACCGTTTTATCAATCACTTCATGACCACTGGCATCTGTACTTGTCAGACGCACCTGATCCGGCGTCACACCCTGCCCGGAATCGGTAAGTCCCAGTTCTAAAGACTTATAGCGGACGCCAACTTAGAACAATAATCCCAAACAGACCGTTAGCGTCTTTCCAGTTATCCGGCTGAATCGTCACCTTCTTTGACATTCAGGGCATCCGAAGCAGAAGCACGCGAAAGAATATCTCCCTTCAACGTCATAATGGTTTTCTTGTCAATAATCAAAGCATTTTCATCCAGATAGAGATTGGCATACTGTGCTACCTTTCCCTGATTGTTATTGTAATAATTTGCAAAGAAATCATTTGCATCCTGTTCCGTCTTAAAATTCAGGTAATAATACATTCCCTCCGGGAAATAGTATGCCACAAGCGGCTGACTGCTGTTTAGATACCCTTGTAACGTATCGTCAGAAATACCAATATGCGCAGCATACCCACTTCTGTCAAACGTTCCATTTTTGACATACTCTGCCGGCACATAATAAGCCAGCTGATTGGTTCTCGCAGAGATGGATTCTCCCATCAGAACATCCTGATTTTTTGCAACACCTGTCTTGCGGGAAATAAATGTACGTCCCGCCAGCATCAGATAATTTAAATCTTTGAGATTCAAATTACACGTTCTGCCGTTTACCATCATAGCACTGCTGAAATCCGCATCCGAAGATACCTTATCGGAAGTTCCGTAATTTTTTCTGGAAATTATAACCATAATAATTTCCTTTCAAAGTCACCTTTACTTCCAACTCCACGTAACTCAAGATCATCTGCCACATACGTATTTCCGTTGATCTCCATCGTGGAAGATCCACTTCCCGAGGTCTTTATATTTTCCGCCCAGATCGAAGAATTTCCGTTTCCGACCGTAAGCGTAGAGCCACTGTCCGTCACGATATCGCCGCGTGTGAGAATCGACTTTCCCTTTAAAGTTCCGCTTCCGCTGCTGTCGGCCAAAATACCATCCGCTCCGGCGTACACACTTCCATCCACCTGCACATTCGATGCATTTACATGAATCTGCCGGAATTCCGCAATCAGAGCATATTTCATAAACTCCTGGATCTGTCCCTGCCCGGAAAAAATTCATCTGCGGAGTAGAAAAAATAAGATCCGTTGTGATCTTTGTCTCATAATCCTGCGCATCCTTATATTTCACCTGCACCCCTTTTAATGTAAAGGTACCCGCACCGTAATCCAGTTCATACTTCGGATCCGCTGCAGCAACATAACATCCCTGTTCGGCAGTTTCTTTGATACATCCTTTGACTGTATCGGTGTTATAATCCGAAACCGTATACACGACATTGCCGGATGCATCTGTCGTATTTGTCTTTCCCGCAGATGCCTTTGCAAACTGTCCCTCCAGATCTTCCATATATTTTCGGTAAAAACATCCTGTGCATTTGCTCCCGATGCGGTATACGTCAGATAATTTTCAAGGACATCCGTATATGCTTTCTCGAGCGATTTTTCTGCAAGTTCTCTTGCACCGGTACGCAGATCATCCATAACTGCATCTGCACTGTAGAAATTTTTCTTCGTACCGCGCCCACTTCTTTCATCTGGATATTGACAATCGTGATTTTTGTAATCACAACCGCGATCGCACTCACAACCACCATCAGAATCAAAACGGCAAGCAGAGAGGGCTCCGCGATTATCCCGTTTCAAAGAAATCTTTTTCATCGCTACTCTCCTTTCGCCGAATTCACCGTAATATACCGATACGTTTCCTTATCGGAGCTGTTGCCTTTTCCCTTTTTGTATACACTAACCTGCAGATTCACCTTCCGGACACCTTCTTTGCTCTCCACCAAAGGTGCGACACTCAGCAAATAGCTATCCTGATAGATGTTTCCCGCATTGGTTGTTGCCGCCGGGTCATCCGGGTACGATTTGTTGCCAAGATTGGACGCAACCGCCGGCATCTTACAGCCGTCTTTCGGTGACACCACCAGCTGATAAGAGAGATGCTTTGCGTTGACCTCACTGATATTCTGACAGACAACGATCAGTTTCGAACCGCCACTCCAGCCGCACAACGGATTTCAAGTGCATCCCTGTCCTGCTTGACATTGTACATCAGATAAATGTGTTCAATATTCTGCATGTCCTCCTCTGCAAAATCATTACAGGTATAGACTTCTGCCGGGTCCCACTCCATCGATATTTTCACAGGCGTAACTGCATGCGACAAGCACATGCGTAGGTTCCACCGTAATGGAAATCGTCCGCTTTAAATTTTTTCTATTTCACTTTCACTCTGTGCCGGGACATTGTTTGCACCTGCATACTGTGCATTTTCTGCGGAAAAATAAGTAAGTGCTTCCTGTAACTGTCCACCTTCTGCCGCCACAACATCTTTTGTGTCATCAATTCCATCCATTTGAGGCATCAGCGCTGTATTTTCCGGCACATCCGTGCTGACTTTTACTTCAACATCATATTTTTGACCAATCGCATCTGCCGCACCGTAATAAGATACTTCTCCGGCGGTCGTACTTCCTCCCGCAGCTGCAGGGGTATATCCTGTCTGCACATAACCGGTCAGATACGGCCCGGTAAATCCCCAGCTGACACAGGCTCCACCAGTTGCGGCTGTTTTTAAGTCCTCCATCACTTCCTGCGCCCAGATTGGTCGCATGCTGTTTATCTGCCATCATTGCATTGTATTTCATCGACTGCGTAAAATACGACAACAGCGGAATGGAAAGAATCGCCAGAATCGCCATGGCAAGAATCACTTCCAGCAAAGAAAATCCTCCATTATTCTGTTGTTTTTTCATCCGGAAGCCTCCTTCCCCATGTCAGCTTTTTTCTATTGCTCTGCGGTTCCAGAAGAAGAACCGCCAAAAATATTGTTTACCCTTTTGGCATATTCTCAAATACCGGAGGAACATAATCTTTTCCGGTGTTTTCAAGATAATACATATTGAGTGTCATATCGCCCGTTAATTTTCCCGTAGAATTGTCGAAGCTGGCGGAAAACTGGGCAATCGTTGTACGATCCTTAAACTTGTTGACATAGGCAATCATATCCTTTAATCCTTCATAACTTGCCTCATAGCGGATGCCAATCGATGCATAATACCCTTCCACATTTCCGGTCGGACCTGTCGTGTTTTCCGGTGTGCTTTCAGTACTCTCTGTGCTCTGTGTATCCGCAGACTCCGTGGTCTGTGTTTCCTGTGTTGTCGTTGTATCTTCCGTAGTATCCGTAGATGCAGCAGCACTTCCGTCTGCAGCGGCTGTACTGTTATCTGCCCCCAATCGGCATATTCATGGCAAATGTCACATCTGTAATATGAAAATTGCTGCTCTTATCCTCGAACTCCTGCAAAGTTTCAATTACTTTTCGGTTTTCATATCTGCCGGATAAGCCGCAATAATATCCTTTGCTTTTTCTGCATCGTCTGGATATTTTCTTTTACTTTTTGGAAGTCCGGCCTCCATCTGTTCCATCTGCTGCACTTTCGCCCGGTCGGTCGTATTCTGCTCTTCGATCTTCGCCGCCTTGCTCATTCCCCTTATTAAAAATAAAGAAATAGGAACATGCTACAATCACAATTGCAAAGAAAATGAGCAACAGCCGATTATCTGAATCTGAAATTTTTAATTTATTCATTTGTCTGCTCCTCTCCTCTGCGTTATTGGTATCCGTGTCTGTGTCCTCCGATGTCGGAACCGCCTCCTCGATCAGATGTCCGTCCTCACCGATATCTGCCTGGGTGTAATAGCCATTTAACGTGTATGTCCATGTGCTCACACCGCTTTCGTCGTCTTTTTTCCTCCGACATGGATGGAATGGAAAGATCCTGAAGCAGGGTCACATCCGCAAAATTCAAAAGCATCTGTCCAACGGCAATTTCTTTATCTGTTTTCAGATTGATACTGACTAAGTCTGCATCTGTCTGAATACTCTCTACCTTGACATCGTTTGGCAGCGCATTTTCCAGCTGCTCAATCAGCGGATACAACTGCTCATTTTTCGTAACGGTGGCAAGATCCAGCTTCTCATATACCTGTTCCTCTGCCTGTACCCGCGCATAATCATCATAGGTTTCCTGCACATACGAAAGATCATTGATCCGTTTCGTCAAATTGCGATGCGTATATGCCACCAGCTGACGCACACTCGATCCAAGAATCAACAATACACTGACTAATACCGCTCCCACAAAATGACATAAGCCGTGTGAAGGTCATTCTTTTTGAATCTGCCACAAGCATGTCCTTCGGTTTGGCATCAATCGGATGCACCGCCGCACCGATGACGGACAAAAAGCCAACAGCCGTTGCAGCTTCGGTCTGCGTCCGGAGGACGCTGTCGTTATCCCCTCTTCTTCAACCGCTTTATTTTTTTCACTCTTTAAATCAATCACCTTAGTGAAATCAATTTCCTGCAATGGAAGCGGAAGCTCCTGGGCAAACAGTTTATGCATACCCGCAAACCGGGAACCGTCCCCTACCAGGTAGACATTTCCCACGAATTCCTGTTTGATCTGATTCTGGTAATATTCAACCGCCGTATTGGCAATTCGCAGATGATACCGCAGCGATTCCGCCAGATCTTCATATGCCTCATTTGCCAGCTCCTGCTGACGCTTCATCTCCTCCTGGTTTCCCATCTCCGGAACCGTCGGACGGTTGTATATCACATTGTGGTCTAAAAGGAAATCAAGTGCTTTCTCCTCATCGTCAATGCCAAGCACCGGATGGTCGATCACCGCCGTGATCGTAGCTCCATAGCCATACGGTGTCACACGCTGAAAGACCAGTTTTTATTTTCCAGAATACTGATGACCGTTGCCTGCTCTTCCAGCTGCACAACCACAGCATTTTCCAGAAAACTGTCACACAGAAGCTGTACCGTTCCGTTTCCGATATAATCAAACGTTTCTACCTTCAGTCCTGCCAGTTCTGAGAACGTCACATAGTTATTCAGAAGATTATCGGGAATTGCCACTAAAAGCAGCTTGAGCATTTTCTTCCCATCTTCTTCCTCCACATCCATCTTGCTGTAGCTGATGGTGTAATTGCTCACATCCATCGGGAAATAATCACGGATCTGGGATTCAATGATTCCCATGATCTTATTGTCTTTGACAAATGGGATCATGACTTCACGGGTCACGACTTTTGAGGAAGAAAGGGTAAATACGACTTCTTTCTCATGGATATCGCGCTTGCTGAGTTCGACTTTCAGTGCCGACGCAAAAGCTTCCTTGTCACGGATATAGCCATCTTCCACCGCATGTTCCGGAGTACGGAACGCAAAGGCTTTATGTACCGGCGGATTTTTTCTTGCGGTAATCGGCCAGTGCGACTTTTGTCCACCATACACCGGCCTCAATACTTACTACTCTTTTGACCATTTTCATTTTCTCCTTTATATTTTCTAGCAGTTGTGCTGGAAAATGTATGAAAGACAATTATCCCCCGCTCATGTTCTCTTCGGGAAGAGGCTGTAAGAATTTTGGCGAAAGATTTTGCGTGCCGGACGCGACCGGGAATCGCTGGGTACTGACAAAATTCTAACGGCCTCTAACCCTTGAGAAAAATCGCGTGTGCTAATTGGCTTTCATACATTTTCCATCGTTATGTTGTGATGTAAAATTTAGATGGCGAACAGCAAGGATGTTCAAAATTCGCCACAGGAATAAGAAAAACTTTACTTTTTTAATTATGCCATACGTAGCAGTTCATGCCACGTTTTAATAAATGCCCATCATGCCGAGATACCGAGGTCCAGAAACGGCTGCCCCAGAGTGCGGCGATGAATATGCCTGCCGAAAGGTACAGTAGAGTGCAAGCAGGTTGTTTCGCTTGCTTACTTTCATACGGATGGTATGGATGACGGAGCCAAGAATGCATGCAAGAATAAATGCAAAAATAATGTTTTTAAGCCCTAAAAGCAGGCCTGCATATGCCATGAGTTTGATGTCTCCCCCACCGATTGCTTTGCCGGAGGAGAAATAATACAGGCCATACAAAAAAGGCTGACAATGACTGCCCCCGATGATATGGGACAGGATATGCCGGAAATCATACACGGTCATGAGGATACCGAGCAGTCCCAGAAACAGGTTCTGGGAAACCGGTATCTGATAGGTTCTCTCATCGATGACCGCAATGACAATCAGGGCAGATGTCATGAGGCAATACAGCACACTGCTGAACGTGAAACCGCCCGCCATGAAAACGACCACATACAGCACACCATTTAAAGCCTCGATTAATGGGTACTGTATGGAAATTCTAGCACCACATTGCCGGCATCTGCCCCGAAGAATTATGTAGGAAAATACAGGAACCATGTCCCGCCAGCCCAGCTTACGCCCGCAGTTCATACAGTGCGAGGACTGCACGATATTCTCTTTTTTCGGGATACGGAAGATCAGCACATTTAAGAAACTGCCGATGACGATTCCATATAAAAATATAACAATGTAAAGAAAAAATCGTAAGTTGGGTTAGCATAAAATTCTCCTAACATCAATTATTATTTTGATTCAATTTTTTTCAAATGATCCATTTGTAGCAGAATCATTCACCGTTGTCACAACCTCTACCATTGGCGATGTATCTTTACATGTAATTTCGATTTTGTCACATTTTTTTCCAGCCTTAGATTCAAGCTTTAAATCTCCTGTTTTATCCACACTATTTAACTCAACAAACGCCTTTTTTAAAGCATCATTTTCAGCATCTGATCCACCAGTAACAACAATGGCTGCTGTTTTGTCAATAGTAATTTTATAAGATGCTGCACTAAGTTCTGATGCTGTTGATGAATATGCCGTTGATGCATCTGTACACAATGGACTTATTTTCTGAATATCTTTTTTTTTTTGATTTTTTCGATATATGGCAGTACCTGCGTACCAACAATACCTACCAAAATTGCCATAATAGCGATAACGATAATCAACTCTACGAGAGAGAAACCTTTGTTATCCTTCTTTTCATTCTTTGCTTTCACGTTCTGAAGCAGTTCCATAATTTTCTTCATACCCTTTGTTCTCCTTTTTGAATATATTTTTTATGTATCTATCATCACATGTCTCATGGCAGACATGTAACAACCCTTCTTCTGCCCGCGGTCAGGCTCCGATGCTGTCGTACAGACTGTACATCGGCATCATGATCGCAAGGACGATCGGCACCACAATAACTGCCATCACAATGATGATGAGCGGTTCCATTGCGGCAAGCAGTGCCTCGGTCGCCGACTCCACCTCTTCATCATAATATGCTGCGACTTTGTCGAGCATGTCTTCCATATTACCGGTCTCCTCCCCGATCTCTATCATGTGGTAGACCATCGGTGGAAAGACCCCGGAATCTGCCAGCGGCTTCGAGGCGGGATTCCACGGCTGACCTCTTCGGTCGCATCTTTTAATGCCTGCTTAACCACGGCATTCCCCCATCATCTCGGTCACAAGCCCGAGTGCATCCACCAGCTGGACACCGGAGCCCATCAGTGTGGACAGTGTTCGCGTCATGCGCGAGGATGCCGTCTTGATGCTGAGCGGACCGACCAGCGGTACCTTTTAGAATAAATTTTCCCAAAATATGTGCCCCCCGCCCTCTGTCTTTTCCACTGCATGGATAAATATGGCAATCCCTGCGATGATGGCAACAATAAATACCAGCTGTGCACAAAGAAATCACTGACTGCCATGACTGCAAGCGTGATACCCGGCAGTTTTCCGCCGACTTCGTCAAACTGGGAAGTAAAGGTAGGCACAATCTTAATCATCATGATGGCTACAACAACGATAATAACAAAAATCAGGATGACCGGATAAATCGCCGACTTGATGATCAGCCCCTTCAGGTGGGCTTCTTTTTCAAACTGGCTTCCCACACGGCTGAATGCTTTATCCAGTCCACCGGAGGATTCCCCGGCGGCAACCATCTGCACCATGAGGTTTGGAAAAATCTTCGGGTGCTCCGCCATCGCAACGGCGAGGGTCTCCCCACGCTGTACGGAATCCCACTTCTGCGATTGCGTTGGCAAACGGTTTGTTCTCGGTCTGCTCGGATAGCATGTCGAGTGCCTCGACAACGGTCACGCCGGCATTTAATACGCTCTCAAACTGCGGCAGGAATACGCTCATTTCGCGGACGCTGACGGCTTTTCCGATATGGATTTCGAGATCTTTGTTAAATGCGTTGGCTCTTGTGATGGAAACGATGGTGTTGCCGCCGGTTTGAGTTCTGCCGAAGCGACTTCCATGTTCATGGCCTCGATGGTGCCGGTTTTTGGTTTTCCATCGGCCCCGACCACTTCGTATTTATAACTTGCCATGTCTTAACTCCTTTTTTAAAACAGCTTCTGCTGCATGTTTCCTGTATCCTGTGCATACTCTACGGCATTTGCCGCATCGATTTTGTGTTTCAGATACAGGCTGAATAAGGGAATCATCCATCGTCTGCATGCCAATCTTCTTACTTGTCTGCATGATGGATGGAATCTGGTGTGCCTTATCCTCCCGGATCAGGTTTTTGATCGCCGGGGTACCGAGCATGACTTCAAATGCCGCCACACGGGATTTTCCGTCGATCGTCGGCAGAAGCTGCTGCGAAATAACAGCTTCCAAAACCGATGCCAGCTGGGAACGGATCTGATTCTGCTGATGCGGTGGAAACACATCAATAATACGCTCGATCGTTGGTGCCGCACCAATGGTATGCAATGTGGAAAATACCAGATGTCCGGTCTCTGCCGCCGTAATCGCGGTGGAAATCGTATCAAAATCTCTCATCTCTCCCACAAGGATAATATCCGGGTCCTCACGGAGTGCTGCACGAAAGCGCATTTCCATAGGAATCCGTATCAAGGCCAATTTCTCTTTGGTTTACAATTGACCGATTGTGTTTATGTAAATACTCAATTGGATCTTCCAATGTAATGATATGTTCATTCCGTTCTTTGTTTATGACATCAATCAAAGAGGCCAGCGTGGTTGATTTACCACTTCCTGTTGGTCCCGTCACAAGAACCAGCCCTCTCTTTTTCTTTGTCAATCCAAGCACAGCTTCCGGAATACCGAGTGCTTCCGGTGTTGGAATATCACTTGCCACAATACGAAGAACTGC
>VOFG01003203.1_pt1 | contig 27907 bp, 34 predicted proteins | sample 5384171 | NCBI WGS metagenome assembly VOFG01 (sample SAMN12384726, study PRJNA508395) | human gut metagenome | isolation source: healthy gut F | host: Homo sapiens | reverse complement strand
AAGTGCCGGGGCACCGAACGCCGCCCCTGCCCCACACAGGGCAAGCCCCCCGCCGAGTACCTACCCCGCAGACTTAACCAGTGCCGCCCGGGTTCAGCCCCCGGGGATGCAAGGGCGAAGCCCTTGCATAAGAAAAACTAAAAACTCCCCCTTCCCCGGAGGGGAAGGGGGGTAGGGGGATAGGGGCAAACAATTACTGCTACGGCAGGCAAATCCGGAAACAGGAAAAGCCAGCCCCCCCCCCCCCCAACAAAGAAAGGAACACCACCATGATCATTCTCTCCGCGACTTCCTGACATTGCAGTTCGGCACGGACACAGTGCTGGAGAATATATCCTTCTCGGTGGAGGAGGGCGACCGAATAGGCGTCATCGGCGTCAACGGATGCGGGAAATCCTCGCTGTTCCGGATGCTCTGCCACGGAGTCGGACTGCCCGGAGGAACAGAACCGACAGCGGGAGAGGTCTACCTCGCCAAGGGACGCACGGTCGGAATCCTGACGCAGGAGGGCGCCTTCGCAGAGGATGGCGAGGACGGAAACGGCGACCAGAGCGCACTGGAACATATGTACCACGCATTCCCGGAGCTGCTTGCCGCCGAAACAAGATTGGACGAGATGCAGAAGGCGCTGGACGCGGGCGCGGAGGGCAGCCGGCGGCACGGGAAGCGTATGACCGGCTGACAAGAGCGTATTCCGAACAGCATGACCGATTTCTGCGCGACGGCGGACTGAATTCCGGTCGCGCTGCGCGGGTATTCTGCGGAGACTGGGCTTTGACGAGGAGCTGAGCCATATGCCCGTGCGCCTTTTGAGCGGCGGACAGAAAACGCGGCTGGCGCTGGGCATCCAGCTGTCGCGCCGTCCGGATCTGCTGCTCCTGGACGAGCCGACCAACCATCTGGACATCGACACACTGGCATGGCTGGAGAAGTACCTGTCCGACTACCCCGGCAGCGTGATGGTGGTCTCCCACGACCGCTACTTCCTCGACCGCGTGACGAACCGGACACTGTGCATCCGGAACCGGCACGCCAAGCTGTACACCGGCGCCTACACCGCCTGCATGCAGCAGCGCGAAACCGACCGTGCGATAGCGGAAAAGCACTACCGCGAGCAGCAGAAAGAGATCGCACGGCAGGAGGCGTACATTGCGCAGCAGCGCGCCTGGAACCGGGAACGCAACATCGTCGCCGCCGAGAGCCGGCAGAAGATGCTGGATCGCATGGAGCGGCTGGAAAAGCCGGAGAATGCACCGAAGCCCATCCGCCTGCGCTTCACCGCATCGCGGGCAAGCGGCGGGGAGGTGCTGTCTCTGCGGATGTCTCCATGGGCTTTGACGGGCGGATGCTGTTCTCCCATCTGAATATCTGGGTCGAAGGACGACCGGGTGCTGATACTGGGGCAGAACGGTGCGAAAATCCACGCTCATCAAGCTCCTGATCGGGAAGCTGGAGCCTGTTTCCGGCATCATTGAGGCGGGCTACAACGTGACGATCGGCTACTATCGACCAGGAGAATCAGAACCTTGATCCGTCCAAGACCGTGCTGGACGAGCTGTGGGACGCCTATCCGCGCCTCGACCGAGACCGAGATCCGAACGCACTGGGGCAGTTCCGCTTTGTCGGCGAGGACGTTACAAGACAGTGTCTGTGTTGAGCGGCGGGAGCGTGCCCGGCTGACGCTGTGCAAGCTGATTCTGTCCCGCATGAACCTTTGATTCTGGACGAGCCGACCAACCATCTGACATTGACTCGCGCGAGGCGCTGGAGGGGGCGCTGTCTGCCTTTGACGGCATTGCCGTCATTGCCGTGTCGCACGACCGCTACTTCATCGAAAAGCTGGCGACACGCATTCTGGAGATTGCGCCGGGCACGGCATTTCCGGCACCGTTTCCGGCTCCGGCAGTGACTTCACCGACTATCGCGTCACCCATCCCGGCACCGCCTACACCGAGTACCGGCAGTTCATGGAGGCGCGGCAGTCTGGCTCGGTTGCTCCCTCGCGCATGGGGATTCCCTCTGCGGGTGTCCCGGATGCCGCCCCCGACGAGCCGTCCTCGTCCAGGGAAGCCTATCTCCAGGCGCGGCAGTCTGCCGCCGAGCAACGCAAGCGCCGTCACCGTCTGGAGCGTCTACGCGCCGAATCCTACGCTTGAAGCCGACATCGACCGTCTCACCGCCGAAATCAACGGCGATGCCGCCACCGATTTTCTCTGCGTGTCGCCGCGCTCGACACCGAAAAGACGCAGAAAGAGGATCGTCTGCTGGCGGTGTAGAGGAGATTGAGGAATTGGAGAGCGCCCTGCGGTCGGACGGAGCTGACAGCGGGCAGAGGTAAAGGTATGGGGGCTTGCCTCTTGGTTACCGGTTCGCCCTTGCCGCTATGGTGCCCAGCGGGGGGGCTTGCCTTCTTTGTCGCCTGCCTATCCTGCCTTTAGCTTATTTGTCTGCCCCCCATCCCTACCCCTCCCAGCGGGAAGGGGAGATTTTTTTTTTTTTTTTTATGCAGGCTGCGCCCCTTGCATCCCCGGGGCTGGACGGGGGCACGGCACTGGATCGGCAAGTGGTAGCGGTACCCGGCGGGGGGCTTGCCTTTTGGTCGCTGGTTCGCCCTGCCACCGCGGTACCCGGCGGGGGCTTGCCGTCTTTGTCGCCTGCCAACGCTGCCTTTAGCTTGCTTTCTCGCCCCCCCATCCCCCAACCCCTTCCCAACGGGAAGGGGGAGATTTTTATGCAAGGGGCCGCCCCTGCATCCCCGGGGGCTGGACGGGGCGCGGCACTGGCTCGGTTAGCGTTGGCGGTGCCCCGTGGGGCGTGCCCTCTTGGTCGCCGGCTCGCCCTGCCGCTATGATGCCCAGCGGGGGGCTTACCTTCTTGCCGCCTGCCGACGCTGCCTTTAGCTTTTTGCTTCTGCCCGCTCCCTCGGGGCAGGATTAGTGGGGGGCTAATAAGGCAAGTCCCTGAAAAAAAGTGCAGGCTCATAAAAAATCCGCGCGGCGGGCATACGATGCTACAGCTCAGCACGGAGACAGTCGGCTGAGCTGCAGGCAATGCTTACCAAGGAGGAACCGGAACCGTGTCCGAAAACAAAAAAAGCACCGCCGGAACAGAGGAACTGACCCGGCGGCAACCATGGGACTTCAGATGTACAGGGATCTGAATATGAGCAGTGATGCAGTCATCCACCTCATGCCGCGCGTTCACGACGAGCGCATAAAAAAACAGGCATGAGCGCCGCCCTGTGCTTCTACGAAAAACAGCCGGGAAGGTCAGAAACATTCTGACCGACCGCGGCATAGAGGCAAAGCAGGAAAACCCGATGTCCAAGATGGCGGCGCATATGGGTATCGTCATGAATACCGCGATAGATGCCACAGACAGCCACATCGCGCAGATGGTGATCGAAGGCTCCACCATGTCCATCACGGAGGCGGTCAAGCTGCGCAATCAGTACCGCGACCGCCCCGGTTGCGGCGAGTTGGTCACGCTGGCGAACGACATTGCGGAATTCGAGGACAGGAACATCCAGAACATGAAGCAGTTCCTGTAAAGGCACCCCGAAAGAACGGCGCGGGGCTTCCCCGGCGCGGTCGGGCGGCGCACGGCAAAGGGGAACGCGGATCCGGGCAAGGCAGTGCAGCCGATGCCTGCCGGCTCCGGTCAGCGGTTCCGAAGCTCTATCCGGGTCAGCTGTGCCCCGCCCGCCGCCGAGGCAACATACAGACTGCCGCCGACCTGCGAGAGATTTTCCGGCTCGCCGGATACCGTAATCGGAAGCGTGCGGATGTGACGCCCCTCCCAGTCATAGACCGTGATGACATTCTGCCGGTACAGCACGAAATAAATGTACCGCGCGTCACAGGCGCACCCCTGCGTTATATAGCCCGCGGTGTCCGGCGTGGGGCTGAATAAGGCCCGCCCACCTGCCGGAATGCCGCATCCAGCAGGCAGAAGCTCTGCCCGCCCGCGATGCCTGCCACGTACATATCCCGCTCCGGAGAGTAGGCAAGGCTGTATATCCTGCAGGGAAGCGTGACGGTTTCCGTGACGGTCAGCGTCTCCGGGTCGATAAAGGGAAACCAGCTTGCGGTTGGGGTTGTTGTGGACAGCCGCCAGCAGTCCCCGGCGGCTGTTATAGGTCAGGGTCGTTGGCGTGATTGAGCGGGAGCGGGTCGCTGATGCGCACGGTTTTGCCTGTTTGGGTGTCGTACCGGACAAGCCGCACCGTGTTGTCCCGCTCGTTGTGCTCCGTGTCCTTGCCGATGAACAGCTGGTACCAGTAGCGCCCGTCAAACCAGCCGCCCTGCGGCGTGGGGCAGTCGTCGGTGCCGCCAGACCGGCAACCCGTCGCCCGCGTCCGCGCAGGAAGCCGTCCCCAGCCAGGACTGTCCCGAGTATCTCCTCCGCCGTGCGGGGTCGGGCTGCGTCTCCGGCTCGGCGGCGGATGTATCGGTTTCCGGAGTCGGGACGGTGCCGGTGTCCGCCCGGCTTACGGCTTCCGTCCGGCTTTCTGCGCCCGTCCCCGTGCCGGTGACGGATGCCGGGCAGTCCGTCCCGGTGCCGGGCAGGACACCGCCGGCGTTCCCCCCACAGGACGCGAGCAGCAGCATGGTCAGCGATGCCGCAACGGACAGCCACGGCAAAGCCGTCATTTTCAAGGCAATACCTTTCACGGAAATTCCTCCTTCCGGGATGCACGGATCAGGCAGCACGGCGTTTTTCGCCGTGCGATGAATTTTTGAGGTGCCCTTTACAAAGAGGGGGTGTTAAGGCATTACCGCGCAATCCACGCATGGCACACTTGCTTGCGTCTTTTCCGTCATACTTCACAAAAATCCTTGTCAGTAGCTCTACTACAGCCTGCGAATTTTTGTATTGTCTGACGAAAAATCCGACTACGCAATTGCACCATCGGAATTGCGCGGTAATGCCTTAAAAAACTCATTTTGGTTTTTTAACACCCCCGACGGCATTTGTCCCGGCGGCTTTCAGCCGCCGTTTTGCCGCCAAGAAAACAGCACAACCGGGTTCCGGAAATACCGGGCAGTCTCAGAGATCCAGCGACCGGAGCGCGGCGCGCAGGACGATCTTGTCGTTCTCGTGCGTCAGACTGCGCTCCGCGTTCTCCAGCGGCACCCACTCGACATCGGCTATCTCGCCGTCATGCGGATGCGTTGCCTTCTGGTCGGTCACGGACAGGAAGTACACGACTTCCTTGGATACGCCCGGCATCGGGCTGTAATGCACCTTCTCGCAGAAGTCGGAGGTGATGCGGATGCGCACCGCCGTCTCCTCCTCGACCTCGCGGATGGCGGTCTCGTGTTCGGTCTCGCCCGCCTCCACGTGTCCCTTCGGGAAGGAGCGGTGCCCGCCGTGCTTATGCCGGATCATCAGCACATACCGGCGTCCGGTCCGCGGATCCTGGCGAAACACCAGTGCCCCGCATGATTTCTCGTATCTCACAGCGTACCTCTCCTTTCTTCCCGATCCGGAACGCGGTCTGTCCGCGCCGCGTGCGGTCACGCGGGATCAGTCCTTGATTTCCTCCATGACGAACGCCTCCAGGGACGTCGCCCTCCTTGATATCGTTGAAGCGCTCCAGTCCGACGCCGCACTCCGTACCCTCGGCGACTTCCTTGACGTCATCCTTGAAGCGGCGGAGGGACGCGATCTTATCCTCCTGGATGACCACGCCGTCACGCACAATGCGTATCTGCGCGGAACGGGCGATCTTTCCGTCGGTGATATAGCATCCGGCGATGGTGCCGACGCTGGGCACCCGGATGGTCGGCGCACCTCGGCGTGCCCCAGCAGCTTCTCCCGGAACTTGGGGCCAGCATACCCTTCATGGCAGCCTCGATCTCCTCGATGCACTCGTAAATGACGCGGTAGGTGCGGATCTCCACGCCCTGCCGCTCGGCGCTGTCCAGCGCCTGCCGGTCGGGACGGACGTTGAATCCGACGATGATGGCATTGGATGCGGCGGCAAGCGTCACATCGCCCTCGGTGATACCGCCGCAGGCGGCATGGATGACGCAGACGCGCACTTCCTCGTTGGTCAGCTTCTGGGCGATGCCCGGACTGCCTCCACCGTGCCGTCCACGTCCGCCTTGACGATGATATTCAGATCCTTGACACCGGAGCTGAGCTGATCGAACAGCGTATTGAGGTTGGCGCGGGCGTTCGCCTTGAACGCCTCCTCCTTCGCCTTGGTGCGACGGCGGTCTGCCAGCTCACGCGCCATGCGCTCATCCACGACTGCCTCAAACTCGTCACCCGCCTCCGGCACGTCGGCAAGACCGGTGATCTCGACCGGCACGGAAGGCTCGGCTGCCTTCACTGCCCTGCCGGTATGATCCGTCATGCTGCGCACGCGGCGACCGACGTTCCGGCGATCACGATATCGCCCGAATGCAGGCGTACCGTTCTGCACCAGCACGGTGGCAACGGGACCTCTGCCCTTGTCCAGCTTCGCCTCGATGACCACGCCCTTGGCGCGGCGGTTCGGGTTCGCCTTCAGTTCCTTGACCTCTGCGACCAGCAGGACATCCTCCAGCAGCTCCTCGATGCCCTGATGCGTCAGCGCGGACACCGGCACGCACATGACGTCGCCGCCCCACTCCTCGGGAACCAGGTCGTACTTGGTCAGCTCCTGCTTTACGTTTTCGGGGTTGGCGCCCGGCTTATCCATCTTGTTGATGGCGACGATGATGTCCACGCCCGCCGCCTTGGCATGGTTGATAGCCTCCACGGTCTGGGGCATGATGCCGTCGTCCGCCGCGACCACCAGAATAGCGATATCCGTCGCCTGTGCGCCGCGCGCACGCATGGCGGTAAACGCCTCATGTCCGGGGGTATCCAGGAACGTGATGTCCTGCCCGTTGACCTTTACGCGGTAGGCACCGATATGCTGGGTGATACCGCCCGCCTCGCCGGCAGTGACGTGCGTATTGCGGATGGCGTCCAGCAGGGAGGTCTTGCCGTGGTCAACGTGCCCCATGACGCACACGACAGGCGCGCGCGGCTTGAGCTCGTCGGCGGCGTCCTCCGTCGTATCGAACAGCTGTTCCTCAATGGACACCACGACCTCCTTGGAGGGATGGCGCGCCCAGCTCCTCCGCCACCAGGGGCGGCGGTGTCGTAGTCCACGGTCTGGTTGACGGTCGCCATGACGCCCATGAGCATCAGGCGCTTGATGACCTCCGCCACCGTGACCTTCAGGCGTGCGGCGAGATCGCTGACCACGATTTCATCCGGAATCTTGACCTGCAGCGGCGCCTTCTTGACGGGCGGCTGTTTGCGCGCGCCTGCCTTGCCCAGCGGTCTGCGCGGGGCGGGCGCGGCATTCCGGCTCTTGCCGACCTTCTGGCTTCCGCCGCGTGCGTCCTGCATCCGCTCGGACACAAAGGTGTTCAGCTTATCGTCGTACTTGGACAGATCGACCGTTGTCATGCGGGTATCGACCACGCGCGTGGCGCCGCGGGGTGCCTTCTGCGCGTCGCCGCCCTTGGGCGTCTGCCCGCGGACGATCGCCCGCACCTGAAAATGCTCACGCGGAGCGTTCTGATTGAAGTCGCCTCTGTCGCGTTCGCCGGGACGTCCGCCGGTGCGGGGGCCTGCCCGCCGCGGTTGGCGGGACGGTCCCCGAAGGGCTTCTGACCGGATGCGGCGGGGCGATCCCCGAAGGGACGCTGACCGGGTGCGGCGGGGCGATCCCCAAAGGACGCTGACCGGCGGCTCCGGGCGCGGCGGGACGCGCGCCGGGGGCAGGTCTGCCGTCCGGCGCCGGGCGACCGTCCTGGGCGGGGAGGTCTTGCGTCCGTGCGTGCATCGCGGCTGCCGGGTCTTACGCCGGCATCCGTCCTCTGCGTCTGGCTTGCCGCCGCAGCACCGCCGGGAGCCGGTCTGCGCGCGGACGCTGCCGCCCGCTCGGCGGCTGCTTTCTCTGCCGCCGCCTTTTCTGCAACTGCCTTTTCGGCGGCTGCCTTCTCTGCGGCTGCCTTCTCTGCGGCTGCCTTTTCGGCGGCTGCCTTCTCTGCGGCTGCTTTTTCGGCGGCTGCTTTCTCTGCGGCTGCTTTCTCTGCGGCTGCCTTTTCGGCGGCTGCCTTTTCGGCGGCTGCCTTCTCTGCGGCTGCCTTCTCGGCGGCTGCTTTCTCTGCGGCTGCTTTCTCTGCGGCTGCCTTTTTCGGCGGCTGCCTTTTCGGCGGCTGCCTTCTCTGCGGCTGCTTTTTCGGCGGCTGCTTTCTCGGCGGCTGCCTTCTCGGCGGCTGCCTTCGTAGCGGCTGCCTTTTCGGCGGCTGCCTTCTCGGCAGCTGCTTTCTCGGCGGCTGCCTTCGCCTCTGCCGCCTTTACGGAGGGAATACAGGTCTGCCCGTCCATGTACCCGGCAATGTCCTCGACCTGATGCTTCTCCGTGAGCGTCTGCATCAGGATATTGAACTCCTGCTCGGTCAGGGCACGCTGGCTCCTGACGTTCTCCTGCCCCTTCTCGGTCAGAATGTCCGTCATCTCCTTGCTTTTCAGCCCCATGTCCTTTGCCATCTGGTTGATCTTGAACTGTGGATTGAATACCGCCATATTTCCTCCTAAACTTCTCACCGGCGCGGTCTGCCTCCCGGGCACCGCCGCCTCCGGCTATGTTGATTTCGATTCGGCGTCCGCGCTCCCCGCGCCTGCCTCCGGCAGGTGCAGTGCCCGCAGAAGCCCCGGATCCGTCACCCCTACGGCGGCAACGGCTCCGGTTTTGCCGACCGCACGCCCCAACGTCCCGGCGTCCGCCTCCAGCCTGTGGAGCGGCACGCGGTAGTAGGTGCATTTGTCGGTCAGGCGCTTGTGCGTGTTGGCGGACGTGTCCGATGCCTCCAGCACGCAGAGTATCCGCCCGTTCCCCGCCCGCAGTGTCTCGCAGAGCAGGGGCGTCCCCACCACCAGCGCCCGCGCCCGTGCGCACAGCCCCAGTGTGGAGAGCAGATGTTCCTTATCCTGCATGGTTCGTACCTGCCGGGGGCGGGGAACCGGGGATCTCCGCCTCCATGCGATCATACACTTCATCCGGAATCACGCAGGCAAGCGTCCGCTCCAGCCGCCGGCTCTTGCGCGCCTTACGCAGGCACGCGGCGTTCCGGCAGATATAGGCGCCGCGCCCGGATTTCTTCCCGGTGAAGTCCAGCCCGACACTGCCGTCCGGGGCGCGCAGGACGCGGAGCAGCTCCGCCTTCGGTCTGTGCTCGTTGCAGCCCAGACACTGGCGCATGGGTATCTTCCGCGGCTTCACGCCGCTTTGCGGTGCGGGTTTCTGCTTGTCTGCCATACCGGACTGCCTCCCTGATTTTTTCTTGCGGTAAGTACCGTGCGTGCCGTCAGTCGGTCTTGATGTCGATCTTGCACCCGGTCAGCCGTGCCGCCAGCCGGACGTTCTGTCCCTCGCGCCCGATGGCAAGTGAGAGCTGGTCGGGGGATACCGTGACGCGGCAGGCGCGCTCGGCGGTCATGACCACATCCTGCACCGTTGCCGGTGCCAGCGCGGCGGCGACGTACTCCGCCGTATCCTCACTGAAGCGCACAATGTCTATCTTCTCGCCGGACAGCTCGGACAGGATGGCGTCGATACGCATATTGTGCGTACCGATGCAGGCGCCGACGGCGTCCACATCCGGGTCGCGGGACCAGATGGCGATCTTGGTGCGGGAGCCTGCCTCGCGGGCAACGCCTTGATGAGGACGGTGCCCTCCTGGATCTCCGGCACCTCCAGCTCAAACAGCCGCCAGACCAGCTTGGGGTGCGTGCGGGACAGCGTGACCACAGGTCCGCGCGCCTCGCGGTTGATCTCGGTCAGGTAGACCTTGATCTTCTGCCCGACCGTGAAGGTCTCGCCGGGGATCTGCTCCGCCTTGGGGAGCGGGTTCACGCCGCGGTCCATCTCCAGCAGGACGTCGCCCGTATCGGGATTGATCTTGCTGACCGTAGCGGTCATCAGCTCTTCCTTCTTGTTCTCGTAAGCCTCCTGCATCGCCTGCCGCTCTCCCTCGCGGATGCCCTGAATGATAACGGACTTGGCGGCTGCGGCGCTCAGCCGGTGCATGCTGTCGGTTTTGACTTCCTTCTCCACCATGCTTCCCAGCTCGTATCCGCGGTTTATTGCGCGTGCATCCTCCAGCGATATCTGGCAGATGGGGTCCTCGACCTCCTCGACCACTTCCTTCTGCAGGAACGCCCGCATTTTCTTTTTATCGGCGTCGATATCCACGCGCATCAGCGCGGTGGCTCCGTACTCCCTTTTGAAGGCGGACTGGAGTGCCAGCTCGATTTTTTCCAGCATATACTTCTGGGAAATGCCCTTTTCCTTTTCCAACTGCTCCAGGGCACTGAAGAACTCTGCGTTCATGGTGTATCATCCTTTCCGGAATTTTTCATCTTGATTCGTCATTCGTCACGAGCCGAAGTCAAACACGACGTGCGCGCGGGAAACCGCCGTGCGGGGGAACCGCCGGACGCCCTCCGGCATTTCCAGCAGGACGCATCCGTCCCCGTCCATGCCGCGCAGGATACCGGTAAAGCTCCGCCGTCCGTCCAGCGGGGCGAACAGTCTCAGCTCGACCTTTTCGCCCGCGCACAGGGTGAAGTGCTCCTCCCTTGTCAGGTCGCGTTCCAGACCGGGTGACGAGACCTCCAGCAGGTAGCCCTGCCCGATGGGATCTGCCTCATCCAGCACCGGGTCTGCGGCGTGGGACATTGCCTCGCAGTCCTCCACGGTGATACTGCCCGACACGTCCGGCTTGTCTATGGTCAGGCGCAGGACATAGTCGGCGCCCTCCCGGACATATGCGACGTCCCAGAGTCGGTAGCCCAGTGTTTCCGCGACCGGTTCCAGCAGAACCCGGACGGTTTCGGCAACCCGGGAGCCGCCTGTGTTCGGCAGTTTCCGCGCCACCGCGCGGGGGGCTTTCTCCGCCTGCTTATTTTTATCATCCATACTTGTACGGGCTCTCCTTTCGCGCCTCCGTCCGGCAGGACTTCAGCTATTTGCCCGCCGGCTGTCACGTTCGCGTCACATCCCCGGCAAAAGTTAAGAGTGGATTCGCTCAAAACCCACTCTCCTTCTCTACTTCCTGTAAAGTATACCACATTTTATGCCGGATTGCAAGCCCTTTTCTTTGTTATGCACGAAGAATTTTCTTGCATTGGCAGGTGCCTTTTTGGTGACTATTGCCCAAGGCGGGGCGGCTTATCCGGGGATTGCGCGGAATGCTCGGTGCGGCGGATGTCGGCGGTGCCCGGAGGGTGGCTTGCCCGCTTTGTCGCCGGCTCACCCTGCCTTTAGTTTTTTTTTTATGCCCCCCTATCTTCAGCCCCCTTCCCCGGCGGGGAAGGGGGGAGACTTTAGAAGAGTTTTTATAGCGGGGGCTTCGCCCCTTGCATCCCCGTCTGAGCCGGAGGCGGCACGGGCTGAACCTGCGATGTAGGTGCCGTTGGGGCTTTACCCGGCTGGTCGCCGGCTGACCTTTCCGTTCCGGAACCGTTGGGGTGGCTTGCCCGTTTTGTCGCCGGCTGACCTTTGCCTTTTTGTTTTCTTTCTTGCCCCTATCCCCCAGCCCGCGCTCGCAGAGCGCTCTTCCTCCGGGAAGGGGGTGCCCAAAGTTTATTTTGCCGGGGGCTATCGCCCCCGCATTAGACCGTTCGCGGCACTTACAGCTTCTGCTATGCGGGCACCCCGCGCAAGGGAGCCAGCGGTTCGCCGCAACACCGACAGAAGCCCTTTCCTCAGCGCAGTGCCGGCAGCCAAGGAGAGGGGGAACCGGGGGAGAGGAACTTCGGCGTTTGAGATGGTCCTCCCCCCGGGGCAGGTCGAGCCAGTGCCGCCGGGAAGAGCGCTCTGCGAGCACGAGGCGGGGGATGGGGCAGGAAAGCAAGCTAAAAGGGCAGGGTTGGTGGGCGACTGCCCCTGCGCCCCCACCGGGCACCGCCAACGTCAGTTGCTGACCGTCAGCCCGGTAGCGCTCAGGCGATCGGTCACCTGCTGCCGGATTGCTGGATCAATGCTGTCCTCCGTGCCGTGCTCCACGAGCACAGGAGCCCCTTCAGCACCAGAATCGGCGGATCACTGTACAGGAACGCACCGCGCGAAACACGCACACGGTCACCGGTCTGCAAAGTCCCGGGCAACAGAATGACACCGCTGGCTCCGTCACGCAGAAGGCAAAACTCTGTCATGCTCAACTGCCCGTTTTCATCCTCCGGGATGAAAAATACCGCATCTCCGGCGCGCCAGATACGCCCGGTCATCATATTGCCTTCCTCACGGACAATCGGTTCCGTCTCCGCCTCACTGTTGATCGGTTCTGCGGTCTCTGTCTCTTCCTCACGGACGATCGGTTCCATGCTCGCTATCGCATCCCGCGCTTCCCTGCTGATGTCCTGGTATCTGCCCCGCTCAATCAGCTCTACACGATAGACACAGGCATCTGCGGCGGATAAACCTCCCGCACATACTGCCAGTACACCCGCACAAGGTCGCCGCTGTGCAGCCCTCCGGGATGGCATCCGACTGACCGAAGCCGCTCTCCAGCACGTAATACCAACAGCCTTTCAGAGCCGGTTCGTCCTCCGGCACAAAGAGCATCCCGCCGCCATCGGTCACGACCACGCGACCGAGGCACGGACTGTACTCCGGCGGAACCGCCGCGCGGGTATCCTCCGGCTTTTCCTGCCGGGTGAACATGGCGTCGGTCTCGCCCCACAGGGAGCCGGAAGGCGCCCCGGCAGGATTAAAGCCGTAGTCCGGCGTTGTGCCGCCCCGCCCCGCACGCAGGATGGCAACGATTGCCGCCAGCGCCACGATAAATCCGATACAGATGGCAAAGGCGGACTGGTACGTATGCGCCACCACAGATCGCGCCCCCTGCCGCGCCGGGTTTTCCGCCCCGGTCCGGCTGTCCGATGCGGGAGCAGACACCGCAAGCGCGTCAGCCGCCTCCAGAATGTAAATCTCCGGGATATCCCCCAGCTGTCGGAGCAGTGTCTCCCTGCTGATGCGTCGTTTTGCTCTCATATCCGATAACCCCTTTCCTCCAAAAATTGTTTCAGCTCCAGCCGCGTGCGCCGCAGACGCTGGGACACCGTGTTGGGCGTCAGCCCGTACGCCAGCGCCATATCCCGCACCGGGCGCGCGTACCAGTAGCGCCCCACGAACAGCCGCCGATCCAGCGAGTCACAGCGCGCAAGAAACGCACCCAGCAGTCCGGGCAGCTCGCCCGCGTCCTCCTCGGTCATCGGGATCGTCTCCCGCAGCTCGTCCAGATCAACCGTAAGCGCCCGGTTCCGCCGGGCACGCCAGCGGTTGATGGCAAGATTGCGCACTATCGTGCCAAGGTACGCCGCCATCGAGCGCGGGCGGTCGGGCGGGATGTGGTTCCAGGCGCGGAGCCACGTGTCGTTGACGCATTCCTCGGCATCCTGCCGATCCGCCAGAATGTTCAACGCAATGTGCATACACAGCGGCTCATACAGCCGCGCCGTCTCCCGCAGCGCCTCCTCGTCCCGGGCAAAGAACAGCTCGGTCAGGGATCATCGTATCGGTGCTGTCATCCCTCATAGACAACCTCCTTAACGCGTTCTCACCCGTAAAGACAGGCGGAACATCCGGAATGTGACAAAAATCCCGGAGCCTTGCGAAATTTTTTCGTGTCGGCTCCGGGTTCGGAACAAAAGGGGGGGTGCCTGCTGTCAATGAATCTTCGTGCCCTCGGGGACGCTGTCGTCCACAAAGATCACCGGCATCCGCAGGCGTTTGTTGGTCGCCGCCAGCAGCATACCGTCGGACGTCACGCCCGTGATGCGGGCAGGCGTCAGTTGGCAAGCACGATGATTTTCCTGCCCACCAGCTCCTCCGGTGTATAGTCATGCTTGATGGAGGACACGATCACGCGCTCGCCGATACCGTCCGCCAGCGTGAGCTTGTAGCAGTTGTGCGACTTGCGGATTTCCTGGCACTTGAGAATCCTGCACACGCGCATATCCATCCGGTGGAACTCATCAATCGACACCTGCTCGGTCGAAACCGGCTCGACCGGGTCGGGATCACCGAACACCTTCTCGGTCTTCTCCGGCTCGGCGGCGGCTGCCGCCTGCTCGGCAGCGGCACGGTCGGCGGCTGCCTCCTCCTCGGTGCGCGGCGTGGAGAAATCCAGCAGCCCCACGTACCGGGCGGGATCAATGGCATACAGGAACAGGTACAGGCGCGGTCCGCGCTCGCGGTCGATGAGCAGGCGGTAAACCGTCCGGAAGAAGCTGCCCTGCAGCGTCTTGAGCTCCTTCTCCGACTTATCCTCCCCGAACACCTGCTTCGGGATGGCGTACAGCGCGGTGTTCAGCTCGTCCAGCGTGTAGCCGCCGGCAGCCGTAGTCGTGCAGGCGGGCGATCTCGGCTTTCTCCTCGTCCGACAGCGTGTCGTACACCTCGAAATTCCGCGTCGTGCGCAGGCGGTTGACCTGCTCCGGGGCGCACTGCTCCAGCCAGTAGCGTGCGCGTGCCAGCCGGTCGGCAAACTGCTCCCTTGTATAGGGCGTGCCGATCTTGGCAAACACGGTCTCCAGCATGGCGGGGTTGAAGTCCACGATGGAGCCGAGCTGAACCAGCAGGGACATCGGCACGGTCTGCACCGTCCGTCCGGGGATGAGGCAATTATCCATCACCGACACGGTATACTCGGACGCCCTTGCCGGGCGGTACTCCTCCAGCATCCGGTCAAACTCGAAATACTGCCGCAGGATGCCGTCGTCAAAGCAGAAATCGAACGCCTTGGTCGGCTCGGTCTTGGAGTACAGCCACAGAATGACCTCCGGCTCGTACAGCTTCAGCATGGCATCCGGAGTCAGGTTCAGTCCGGAGGAGCCGGACATCTTGCCGGTCAGCCCCTTGATGCCGATAAACTCGTATCCCCCAACACCGGCGCTTCAGCCGTACACCAGCTTGGAAATCCGGCGGCTGGTCTGATAGGAGCCGGTGGGGAAGCGTGATCCTTTCCGCCCGGCTCAAAGTCCACGCCCTCGTACATCCAGCGCATTGCCCAGTCGATCTTCCAGCCCAGCTTGCAGTTGGTGTCGGTGTCAAAGTCAAAGCTGCCGTGGTAGCCGCAGGCGCACGAATACGTCGCTATGCGGCAGTCGTCATCCAGCGTCAGGATCCTGGTGGAATCCTTCCCGCAGACGGGGCAGTAGATGCTCACGGGATAGTACGCCTCGCGCTCGCCCTCGGCGGCGTCCTGCGTGCGCATGGAATCCAGAATATCGAAGATGGCATGGCGCTTTTCCAGCGCCGTCCGGATCTCCTTCCGGTAAGCGCCGCTGCGGTACAGCTCCGCCTGATGCCGGTACTCCATCCGGATGCCGAACCGCTCAATGGACGCCTGGAACTCGCGCTCAAAGTAGGCGGCGTAGGTCGGGGCGTCGGTGCGGAAGGGGTTGCGCACGTCCACGTAGGGCTTGCCGATGCAGTCCTCCAGGTCGGCGGTATCCGGCAGGGCGGCGACATTGGCAGGCACCTTACGCATCCGGTCAAACTCGTCCCACGACAGCAGGAGGCGCGCCCGCTTGCCCTTGCGCTCCAGCGCTTTCGCCACGAACAGGGAGGTGGCGATGTCCCGGAAATTGCCTATGTGCCCCGATCCGGAGGGACTGTAGCCCGCCGCGCAGGTATAGACCTCCTTGTCGGGATTCTTTTCAATGACTCTCTGTGCGATCTCGTCTGACCAATGCATGGTGTTCTGCTCCTTTCCGTATCCGCCGCTTGGCGCGGACAGCTTATCTGCTTACGCATATTTATCGTAGTATACCACATACCTGCAGGAAAATCAAGCGGAAATTGCAATTTTGCGGGGCAAAAGTTTTTGAAGCGCCGGGGATTCCTGCAAGCGTTCCCCCCGCGCCGCTCCCCTTCCCCGCTGTCCGGGCGGCGGCAATACGCGGGAAAGCGGCAAATATGCCACATTTCAGAAAAAAGTAACGATTTCCATGTTTACAAGCAGGCAGAGTATGCTATAATCTATATCTATGGATACAACTTAAAACCTCAAAGGAGGATTCTCTATGACCCGTCCGGACCGGAACCCGGTTCCGCCAATGAAGGAGTTCCCTGTTCCGATAAATCGGAAGGGACTGCCTGTGCAGCCGCTGTGGCTGCTTTCCGTCCTGAGCGTACTGTCCGCCGCCGCACTCGCCTGCGGACTTGCGTGGGGGACGGGTGTCGTCACGGTCCCTGCCACCGCCGTGCAGGCGGTCGCGGGAACGGTATGCGCTCCTGCTCTTCTACCTGTTCCGGGTACTGCGCACGATGCGCTGGACGCCGATCCTGCTGCTATTCGTCAGCACGGGACTGCTGTACACCACCGGTACGCTTGCGGCACCCCGCCATGCTGATGGCTCTGCTGTGCGCGACCGGCTTCTCGTCCCTGCTGCTGGCAGTGGCGGACAAAGCCACGCTGACACGGCTCGCCTTCATCCCCTCGCCGCCTACGGGCTTTCGCTGGCGCTCTGCCGCGATCCGATGCTCTCGCTGGCGGCGCTGATGCCCTTCCTGCCGCCGCCGCGCTGGCGTTCGGCACCCGCGCCTCGGCGGAGCGGGAGGACGGTCCCGGGCGGGTCGGCGTCATCTGCCTGACCTCGCTCTGCCTGGGCGTGACCACGCTCGGCATAGCCGCCCTGCTGCTGAGCCGCCGGATCGGCTCCCTGTCCCCCGCGCATCTCGGCGCGCTTCTGGACAACCTGCGCACGGGCTGAGTCTCCGGCTGGTGACGCTGACGCAACAGCTTGCCGAGCAGATCCCGCAGCTGTCTGCCCTGACAGAGGAGCAGGCACTGAATATCATCAATTCCGCCATCAATCTGTTCCCCGGCACGGCAGTCATGCTGTGCAACCTCTGCGCCGCGCTCATGCAGGTCATCCTGCAGGGCAGTCTCTGCGCATTCGGGTACGCCGACTCGGTCAGGGGCAGGATGCGCCTGTTCCGCATGAGCCTGATGTCCTCCTGCGTCTTTCTGGTCGCGGGCATCCTCTGGATGGTCACATCGCTTGCCAGCAGTGACTCCTCCCTCGCGGGCACCGTCGCGCAGAATATCGTCATCATCCTGCACCCCGGGCTGTCCCTGGCGGGCATCCTGCGCATCCTGCGCAACGCAAGGCGGCGTCAGGCGGGCTGCTTCCCGATCTTCTTAGTCCTGTTCATCCCCTGCCTGCTGGTGTATGCCTCCACCCTGCTGGCTGTCTATGAGGCAATCTCCTCCATCCTCGGTGCAATCCTTGCCCGCGTGCGCCCGCCGCGCGGCGACGGCAACGACGGGGACAGTGACAGTGACAGTGACGGCGGCAGTGACGGCGACGCCGGGCAGGGCGGAGACACCCCGGACAATCCCTTCTCCGACAGCTGAGCGGCAGAGCCGCCGGATTCAGCCGGAGCAGCTATGCTTTTTCCATTCCATCCGAAAGGAGTTGCGGTATGAGTTCTCCCTCCCATCAAGTCCCGACGCGCGTGGCGCGGCAGGACCCGGACGCCCCCCTGCGGGTCGATCTGCGCATCCCCTTTGCCGCCTGCGCGGTGGAGGGCTTCCTGCTGCTGGGTCTGTACACCCTGCTCACCTACCTGAAGCTCCCCCGGCTCACCCTGCTCGGACTGGTCTTTCTCGGCGTATACGCGCTGTCCGTCGGCGTGACCTTCACGGCGTTCGCGTGGCGGCTGTCCCGCTCCCGGCGGAACATCCGGACGGCGGAGCTGCTGACCGCCGACATCTACCGGATGTTCCGCTCGGTCATGGATATTCCCTACGCCGTCATCAACGGGGACAACCGCGTGCGCGTCATCAATGCCGCCATGCAGAGCATCCTCGGCGCGCGGTCGCCGGTGTGCGACCTGCCGCTCTCGGAAATATGCCCCGCCGTCACGCGGGAACAGCTGCTCGCCGCCCTGCGCAACCCCGGCGACGGGGAACTGCCGGATCTGCACAGCGTCCCGCTCCCGGCGGGCGCGGAGGACGGCACCGGCTCGGTCACGGTCACGCTGGCGGACGGCCGCCGCTACCGCGTGGAGCCGTACCTGCTCCGCCAGCAGGCGGACACCTACTACCTCCTGCTCTTCCGCGATGTAAACGATTACCTGAACTTCGTGGAGGAGACGGACCGGAACCGCGTCGTGCTGGCGTATATCGTGCTGGATAACCTCCAGGAGCTGACGCAGTTCGTCCGCGCCAACTACCGCGCGACCGCCAACATCATCGAGGAAACGCTGACCGGCTGGGTCGCCTCAATGCACGGCATGATCCGGGAATACGACCGGGACAAGTACCTCGCCCTGTTCTCGGAGGAGATGCTGGACCGGTGCGTGCAGGACAATTTCTCGATTCTCGGAAAAATTATGAATATCCGCGTGGGGGACAACACCTTCCCGCTGTCGGTATCCATGGGAATCGCCGACATCGACGGCAGCATGGAGGAGCGCGACCGCGCAGCCAACGCCGCCCTGGACATGGCGCTCCAGCGCGGCGGCAACCGCAGTCGCGCTCCAGCGCCGGGGCGTCACCGGGCTGACCTACTACGGCGGCACGCACAAGACGCTGGAGGGCAATACCTCCATCTCCTCCCGCGTGTCCGTCCACCTGCTGGAGCGGCGGCTTGCCGGATGCCGGAACGTGCTGGTCATGGGACACAGCAACCCGGACTTTGACGCCATCGGGGCGGCGGTCGGCGCAAGCCGCCTCTGCCGCAGTATCCTGGACGCGCAGGGGCGCACGGACGTGCCCGTCAACATCGTGACCGACAAGACCTGCGACACCTTCCGCATCTGCGCCGGGCACCTCGCGCCGCTGGGGCTGTACGGGCATATATTCGTGGACGCCGCCACCGCCCGCCAGCTTGTCTGCACCGAGACCGTGCTGATTCTGGTGGACGTCAACAACCCCGTCATTTTCGAGGCGCCCGACCTGTACACCTGCATCCCGGCGGTGGACGGCATCCATTCGATCGCCGTCATCGACCACCACCGGCTGGTCGGAAAGCTGCCCTTTACGCCCTTCCTCCATTACATTGAGACTACCAAGTCCTCCGCCAGCGAGATCGTGGCGGAAATGCTGGAGCAGTCCCCCTACGCGGACACCCTCTGCAAGGAGGAAGCCAACGTCATGCTGGCGGGCGTCATGCTGGATACGCACAACTTCACCCGCTCCGCCGGCGCGCAGACCTTTGAGGTCGCCTACTACCTGTACAGCCGCGGGGCGCACACGGGCACTGCCCGCGAATTCTTCAACGAACGCATGGACGAGCTGCAGGTGGCAAGCGATTTCGACGCGCACGCCCGCATCTATGCCGGCGTGTTCGCCATCACGTGGCTGAGCGCGGATCGCGCTCCCTCGCCGGATGACCGCATCGCCGCCTCCAAGGCGGCAGACAAGCTGCTCTCCCTCCGGGGGGTGGAGGCATCCTTCGCGCTGGCTGTCGTCGGCTCGGGCGTTGCCATCTCCGGGCGCTCCAAGGGGCGCATCAATGTGCAGCTGATCCTGGAAAAGCTGGACGGCGGCGGTCACTTCGACATGGCAGGCGCACAGGTCAGCGGCACCGTGGAGGAGGCGCTGGATCAGCTCCGCGCCGCCATCGACGAGTACCGCCTGCAGTACCCCGAGCTGTTCGGGAAAGCAAAGTAACCACTCTCTTATACAGATACAGAAAGGATGAAAACAGTATGAAAGTTGTATTGCTGACAGATGTCAAGTCGCAGGGAAAGAAGAATGATGTCATTGAGGTGTCGGACGGCTACGCCCGCAACTACCTCATTCCCCGCAAGCTCGCCGTGGAGGCGGACAGCAGTGTGCTCAACGCCATCAAGGGCAAGGAGGAGGCACTCCGGCACAAGATCGAAACCGAACCCGCCGAGGCGAAGGCAACCGCCGCCCGGCTGGAGTCCCTGCTGGTCAAGATCCATGCCAGCTGCGGCGCCGACGGGCGTCTCTACGGCTCCATCACCTCCAAGGAGATTGCCGAGCGGCTGGAAAAGGACCACGGCATCAGCGTGGACAAGCGCAAGATCCAGCTGAGCGACCCCATCCGCGCCTACGGGCAGTATGATCTCGGACGTCAAGCTGTACACCGACGTGGCAGGCAAAATCCACGTGCTGGTCTGCAACTGAGCCGGCTGCCGGTCATGGACAGACAGCAGACCTTCACCGGGGGCGGGGACAGCGGGAGGTTGCCCTGCAGCGTAAGGTTCCCTTCAGCCTCATCGCCGAGCAGTCCCTGCTCGGCTCGGTGCTGATCGATCCGGGTTCCTTCAGCCATGTCGCGGACCTTGTGACATCCACCGACTTCTACCTGCCGGATCACCAGCAGATATTCTCCGCCATGCAGGAGCTGTTCGTCTCCAACGTGGAAATCGACGCGGTCACGTTGCTGGACACCGATCCGGCACGGGGATTTCAAGGACCGCAACCTTGCCGCGCAGTACCTGCGCTCGCTGGTGGACGTGGTGCCGAGCGCCCTCAACATAAAGGACTACGCCCGCATCGTCAAGGACAAGAGTGTCCTGCGCCAGCTGATCGAGGTGTGCGGCGACATTTCCGATATCGCCTACTCCGAGCAGGACTCGGTCGTACATATTCTGGACGATGCGGAGAACCGGATTTTCGCCATCGCGCAGGGGCGCGATACCCGCAACTTCCGAAGCATCCGGGAGATTATCGGCAGTGTATACGAACAGCTGAACGCCCTGCAGAGGAAGGGCGAGGCATCGCAGGGGCTGTCCACCGGCTTCGGCGGGCTGGACAGAGTGCTTGCCGGTATGGGAAAAATCCGACCTGATCCTGGTCGGCGCCCGCCCCGGTATGGGAAAAACCTCCTTCGTACTGAATATCGCCTCCAATGTCGCGGCAAAAACCGGCAAGGCGGTGTGCATTTTCTCGCTGGAAATGTCCGCCGAGCAGCTGGTCAACCGCATGATTTCCTCCGAGGCGCTGGTGGACAGCTACTCCCTGCGCAAGGGGTTCGCTGAGCGAGGAGGACTGGGACAGTCTCGCCATCGCCGCCTCACGGCTCTCCTCCTGCAATATCCTCATCGACGATACCTCCGGCATCACCGTGACCGGCATGAAGGCGAAGCTCCGCCGGGTGCCGGATCTCGGCATGGTGGTCATCGACTACCTGCAGCTCATGCAGTCCGACCGCCGGGTGGACAACCGCGTGCAGGAGGTCGCCGAGATTTCCCGCGCCATGAAGATCATGGCAAAGGATCTGATGGTACCCGTCATCTGCTGCGCACAGCTCTCGCGCGGTCCGGAATCCCGTACCGACAAGAAGCCCATGCTGTCCGACCTGCGTGACTCGGGTGCCATCGAGCAGGATGCCGACGTGGTCATGTTCCTGTACCGCGACGAATACTACAAGACCAACGAATCCTCCGACCCGAACAGCGCTCCCGCCTCCAGCATCGCCGAGGTCATCATCGCCAAGAACCGCCACGGCTCCACCGGAACCGTGCAGATGGGCTGGATCGGCAAGTACACCAAATTCCCGCACCATCGAGGACGCCGACTCTGCCAAGTAAGGAGGATTCCATGCCCACCCTGTTCACTTCCCCCGCGACGCTCAGCGGGCTTCCGCCCGCAACGCCGCTGTTGGTCGCCTTCTCCGGCGGGGCGGATTCACGCCTCCTGCTGGAGCTGACGGTTGACTGGGCGCGGGCAAACGGCGCACCCGTCACGGCGGCGCACCTGCACCACGGCATCCGCGGCGCGGAAGCCGACCGGGACGAGGCATTCTGCCGCGGGGTTGCCGCCGCGCACGGCATTGCGTATGTCTGTGAGCGGGCGGACATCCCGGCGCGCGCCGCCCGCTCCGGGCGCAGTCTCGAGCTGGAGGCGCGGTTGGCGCGGTATGCGTTCTTCTCCCGCGTCATGCAGGCACGCGGTATCCCGCTCCTGCTGACGGCGCACCACGCGGACGACCAACTGGAAACACTGCTCCTGCGTCTTCTGCGCGGGAGCGGGACGCACGGGCTTGCCGGCATCCCGCCGGTGCGCCCCTGTGCCGGGCGGGCTCCTGCTCCGCCCCTGCTGACCGCGACGCGGCAGGATATTCTGGATGCCTGCCGGGCGCGGGGGCTGACCTACGTCACCGACAGCACCAACCTCGACCGATGACTGCACCCAGCAACTGCCTGCGTCACCGGGTGGTGCCGCTTCGGAGGAGACGGCGGGGCGGCGGATTCCCCAGCGTACCGCCGCGCGGCTGTGCGCGGCGGTGCGCGAGGACGACAGCTTCCTGTGCGCCGAGGCGGAGCGGGTGTTCCCGACCGCCGATGACAGGGGGACGGCACGCTGTCGGTCGCGGCACTCCGGGCGATGCACCCCGCGCTCGCCAAGCGCTGTATGGCACGCGCTTTTACAGCGCAGGTTTGCACCGCACAGGGCGGTGCGGGGGACGCCGTTCCCGCCGACCGCTCGCCGGAGTACGTGCATATGCAGGCGCTCACCGCCATAGTCGCGGCGGGGCGGGAAGGCTCTGCCGTGTCGCTTCCCGGCGGCTGGCGCGGTACCGTCCGTGCCGCGCGGCTGGTATTCCTTCCGCCGGGCGGCACACCGCAAGACGGTGCACCGCAGGGCGCGAAGGACGGACGCATCCCTGCCGAAACGCCGGACGGCGTACAGCTGGTGCCGGGCGATACGCGCTGGTGCGCGGGCGGCTTATCCTTCACGGTCCGGCTGGAGTCGGCAGAACAGCCGCTCCGCCCCGACACCGGGGCTGACGTGGTGGCATCGGCGGTGTTCCCGCCCGACCTGCCCCAGCCCCTGTCCCTGCGCCGCCGCCGTCCCGGGGACACATTCCTCTCACACGGCATGACGAAAAAACTCAAAAAAATCCTGTGCGAGAAGCAGGTTCCGCCCGCGCTGCGGGACGCCCTGCCGCTTGTATGCCTGCCGGGCAATACCCCGGACGCGCCGCCGTGCCCGCTCTGGTTTCCGACCGCCGTCTTTCGGGACGGCTGGAAGCCGCGACCGCCGGCGCCTGCCTGCGGCTGACCGTCCGGGCAGCAGAACCCTCCGAATCCAATTCAGAACAAGAAAGGCTGACCACACCATGACCACACAAATTTTTGACGACAACTGCTCCCTCTGCCGCGACTGCGAAAAAAGTCCTGCTCACGCGCGAGGAACTGGACACCATCACCGACCGGCTGGCTCGCGAGATCGAGGACACCTACCGCGACAGCGACAAACGGCTGGTGCTGGTCATCATCCTGAAGGGCTCCATGCCCTTCGCCGCCGACCTGATGCGCAAGATCCGTCTGCCGCTGCAGATTGAGTTCATGAAGGTATCCTCCTACGGCGCCGGAACCAAGACCTCCGGCGAGATCCGCGTCTCGCTGGATCTCAACCGCGAGGATCTGCCCGACACCGACCTTCTGATCGTGGAGGACATCGTGGATTCCGGGCGCACCCTGTCGCGTCTGTCCGAGCTGCTCCGCCACCGCAACGCGCACAGCGTCCGCGCCGTCACCCTGCTGGACAAGCCCTCCCGCCGGGAGGTCCCCCTTCCAGCCGGATTTCTGCGGTGCCGAGGTTCCGGACGAGTTCGTGGTGGGCTACGGGCTGGACTACAACGAGACCTACCGCAACCTGCCGTTTGTCGGCGTGCTCCGGCGCGCGGTGTATTCCGACATCGTGTGAACCGCCGCACGCCGTTGCCCGAAAAACTTTCACAAGCTCTTTCACGCAATTTCATAGAATATTCATACAGCTGTGGTATACTGCATACCGTGCCGCCATGCACGCACGGCAGTCGGCACACGGCATGTCGCCGGACGGCGCTGTCGCCGCACCCCCGCTGCCCCTTGTCCCCGGCAAGACCACAGAAGGATCGGAGGAGTCTAATGAAGAATAATCTGAAGGTCATCATCGGGTATGTCCTGGCTATCGTCGTCATTGTCGGCGTAATCGCCATGATCTACCGGAGCACATCCAGCAAGACCGAAGTCATCACATACGACAAGGTCGTCGCCTACTTCCAGAAGGAAGAGGTGCGTGAATTTGAAATCGACAACAAAAATAACCTGACCATGCTGCTCTACCAATACGAGCTGGACGAAAACGGGCAGCCGGTCACCGACGAGAACGGCAACCGCGTCTTCAAGAAGCGCGCGGACGGAAGCCCGGACACTATCAGGAAAACCTACAAGCTGGCACGCGTGGATTATTTCCACGAGGATCTGGGCGAGCTTATCAAGGAGCAGATCGCCTCCGGCGTTCTGGTCGGTGCGGAGTACGAGCCGGCGGAGAGCATCCCGTTCTGGCTGTCCTACCTGCCCGGCATCCTTCTGGTCGTCGTTCGATTTTCCTGTACTGGCGCGCCATGAAAACCATGATGAGCGGCGCGGGTCCTGCCGGCAAGATGAACAGCTTCGGCAAGTCGCACGTCCGGCTGCCGGACGACAAGAACCGCGTCACCTTCCGCGATGTTGCCGGCGCCGATGAGGAAAAGGCGGAGCTGGTCGAGATCGTCGAGTACCTGAAGGCGCCCCAGAAGTTTGCACGGCTGGGCGCCAAAATCCCCCACGGCGTCCTGCTGATGGGCCCTCCCGGAACCGGTAAGACTCTGCTTGCCAAGGCGGTCGCCGGGGAGGCGGGCGTTCCCTTCTTCTCCATGTCCGGCTCGGACTTCGTGGAGCTGTACGTCGGCGTGGGTGCCTCGCGCGTCCGCGACCTGTTCGACACCGCACGCAAGGCGGGCAATGCCATCATATTCATTGATGAGATCGACGCGGTCGGTCGCCAGCGCGGCACCGGTCTGGGCGGCGGTCACGACGAGCGCGAGCAGACTCTCAACCAGCTGCTGGTCGAGATGGACGGCTTCGGCTCGCACGACGGCATTGTGGTCATGCCGCGACCAACCGGTCGGACGTGCTTGACCCTGCCCTGCTTCGTCCCGGACGCTTTGACCGTCAGATTACGGTCAACCGCCCCAACCTCAAGGGACGCGAGGACATCCTCAAGGTTCATGCGCGCAACAAGCCGCTGGAGCCGGGCGTGGATCTGTCCACGGTCGCCAAGGCGACGGTCGGGTTCACCGGCGCGGATCTTGCCAACCTGCTCAACGAGGCGGCTCTGCTGGCTGCCCGCCGCAGCAAGAGCCTGATCGGGATGGAGGAAATCGAGGATTCCCTGAACAAAATCCTCATGGGTCCCAAGAAGAAGTCTTGGGTTATGAGCGATGCGGAAAAGAAAAACACCGCTTACCACGAGGCGGGACACGCGATCGTCGGCTACCTCTTGCATCTTGATCCCGTCCACATGATTACCATCGTGCCGACCGGCAAGGGCGCGCTGGGCTTCACCAGCTTCCGTCCCGACGCCGACCGGAATCAGATGTACAAGCACGAGTATCAGGCGGAGATCGCCATGGCTCGGCAGGACGCGCCGCCGAGGAGATCATCTTCGGGGACGTGACCAGCGGCGCCTACTCGGACATCAAGAGCGCGACGGATACCGCCAAGCGCATGGTCACGATGTTCGGTATGTCCGAGCTGCTGGGACCGCGCCGCTTCGGCACGGATCGAGAACGAGGTGTTCCTGGGGCGTGACTTCTCCTCCAATGCGGACTACTCCGAGGACACGGCGGCGCAGATTGACCGCGAGATACACGTCCTCATCACCGAGGCATATGCCCGCGCCAAGGAGCTGCTGAACTCTCACATCGACAAGCTGCACTTTGTTGCCCGGTACCTGCTGGATCACGAGGATATGGACGGCGACCTGTTCAAGGCTGCCATGGACGCCGAGACGCCCACGAACGAGATGCTGGACGCCATCGTCGCCGAGCGTGAGCGCCAGAGCAAGGAAGCCAACGAGGCGCGCGCCCGCGCCGAGGCTGCCGCCAAAGCCCGCGCCGAGGCGATGGGCGAGGCAGACGGCGACAGTGACAGTGACGCCGACAGCGACAAAGACAGTGAAAGTGACGGCAACGGGGACGACAGCAGGTTTACAGTTTAATTTTACCCAAAGATAAATCGAGGGGCTACCGGTACCGTTCCGGCAGCCCCTCGGCTTTTTATGGCGCCTCTGAAAATTCACCGCACAGCGAATAATCAGAGGCGCCTTATGGTATCAGAATTTCAGCTCCACGGCAACAGGAAGACCCGTGCGGTCGGATTCAAACGCCGCCTCCATGATCTTCATATCCACCATCATCTGGTGGTGCGTCACGATCTGCTCCTCCTCGCCGCAGATGGCACGGACAAAGTTGCGGTAGAAATCGTGCACATCCGAAGCGGGCTGGGGAATATCCTTGGACGCAATGGATTTTTCGTCGCGGGGCGCCATGGTCTTGGTGATGCCCGCCGCCGTCTTGACGGGGACAACGTCCTTTTCGTTGTAGTTATGGCACCAGACAACGTGCGCGGGCTGGCACCAGTCAGGGGATGATGGCGGAACCGTTCGCGCCGGTCATGTAGAACCGGGGCATGCTGATGAAGTTCGAGGTTCCGACCTCCACGCGCGCGACCAGGCCATCATCAAAGAACATATCCAGCTGGAAGCCGTCATCCACCAGCTCATTGGTGATATGGTCGCAGTGGCAGAAGACCTTCCGCAGCGTTTTGTCGTCCACGATGCCCATGATCTGGTCGATGAGGTGAATGCCCCAGTCCAGGATCATGCCGCCGCCATGCTCCGGCGTGCCGCGCCAGTCACCGGGAATGCCCCGGGATCCGTGTACACGGGACTCCATGCGGTACACCTGCCCCAGATCACCGCTGTGATAAATGTCGCGCATGAGCAGGAATTCGCCGTCCCAGCGGCGGTTCTGGTGAACCGTGAACAGTCTGTGGTACTTGTCGGATGCATCAAACATTTCCTGCAGATCGGCAGAGGAAAGCGTCACGGGCTTCTCGCTGATGACGTGCTTTCCCGCCTTCATTGCCTCAATGGCAAGCGGCTTGTGCATATCGTTGGGCACCGCGATGGTCACAAAATCCACCGCCGGGTCGCTCAGCAGCGCCTTGAGAGACGAGTACGCGTGGATCCCGTTTTTCTCCGCCGCCTCGCAGCGTTCCGGCTTGATGTCATAGACGCCCATCAGATTCACGACATCACTGTGCCGCAGATATTCGCCATGCCATGACCCCATCCCGCCATAGCCGATAATGGCGGCATTCTTCTTTCCATATCTGAATTCTTCCTTTCTTTTTGTGCCGATCCGGACATCCCCGGATCCCGTTGTACAGCGACTGCCCGGGCACAATCCGCACGACCGGCACCCCGCCGCCGCAATCGGGTCTATTATACCCCATCCGCACTAAAAAAGCAAGATGTTTTCAAGAAAAAGTCCCTGCGAATCGCGGAAGCGAGGGAAGCGGGGGAAACGCCGGGGAAAACGCTGGGGACTCTTGAAAGAGTCCCCAGACCCCCCAGAACTTTTCCCGAATAAATCTGTTGTTGGGACGGCGTTTGTGCCGGTTCCAAAGGGAGACAACACCTTAAGCAATCACCACCGCATTAAGGGAAGCGGGAAAACGCCGGGGACTCTTGAAAGAGTCCCCCGACCCCCCAGAACTTTCTCGAATAAATCTGTTGTTGGGACGGCGTTTGTGCCGGTTCCAAAGGAGACAACACCTTAAGCAATCACCACCGCAGGACGAACCAGCGCCGCGCAGGTTCAGATCGGGGTGCCGGGGGCAGCCCCCGGTAAAGTAAACTAAAAATCTCCCCCTTCCCCGCCGGGGAAGGGGGCTGGGGATAGGGGCAGGAAAACCTCAGTTAAAGGCAGTGGCAACCGGAGATAAGGAAAGCACACCACCACAGCCGGACACCACCGGCAGAACAATGGCAGAACAAGCCGACACCGCAAACAAACCTCAAAAAAGCAAAAAAGACGCTCACGCGCC
>VOFG01004426.1_pt1 | contig 27909 bp, 50 predicted proteins | sample 5384171 | NCBI WGS metagenome assembly VOFG01 (sample SAMN12384726, study PRJNA508395) | human gut metagenome | isolation source: healthy gut F | host: Homo sapiens | reverse complement strand
GCCCGCGTACCCGTCTCGAACGTTTCGTTCAGCCGTCGCAGGAAATCGGGCTGCACCGTATTGTCGGCATCCATCACTACCCGCGACGTCGTACCGTTTCCGATCCAGCTTATCGACGGCGAACGTAGCGCCCGGGCCTTCGAACTGTTTTCGAAATCTACCTGAGCAGCGTTACCGGCAATCCGGACAATCGTTCGTTCCGATCCTGCATCCGATCCGAGATCACGACCACTTCGTAAGGAAATCGGCCGGATAATCCTGCCGCAAAAAAAGACTCCACCGTCTCTACGATCCGCACGGGTCTTGGTTTCCTTGGCAGGCCGGAAAAACCGGCGAAACGCCGCTTGCCGCAGGACTGGCCGCCGGCGCCCACGGTCGCAGCATCCCGCCCTTCCAGGCGAAAAAACAGCAATACGCGACCTGCACTGCAAAAACGATCCACAACAGGATATCGGCCCAACCGGCTATTTCGTACAAAACCGCCATGACATAAAATTATAAGATTTTCCAAAATCCCGCCACCCCTCAGCACCGCCGAGACGTTCCGCCGGTCGCCTTTCAACGTCGCCGCAAGGCACGCTTTCGGAACCGCCACCGCCGTCTGATAGAGGATCGAAAGCCACCTGTACGCTCCCTTCAGGTTTCGCCGCGCGAATAGCAGCCGGTTGCGGGTCAGGTAATAAGTCCGCAGCGGACTGTTCTGTCCGGCGGAGCGGCTTTCGCGATGAAATACGGTGGCTTTCGGCTCGTACCACAACAGGTATCCGGCCTGCGCGATCCGAACGCACCAGTCCAGCTCTTCATAGTAGAGGAAATACGCCTCCGGCATCGGTCCGACCCGTTCTACCGTCTCCCGGCGGAACATCATGGCGGCGCCGTGACAATACGGAGTGACATGCGGAGCCTGATATTGTCCCCGATCGGGTTCTCCAAAACCGATCAGCGAATTTCGCAACGTAATGCGGCTGAGCGAGTATACCCGGCGAACTGAATATCGCGCGGAGAATCGGCAAAACGGATCTTCGGGGAGACGCATCCGATCCGGGAATCGTTTTCCAACACGGCGATCAACTCCCGCAGCGAACCGTCCTCGACGAAGGCGTCGTTGTTCAGCAACAGCAGATAATCGCCCCTCGCCGCTCCGATCCCGAGGTTATTTCCTCCGGCGAATCCGAGATTCCGCTCGCTACGAATCAACACCAGCCGCTCCTCGTCCGGAAAATGCCGGCGGATAGCTTCCCGCTTCGTCCGTACGCGAAGCGTTGTCGACGACGATCGCCTCGAACGGAATATCCGCCAGATATTTTCTCAGGGAGTCGATCAGCGCTACCGTATCCCCGTATCCGTTATAATTGACGGTAATGACCGACAGCTCAGGCTTCGTCCCCATGCGACAGTTCCTTTTGTTTCCTTGCGGCCAATTCCCGGTCGTACCAGCAACCGGCGAATACGAACGCTTCGCAGATATAGACCATCGGTCCGTTCCGGAAAATTCATGATCTCGTTGGCATAACACCCGCCATCATTCCCCGGCCCCGGCCAGCAGGGCTCCCAGCAACCCCTTCAACTGCGGATCCCGTATCCGGAACATGATCCGCCACGCCCCGACCCCGAGAATCAAAGCATGCAGAACCAAGTACAGCACAGCGCCTACGGCTCCGGTTTCGACCCATACCATCACATACCACGAGTCGGTCGCAATCCACGACGTAACGGCCGTGTCGTCGAAACGGCTCGCCTTGCTCCGCAACCCGAGCCCGACCCCGAAAGGCTTATCGGCCATAACCCCCTCCTCAGCCTTTCCTGATTTTCGAGCCGCACCTGGAAAGAAGCGTCTTCGGTCGGATTGAATGCGGAACGTATCCGATAAATCATGACATTGCCGTCCCCGATATGCGTAAATTTAAAGAAGCCGAACAGGATGGCCAACGTCACGACACCGGCCAACAAGATCCGTTTGTTCTTCGTGGTCAGAATATACAGCGCGTAACCTACGAACGGCACGATCACCGCGCTGCGGGTACCCGACAGTCCGAAACCGTAAGCGGCGGCGACAGCGACAGCCAGATAGTAAAACCGCAGCCACCCCCGGACGTAAACCGAGGCGATCGAAAATACGACCATCGAAAACACCATTCCCGAACCGAAATTCGCCGCATCGGTGAAAAAGGAAAAATAACGGGTTCCCCGACCAGATGATGTGCGTACTGGCTCCGCCTTCCTGATACAAAAAATCTTCTCGGCGGTATCGAATCCGACCGTTTTCTGCCACAGCGCCTTGCATACGGCGGTCAGAGTAAGCAACGAAAAGACGAACAGGAAAATCTTCAGGTCGCGGTACCTGCGGAAAATAATCGGCACCGCGAATACCAGCAGCAAAGGGATAAAAGCGTACAGGTTGATCGCAATCATCCAAGCGTCGAAATGAGCGCTCGGCAGGAAAGCGAGCACCGTACAGTACACGAACCAAATCGTCCAGTAAAGGGGTAAGCTGATTGAATCCCCTGCGCCACTCCACCTTTCCGAGCCATTGGCTGACGAACAATACCACCAGCAACAATACGGAGAATCCCATCATCAGCATACCGCCTTTCAGGTCGACGTAACGGGTCAGACCGAGGATGTAATAATTGACGGCGATATAAAGCCACAGCGTGGCATGCGGTCTCAGTGCGAAAGCGAAACCCAGCAGCGCGAAAACCGGCAACAGCATGAATGCAACGCCTTGTACCGTTCCCGCACGCACCAGCAATTCGTTTACGACCAGTACGCCAAGCAGCAGGACGACGATCACGAAAAAGCGAGGACGCTCTTTTATCGCACCGGACGATTTCATTGCGGCATTTTCTGTTTAAACTCCCGATTCGTTCTTTTTCGTATCCCGAGCGGTAAGCCCGAGCTGGGAAAGCCGGTAAACCAGCGACGGAAACGGAATAAGGCGGCAACAGCCCCGTGAAATCTTCCGTAACGTCCCAGGCCGTCTGATTCAACACCAGGAACAACAGTTTCCCCGCTCTGCTCGCCCACTTTCTCGAAGACTTCCTGATCGATGGTTGTCCACGTCCTGTCCGAACGGGCGATCATCAGGTTCAGGTTCGCACTTTCCAACAACGGGGACGGCACGCTCTCCTCGGTCAGCGGCTGGTGAACGACCAGCACGATCATCGCGTCGCCCGCCTGACAGTAATCCGTCAAATTGTTCGCCAACAAGTAAGATTCGCTCCGGCAATTGAATTCTTCGCGGTAGGACAGCAGGCCTACCTTCAAACCCGACTTTTGCCAATAGTCGCGCAGGTATTGCGCTACGAAATGCTTGCCGTCGCCTTCTTCGCTACTCAGTATATTGATAACAACCGGTTTTCCCGTCCGAAATAGGGTACGAGGGCTTTAGCCAAAGCAATGCATGGCAATCTCTTTGGCCTGCTGATTGAACGGACGGTAACGCCGTGAATTCCGCGGCATGACGCCGAGCACCTTACGGCCGGTAATACGCTCCGCCCGGATGCGGTCGCGCAGCGTGCGGTCGACCAACTCCAGAAACAGAAAATAAGCCACTACGAAAATCGCCGTGCAAACAAAGGCCAGCAGCACCATCATCTTCCGCTTGTGCGGCAGCGGAGATATCGGATAAGACGGTTCATCGGTCACTTTCAGCGTATTGGTCGTCATCTGCAACTGCCTCAACCGCAGGATGGCCGAATTCAAACCTTCCAACAACGAAAGGTAAGTCCTTTCGGTAAAGTCGATTTCACGCTCCTTCGATTTGATCGTGGAACCGATCGGAGCGTAATACGTATATTTTTCGTTCAACTCCCGCCGCCATTTTTCCATCACCTCCTTCTGCGCTTTCGCCTTGGATAATTCCAACGTCTGCGCCAGCAATCCTGAACGAACCGATCGCTCACGATGCCTTCTTTCGAATACTTGTTTTCATTGATGGTTTTGGTCAATTCGGAGACGCTCCGCTCTTCGGCTTTCAGGGCTTTTTCAGTGTAGCGAGTTTCTCCAGATTAGCCTCGTTTTTCTGCCCGAAAGCATCTATATTGGTAATCTGCGTCTGCAACTCGGAGATGAGCTTCAACTTCTCCATAAACGCCGAATTACTACGCATATTATTGATATTCATATCAATCCGACCTTCAACTGCGAAACGGCCGCATCCGCCTTCGCATAGTTCATCAGCACGTCCTGATACTGGATCTCGAACTCTTTGTTGATCGAAGCGACCTCTTTGGTTTCGTCGGTATAATTGATTACCCGTTTTTCGACATTGTAACTGGTCAGCTCGTCTTCGGCGGCTTTCAACTTCGTACCGGCTTCGGCCAGCTCCTGCGGAAATAAGCGATCGCATCGTTCGTTTCGCCGAAACGCAACGTCTGGTACTGATCGAAAAACTCCTTGACCAGGATCAGTACCGTATTGTAAGTGATCCCCGGATCGCTGTTCTGATACGAAAGTTTCAGCATGTCGCTGGAAGCGATCCGGTCGACGCGGATCTGTTCCAAATCCTTATATCCGAAATATCGGCTGGCTTCCCACATGAACAGCCCGTACAAATGATCCCCGGTTGTCGGGTTTCATGTTGTCGAAGAAATTCTCCACCGTCTTGTCTTCGTCGCCTTTTACGATCAAATCCAACACATATTTGGGCGTACGGTCCATCAACCAGCGGTAAGTGTCCGCATTGATGTACGTATTGTTTTTCATCGAATCGCCGTTCATCAGGCAGCGGGCGTACAACCGCATCGATACCCGGCGCAACGTGGCCTCGCTCTTGAGGATATCCATCATATTAACGATCGTGCTGTTTTCGTATTCCAGTCGGCCTCGCGGACTGACGCCTGCTCGATATCGTACCCCGACACGACGCCCGTATAAACGGTCGTACGCACCTCGTAGTAACGGGCGATATCGCGGGTCTTCCAGATCATATAGCAAGCCGCCAGCACGGGCAGCAGGATCAGCCAGAAACGAATCCGGTAAAAGAACCGGAGAATATACAGCACGTATTTCATAATTTATTTTTTCGAAATGATTTCGGTATTCGACAGAATCTCCAGTTGCAACAGCAAACCGTACAGTTCCGAACGCACATTCTCGTATTCGGTGATGGCCTTGATCTGACGTTCCTTTTCGACATTGTTTTCCGACGCTCCGATTTTACTGTTGATAATATCGTTCTGGCTGATGGCATACTGAGCAGCGGCAAATACCCGTTTCTCGGTCGTCGCCTTCAGAATAGGCATGTAACTGAGCACTTTCGAGTAGATCGTTGCGATGGTTACCCGCCGCTCCTCGATCGCGCTCTGCCGTTCGTATTCGACCTTTTCCACCTGTTTGCGCTGACGTTTCACGCTTCCCCAAATCGAACAACTTTTCCAGCGGAATCGAAACCGATGCGCCCAGGTTGTAATTGGACTGCGACTGCCGGGAATAGTTTTGCGGAATCGGCATACCGCTCATCGTAAAGATGACTGCTCATCGTCCGTTGCCGTAATAATAATGGCATTGACGTTCAGAAAGAGAGGAAATTCCGTTTCTCGCGTTTCAACTGCAACTCCTCGAATTCTTTCTGTTTTCCAGCGCCAGCACGCCGGGGTTCTGCTCCGCATTGGCATAGAGCTGCTCCAGCGACGGCAGAACGACCTTGCCCAACTCATAGCCCGAAGGCCCGGAAACCGGCCAGGTCGTCGATCGTATCCGTGGCGGCGGCGCTCGCCGGAACCGCTCCATCCAAACTATCAGGTTGCTGGGCCGTAACCGCCCCGCAACACAAAATCGCGGTCAGCGCGATCAAACCCGAAACTCTTTTCGACATACTATACATTTTCTTTTTGTACGAACGCTGATATCGTTTTTAAGATTATCCGGAAATCCATCCCGAACGAAAAATCCGGGCATATTCGATGTCCAGTTTCTTCCGCTCTTCGGCGGACATACTGCCCGAATCGCCCCGCTTCTCTACCTGCCATAACCCGGTCAGCCCGGCCGAGCCATAAAACGGTCGATATATTCGTCGCTGGTCAGCCGTTCGGCTTCGTACAACGGCAGCGGACGGTTCCCCACAACGGACATATCTCCTTTCAGGATATTGATCAATTGCGGAAGTTCGTCGATGCTGTTTTGCGAATGAACCGCCCGACCCGCGTAATCCGCGGATCGTTTTCCAGTTTCACGAATGCATTTTCCTGTTGTTCATAGCTTTTTCTGGTCGATGTATTCCTTTTCTAAAATCACCTCGTCATCGGAAACCAACACCACGTCGTCGTCGCCGACCAAAAAATTTCCCCGTCGGGCAAACGCCGTCTGCCAAAAAATCTCCGGAAATATTCAATTTTCCGCCGTCCTCATCGGTCGTCTTCTCAATTTATACTGGTTCAACTGCTCGTAATGCTTCAATTGCTTTTCAGCCCCGCATACATCGACCGGAATTTCAGGAAATCGAACACCCGGTAGTTGCTTCCCACCCTCTTGGAACGATAAACCGCCGCGCCTTTGCTTTCCAGTCGGATTGCCAGCATCGTCAGCAGCAGCAACGGCGACAGCGACAGCAAAGCGACCGACGAGAAAACAGATGTCGAAAAGCCTTTTTCCATAAAGGCAGGCGAAAAATGGCAGATCGCTTCCTGCGACGCTTTCCCCTTTTTCCGAGAATCATCTCCCGGGTCTGCTGTATAAACGAAAGCCGGCTTACGAACTGTTCTTTCGGAATATGCCGGAGCATGGTATCGTTCACGCCCGCTTTCAGGTATCCGCCCTCTCGTCCGGCGTCAGTTCATTTCCTATCAGAATCAGGTAAACATTCCCGCGGGTTTTCCGAAAGCCCTGATCGCGGACAAATCCCTGTCTATCGTCGTTTTTTCCCAAAGAACGACGATTTCGCTTTTCGAATCGCCTGATCCGACCTGTTGCGAGGGAATTACTGCCGTCGGCCGCTTCACGAAACGAATACCCGTCGGCAATATCGCGAAAATACTCTTTCAATACGGAATCCGGTCGACAAAAAGCAGATCGAACTCTTTACTCATTTTCGATGATCTTCCGGATTCTGATTTTTCAACTCCATGGGATTAAACGGTTTGACGATATAATCGGAAGCGCCCACTTCCAGCAGGCGTATCCGTTCGGAGGTGCTTTCCTCGCTCGACAGAATAATCACAGGGAAAGATTTGAACAGCTCGTTGTTCTTGACATATTCCAGAAACTCATCGCCGCGCATAACCGGCATCCGAATGTCCGAAATTATCAGATCGGGCTTATTCCCCCTCCTGTAGCCACTGAATCCCCTTCAATGCATTGTCGAAATAAACGACATCGTATTCGCCGGATAAATAAACCGCCACCACTTTCGCTATGGACTCCTTATCGTCCAAAAAGCAAAATCGTTTTCTTCATAACTTCCGATTTTAAAATCGCAATATTCCCCGGCGGAGCGCAACATACCCGAATCCGTCAGACAAATGTAAATAAATTATTTAATAATCGTTCTTTTTTAATCCTATAAGGTAATTTAAACCAAAAATAAGAACCTTTGCCCGTTTTCGACTCGGCTCCGATGCGACCGCCCAGTTGCTCGATCAAACTTTTACAGATAGGCAGTCCCAATCCGGTTCCCTGAATAAAACTGTTCAACTTCACGAACCGGTCGAAAACATGACCGAGCTGCTCTTTGGAAATCCCGACGCCGGTATCGCGGACATAAAACTCCACATCGTTCTTATGCGGCACGAGTCCCGCATGAATACTGCCCTTCGAGGTAAACTTGGCGGCATTGTTGATAAAATTCACCAGCACCTGGGCAATCCGATTCTTGTCGCTGTGTACGACGCATTCCGCCGCCGGTTCGTCGAAAATCAACTCTACGCCGGGCTGCGTTTTCATCCGTAGCGACATAACGATTTCACGGCATAGCCTGTTGCACGGCACGTCCGCATAATGAATTCGAAAACGCCCGCTTCGATCTTCGACAGATCGAGAATATCCGAGACCAACTGCAACAACAAATCGCTGTTATCCTGCACGATCTGCATATAATGCTCCCGGTCTTCCCTTCTCGAAAGCTTCCTGACTCAGTAACATCTGGGAGAAACCGACGATCGCATTCAACGGAGTGCGGATCTCATGGCTCATGTTCGCCAGGAACGCGGTTTCAACCGATCCATTTTTTTCCGCTTTCTCTTTGGCCACGATCAGGCTTTGCTGGGTCTCCTTGATCTGGGTAATGTCGATATTCACCCCGATCACCTCGGTCGACCCGTCGGCAAGGGAGTTTACGATCATGTCGATGCGCAGCCACCGCCATTTCCTGTCGGCGGGCCCTTTGACCCGGACTTCCCGCTGGTAAGAATCGACTCTACGGTTCCGGGCCGCAGCGAAGAACGCATACATGTGTTTGCGATCCTCCCGGTGCACATAGCGGAATCCCCGGCCGGCCACCTCCCGCACGCTCGAATGGACCGGCTCGCCCAGATTTCGGAACCACTGCGGAATGGCCGTTCCAGTCTGCGTATCGAAATTGTATTTCCCATATCCTTCTTTTGCAGATTCGGCGACCAGCGAGAAGATATGCTCGAAATCGTGGATCCGGTTCTGGATATTGACCGTATCGGTGTTATCGATCACGATGCACAGATGGTAAAGCAGGCGGTTGCCGCCGTCATAAAGCGGAACATACTTGGCGACGATATCCTTACGGGTATCCCGGTCTTCGAAAGACGTATTGTAATAATCGCTGAGCAGACCGAACCGGTAGTCCAGCCGGAAATCGACCGGTTGCCTGTTCCGAATCTTCTCTTTCACCTGCTCCGGCACCAGCGGGTTGTCCATAATATTGATTCCCAATACCTCGTCCGGCCGGACGCCGAAAATCTCGCAATCTTTCGGATTGATACTTCTCAGACTGCCTTCCGATCGTACAGTTCAATCCCGACCGGAATGTTCCGGAACAAGTTATCGAGCATTCGTTCGTGCTGCTTGGATTCTTCATTGGCTTTTTACGGTTTCCGTCTCGTCTTTCAGCAGGGTAATCACCTCGTCGGGACCGGATAAATAATCGATCTCCTTGCAGTGCACTCCCGTCCGTTCGATATAACGATCGCGCTTGTACTGTAATTTTTGCTCGGAGAAGTCGACCGGATGATCGACAGGCTGGTGTTCACCTCCTCCTGAGAAAGTATATCCGAAGCCCGGAGACCGGCCAGTTCCTCGCAGGCAAGACCGATCAGTTTTCAGCCATCTGGTTGGCGTATTCGAACCGGCAGTCCGTAACTTTGCCGGAACCGTCGCGCACCAAACGGCTGCGCAAGAATCCGATCGGCATGTGACTGTACAGCTCCTTATAATACAAACTTTCCCGTTCCCGCCTTTTTTCGACTGTAATAAAGCCCTATGCAAATGGAAATGATGTTGGCCAGAAAGGAGAACCACTGGTAATCCTCCCGGCTCCAGTTACAGGACTCCCGCACCATATCGATTCCCATGTATCCGTAAACGGATTCCGTAGACATCATAGGCACCACCATCAACGACCGAATGTTCTGTGCGTCAAGAATATTTCTTTCCTGAACGATCTGCGGCGGAAGATCGTCCAGCGTATTGAGAATAATCGGCCGTTTGTTCAGAGAACCTGCCCGCTCCACCACGGACTCTCTTCCAAAGGCATCTTCTGCAACATGTCGATCTGCGGCGAAGGTGCCTTCGGCGACTGCTTCGTAAACGCAACTATGATATTTTTCCGACTCGTTCAGTTCGAAAAATATAGGCCCGGTCGGCATGGAAACGCTTCAAAAGCTCTTTCAGGATATTTTCGCATACATGTTTCAGATCCTTTGTCTTGAGGAAAGAGAACAACAAACGGGATATATGCTTTTTGCTGCTGCAATATATCGTTGACCTGCCGTCTGCTTGCTTCACCTCCCTTCGGCAACAACAACACCGAAAAAGCGCCTTTCCGCCGTGTTCCCCGGCATACGCGCACCTCACCCACTGTTCCCCGGCCGAAACGGCGATCGGAAATTCAATCGCCGTTTTCGAATCGCCGTGATCGGACAGCAACACACTGGCGTCCACTCGGCTTCTAAATCCGTCCGGACCAACTGCAAAAAATCATTCTGGCTCAACGTATCATTCGATAGATCAAGAGCATCCCCCAGCAATGAAGAAAAATGGCAACGCCCTCCTCCGGACTCTTTTCGATCCATCCACCTGCGCCGCGTCAGCAGACACCGCATTTTCCGAATATCCAAATTATCTTCCGACAATTCCATAGCGCGAAATAACCTACAATCCGAATTTAAAGATACTTGTTAAACAACCGTTCGACTTGTTCCCGGCTCCAGGGAACAGCCATGAAATCATCGTAACAGTCCGTCGGCGCGAATTGCCGAATGCGACGACCGGAACCCCGGGAGATACCTCTTTAATGATTCCGGCGACCTCGGCGCAGTTTATATCCGTCACGGCGACATTCAACAAAACCAACTGGGGGCGGTACTGCTCGAACAACGTAACCGCCTCTACGCCGCTGTCCCCGTACGAAAAAGATCCGTCTCCGAAAGTATCGCACAGCAGATCGAAAATCCGACGGCTCGCTCTCCACGACCAGCACCGTCACGGTACCGGAAACAGCCTTCCGTGCCCCGGCTTTCCGGACAGACGTTTTTCAGCCTGCCCGGATTTCCCGAACCGACGCTCGTTCACCGGCGGAACATATGGAATCGTAAATACGAACTTCGTGCCTCTTCCTATCGCCGACTCACGCCGATCCGTCCGCCCATCTTTTCGATCAATACTTTTTACAGATAGGCAGGCCGAGTCCCGTTCCTGAGCGAAATCGTTTCCTTTGACGAACCGGTCGAAAATCTTATCCCTGCTTGTCGGTCTCAATCCCCGATCCCGTATCTTCCACATAACAGACGATATTCGGTCCCGTCGAGCCGGTACCCGAACGTCACACGCCCGGAATCTGTAAATTTGAACGCATTGGTAATCAGGTTCGCAAAAACCTGGAACAGGCGGTTCGATCGGTACGCAGGTCACCAGATTCGGACTCGATCCGTCGAACGAGAAAATCACATTGCCCGGACAACGGAACAGGTTGGCATTGAGCAACTCCCGCACAGCACCCGCATATTGACCGGCGGACGACAGTTCCAGCATCCCCGCCTCGATCTTCGACAGGTCGAGGATGTCGTTGATCAGCGACAACAACCGTTCGTTGTTGGTCTCTACGATCTTATACATTCCGCGGCGTTCTTCCATATCCTGAGTCTCCGCAATGATATTCGAAAATCCGACGATCGCATTCAGCGGAGTCCGGATCTCGTGGCTCATATTGGCCAGGAACGCCGACTTCAGGCGTCCCGACTCTTCGGCTTTCTCTTTGGCCTCTACGAGTTCTTTCTCCAAAGCGACATGCGGAAGTAATATCCCAAAACACACCGATAATCAAAGGCGTGCCGTCTTTCTTCTCTGAATAGATACGCACCTCCCTCGTACGTGACAGGAGAACCGGGCTCCGCCGACCTGCCCGGTACGTTCGATCTTCGTCCGGTCGGAAACAAGCTGCAGGTCTTCATTTCGATGGCTTCGGCTTTGCTGCGGCGAATATCTCAAAATCGTTCTTTCCGATCGTCCTCGCGGCCGGACCGCAGGAAATCGAATGCCGACCGGTTGCAGAACAGGTACTTGAAATCATCGGCGACGTCCTTGACATACAGGCCGACCGGAATATTATTGATAATCGAATTGGTCAGGTATTGCAGACTGTTGATCGTCTTCCCTGCTTCAGACGTTCGGAAATATCCCGGCGAACACCCAGATCAATTCCTGGTGCAACTGATTCTCAATCAAGTAAGAGTAATTCTCCGAAAGTCATCGCCTCTCCCTGACCGTCCGACACCCTGTCCTGCGTAAAATTCCAACTGCCGCCGTTTTCTCGGAGGCTCCTGAGCCAATCGCCCCATTGCGTCTTGTCTACCAGCGTTTTTATTCATGTCGAACACCTTCTCGCCGATGACATCCCGTGGGCGATCGCTCACGTTATGTTCCAGAAACGTTTTATTGGCGAATGCCAACGAACCGTCGGGTTCGACGGCGAAAACATCCTCAGAAACGGAATCGATAGCCTGCCGCAACATCTCGATGCGCGTCTGTCCGGTAATCAGATCCGTAACATTCTGCACATAACCTTCCCACAGATAGCCTCCGTCGGAAGGCCGGCAACTGATCGGCTCGACCCGCAGCACCACATCCCCGTACTGGTAATGCATCATATACTGGATACTCTCTTGCCGACGGCCGGCGTCCAACCCCCGGATATATTCCTTGACCTTTTCCACGTCCGTCACAGACATCCGAGAAAAATATTCGGCCATATCCATCTCCCGGTATTCGCCCGGTTGGAACATAGGATCGGCATACCCCTTCGATTCGAGCCGCTGCTTTTTCGAATCGTACTTCCACACGCCGATCCCGGCGAGCCTTTTCAGATCTTCCACCTTTTGTTCCTCCTGCCGCAGCAGTCGCTCGTGCTTATTGATATAATAGGAAATATTCCTCAGCCGGATCATAGCGTGGAAGTCGTCGTATCGGCTCATCGAAATCACATAATAAACGGACAATTCCCCGTTTCCCCGCACATTCGTAAAGATCTTCGCAAAATCCTTTCCGTCCGCTCCACAAGGTTGAAAAATCCGGCGCGCAACGAGCCCGAAGCCGAAGCCGGAAAAAGGTCGAAAATATTCTCCCCACCATCCGATTGCTCAGATAGCGGTCTTCGGTCTGGAGCTGGGCATGCACACATCCCGCCCCGATCGACCAGCAATAAATTTCCCGAGCACAATCCACGATCCCTGGACGGACATTGTATCTCAAATCTAAACGTTTCCATCGACAACCTTTTAAGCCTCGCCACCATACCGACCTCGCAAAGATAAAAGAATATCGCAATATAATGACACGAAATTGAAAAACCCAATTCCCATTTTTTCAATATTCCAAATGACCGATCCCCGCACATTCAACACCTTAATTTTTATCGTCATATCAGACCTTCGGAAAACGCCGTTTTTCCATATAATTTTATTAACATTTAAAAAATATAATCGTTCAGACAGAAGAAAAAAAATAATAACTTTGTCGTCAATTCGACGTTCATCCGTCCATTCCGGCCTGCTTGCTCCGGGGCGCCATCCGGGTCAACCATGCAGTGTAACGATTTTAGGCAATTTAAATTCGCTCTGTTTTTATGAAAAGAATATTGGTTACGGGAGGCGCAGGCTTTATCGGATCGCATTTGTGCGTTCGACTGCTCAACGAAGGTTGTCAGGTTGTCTGCCTGGATAATTTTCTCACCGGATCGCCGAAGAACATCCAACACCTGACCGCCAATCCGAATTTCCAAAATGGCGGAACAGGATATTACGACCCCTTATTGTCCGGACGGGGTCCGATCGACGAGATCTACAATCTGGCCTGCCCGGCTTCGCCTATACATTACCAGTACAATCCGATCAAGACACTGAAAACGAACGTACTCGGCGCGATCAACATGCTGGATCTGGCCATTAAGAAACGCTCGAAGCTGCTACAAGCATCTACCAGCGAAGTTCTACGGAGAATCCCGGCCGTGCATCCCCAACCCGAAACGTACTGGGGGAATGTCAACCCGATCGGGCCGCGTTCATGCTACGACGAAGGCAAGCGTTGCGCGGAAACGCTGTGCATGGATTACTACCGGCAATACCGGATTCCGATTAAAATCGTTCGCATATTCAATACCTACGGCCCGAACATGTGTCTCAACGACGGACGCGTAATCTCGAATTTCACCATACAGGCACTGATGAACCAGGACATTACGGTCTACGGAGACGGCTCTCAAAACCCGCAGTTTTCTCTATATCGACGATCTCGTCGAAGGCCTGGTGCGCACGATGGCGACGGACGATGATTTTACAGGCCCGGTCAACCTGGGAAATCCGCGCGAATTCACGATCCGCCAACTGGCGACGCTCGTACTGGAGATCACGCGGTCGAAGGCGAGCGTCATTCAAACCGCTGCCGGCCGACGACCCGCAGCGCAGAAAAACCGGACATTACGACCGCGCAGGAAAACATCGGATGGAGTCCCACCATACTCCTCGAACAGGGACTGGTAAAAATGATGAAATATTTCAAAGAGGAATTGAAAATCAAATAACCGGACCGGAAGCCCTACTTAAACTGATTTTCAATGGATACAAGCCTGGATTTCAACGCTGCGGAATATAAAATTCTGATCGTGGACGACGTCGTATCGAACGTGTTGCTCCTGAAAGTGCTCCTAAAGAACCTGAACTACCAAATCGCCACCGCGAACGACGGCCTGCAAGCGCTATCGGCCGTAGAGACGGAAAAGCCGGATCTGATCCTGCTGATGTCATGATGCCCGGTCTGAACGGGATTCGAGGTCGCCGAAAAGTTGAAAGAGAATCCGAAACAAGAGACATCCCGATCATCTTTCTGACCGCGCTGAACGCTACGTCCGACGTCGTCCGGTTCAAAGCCGGGGCCAACGACTTCATATCGAAACCTTTCCACAAAGAGGAACTGCTGATCCGGGTATCCCATCAGATCTCGCTGATCGCCGCCAGGCGGATCATCATCCGGCAAACCGAAGAGCTGCAGCGCACGATATCGGGACGGGATAAACTGTACTCGGTCATCGCGCACGACCTGCGCTCGCCGATCGGTTCGATCAAAATGGTTCTGAACATGCTGCTGCTGAACCTTCCGGCTTCGTCGATCGGAAAGGATATGCACGAAATGCTGAACATGGCCAACCGCATGACCGAAGAGGTCTTCGTTGCTGGACAACCTGCTGAAATGGACGAAAAGCCAGATCGGACGGCTGAATGTCGTCTATCAGCAATTCGACCTCGTCCCGATCATACAAGGGGTCATCGAAATATTCTCGATCGCGGCCGAACTGAAAAAACATCCGGCTCCGGGTCGAAATTCCCGACACGCTGGAAGTGTACGCCGACTGCGACATGATGAAAAACCGTCATCCGAACCTGATCAGCAACGCGATGAAATTCACGCCAGAAGGGGCGACATCACGATTCGCGTCCGGCAGGATGCACAGGCGGCGATCGTCGAAGCGTCCGACAGCGGATGCGGCATCAGCAAGGAGAATCAGGCCAAACTGATGAAACCGAGCACTCATTTCAGCACGTTCGGCACCAAAAACGAAGAAGGATCGGGACTCGGCCTGCTGTTGTGCCAGGATTTTGCGACGAAGAACGGAGGACGCCTCTGGTTCGAATCGGAAGAAGGCAAAGGCTCGACGTTCAGTTTCTCGATCCCGTTGCAGAAAACGGAATAAACGACAAAACTGTACCGTATCGAAAAAGGAGGGAAATTTTCCCTCCTTTTTCGATATTCTAACCGATTTATTTCATTTCCGAACCGAAACGTTCTCCGGCTTTCCGAAGCCCTTCCCGACTCCGTCCCGTTCGCCTCGAAAGAAATCTTCCGATAGCATCCACCGATATTCCGGCACAGCCAAGGTCAACGGACGGCTATCAGCTTGTAAGCGCCACCCTTCACTTCTGAAACTCAGGTGTGCAGGTCGCTGGGCTGTTTTTGATGAAACGAGCCACTTTATTGCGTACCGGACTGCCGTTCTTCCAGACGGTCGTCCGTTGATCTTCACTTCGCGCACGCCCTGTTTCGGGAGCGCCGATCACCCCTTCGTACTTTTCGAAACTCCGTATCCAACACAAATACGTTCGGACTGGATTCGAAAGCCGACGTTACCCGGCCGATCGGAGTGACCGCCGAAGCTTTCGCCCACGACAGGCCGGACGGCAACGGCAACACCCCGACCTTGTTGTAAGCCACGTCCATCGGACGGATACCGCAAATATACCGGTAAGCCACCGTCAGGCCTCCCCCTGCCCACGCGTGGTTGACGCTGCCGCCGCCGAATCCTTCGCTACCGATCCCCCACCCCTCGAAAAGCGTGGTGAAATAGTCGTTCCGCACCATATTCGAAAAACGGCGGTTATGTCGTGCAAAAACCTTCGTCGCCGTTCCCCATCTGCATCAGGGCTTCGAAAACGTATTTTTTCCATAGGGGCTCGCGTTCTCCTGCGAACGAAATACGTTCAGGATAGCCGGATATTTGTCCGGATCGGCCAGCCCGGATACGACCGCCAACGCATGAACGCGGTCATCGGTCGCTTTTGTACTCCGGATCGCGGTACTCCTTACCGTTCCAGAAATGACTGTTGAACGCCTGCTTCAGCGCCGACATCCATCTCTTCGGTATACGACCGGGCGTCGGCCGCATGGCCGAGCACTTCGGCCGCATTGCGCATCCCTTTGATCATCAAGTAATACCACGCATTTTGCAACGGCAGAATGTCGATATTGTCGCCCCAATCGCCCCAATTCCATCCGCCGTCGCGCAGCAATACGGTTCCTTTGGGGCCCTTTTTCCATAGGGCGATGTAACGCTGTACGGCCGGATACACTTCGGCGAGCGTCTCCTTATCGCCCGTATACCAATAGTAGTTCCACAACCCGTAGTAACCCAGCGAAGCCATCACCTGGCCCGGCAGTTCCTTGTCCCAATTCGACGACGGAACGGGGGCATAAATCACGCCGTCGGGCTTCTGCCATCCGGCAAGATTATGGAGCCATTTGCGGGTCAGTCGGTTGGCCGACTCGGACAGGGCGTAAAACGCCTCTCCGGATTCATTGACCACATCTCCCGTCCACTGCGAACGCTCGCGGTCGGGACAATCCATGTAGGTATCGCGCATCGTAATATACAGCGTGCGCACGGCTTTGGTCAGGAAACGGTTGAACTCCGGATCGGAGCATTCGAACGTACCGACGAATTCGGTATCGTAACCGCTCTCGCGGAACTTCAGCTCCATCACCTCCGCATCGGCAGGCACTACGTAGTAACCCGGTGTCCGTTCGTCCACCCTTTGTTCTCGTAGTCCTGCACGCCGTCGCGGGCGATGTATTCGCAGCGCAGGTAATTATCCCCGCCGTTGTATTTCAAATAGTTATCGGTAAATATCTGCACTTTATCCCCGGACGAGGCCTTCAGTTTGATATAAGGCGTGATCTGTGCATTGTAAGGCAGCGTACAAACGATCGTATCGCCGTTGCGAACCTGAGACGGGTAGTCCTGCAACTCGCCCACCTTCCACAGCGGAATCGGCCGCAACACCAGCTTGTTCCATGGCCGGCTGCCTGCGGTTCCGTTTTTCGACGGCCTGCGGCATCTCGTCGGCATTGAAGTCCGGCTGGTGCCATGCCCGTCCTGCCTTGCGGGCGTCGTACCGGATATTGGACTCGGCGAGCCGCATGTTCGGATCGGGAGGCGGACAGGTTCCGTAAGCCGGATTCGCCTCGCATTTCCACGAATCGTCGCTCAGGATATCGAACGAAGGGGTCTGGCAATCGAACAACAACCCCGGCTTTCCCGCTGTCGTTATGCGAAAACGACGGCCGGCCGAAGTACCACAGCAACACGGCGATCGTATTCTCGCCGCGTTTTAGGTAAGGAGCAATCTCCACCTCATCGTAATAGGTATCGAGCGGATTGGGGCCCCGTTTCAGTCCGCCTTCGAAATAGACCACCGGCTTCCCGTTGATCCATAGCCAGTATTTGCTGTCCGCCCCGATCCGTGCGATCACGGAAGTCGGTACGTTCGGCAGGTTCACCTCTTTGCGGAAATTAAGCCAGGTGTTCGGCTGCTCCCGGGTAGTCCCCGAACTGATCCATTTTGGCTTTCCATTCGACATTCTGTTCGGAACTCTTCGCCGTCGCACGGTATCCGCACAACGACAACAGCAGGCCCATCACGATGGACAACACTTTCAGATTCATGGCTATTTATAGGTATGAGTTAAATCTCTGCTACAAATCGGGCTGCTCGTCGGACTCCAAATTCTCCACCTCCTCGGGCGTAAGTTTTTCGCACGTTCTTGGCAACGTCCTGCTTCTGGGGATTTTTTGCTCGACGGTAAATTCCACCTTGTCTCCGACGGAGAGATCGCTGAACTCGCCGACCACGTCCTGATAATGGAAAACAGGTTGTTGTTGGGATACTTGATAAACCCGAACCCGTTTTTCAGGCTCAGCACTTCGCTGACCTCGTACGATTTGGTTCGCTCGGTCTGCTGTCGGGAAGGATCCACGGGAACAAAGAGGTCGTTAATCCGCGGATTGTTCTGCTCGATCCGTAATCGATCACGTCGTGCATCGCGACCGGATAAGTCGCCATCGACAACAGTTCGTGCGAAGTTTTGGTAATCATCCGCACCCCTTCGTCGGTAGTATACTCGAAATCCCAGCTCAGCAGCATGACCCGCACGCCGAAGGACATCAATTTGCGCAGCAGAGGCGTATAATCCGTATCGGCGACGATCAACACGACGATATCCAGCCGCCGCATCATCACCAGTTCGAAAGCCTCAGCGACAGCCATACGTCTATCCCTCGCTCCTCGCGTTTTTTCCGAGCAGGTTGCGCAGGGGCAGGTAATGCGGATGTATGCCCTCGGCCATCAGGATATCGTCGAAAACGCGGTCATTGTACAATTGGTTGCCGCGCTGAGCCGCATCCGCAGCGTTCAGGCGCCCCCTGAAATAGTGCGCTTCGGCAATCTGACACTGCAACGGTTCGACCCTTCCTCCTCGGCGACGCGATGCTGGATAAAACGGTGCAATCCTCCCAACGAAAGGCGCCGTTTCATGTGATGAATATAATTGTAATAATTCGATGCGTGCAACAAAAAATTCCCGTCGTAAAAAATGCCGATCCTACGGGATTCAAAAGGTGATATCATACCATTTATCTTTTCTCAATATTTGTTCTATAAATCAGTAAAACCATTTATTTACACGCAAATTACCGGGATTGCGTATGAATTAAGATTTTCAAAATTATAATAATTTATTGAAAATACAATCTCCGATTCATTTTTTATCATTTCACAGTCCGCATACCGAATTCCTTTTTTGCAAAATGAAGCATACAGGTGTTTGTAATAATCGGTATAAAGTTTAACTTTTTGAAAAAAATTTCGCCGTCCGCTACGGACGCATCCGGCGGCCCGTCCGGCCCGGACAAGTCCGTCGGCAACGGAATGAATCGCCTAAAGTACTGTAAAGATGGATATTCGGAAATTGATTGAAGAGAGATTGACAGCATCCGGCAAATTGCCGAAACGTGGAAGGAAACGGACAAAAACGCCCGAGATCGAAAAAGGGATCGTACTCGATAAACTGAAAAAACTTTACGAAATGCTACTGCTGCCGCCGCAGCCGACGCCGACCGTTGCGGAAACGGAATGTGCTATTCGCGCGGCGGAAGACACGGCAGCGCCCCGCCGCAAGTGCCGATCCCGACGGAGGAGCCCGTCATCGGGAACGAAATCGTTCCGGAAACGGTAAACGTCCCGCCGATCGTAGAACCGACCGCGCCGCCGGTCGCGGAAATCGAAACGACGGTCTCCGTCGAACAGCAGCTTTTTCGGAGACGAGCAGACCGTCCGTCCGCGCATGGACAAACAGGTGATCCTGTCGTTGTACGGGGACGCTCCGACGCAGCCGACCCACCCGCATAGCCCCGACGCCGCAGGCACGCTCCTACGAGGCTCCGCATCCGGCCCCGCCCGTTGCTGCGCCGGAACCGGCCGGACAAAACGGCCCGGCTTCCGACACGGCCGCCCACAAAAAGTGCTCGGCGAAACTTTCGCCAACGGAAACGGGTCGCGATGAACGAAGTGCTCGGAAAACAAACGGCACACGCCGACGTGGCTTCCAAACTACAATCGCAGAGCATCAGCGGCGACCTGCGCCAATGTATCGGGATCAACGACCGCTTCATGCTGATCCGCAGCCTGTTCAACGGGAATGCCGACCAGTATGCGGCGGCATCGCGCAACTGAACGCCTTTACCGACCTGAACGACGCGCTGCTGTACATTCAGGAAAACTATCAGTGGGATCCGGACAGCGAAGGAGTGCGGCTGCTCGTGGATCTGCTGGAACGTAAACTGGGTTGATGCCGATGGCCAGGCTGTATCTCGTCCCGACCCCGATCGGAAACATGGATGATATCACGCTGCGGGCGGTCAAAGTCCTCTCGTCGGTCGATGTGATCCTGGCCGAGGACACCCGAACTTCCCAGGTATTACTAAAACATCTGGGGAATCGAGAAAAGATGTGGAGCCACCATAAGTTCAACGAACACGCCGCCGTCGAAGCGGTCGCGCAGACGATCGTCGACGGACAAAACATGGCGCTGATCTCCGACGCAGGCACGCCCGGCTATCTCCGATCCGGGATTCCTACTGGTGCGCACCTGCATCGAACACGGCATCGACGTAGAAACATTGCCCGGCGACGGCATTCGTTCCGGCGCTGGTCGACAGCGGCTTCCCGTGCGACCGGTTCTGTTTCGAAGGCTTCCTGCCCCCCTAAGAAGGGCCGCTCAAACGGTTGCAACAATTGGCGACCGAAGAACGCACGATGATTTTCTACGAATCGCCTTACCGGCTGGTAAAAACGCTGGAGCAGTTCGCGGAACTGTTCGGCGGCGACCGTCCCGCATCCGTATCGCGCGAACTAACCAAAAAATTCGAAGAAACCGTACGCGGCTCCCTCGCCGAACTGACCCGCCGTTTTTCGGAACGCGGAGCCGCAAAGGCGAAATCGTCCTGATCGTCGCCGGCAAGCCGCGCCAGGGAACGCACGGACGACAGGAGCAATCACGAGACAGAATAAAATATCTTAGGAAAGAACCATGAGCAACCGTTCCCCGCACCACTTTCGTGGTCCGAAGCCCTCCGCAGCTTTCTCCGCAGCCGGTTCGATCTCAGCGCCGACAAGGCTTCCGAGGAAGAGGTGGTCGACAACATCCGCAAGGGCGTGGAGTTCAAGGGCACGAACCTATGGGTGCTGATTTTCGCCGTTCGTCGCTTCGCTGGGACTCAACGTCAACTCGACGGCCGTTATCATCGGAGCCATGCTGATCTCGCCGCTGATGGGGCCGATCATGGGCATGGGACTGTCCGTCGGGATCAACGATTTCGAGTTGCTGAAACAGCTCGCTGCGCAACTTTTCGGTTTCATGGTGCTGGCCAGCATTTTTCACCTCGACGCTCTACTTTTTCATTTCGCCGCTCAGCGGGGCCCAGAGCGAACTGTTGGCACGCACGACACCGACGACCTACGACGTGCTGATCGCCTTTTTCGGCGGCCTGGCCGGAATCGTCGCCCAGTCGCGCAAGGATCGCAATTCGACGGTCATTCCGGGCGTCGCCATCGCTACGGCGCTGATGCCGCCGCTGTGTACGGCCGGATTCGGATTAGCCACCCTGCAAATTCAAATACTTCATCGGAGCGTTCTATCTGTTCTTTATCAATACGGTCTTCATCGCGATCGCCACGTTCATCGTCGTGCGCTTTCTGCACTACTCGAAAAAGGAGTTCGTCGACAAAACCGCGAATGCGGGTCAGACGCTCGATCCTGCTGATCGTGTTGGTCACGATCATCCCGAGCGTAGTGATCGGCTACCGGATCGTCAAACGCAGCCTTTTCGAAAACGACGTAAAACGATACGTGAATACGGTATTCCAGTTCCCGAAAACGAAGGTCATCGAACATACCGGCATTTACCGGCCCGACAACGGGGAGAGTTACGTGGAGATTTACCTGATCGGCGAACCGATCTCGGACGAAATGATCGAAAACGCACGACTGCAAATGCCGCAGTACAACCTGCGGGACGTCCGTCTGGTCGTCCGCCAAAGCGGCGAAACGGACAACCTGAATTTTTCGACGCTGCAAACCGGTTATCAGGAACTGCTATCCGAAAAAACATTCGGATCAGGGAACTGGAAACGAAAACTGTCGGCCTTTGCGACCGACACGCTGGCCGTCCGGGACATCACGGTCGAAATGCGCACGCTGGTGCCCGATCTGCACGACGTAACGCTTTCGAAAGCGGTGCGTTACAATACGGACAAAACGCCGGCCGACACGCTGGTGCTCTGCGTCATGCATCTGAACAAAGGAAAAAAAACTCGCAGCCGGAGAACGGGAACGGATCGAGCAATGGCTGCGGGTACGAACCAAAAACGGACAGTTTAAAACTATATACGGAATAAAAATGCTGATTACCGAGCAATATGCCTCAGCGCATGCGACCTGGCGCGCGAAGCGGGCGCCTACATCGCCGAACAGCGCAAAGTTTCACGTTCGCGGACGTGGAGTTCAAAGGCGCGCAGAACCTGGTCTCATATGTCGACAAGCAGACCGAAAAGATGATCGTCGAACGGCTTCGCGAACTGACTCCCGACGCAGGATTCATCACCGAAGAAGGGACCGTGACCGCCGCCGTCGAGGACAGCCGCTCAAATGGATCGTCGATCCGCTGGACGGCACGACCAATTTCGTGCACGATTTCTCGCCGTATTGCGTCAGCATCGCGCTGATGGACGAAGACGAGCTGACGGCGGGCGTGATTTACGAAGTGACCCGGGACGAACTGTTTTACACGCCTGGCGCGGATCGTACGCCTATCTCGAACGGGCAGCGCATCCGGGTTTTCGGCGACCGACAAACTCGAAAACGCGCTGATCGCCATCGGATTCTCCTACGCGGCGCTGAACAAGACCGACGGGGCTTCGTGGACAGCCCCTCGTCCATTTTTTCAGAACACCACTAATGGAATCCGACGCGTAGGATCGGCCGCCGCAGACCTCGCTTATGTGGCCTGCGGACGCTGCGACGCTTTTTACCATTACGGGACTCTCCCGTGGGACGCAGCCGCAGGCGTTCTGATTGCCCGGCAGGCCGGAGCGCGGATCACCGACTATGCAGGCGGAGACGACTATCTGTTCGGACGGCAGATTTATCGCTTGCACGCCGAACATTTACGAAGACTTCCCGAAGCAAAAGTACGATGACTACGGGCGGCAGGATACAATATGCGTTGCTGATGGGCGCATGCCGGATAACGGGCATGTTCCCCGAACCGGCTGTTGTATCATGCGCTAGCCCTTTCATCTGTTTCGTCCTGCACCGGATCGTCCGCTACCGGCTGACCGTCGTGCGCACGAACCTGTCGAACTCATTCCCGGAAAAAGCGCAGCGGAACTCCGTGAGATCGAAACGAAATTCTACCGCCACCTGTCCGAAGTCTTCGTGGACACGATCAAACTCGCGACGATCTCGCGCAAGGAGATCCTCGAACGGATGGTTTACCGCGACGTGGAAGCGCAGGAAGAGGCCATGCGCGGACGCAACTGGATCTCGGCGATGTCCCACTACGGATCGTGGGAACTGACGATCAACTACGCCTGCCACAGCGACCACCGGGTACTGGCCGTCTACCGCCCGCTGCACAGCGAGGCGTTCGACCTCTTCTACCACAAAGCCCGATCCCGTTTCGGCACGCAGCCGGTTCCGATGAACAACATCCTGCAGGAAACGCTGAAACCAAACGCAAAGGGGCCCGGCCGGTCAGTGTCGCGCTGATCGCCGACCAGACGCCGCCTTGGCACGAAATCAAGCACTGGTACCGGTTCCTGGGACAGGACACGCCATTTTTCGGGCGTGGAAAAAATGGCGTTGCGGTTGAAAATGCCGGTCTACTTCATGTATGTCCGCAAAACCTCGCCGCCGCAGCATTACGAAGCGGAACTGCAACGAATCTACGACGGCGAAGCGGTCGCCCGCACGAAATCACCGAACGCTACATCAGCCGGCTCGGCGATGATTCGGGAAACGCCCGAATTGTGGATGGGTCGCACCGACGGTGGAAGCATAAAAACCCGCGGATTACGACATCACCCATTCCGAAAAAGAAACCGAAGCCCGATAACCCGCCTATGAAACCGGTCAAAGTCGTTATCCTAAACTGGAACGGCCGTTCGCACCTCGAACGGTTCCTGCCGGTGCTGGTCGCCCGTACCCCCGGCGCAGACATCGTCGTCGCCGACAACGGATCGACGGACGATTCGGCGGATTTCATCCGGGCGCGGTTTCCGCAGGTTGAACTGCTGTTGCTGGATCGGAATTACGGCTTTGCCGAAGGATACAACCGCCCTGGCCCGGATCGAAGCCGACTACTGCGTCCTGCTCAATTCGGACGTCGAGGTGACCGAAGATGGCTCGCTCCGCTGGTGGAACTGCTCGAACGGGACTCGGCGGCGGCGGCGGCCGTCGCTCCCAAGATCCGTTCCTACGCCAATCCCGGCAAATTCGAATACGCCGGGGCCGCCGGCGGCTTCATCGATTTTTGGGCTATCCGTTCTGCCGCGGGCGAATCCTCGACACGATCGAGTCCGACCGGGGCAATACGACGCCCCGCGCGAAGTGTTTTGGGCGTCGGAGCGTGTATGCTGGTGCGCAGCGAAGTATTCCGACGACTCGGCGGCTTCGACGGCGATTTTTTCGCCCACATGGAGGAGATCGACTTCTGCTGGCGGGCGCAACTGGCCGGATACCGGATCCGGGTCGAAATCCGCGCAGCACGGTGTTCCATGTCGGCGGCGGAACGTTGCCGAACAACAGTCCGCAGAAAATTTACCTGGAATTTCCGTAACAATCTCTGCATGTTGTTCAAGAATCTGTCGCCCGGCACTTTCTGGCCGGTACTGTTCTCCCGGATGGTACTGGACGGTATGGCGGCGCTCGTGTTCCTCGTTCAGGGCCACCCCCGACTTAAAAAGGTATTCCGGGCCCACATCGATTTTCACAGGCAGCGGAAATCGCTGCACGAAAAAAAGACGTGCGATCAACGGCACCGCGTCGCGCGCCCGCACGGTATCCTGCGCAACAGCATCATCCTACTGCACGCCTTCGGCTGCCGCACTTTTCGACAAAGTCATGCGGTAGACCATGCTTATTCCCAGGTAAATTTCCTGCCGGAAATCCGCCTGCTTCCTATGCGCCAACCGTTAAGAGGATTTCGGTCGAAATCGTCGAAACTGCGAATCACCCGGGCGACGCCGTCCAGTCGCGCCAGCACCGCAGGGTCGTCGCCCCGGAATCCATTGCCACGATGTATCCGGCGCCGGCCCGCCGGGCGGCTTCGATCCCGAAACGGCATCTTCGACGACCACGCAACGAGACGGAGCAAGCCCGATCGTGCGAGCCGCTTTCAGGTAAATGTCCGGATTCGGCTTACCGGGCAGTGTTCCGTCGTCATAGACGATCTTTTCCGGATCGAACCAACGCTCCAAACCGAAACTACGGATGAAGAAAGGTCACGTTGACGATCTCCCGAAGCCGTCGCGATCGTACGGGGATTCGACGCTCTTTGATCAATCCAGCAATTCGACCGCTCCCGGAGCCAGGTGAAAACGCTCCCGGTCTTTCAAACACAGTTCCCGGTAAATCTCCTCTTTCTCGGCCATCAGCCGCAGCACTTCGTCGTCGGGCACGTCGCGTTCGAGCAAGTATTCGAAAATCGACTTGCCACTGCGGCCGTGCATACGCCGCTGCATCTCCTGTTTCCCGAACGCCCGCCCGCGCAAACGCATCGAAATAATCTCCCACGACTCTTCCTGCTTGTCCGAATCGAAAAAAAGCGTGCCGTTGAAATCGAAAATGATCCCCGAATAGCCCGTTTTCATTTTTTCACCTTCTGTAATTGCCTTTAAATACGGTTTTGTTCCCCTTGCCGTCGGCCACGGTCAGCACCAGGACATGCGTCGTTTCCCGACTCAACGGCCGTCGTCGAAATAGTGCGTCAGCGTAGCGGTCTTCGGGTCGTATTCGAACAAAGCCCATTTGCCGTCGATGGTCGCACTGTAAGAACCGATCCCCGAAAAAGTCGTCCGATATCTTAAACGACAGCGTTTTTTGCGAGACGCGAAGTCGTCGCCGCTCTTGAACTGCGGCGTAATCCGCGGAGCGACCGTGTCCACCGCAATGTAATACGTTCGAAACTGCGCGTCTCGGTCGTCACGCGCCCCTCTTTCCAGGCTCCGCCGGCGGCGCTGCGACCGCCGTCGCGTCCGACCGTCGCAAGCAACGCTTTGCTACGCAGTTCCGCGGGCAGTTCCGACGCGTCGATGCTGACCGTCACCGCGCCCTGCAACGGCACGTCCGGTGTATGGATCGCATACAGCGGCGAGTAGGCGTATCTCTGCTTCGGCTTTTCCGAAAGATCCAACAGAATCGATTCGTAAAGCGCGCCCGGGAACCGACAGCGACAGGCCGCCTTGCTGATGGCGAAAATCTTTCGTCCAGTCGACCGGAATCCGTCCGGAACGACCTGAGGCGCCGACAACCCCCCGAACGACCCGGAAAGCGAGCCGCGACGCATTGCCGCAATCGTCCGTCAGTTCGATCCCGACCTCGTGACGACCGTCGTCGTCGAGCGTCAGCAAGCCGTTTCCCGCACCGTCTTACGGTACACCGGCAGGCGGTTGTTCGGCAATTTGTAAAGCCGGTAAACCCCGTTGCGCGTAGCGCGGGACTGCGGATAGAGCCGCCGCCGCGTAACAATAGCGCCCCACGTCGAACCCGATCCGATCGACAACCATCGAAAAGCCGGCTTACCGTCGTAAGTCACGTCGAAAGCGTAAACGCCCATCAAGTTGTCGGTGCCGTTCTTCTTCTCCTCGGCTTCGACGGCAAAATACCCGTTGCGGGCGACACGCAACGCGGCCGTATCGAGCAGCGTATAATTTCCCCGCGCATCGCGGCGCACCGAAAGTTTCCAGCGCACCGTATGTACCGGAACACACCCTGAACCGTGTCGACCCCGATGTAATAAAGCACGACCGGTTTCGGCGGAATCGTATCCCTGACCTGCAACATGCCGCGCGCAAGCAGGTTCAGCGGACGTTGCGAATCGGTTTCGCGCACTTCCAGATGCAGGTGCGGGCCGCCCGAAGAACCCCGGTGCCCGACAGGGCGATCTATTCGCCCTGGCGACGAATTTGCCGGCAGGCGCGTAACATCCAGCGAACGATTTGCGGGCATACTGATCTCATGGATATACCGCTCGATCGAGTCCGAAAACGTTCCAGTGACCGTAAACGCCTGTCGTAAATTGGGTGCTCCGGATGGTTTATGTACAGGGCCTGCTGAATCCGGACGGACTGACGGCGATGCGGACGACCGTGCCGTCGGCGATCGCACGGATCGGCTTGTTGATCACGCCCTGAGTCTTGATGTCGATGCCCGAATGGAAATGGTTGCCGCGCAACTCCCCGTAATTGGCCGACAACAGCATCGAGAAAGCGACCGGCGAAACGAATCCGGAACTCAGTGGCCATCGCCGGATGGCGGTATACTGCCGGCGACGCCCGGCGCAACAAACCGCCGCCGAATACAATCCATTTTTTCATTTTACTTCCTGCAAACAACCATTTTCACCATTTTCATATTTATTAATCGCCCTGATCCGTTCAGGGCCTGTTACCGTTATTCGTAAAGGCTTTCCGTCGCGAACAATATCAAACACCTTCGTATCCTGTTTAAAAAATTACCGCAGCATTTTCATCGGACAACCCCTTTCCCCGTTCGGTACCGATAACCGTTCACGGCCACCACCTCGTCGCCCTCTCTCAGTCCCGCCTGCTTGTAACGATTTTCTGCATAGTCCGCTATCTTAACCACGATAAATCTCCCATCGGTATCGGGTCGCACCAAAGATGAAACCGACGGTGATTCGATTCACCACCTGCCGGAAATTCCGGGATGGGTTGCAACCCCAGCCGACCGTTCCTCATATCGAAAAACACATTGAAACGCCTAAGGAAATTCTGGCCGATCAGATATTGCGTACCTACCATAAGCGGATCGTCGAAAGTATAAATCCGCAAGGAATCCATCGCGAAATTCTGTGCGGCAATACGTAACTGAACGAAGTACTGA
>VOFG01000090.1_pt1 | contig 27914 bp, 37 predicted proteins | sample 5384171 | NCBI WGS metagenome assembly VOFG01 (sample SAMN12384726, study PRJNA508395) | human gut metagenome | isolation source: healthy gut F | host: Homo sapiens | reverse complement strand
GGTATGAATGCGGCGGCCTGCAGCGTCGTGCGCTCTGCGCTCCATCTCGGCATCGAGGTGATCGGCATCCGGCGCGGCTGAACGGTCTCATCAACGGCGACATCGTGCGTCTGGACGAAAAGAGCGTCGCGCACATCATCAACCGCGGCGGCACGATCCTCTACACCGCGCGCAGCGAGGGAATTCATGACGCCCGAGGGACAGCAGAAGGCCGAACACCTGCAAGCTGCTTGGACTGGACGGTATCGTCGCCATCGGCGGCGACGGAACGTTCCGCGGCGCGCTGGCGCTCTCCAAATACGGCATCTCCGTGGTCGGCCTGCCCGCGACGATCGACAATGATATTGCCTGCACGCATTACTGCATTGGCTTTGACACGGCGGCCAACACCGCCATCGAGTGCATCGATAAGCTGCGCGACACGATGCAATCGCACGAGCGCTGCTCGGTCGTGGAGGTCATGGGCCGCAACGCCGGTCATCTGGCGCTGTTTGTCGGCCTTGCGGTCGGCGCGACGGCGGTTTTCATCCCCGAGCGCAGGGATTTCCAGAAGGAGGTCATTGAAAAGATCCGCTCGGCGCGTCTCAACGGCTTCACGCATTTCATGGTCGTGGTGGCTGAGGGCGCAGGCAGCGCCATGGACGTTGCGGCGCATCGGAGATGAAATTTGCCTTGATCCGCGCGTGACCGTGCTCGGCCATGTGCAGCGCGGCGGCACGCCCTCCGGGCGCGACCGCGTGACGGCCACGCGGATGGGCTATCGCGCGGTGGAGCTTCTGGCGCAGGCTGCACTAAATCGCGTGGTCTGCTTCAACAACGGTCAAATCAACGACTTTGATATCGATGAGGCGCTTTCCATGCACAAGGGCATCGACCTTGCCTCGCTGGAGGTGCTTGAGGCCATGACCGGCGTCTGATGCCGCCTCATGCAGCCCCCAAAAATATGACCGGATTCCGGTCAAAAAACAGGCCGCGCGGGAAAGCAAGCTGCCCCCTGCGCGGCCTGTTTTTGCTGCGCGGACAGAAAACAAAACCCCGCGCTTCCGTTTGGGAAACACGGGATGTTTGCTTTTGATTACACTCTCTCCTTTTTGACCTTTGCGGCCTTGCCCAGACGGTTGCGGAGATAGTACAGCTTCGCACGGCGAACCTTGCCGCGGCGAACGGTCTCGACCTTCACGATGCTCGGAGAATGAACGGGGAAAACCTTCTCGCAGCCGACGCCGTAGCTCAGGCGGCGGACGGTGATGGATTCCTCAATGCCGCCATGCTTGCGGGCAATGATGGTTCCCTCGAACACCTGCACTCTCTCACGAGCGCCTTCCTTGATCTTGACATGAACGCGAACGGTGTCGCCGACATTCATCTGCGGCAGTTCTTCCTTCATGTATTGGCTGGTCAGAGCCTTCATCAGATCCATAGTGTTTGTCCTCCTCATTTATTAGGCGTTCGTTCCGGCGTTGACCGCGCCGCAGAGGACCACCCATTTTCGACAGACCAGCATATATTATCACAGGCCCCAAATGTATAAATTTTTCCTGAAACGAACGGGTATGTGGTGTATTTTTTTAGCTTTCGTGTCGGACCGGGTGCTGCAGCTTGCAAAATGACCGGAGAAAATGCCATGAAAAAAGGGACAAATAAGCAAACACAGCCTGCCCGTATCCGCCGTCCGATCGCCGGTCGTCTCGGCAGGCAGACGTGGCGAGGGTCTGCGTATGCAGGAGGTTGTGCTGCGGTCAAAAAAGGCTTCGAAACGTGACACCCGCCTCCAATACGCGCAGTGAAAAGCAGATCATCAAGGAAAATGTTTTCACGTTCTTCAATCTGATCTTCATCGTCCTCGCGGCTGCGCTGCTGATCGTCGGGTCGTTCAAGAATATGACCTTCCTGCTCGTGGCGATCGCGAACACCGTGATCGGAATTTTTCAGGAGACGCGCGCCAAGCGCGCCGTGGACAAGCTGACGCTCGTCACGACCGGCTCGCTCTTTGTCATGCGCGACGGGCAGCGCATCAAGCTGCGCACCGATCAGCTCGTGCGCGACGACATCGTGGAATTCGCCGCCGGAGATCAGATCTGCGCGGATGCGGTCGTGCGCGCCGGGCAGCTTCAGGTCAACGAGTCGCTGCTGACCGGCGAGGCCGATGCGATCATCAAAAATCCGGGCGCGACGTTTTTTGAAATCCGGCAGCTTCGTGATCTCCGGCAGAGGGCGCGCCCAGCTCACGCACGTCGGCGCGGAGAGCTACGCGGCAAAGCTGGCGCAGGAGGCGCGCCGCGACGTGCGCTCGACGAAGTCCGACATGATGGACTCCCTGACCAAGCTCATCACCGTCGTCGGCATTATCCTGATCCCGGTCGGCGTCATGCTCTTCCTGCGGCAGTATCTCAGTCTCGGGTCTGAACCTGCCGCTCAAGGACTCCATTGAGGCGACGGTCGCCGCGCTGATCGGCATGATCCCGGAGGGACTTTATCTTCTGACCAGCGTCGCCATCGCCGTGAGCTGCCTGAAGCTGACCAAGAGCCGCGTGCTCGTGCAGGACATGAACTGCATCGAGACACTGGCGCACGTCGACGTGCTCTGCGTGGACAAGACCGGAACGATCACCGAGCCGACGATGGAGGTCGCGGACGTCTTCCCGCTCCGGACGGGCGCTTCTCCTATCAGGATATTGAAAACATCCTCTCGGCGTTTTACACCGGCGAGGAGGCAGAAAACGATACCGCCCGCGCCATGTCTGAGCAGTTCTCCGGCCGAACGACGTGGACGGCCGTGCGAGCGCATTCCCTTCTCCTCCTCGACCAAGTGGTCGGGCGCGGATTTCGGCGAAAACGGTCGTTATGTGGTCGGCGCGCCGGAGTTTATCATGGGCGCGTATTATGACACGATCGGCGAGAATGCCGAGCCGTGGTCGGCCAGAGGCTGCCGCGTGCTGCTGCTCGCGGGCTATGAAAAAGCCGCTCGAGCCGTCGCTCGACTGCAGCGCCGTCACGCCGATCGCGCTGATCTATCTGAACAACCTCGTCCGTCCCGATGCGCCGGATACCTTTAAATATTTTGCCCAGCAGGGTGTGCGGGTATGCGTGATCTCCGGCGACAACCCCGTGACCGTCTCGGAGGTCGCCGCGCGCGCCTGCATCGAGCACGCCGACCGCTATGTCGACGCCACGACGCTGCAATCGGACAAGGATTTTGACGACGCCGTGCAGCGCTACACCGTCTTTGGCCGCGTGACGCCCGAGCAGAAGCGCAAGCTCGTGCGTGCCTTCCAGCAGGCCGGGCACATTGTGGCCATGACCGGCGACGGCGTCAACGACGTGCTTGCGCTCAAGGACGCCAACTGCGGCATTGCCATGGCCTCCGGCAGTCAGGCCGCCTCGCAGGTGGCGCAGATCGTTCTGACCGACTCGCAGTTCAGCGCGATGCCGAGCATCGTGGCAGAGGGACGCCGCGTCATCAATAACATCCAGCGCGCCGCTTCCCTCTTCCTCGTGAAAAATATTTTCTCACTGGTCTTTACGCTCGTGCTGCTCTTCGTCGGCTTCCCCTTCCCGCTTCAGGCGATTCAAATGTCGCTCATCAGCGCACTGACGATCGGCATTCCGTCGTTCTTCCTCGCCCTCGAGCCGAATTATGCCAAGGTCAGCGGACGATTCCTGCGCAACGTGATCCGCAAGGCCATGCCCGGCGGCCTGACCAACATCATTCTTGTGCTGCTGGCGGCCTTCCTGAGCGACATGTTCAAGTGCCCGGAGGACCACCTGAGCACAATGGCAATGTGGATCGTTGCCTCCGTCGGCTTTATGACGCTGTTCTATGTCTCGCAGCCCTTCACCAAGCTGCGCGTTGCGGTGCTTGCCGCGATGCTGGCGCTTATGATCGGGGCGCTGACGGTGATGCCCTCCTTCTTTGAGGTGCAGGCGATCCATACACCGTGTCTGCTGACGCTCATCATTCTGATCCTCGCCTGTCCGACGCTGATGTATTTCTTCCGGCTGATCTTTGACAATCAGATGCGCAGGCACGACCTGCGCATGGCCGCCAAGGAGCTGCGTCCCAAGCGCCGCAGACGGAGCAAATAACACACAAAACAGAATCTCGACAAAGCAACGCGGAACCGAAAAATCGGTCCCGCGTTGCTGCGTTTTATCTGTGATAGAATTTTTGGAGCGTCAGGACGAGCTTTTTCATGACCGGACGAACGGTCGTGTCAAACTGGCCGACATAGGAGTGAAACTCCGCGCCGAAGCCCTGCTTATAGTCATGCAGGCCGTACTTGGGGTTGTCCTCGACCGGGTAGCCCTCGACGCCGCGATAGTCAAAATAACGGATCCCCGCGTCAATCGCGTGGGATTGCATCGCCCATTGCAGCAGCTCGTTCGGCCGGTCGGACAGGCAGGCCGTGTCCGAGCAGCCGTACATGTGCCACATGCGGTTGCCATACTCGGTCGAGATCGTCGCGGCGACGGCCTTTCCGTCCTTTTCGGCGATGTAAAGCCGCGCGGCGTCGCCCAATCCGGTCAGAAAATCGACGAAATACTGATACGGACGCGCCTCAAAATGATCCTTCGCGGCCGTGATCTTCATCATCCGGTGGAACTCGGGCAGGTCGTCCAGCGTGCCGACGCGCACGGTCACGCCGCGCCGCTCGGCCAGACGGACGTTATAGCGCGTAGAGCGGCGATATTTCGCCAGCAGCGCGTCCTTGGTCAGCCCCTGCAGATCAGTCACATAGCACATGCGCGGCTGGAACAGCGAATAGTCCGAGGCCATGTCCTGCGTGAAGCCGAGGCGCCTGACCTCATCGGAGAACGTGGTGTTCTGCTCCTCAATGCGCGGATCGAAGCGGAACACATAGTCGCCGCGCTTCTTGGCAAGCTTCCTGCCCGCGTCGATCAGCTCCTCAAGCGTGGAAAAATCATCCGGCGCGACAATCGGGCCGCGCGGGCGCATAGAGCAGACCGGTCTTGAAATAATGTACCTTGTGCTCAAGCAGCGCCATCGTGCCGCGGATCGAGCCGTCCTCGGCGCGGCAGATCACGCCGTGCCAGCCCCAGTCCTTCTTCACGCGCCCCCAGAGCGAGGTCTGCATAAAGTGCGCATATTCGTGCTGACGGACGAATTCGTCCATCTCCTGCGCGTGGTCGATGTCGATATATTCAATCATGATGTTCCAAAGCTCTTTTCCTTAGATTCCGTAATAGTATACCGCAAGCAGCGCGGAGTGTCAAGGGAAAGTCTGGGGAAGCACCGCATTCGGCATCGACTCGACGGCGCTTCCCCTGCGGATTCACGTTCCGCGCTCGTGCTGCGTGCCGAAGTAGAACGAAATGACGATGGAAAACGTCGTCAGAAACTGACTGGCGTCGACTCTTTCCCGCAGCGCCAGCACGCAGAAAATCGCCGTGAGCGAGAGCGTCACAATGGACTTCACGCAGAGCAGACGTTCGCAGCGTTCCTCATAAAGATCCCCGGCACATCCTATGTCTGCGGCGCCCGATCCGTGCCGACGGCCGAAAAACTCCCCTGGGCGCGCAGGCGCTCAGGGGAGCCGGAAGCACAGAATCAGCCCTCGTCGTCCTCGTCGAACTCGAACTCGAGCGGCTCGCCGCACTTCGGGCATTTATACGGCTCGTTGAGCAGCTCGTCTTCCGTGAGCTGCATCTCGTTGCCGCATTTCGGGCAAGTCGTCATACATGACATCTTCGTCATAATCAAAGTCTTCGCCGTCGTCATCGGTAAAGTCGTACGCGTCGTCGTCATCCTCGTCGTCGTCTTCGTCATCGTCGTCCATCAGGAATTCCTCGATGGCGTCGAGATCGTCCTCGATCTCATCCAGCTCGTCGGAAACGGCAATGGCGTTTTCCTCGAGATCGGAGATCGCGGAGGTCATGCCCTGCAGCAGCTCGACGATCCCGGAGATCATCTGGCCTCGGGCTTTTCGGTGTCGAGCTTCAGCCCGTCCATCAGACCCTTGAGGTAAGCGGATTTTCAGAGAGAGTCATGTCGTTCTCCTTTCGTTTCGGCAAATCAGTTCTTGGAGCGACCCAGATATTCACCGGTGCGGGTGTCGATGTTGATGCGGTCGCCTTCGTTGATGAAGAGCGGCACCTTGACCTCGGCGCCGGTCTCGAGCGTTGCGGGCTTGAGGGTGTTGGTGGCGGTGTTGCCGGCCAGACCCGGCTCGGTCTTGGTGACCTCAAGGTCGACGAAGTTCGGCGCCTCGACGCTGAACACGCTGCCCTTATAGGACAGAACGGTGCACTGGTCGTTTTCCTTCACGAAGCGGAAGCTGCTGTCGAGAATGTCAGCGTTGACCGGGGTCATCTCGTAGGTCTCGTTGTCCATGAAGTAGTAAAGATCGCCATCCTTATAGGAATAGTCCATCTTCTTTGCGCTCGATATAAGCGGTCGGATACTTGTCGTTCGGGTTGAAGGTCGTTTCGGTCACGCCGCCGGTGATGACATTGCGCATCTTCACACGGACGAACGCGGCACCCTTGCCGGGCTTGACATGCTGGAACTCGATGATCTGCATGACCTTGCCATCCATATCAAAGGTAACGCCGTTTCTAAAATCACTGACAGAAATCATATTTTTCCTCCTATTTTTTCTCTCGAGAGAGATTGCAATACGTATTTACTCAGAGATACAAGCTTATTTTAACCGATAAGACCGCAAATTGCAAGTGCTGACGGAAAAATCTTAAAGAATCATCAATTCTTTCGGACTTTTCGTCAGAATTCGGCAGCCGTTTTCCTCAAAGACGGCGACGTCCTCGATGCGGACGCCGAATTCGCCGGGGATATAGATGCCCGGCTCGGCCGAAACGACCGCGTGCAGCGGGATCGGCAGATCGTTGCGCGTGTTGCAGTTCGGCGCCTCGTGGATCTCCAGACCGAGGCTGTGACCGTAGCTGTGGGTGAAATAAGCGCCGTAACCCGCCTCGGTGATGACGTCGCGCGCCGCCGCGTCAACGGCCTTGCCGGCAACGCCGGCCTTCGAGACGGCCAGCCCGGCAAGCTGCGCCTTCAGCCCGGTCTGATAAACCTCGCGCATCTTCTCCGTGGCATGGCCGAGCGCAACCGTGCGCGTCATGTCGGAGCAATAGCCACGATAGAGCACGCCGAAATCCATGGTGATGAAATCGCCCTTTTGCAGCCTGCGGTCGCCGGGGACGCCGTGCGGCATACTGGTGTTCGGACGGAGACGACGATCGGGTCGAAGGACAGCCCCTCCGCGCCGTTTTTGTACAGGCAGTAGATCAGCTCGGCGCAAAGCTCCTTCTCCGTCATGCCCTCATGGATGCGGGAGCAGACCTCGGTGAAGGCGCGGTCGGTGATGTCCTGCGCCTGCTGCATACGCTCCAGCTCCCATGTCTCCTTGCTGTGGCGGAAGACGTTGATCTTCTTCTGGATCGGAACGAATTCGGCGTCGAAGCTCTCTTCAAAGCTGCGCAGCTCGCCGACGGTGGTATAATCCTCCTCGAAGCCGAGCGTGTGCAGCCCGAGCTTCGCGAGCAGCTCGTTGACGACCGTCGCCAGCGGACGGCTTGCGCTGAATTCCACGACCGTGAAGTCGGGGATGTTCTTCTGCGCCGACTCGATATAGCGGCCGTCGGTGATGTAATAGGCGCCGTTCCGCGCGACGATGGCATAGCCCTCGGCGATGTCAAATTCGGCGGCGTACATGCGGCTGTAGCGCGATGTCAGGAACAGACCCTGCACATCGTCGGTCAGGACGGAGCGGTATTTTTCAAGATTTGTCATGGTGTATCCTCCTGTTTTTTGCAAAGGCAAGCGGCGGCAGCTCCAAAAGATGCCGCAGCTTTAACCAGATTGTATGATTGCAGATCGATCGAACCTGAATCGACATGATCCCGGCGAGATTCGCGCCGAGCACGTCGGTGTAGGTCTGATCGCCGACCAGCGCCGTCTGCGCACGCGAAGCGCCGAAGCGCGTCATGGCCTCGCGGATGCCGCGCAGAAAGGGCTTTTTCGCGCGCATCACGCACGGAACGCCGTATTTTTCGGAAAAACGGGCACGCGGTGCAGCTTCCTGCTGTTCGAGACGATGCAGAGCCGGACGCCGCCCGCCTGCATCTGCTCCAGCCAGCGCAGCAGCTCGGGCCGGCTGGTCGGTCGTATAGGGAAGCATGGTGTTATCAAAATCCATCAGCAGCAGATCGATGCCGCGACGGGTCAGCTCCCCGGGCGTCAGGATCGGTCAGGCGCTCACAGAGCAGCTTTGGCAAGAGTGAAAGCATAGTACATTCTACCATCTCATAAAATGATAGAGACATTATACCACCGAAACGGAGGTTTGTCTATTGTCAATTCTCTTCTATTATGCCGATCCGGAAAAAATGCCGCCGGAGGACGGGCAATTTGCACAAATGGGCTTCGGATTTTCGACGGACGGCGCGCTGCGTCTGCCGGTGCGGCCGCAAAGGGACGCGCTCTGCGTGCTCGACGATCGCGTGCTCCCGAGCGTCTGCCGGAGCTTGCACCTCTGCGGCCTTATTTGAAAAACGGCGTTTTCTGCGATCTGGAGCGGACGGTCTGCGCGCGGACGCGGGCGCTTCTGACAGCGCTGCGCGCGATCCGCCCGGAGAACGCGCCGCTCTTTCTCCCCGAACGCGCCTGCGAGGGGCAGCGAGACGTTGTTCCGGTCGTCAGCGTGTTGGGCATTCCGAATTGCTGGGAGCGCTTCTGCCAAGACGCGTCGGCGCGGTGCGGCGGAGCGTGGGCGCTTGAGCTGATCCCGGCGAGGCAGCCGTGCGCACTCCCCTGCCGCGCACGGCGCGCGATCCCGAACGCCTGCTGTATGCTGGAAAACGGCCGCTATTTTGACACACGCGCAACGCTTCTGCAAAAAGCAAGAGCCGCAGAACGCTTCGGCTGCACGGCCGTGTTCGTTCTGCGGCAGGAATTCGCGCGTCTGGCGCGCTGAGCGCCGCTGCCGATTGATTCAGAGATTCCCTAGGCACGCGGGTGAAACTTGTTATTATAGACGGTCTTGAGATTCTGCTTGACGACCTGCGTGTAGATCTGCGTTGAGGAAACGTCGCTGTGGCCGAGCATCTCCTGCAGGGGAGCGAATGTCCGCGCCGTTTTCGAGCAGGTGCGCCGCGAAGCTGTGGCGCAGGGTGTGCGGCGTGATGTCCTTGCTGATCTGCGCGGACTCCTGATAGTGCTTGATGATCTTCCAGAAGCCCTGCCGGGTCATGCGCTCGCCGCTCATATTGACGAACAGACTGGATTCCTCCGGGTCTGCGACCATTCTCGGGCGGATCTCCGGTCAGATAGGCCGTCAGGGCACGGACGGCAGCGGGATAGAGCGGGATGATGCGGTATTTTCCGCCCGTTCCGCTGCATTTGACAAAGGCCCCCGCCAGGCTGACGTCCGTGACGTTCAGGGAGATCAGCTCGCTGACGCGCATACCGGTGGCATAGAGCGTTTCGAGCATGGCCTTGTCGCGATAGCCCTTGCAATCGACGCATTTCGGCTGCTCGAGCAGCAGCTCGACCTCCCGTCCGGTCAGAATCTGCGGCAGCTTCTTTTCGGACTTCTGCTGCGGGATCGAGCGCACCGGATTTTCCGGCGTAAGACCCTCGGAGACGCAATAACGGTAAAAGCTCTTGAGCGAGGCGACGCAGCGGGCAACGGTCGCCGGGGACTTGCCGTCCTGCGTCAGGTGCTGCGTGTAGCGGCAGACGCACGCACGATCCACGCGCTCCAGCGGCGCCTCCCCGTGGGCAGTCAGATAGTCCGAGAACTGGCGCACGTCGCGCAGGTACGACGAAACGGTGTTTGCCGAAGCGTGCCGGATATTCAGAAGAAAACTCTCGTAAGCAGTGACCAGATCAGCCATTTGTTTGCCGCACCCCTTTCGCAAAAACTCGGAATCATGGGAACCTCTGAATCAATCGGCTGCGGCGCTCAGCGGGTCTTTCGTCCCAGCTTATCGGTTTGCAAACCTTGAAATACGTAAAGGATTCCTGCGATTTCCAAACCTCAATCTGGAACAAAATCCCTCGCTGACCGCTCTTGCGATTGAATCAGAGCTTCCCAAGATATTGTGTATACCGAATCCCGAAGACACAAATTATGGTAAAAACAGGATTTTTACAAACTTTTGATTCGCTGTAATCACTACTATAGCGCAAAAATTACTGTTTTTCAATACTTTTTTATGCTCCGTTCAAAATTTGTTCATTATGCACATATTTTATGTAAACAATATTATGTGAATCAAGCAACTGCCCGCATATGCGTATGCAAGGCGAAAAACCGCCCCCACAAAATGTAGTGGAGGCGGCGATTTTTCGACGCACGATTTTGTGGTTTCAGAATTTTGCAAGTTTTCCTGCAATTGTCCGAAACCGATTCAGGCGTATTTTTGCCTGCGAACCGAGCTGAGCAGACTGCCCAAAAGGCCTCCGGCAAAAATTGTGCCAAGGCTCGCCGCGACGCCGGAATACGGCATTCCGAAAAAGAACTGGTTGCCGATCAGGAGCAGCAGCGCGTAGCCCGCAGCCGCTACCATGCCCCAGAGCAGCCGCTTCTGCGGCACGCGCACGCCGCAATAAAGGCTCAGCAAAAAACCGGTGATGCCGGCAATCGCGCACGCGCAGAGCGTGATGCGTTCCTCAGGCACGACGCCGGACAGGATCAGCCGCGCGACTGCCAGACAGAGCAGCAGCGTCAGAACCGGCGCGGCGATCAGGAGCTGCACGGTCAGCGGCCGGATCACGGAGCGTCCCCGTTTGGTTTGCTTCTTCATAAACTCGTCCCCCCTCCCCTTTTCACTCTATGCGCCCGTGGTACGGCACATGCACGAAGTTCCCGCTTGAGGCGATGGGCAGGACATTTGCGTGTCCTGCCCGGATCATCGCTGATTCATCACAGAGTAGAAAGCATTTTATAAAGTGTCACTGTGCGGGATTTCGTGCATATATGACAAATTTCGGCGTACTTTTTGGCAATTTTACCGAATGATGTCTTCTGGACAAACGCGCGATGGAATGCTATATTTATAGTGAGTATATGCTAGGGAATCTCTGAATCAATCGGCTGCGGCGTTCAGTGGGTCTTTTGCGATTTTATCAGAGATTCCCCGGATCAAGCAGAAGCCGGTTGCTGCGCGGGAATGCGCTCTTTTTCGCGCGACGAGCCGAGGAGGCGAGGTGTCGATCCCTGAAAAATCGCGTATCCGTTTTTTATATGGAGTCGGCGGCTCTGCCGCTTCCCCCGCTCGAGCTGCTTCCACCGGAACGGCAGTCCCGCGTGCAGGCGGCACTCAGCAGGGCAAAGGCGCGCGACCTTGCGTGGGCGTGGCTGCTCCTGCGGCATGCATTTGCGTCGCTTGGCTTTGACGAGGCACTGCTCGCCGCCTGTCGGCGCACCGCCTCGGGCAAGCCGGTGCTTCCGGGCGGCGCACCGCACTTCCAGCCTGTCGCACAGCGACGGCTGGGTCGCCTGCGCAGTTTCCGGGACGCAGCCGGTCGGGCTGGATATTCAGACGTGTCGGAGGATCCTGGCGCGGTTTTACGCCCCTTATCTGACGTCCGGCGATCTCGCCGCAACGCCGGACGAGCCGAAGGCGCTCTGCCGCCTGTGGGCGCGCAAGGAGGCCGTCCTGAAATGGCTCGGCACGGGCTGGACGACGGAGGCAAAGCGCTCCCTGAGCGTGCTGGCATCGGAGCAGACGCTGAACGGCGTCGCCGTGGCGATCTGTGACCAATGGGTCGCGCCGGACGTCTGCGTTGCGCTCTGCGCGCCGACCGACGCACAGCCGGACATTCATTCCATTTCACCGAAGGAAGCGAGGGATTTCTATCGAATCGATTGAAGCGCAGGCTTTTTCCGAGCAAAAGCAGCACGCCTACTACTTTTATTTTGACGTGTTCCCCCGTTTTTCCGATCTCATCAGCAACGAGGAGCTCCACCGTCCAAGCTCTTTGAATTCTTTGAGATGGCGCGCTTTGACGTGCTTTCCCTGCTTTCAGGGCAGCGCGCAGATCACGGGGGACAATCTGCGGCGCACGCGGCAGGCGCGCTATGTGGTCGCAAAGGCGGATTTCAACCAACTGCGCACATGGCACGGGCGCGGCAAAATGACGATCCGGACGCGCCTTGTGGTCAACAGCATCCCCATGATGGAGTTTTATCACCGCGTCTTCGACGAAGCGCAGACGTGCTACGCCGAGGCGACGGTCAAAATTGCCGCCGTGGACGAGCAGATCCGGCTGCTGCCGGATTGGGAAAGCTCGATCTGCGGACAGATGTCGCAATTTATTATAAATAAAGGAGAGATCGCAACATGAATACCTGTTTTCTGTTCCCCGGTCAGGGAACGCAGAAGGCCGGAATGCTCCGCGAGCTGGGCAAGGATGTCGACGCCGTCGGCGAGGTGTTTGAGACCGCTGCCGCAGCGACCGGGCGCGACGTCCGCAGCCTCTGTCTGACCGCAGGCGACGCCGAGCTCAAGCAGACGCAGAACACGCAGCTCGCCGTCACCGCCATGAACCTTGCCTACTATACCCTGCTGACGCGCGACGGCGCGCGCCCCCGACATCGTGATGGGGCACAGCCTGGGCAGTTCTCCGCGCTCTATGCCGCCGGGGTCTTCTCCCTTTTCGACCTGTTCCGCATCGTGGACAAGCGCGCCCAGCTCATGAGCCGGACGCAGCAGAGCGGCGCGCTGTGCACCGTGCTGGGGCTGACGCTCCCGCAGGTGCAGGAGATCTGCGCCGAGGTCGATCCGGCCGGCCAGCGTCTGGCTGTCGCGCTGCATAACACGGAGAAGCAGGTCGTCGTCGGCGGGCTGCCCGAGGAGATCGAGCGCGCCGAGCCGCTGTTCCGCGAGAAGGGCGCGATCCGGACGATCCCCGTGCGCGTCAGCAACGCGTTCCATACACCGCTCATGCGCGAGATGGAGACAGGCTTTGCCGAATTCATCCGCTCCGTCCCGATGCACGAGCCGCACTGCCGCATCATTCTCAACTGCAAGGGCGATTATGCCGAGAGCACCGACGACATTCTCCGCGATATGACGCAGCAATGCTGCCACACCGTCCACTGGTACGACGGTCTGCGCCGCCTGCTCGAGACGCCGGAGCTGCTGCTCGTCGAATGCGGCAGCGGCAAGGTTCTGGCCGGTATGATGCGCAACACCGACCCCAAACAGACCGTATATGCGGCGTCGAATCCGAAACAGCGGATGCAGGCGCTGCAGCTGATGCAAAAGGAGGCTGCAATATGAAGCTTTTTGAAGAAGGAACAATCGCTCTCGTGACCGGCGGCTCCGCCGGAATCGGCCGCGCCGTTGCGATCGATCTGGCCGCCAAGGGCGCGACGGTCGTCATCAACTATAACCGCAGCCGCGAGGGCGCGGAGGAAACGCTCAACGTCATCCGCGAGGCAGGCGGCAAGGCGGCGATCGTCAAGGCCGACGTCTCCGATCCGGACGAGGTCGACGCCATGTTCGCCAAGATCAAGAAGCATTTTAAAAAGCTGGACATTCTCGTCAACAACTCCGGTGTTACGCGCGACGGCTATCTGATGATGATGAGCCGCGAGGCCTTTGACACCGTTATCAAAACAAATCTTTACGGCTGCTATTACTGCACGCAGGGCGCGATCCGCCTGATGTGCGCGGCAAAGAACGGCGGCGCGATCGTCAACATCTCCTCGACCAGCGGCGTCGTCGGTCAGGAGGGGCAGGCGAATTACTCCGCCTCCAAGGGCGCAATCGTCTCCTTCACCAAGACGGTCGCCAAGGAATACGCGCGGCACGGCATCCGCGCCAACGTCGTCGCCCCCGGCTTTATCGACACCCGCATGACGCAGGCCAACCGCAAGCTCCTCGAGGAAAAATACATGCAGTATATCCCCATGGGGCGCTTCGGCGAGCCGCAGGAAATCGCCAACGTCGTGACGTTCCTTGCCTCGGACCTTGCGTCCTATATCACCGGCAAGACCATCGTCGCCGACGGCGGCCTGATTATGTGAATTCGGCAGGGCCTTGCCTCGCCGGAAGGATAGAAATGAAAGGAAGGAAACCAACATGAAATTCACGACAAAAGAAGAAGTTCTGGAGTATGCCGCGAAGCGCAGAGCGATCTGCGAAAAGGTCAAGGAAATCATTGTCGAGCAGCTCTGCCTCGATCTGGAACCCGCCTTCATCACGGACGATCAGCCCCTGTTCGGCCGCGGTCTGGAGCTGGATTCCATCGACGCGCTGGAGCTTGCAGTCGGCATTTATAACGAATTCTCCGTCACCGTCTCCGACGGCGAGTCCGAGGTGTTCAGCTCCGTCAACACGATCGCAGACTATGTCATGGAGCACATGACCGACGACGGCGAGGACGGCGACGGCGACGATTTCGATCTCGGCTGATAGCAGGAGGAGCCGCCATGAAGCCGATCGAAGCAAAATACATCTATCGTCTGCTGCCGCATAAATACCCGTTCCTGCTGGTCGACCGCGTTGTGAAGCTCGATCCCGGCAAGAGCGCCGTCGGCATCAAGAACGTGACGATCAACGAGCCGTATTTCACCGGCCATTTTCCGGGCGAGCCGATCGTTCCGGGCGTTCTGATCGTCGAGAGCCTTGCGCAGCTCACCGCCGTGATGTACTGCACCGGCGCTTTCCCCGCAGACACGAATTGGGACGACATCGAGCATCTGGACATCGACTACGAGGCCATTGCCGACAAGGTCGGCTATCTGGTCGATATCCGCAACATGAAATTCAAGCGCCTTGTCCGCCCCGGCGACACGCTGGAGCTGCGCGTGGCCAAAAAGGTTCAGCTCGGCAACCTGATGCAGATCAAGGTGGAGGCTTGCGTGGACAAGCAGGTCGCCGTGGAAGGCGTCCTTTCCGTCAGTGAAAAAGTATAAAAAGGAGATAAAGCTATGAAAGTCAGTCCGTTGAAAGAACTCTATCCCAGCACGGTGAACGCTGCGGAGCTTGCAGGCTGCGAGGTTCCCGTTTCCTATACGACCGTTGAACACGAATACGACGTTCTGCGCCACCATGTCGGCATCATCGACGGCGTGGGCTACTGCATCCTCAAGGTCACCGGCGACGACGCGGGCGGCTTCCTCGACACGCTCGTGACGAAGGACGTCAGCTTTCTGAACCCCGGCAAGGTCAGCGAGTGCCTTTTCCTGAACGAGGACGCCGTGACACTCGGCATCGCCTACGTCATCAACAGCGAGGACGCCTATTTCGTGCTCGTCCCGCCCGAGAACGCCGAGACCGTCAAGGCATGGATCCTACCACGCGACCGACGATGTCACGGTCGAGGATCAGTCCGAAACGCACGCGCTGGCGTTCATCGAGGGCGAAAAGTCCTGGAAGATCGTCAAGGAGCTGTTCAGCTTCCCGGTCGAGACGCTGCCCCTGCGCGACATGACCACCGTCGAGCATAACAGCAAGCCCCTCATGATGAGCCGCATCGGCCGCTCCGGCGAATACGGCTACTGCTTCGTCGCAGAGAACGCCGACCTGCTCGCGCTCATCCGCGACATTCTGGAAAAATTCCCGGAGATGGGACTGGAATTCTGCGGCACGGATGCATTGGAGACCTGTATGCTGGAGATCTCCCAGCCGGTCTTTAACGCGCAGACGGCCGCCGAGGGCAACCTGTTCGAGCTGAACGAGCAGTGGTTCGTTCAGTTTGAAAAGGAAGAATACTGCGGCCACGACAAGCTCATGGAGCTGTTCGAGGCCGAGCGCGAAAAGCTGAGCGTCGGCTTCTCCAGCCCCGCGAAGGACGTTCCGGACGGCGCACCCGTCAGCCTTTTCGGCGAAGAAGTCGGCAAGGTTCTGCATTGCCGCAACAACCCCGCCATTGGCGGCGTGCTCGGTCTGGCGCTGCTGCGCAGCGATGTCGCAGTCTCCGGCCTTGAGATGACGCTGACCGTTGACGGCAAGGACTATCCTCTGCAAACGCTCGTCCCCCCGTTCGTCCGCCCGCTGAGCTGGGATTCCCAGATGGAATAACGATACATAATTGGGAGAACACACTATGAAAAAACGGATTGTCATCACCGGCTACGGCGTCATCAACGCCCTCGGCAAGGGCAAGGAGGCCGTAGAAAAGCGCCTCTTCGACGGCGAGGTCGGCCTTTCCAGAAAGGTTTTTTCCTCCAAGAGCGGCGATATCGCCGGTACGGTCGGCGCCGTCCGCGAAGCACTCGGTGAGGATCCCTTCTTTGCCGAAAACGGCATTCCCTTTGACCGCTGCGCGCAGTTCGCGCTGCTGGCCGGGTCGGAATGTCTGGAGCACGCCGGATTTGACCTCTCGGCCGAAAGCCCCTACCGCTGCGGCGTCGCCATCGGCACGTCCCTCGGCGGTATGCTCAGCGGCCAGACCTTCCACCGGCAGTGGCTGGAAAACGGCATCGATTCTGCCGATGCCGACCTGCTGGTCGCCTATCCGCTGCATACGATCGTCGACATTGTCGCCAAGCGCTTCGGCTTCCGCGGCGTCAAGACCGTCATTTCGACGGCCTGCGCCGCCAGCGGCAACATTGTCGGCTACGGCTGCGATATGATCCGCAACGGCAAGCACGACGTGATCCTTGCCGGCGGCGTCGACCCGCTGTCCTCCTTCTCCTTTGCCGGGTTCAACGCGCTCAAGGCGCTCGATCCCGAGCGCTGCATGCCCTACAGCGGCAGCCATGGCATCAACCTCGGCGAGGGCGGCGCGTTCGTCCTGCTCGAGGACTATGACCACGCCGTCAAGCGCGGCGCAACGATCTATGCCGAGGTGCTCGGCTACGGTCTGAGCGCAGACGCCTATCATCCCACCGCGCCCGATCTCGGCGGCGGCGGCGCGTCCCGTGCCATGCAGGCGGCCATCCGCGCCAGCGGCATCTCCGTCGAGGACATCGACTATGTCAACGGCCACGGCACGGGCACGCACGCCAACGACACCGCCGAGCGCCTCGCCTTCAAGGCCGTGTTTCACGACCGCGTTCCCGAGGTCGCTCTGAGCAGCATCAAGGGCGCAATCGGCCATTGCCTCGGCGCGGCCGGCGGCGAGGAATGCGTTGCCTCGGTCATGGCGCTCAACAACGGCATGGTGCCCCCGACCGTTAATTTTGACCCGGATTTCGATCCCGCGCCCTTTGACCTTGTCCCGAACAAGGCCGAAAAGCGCGATTGCAGGGTCATTCTCTCCAACTCCTTTGCCTTCGGCGGCAACAACTGCTGCCTCTCGCTCGGCAAGCCCGGCTTCACGGGCAGCGCTCCGAGCCGGCCGACGATTCCGTTGTCATCACCGGCATGGGCTGCTGCGGCGTCGGCGGCGTGGGCATCGCCCAGCTCTGGCAGACCTTTGAAAATCGCACGTCCTGCATCGGCAGGGTCGAATCCGCCGAGTGCAGAAATCATCAGGCCGGCGTTATGCCCGACGTGGAGTGGAAAAAGTTCATCCCGAGCAAATTTATCCGCCGCATCGACGAGGTCACGAAGCTGACCATGGCCGCCGGCAAGCAGGCGCTCGATCATTCCAAGCTCCGCGTGACCCGCGAGAGCTCGAACCGCATCGGCGTGATCTATGCCACCGGCACCGGCCCCGCTCGGCACGATCGTCAACATCGACAAAATGATCGTCGAGCAGGGCATCGCCTCGATCAGCCTGTCCGATTTCCCGAACAGCGTCATCAACGCCGCTCCCGGCAATTTCTGCATTGCCAACATGCCTCAAGGCCCGACCTCGACGCTCTCGAACGGCGTGGCCTCCTTCCTGCTGGCCTTCAACTATGCCAGCGAGCTGCTGTATAACGATACGGCCGACGCGATCATCGTCATCAGCGCCGATGAATGCAACGAGCCGCTGCTGATCGGCAATGACAAGCTCGATCTGCTCTCGCGCGACGACTACCGTCCTCTGACGCCCGAGGCGGACGGCATGGTGCTCTCTCCCGGTGCGGTCGCCGTCGTGCTGGAAAAGGAATCCTGCGCCCGTGCGCGCGGCGCGAAGCTCCTGGCGCGCGTGAAGGGTCTGGGCGTCAGCTCCGACAACGGGAAGCTGGCCAGCGTCGACCCGAACGGCGAGGCTCTGCGCGTCTGCGTGGAAAACGCCGTCCGCGAGGCCGGAAGCCCGAAGATCGACCTCTATCTCAACACCGCCATGGGCGTTCCGCCTGCGACGAGGCCGACGCCAACGCGCTGCAAGCGCTGACCGAGGCCGGTGTTCTGCGCGCCGACACGCTCTGCTCCACCGTCTCTCCCTGCTGGGCATTGCCTCCGGCACCGACGCGGGCTACAGCCTGCTGGCTGCGCTGCACGCGTTTGAGAAGCAGGAGGCGCTCGGACTCCTGCCGGGCACCCGGCGCTCCGCGCGGAGTCTCGAGGGACGCTATGCCCGCGAAAACCGCAAGGCCGACATCCATACGGCCTGTGTCAGCGGCATGTCGCTGGGCGGCACGTTCGCCTCGCTCGTGCTCGAGCAGGTCAGCGACTGAGGCATGAAAACCCGGCATTCCTATTTTATTACGGTCGGCCCGACGGACACCGACTCGTATAACATCGTTCATCACCCGATGTATTTCGTCTGGGCGGAGGCCGCCGTGTACGATTATGTCATGCAGAACCGCTCCGCCTTCCCGCAGCTGCGGGAGGGCAGCGGGTTCGGCTGCCGGCTTGAGCAGCTGCAAAGCAAGTTTCAGATGCCGGGGCGTCTTTACGACCGGCTGGAGCTTCCAGACCGTCTGCAAAACGTCCTGCGGCGCCGACGGCCTCAGCCGCTTTGCCGTCCGTATCTGCCGCGAGGCCGACCACGGTCTGCTGGTCAGCATGACCTGCGCCGTCCGTCTGACGGAGAAGGAGGAGTAAACCGATGGAGCAGCAAACTGTTTTGATCGCCTCGGCGCTCTTCAACTGGAGCGAGACGCAGCGCATGATCGAGATCGGCCTGGAGATGCACCGTCGCGGCCATCGCGTCGTCTTTTTGGGCGAGGGTCGCTTCGACCATCTGCTGAACGGTCTGCCCTTCGTGCGCGAACGGCTCGAGGCCGATCGCCGCTGGTACACGCCGGAGCGCATCGCCAAGATGCTGAATATGGAGAAATACGGCAATCAATACACCACCTACGAGGAGCTGGACGACATTGTTCAGGCCGAGCTGGAGCTGATCGCGCGTTACCGGCCGTTCGTGATCGTTACGGGCTACCGCATGACGCTGACTGTCTCGGCGCAGATCGCCAAGGTCAAGCTGGCGTGGTGCCTGTCCGCCGTGGTCTCCAAGGCCTATTTGGAGAGCGTCGCGGCAAAGCGCGTCGTGGCCTTCGAGGCACTCAGCCGCGCCGAGGTGAAGGCACTTCCCTATCAGCAGGCGCTGGAGCTGACGACCGACCGCGTGATGCAGAAGCGCGCCATTCAGACCTGCGCGACCTCGCAGGTCTGGAACAAATATCTCGTGCAGCACGGCTGCGAGCCGTTTTGCAGTGACATGGACATTTACTGCGGCGACCTGAACCTAATGTCCGACGCGCGCGAGCTGTTTCCGGCTCTGCCGGAGATCCCGAACCGCACCGTTTTCATCGGCCCGATCCTCAACAGCGAGGTCATTCCCCTCTCCGAGGCGGAAAAAGCTGCGCTCTATGCGCAGAATGGCCGCAAAAAGGTGCTCGTCTCGCTCGGCTCGGCCGGGAGCAAGCGGGTGCTGCAAACTGCGCTGGAAGCGCTCCGCGACGATTTTGAGGTCTTCGTCTCCGTGATCGGCTTCCTGAACGACGATATGCAGCAGCTGTTCCGGTCTTATGTGCAGGCCGACATCGTCGCGTGGGCGTTCCCGAATTACTTTTTACGGGCTGCCGTCCACGGTGAAAATGGTTGCTCGAGCGGCTGCTGCCGATCGAATATCCCATGCTGGCCGAGACCAATCCGAGCCACACGAAGCAGCGGCGCTATGATCTGGAGCATCGCTATCTGACCTTCGTCACCTGCGGCCTGTTCAACCGAGAGGGCAACATCAACGGCATTCAGGCCGTTTCTCGCAGTATTACGGCGCGCAGTGCGAGCAGATCTACTGCACCGAGGCGACCTCTTCCGCCACGACGCCATGCGGGCGTACACCGCGCCCTATTTCGCGGCGCTGGAGCGCGCCGGTGCGGAATACGCCGCGGGCGGGATCACGCCCGAGACGCGCGCGATCCTCGAGCGCCCGATGCTGCCGATGGAGCAATATCTCGAGTTCACGAACCTCAATACTTTGATGCGCGAGCCGGAGGAGACTGTCGCGCACTTTCGGATGCGGAAAATCCGGGCGCTGATGGGTCTGATCCGCCTGACCTACCGCCCGGAATGGGTGCGCAGCGGCGCGTCGGTGCTGGAGGTCTGCCTGACCGACCACGACTATGCCTGCCAGTTCCGGATGGACGGCAGCGGCTGCACGCTCGAGGACGATCCGGCCAAGTTTGTCCCGTATGATCTCAAGGTGCTTGCGCCGCTCCGCTTTTTCAACGCGCGCGGCACATTGCAGCAGGCGGCCGTTAAAAACGAGAAGAAAAACGTCGATTTTTATCTGCTCGTGGCCATGACGCAGCGGTGCGCGAAAAGCGGCCGATCCAAAACGATGTCGTTTGACAATCAACCGCTGCCGGTCTAGCACCGGAAAGGATAGGAAACAAAAATGAAAGCAATCGAAGTACATGACCTGAAAAAAAGCTATGGCAAGCTGCAAGCCGTCAAGGGCATCAGCTTCTATGTCGAGGAGGGCGCGCTGTTCTCCTTCCTCGGGCCGAACGGTGCGGGCAAGTCCACCACGATCGATACGCTCTGCACGCTCAACAGCTTTGATTCCGGCGAGGCGACCATCGCCGGGTATGATCTGCGCACGCAGGCCGGCACAGATCAAAAACAGCATCGGCGCCGTGTTTCAGGACAGTCTGCTCGACAAAACGCTGACCGTCCGCGAAAATCTGATGCTCCGTGCTCGGTTTTATCACAAAACCGCCGCTTCCCGGAAGGAAGCCGTCGCCCGCGTGATCGAATGGACGGATCTGAACGATTTCATCGACCGTCCCCTACGGCAAGCTCTCCGGCGGCCAGCGCCGCCGCGGGACATTGCCCGCGCCCCTGCTGAACACGCCGAAGATCCTCTTCCTCGACGAGCCGACGACCGGCCTCGACCCGCAGACCCGCAAGCGCGTCTGGGAAACGGTGCGGCGGCTTCAGCAGGAGCAGCACATGACCATCTTCCTGACCACGCACTACATGGAGGAGGCCGCGAACTCCGATTACGTCGTGATCATCGACGACGGCCTGATCGCGGCGCAGGGCACGCCCTACGAGCTGAAGCAGCGGTACAGCAGTGAGCATCTTTACATCAATCCGACGGACGAGCCGGCGCTGGAGCGCTACCTTGAGCAGAAAAAGCTGTCGTGGGTGCGCGCTGCCGAGCGCATCGACGTCCGTCTGGATAACACCGTCGACGCCCTGCCGATCCTACAGGACGTCAAGGACTGGATGGCGAGCTTTGAGGTGTTCCACGGGACGATGGACGACGTCTTCCTGAACATCACCGGAAAGGAGATTCGTGAATGAAAGGCTTAACGTTGCGCGGACTGAAAATTTACTTCCGCGATAAGGGCGGCGTGTTTTTCTCGCTGCTGGGCGTTCTGATCATCTTCGGACTGTTCATCTTCTTCATCGGCGATTCCATCATCGACGACTTGGACTGGCTCGATAACTCCAAAAGCATCATGAACGCATGGGTCGTCGCCGGTATGCTGGCCTCGGCCTCTATCACGACCAGCATGGGCGCCTATGCCCAGATGGTCACCGACCGCGACCAGAAGATCATCAAGGATTTTTATACCTCCCCGATCTCCCGCGCCTCGATCACCGCGAGCTATATGCTCACCGGCTTCATCGTCAGCGTGATCATGTCCGTGATCGTGCTCGTCATCGGTGAGGCCTATATCTGTGTCAAGGGCGGTGAGCTGCTTGGCGCCCTGACCTATCTGAAAATTTTCGGCGTGATGCTGCTCTCGTCCTTCGCGTCGAGTGCAATGGTCTGCTTTATTGTTTCGTTTATGCGCACAATGGCTTCTTACACGACCGTCAGCATCATTCTCGGCACGCTCATTGGCTTCCTGGTCGGCTCGTATATCCCGATCGGCCAGCTTCCGGCAGGCGTGCAGAACGTCATTCGTTATTTCCCCTGCGCCCACTCCGCTGCGCTGTTCCGTCAGCTGATGATGGACGGCCTCTCCGGACGTGAGCTTTGCGGCCCTGCCCGCGGCGCAGCGCGCCGGGTTTGATGAGACGCTCGGCGTGCGCTTCACCTACGGCAGCACGGTCGCGCCCGCGTGGGTCAGCATCGCCATTCTGGTCGGGACGGGCGTCGTATTTTACCTGCTCGCCATCCTCAACATGAGCAGAAAACGCAAAAAATAAGCCATGGGAAAGCTTGTTTACAGCTATTATACCCCTGCCGATGCCCCGGCCGTAACGGAGCTGTTCCGCCGCAATGCCTTCGGCATGGGCAAATACGATCCGGAGCTGACGCCGGATCGCTTCATTCAGAATCAGGAAAAAAAAGGGCTTCGTTTTCGGCATCGTCGGACATGACGGCGACACCGCCGTCACCTATGTTGCGTGCTACCGCAACGGCAGCCAGCGCGTTTGCCGTGCGGGGCAGCTCATCATCGGTGTCATGCTGATCGATAAGAAATTCCGCTCGGCGATGTTCTCCATCGCGGATATGTTCCGGATGCTGCTCGACCGCGCGGAAAACGAGGGCTATCTGGTTTTGATCTCCGAGGTCGCAACGACGAACACATCCTCCCTGCTGCTCAACCGGAAGACCGGCGCACTGATCTTTGAGGCAAAGCCGACCGTCTACGGCGACTATGTGCTCTATGATTATATGCCCTCGATGCTGCGCCACGTCTGCTCGCACAACGTGATTGAAACGAACATCATGCCGATGCTCCTGCGGCGCATCAGCAAGGCCGAGCTGCTGCGCGAAACGCCGGTCGACGGCAGCGGCTGCTTCATCATGAGTTGGAAGGCCAACGGCTATGAATATCTCTTCACGGTCGAGCGCTCGTCCTCTCTGATCGTCGGCACGGCCATCGACAACGTGTTCCGCCTGAACCAGAGTCTGCGCAACCGCAGCGCCTTCACCTATTGTGCCGAGGCGGCGGAGGCAGGACATTTCACGGTACGCTATGAGATGCCGGACGGCTCGGAAAAGACGCAAACCCTCACCTGCCCCGTTGGCAAAACGCTCAAGCTCACCGCTCCGACCGGCTGCGTGAACGCCCGGTTCGATATCGACGGGCAGCTCTGCACCTACCGCTACGACGTGCAGGCGCCGGTGCGCAAAAAAATGAAGCTCCGCGAGCTTGGCAATGACATCCTGTTCAACGAGACGACGGGCTATCTCTCCTTCGGCAGGACGGACGCCCCGGCGCTGACGGTAATCTGGCCCTGCTTCACCTATCCCTATCTGGAGGGCTGGGTCGTGCCGAACGAGAGCAAGACGATCCGCTATGAGTTCGTCAGCAGGCGGCAGTTTTTGCCGAGCTGACTGTTGATGGCGTCGCGATCCGCCGGAATTATCACTTCCCGGACGAGCAAACGGCTGAAATCGAAACGCGCGTGACCAATCCGGAGGAGAAGCCGCTCGATCCGCTGTTCCAGTTGGCCGTTCCGCAATCCGGAAGCCGCGTCACGGTCTATTTGCAGGACGGAACGAGCCTTTCAAAGGAGAGCGGCGATCCCGCCGACAGCATGTACCCGGAGCTTCCCTTCAACGACTATCAGAAGCTGCCCTATTCCGGAAAGCCGCTTGACCGGATCGAGATCGAGACACCGTCCGGCACCTACGCGATCCGCAGCGAGCACCCGGCGACCTGCTTCTTCCACCGCAACTACCTCCGCCTCCGTCCGGAAGCAGAAGCGCGCGACGGCACGCTTTGCTTCGGAAAAATCACCGTTCGCAGGCTTCGCGCCTGACCGTGTCTTGCATAAAGAAAACACCGCCCGAACTCATCGGACGGTGTTTTTCTTATGCAAAATCAAAGCGGAAGCTCAGTCCAGGCCCTTCTTTGGCCTTCTTCTTCTCTTCCTTTTCCTTTTTGCGCTGCTCGGCACGTTCCTTCGCAGCGGCCTGCGCCTCCTGACGCGCCTTCTGCGCGTTTTCCTTGGCGGTGTTGTTGGTCATGACCGACCACTTCGCAAGCTCCATGCGGACGCGGTCTGCGCTGGTCTCGATGACAATGTTCTCGTCGTGCATATCAACGATCTTGCCCACGATGCCGCCGATGGTCGTGATTTTGTCGCCGACCTTCAGGTTGCTGCGCAGATTTTCCTCTTCCTTTTTGCGCTTTTTCTCCGGGCGGATCAGCAAAAAGTAGAAAATTGCGACCATCGCAACGAGCATGATGATCATCGAATAAGAATTAGTGCCCATGGTATACCCTCCTGAATGTTATGAACCTATTATACGGGGAAAATCGATAGAATGCAAGATGTTTTTCGTATTTTTTATTCCGCGCGGCGGCTCAGCAGCTCGGAATATTTTGCGCGGAAGGCCGCAAAGCGTCCCTCGTCGAGCGCCTCGCGGATGCGTTCGGTCAATTTGTTGTAAAAATAGAGGTTGTGCATCACGGCCAGCCGCATTGCAAGCATCTCCTCGGCCTTGAACAGGTGGTGGATGTAGGCGCGGCTGTAGCGGCGGCAGACCGGGCAGTCGCATTCCTCGTCGATCGGACGCGTGTCGAGCGCATACTTGGCGTTTTTCATGTTGCGCGTGCCCGACCACGTGAAGAGCTTCCCGTGGCGCGCGTTGCGCGCCGGCATCACGCAGTCGAAGAAGTCCACGCCGCGCGCGACGCCCTCAATGATGTTCGACGGCGTGCCGACGCCCATCAGGTAGCGCGTCTTATCCTTCGGCATATACGGCTCGACGGCCTCGATGATCTCATACATCGTCTCCGTGCTCTCGCCGACCGCCAGACCGCCGATGGCGTAGCCCGGAAGCTCGAGGTCGGCGATCATCTTCATATGCTCGATGCGCAGATCGGCGTAGGTTCCGCCCTGATTGATGCCCCAGAGCATCTGCTGCGGATTGACGGTCGTCTCAAGGCGGTTCAGCCGCGCATTTTCCGCCTTGCAGCGCACGAGCCAGCGATAGGTGCGCGCCACGGACTGCTTGACATAGTCATAGGGCGCAGGATTTTCGATGCATTCGTCAAAGGCCATGCACATATCCGAGCCGAGATTCGACTGGATCTGCATACTCTGCTCCGGCCCCATGAAGATCTTATGGCCGTCAAGGTGGGACGAAAAATAGACGCCCTCCTCCTTGATTTTGCGCAGACTGGCAAGCGAAAAGACCTGAAATCCGCCGGAATCGGTCAAAATCGGGCCGTCCCACGTCATGAATTTGTGCAGGCCGCCGAGATCATGCACGGTCTGTCGCCCGGCCGCAGATGCAGATGGTAGGTGTTGGACAGCTCCACCTGACAGCCGAGGTCTTTTAGTCGGCGCGCTCAGCGCGCCCTTAATAGCGCCCTGCGTGCCGACGTTCATAAAAACCGGCGTCTGCACCGTGCCGTGCGGCGTGGTGAACTTACCCCGCCGGGCGTGCCTTCGTATTTAATCTTTTGAAACATTTGTTACCTCCTCTAGTTATCGTTAATGGAAAACATCGCGTCGCCGAAGGAGAAGAAGCGGTAGCGTTCCTTTACCGCCTCCTCGGTAAGCGTTCACAGGACGTGCTCGCGGCCCGCGAGCGCCGAGACCAGCATGATGAGCGTGCTTTGCGGCAGATGGAAATTCGTGATGAGTGCATCCATCACCTTGAAGCGATAGCCCGGATAGATGTAAATATCCGTCCACGCAGAGGATTCGGCAAAGCTGCCGTCGTCCTTGGCCAGCGACTCGACCGTGCGGCACGAGGTCGTGCCGACGCAGACGATGCGCCCGCCGTTCTGCTTCGTTTCGTTCAGGATCTGCGCCGTTTCGGCAGAGATCATGCAGAATTCGCTGTGCATGTGGTGCTCTGTGATCTCCTCGGCCTTGACGGGGCGGAACGTCCCGAGGCCGACGTGCAGCGTGACATACGCCAGCTTCACGCCCTTGTCGTTCGATCTGCTCAAGCAGCTTCTTTGTGAAATGCAGGCCGGCCGTAGGGGCGGCGGCAGAGCCGCTCGCGGGAATATACCGTCTGATAGCGCTCGTTGTCGGCCAGCTCTTCCTTGATATACGGCGGCAGCGGCATTTTGCCAGCTTGTCCAATAACTCAAGAAAGATACCGTCATAGTTGAAATGCAGCACCGATTGCCGTCCGCTTCCGCACGGATGACCTCTGCCGTCAGCTCTCCGTTGCCGAAGAGATATGACGTTCCGGGCCCTGCGTTTTTGCGCCCCGGACGGGTGAGGCATTCCCAGACCCCGTCGCCGAGGTCGCGCAGGAGCAGCAGCTCCACAGCGCCGCCCGTCGGCCGGTGGCCGAGCAGCCGCGCCGGGATCACGCGCGAGTCGTTCATCACGAGGCAGTCGCCGGGGCGAAGGTAGTCGACGATGTCAAAAAAATGGCGGTGCTGCAAAGCGCCGGTCGCCTTGTCCATCACCATCAGGCGGGAGCCGTCGCGGCGCTCAAGCGGCGTCTGGGCGATCAGCTCCTGCGGAAGATCATAGTAAAAATCGCTTGTTTTCAAGGCTTTTGTCTCTTTTCTGCGAAAAAATTCGGATGTTGCCATACAAAGTTTATTATAGCGTATTTGCCCGGAAGATGCAAGCAATGTCGGCAGTCCCGTTTTTTATGGATTTTGCAGGAACCTTGCTCTGATCCGGCATAGAATAGTGTGCGGCAGGACCGGCAGCTTGAAGCAGCCCGTATTTTCCGGCGTTGCGACCGCACTGGTCACGCCGTTTTCCGGCGGAAGGATCGATTGGAGCGCACTCGACGGCCTGTTGGAGCGTCAGCTCGCGGCAAAAATTCCCGCGCTCGTTCTGGCAGGGACGACCGGCGAGGCCAGCACCCTCTTCTGCCGAGGAAAATCCGCGCTCTGGCGGCATTGCGCGGATTATGTCAGAAGCCGCGCCGTCCTGATCGCGGGGGTCGGGACAAACGACACAGCCGCCTCTGTCCGGCTGGCGCGCCTTGCGTCCGACTGCGGCGCGGACGCCCTCCTGGCCGTGACGCCATACCGCGTATCGCGGGGCTGAATGGCGTCGGAAATGCACCGCGAGGACGCCTTGCCGTGCATTACACGGCCATTGCAGACGCGACGGCGCTGCCGCTGATCCTTTACAACGTGCCGGGCCGCACGGGCGTCAATCTGCTGCCGGAGACGGCGCGCCGCCTCAGCGCGCATCCGCGTATCGCGGGGCTGAAAGAGGCGTCCGGAAGCATTTCGCAGGCCGCGAAGGTCAGAGTCGCTCTGCGGCGAGGCGTTTTCCGTCTGGAGCGGCAACGACGATCAGACCGTCCCGATGCTCTCTCTCGGCGCGGACGGCGTGGTCTCGGTGCTCTCGAACCTTTTGCCCGGGCAGACCGCTGCCATGGTGCACGCGGCGCAGCGGGGCGACCGAGACGAGGCCGCCTATCTGCAATTGGCGCTTCTGCCGCTGATCGAGGCGCTTTTCTGCCGCGTCAATCCGATCCCGGTCAAGGCGGCGCTGGCGCTGCGCGGCCTCTGCAAAAACGAGCTGCGCCTTCCGCTGACGCCGATGCCGCTTGAGGAGGCGCGCCCGCTCTTTTCGGAGCTTTTGGAACAGACGGACGCGTACAAGGAAGCAGCCTACTTCCTGCTCAACCGCGCACAGGATGGCGTGGGCCTGATCCTACCCGGTATGCAGTGCATCCGCGACCCGCTGGGCATCCCCGGCCGCAAGTGGCTGTACCAGAACGACCAGATGTTCAAGCA